>Ga0210394_10001414_pt1 | contig 38726 bp, 40 predicted proteins | sample IncBWC12MmetaG_FD_160121 | JGI IMG/M metagenome (GOLD analysis project Ga0210394, IMG submission 160121) | Forest soil microbial communities from Barre Woods Harvard Forest LTER site, Petersham, Massachusetts, United States - Inc-BW-C-12-M | ecosystem: Environmental > Terrestrial > Soil >... | reverse complement strand
ACCCCGCACAGGGTCGGGGAAGAACATCAGCCCGAGATTGCATAATACCGCCTCGAAACTCCCATCCAAAAACGAGAGTGCCTGCCCATCCTCGACCGAGACCGAAGCATTCGGCGCATTACCTAGACGTTCGCGCGCCTTGTCGATCATGGCGGGCGAGAGGTCAGAGGCTGTGACATGGCCGGTCGGACCAACAGCGGCGAGGGCCGCCTCGGCCGAGAGGCCCGTGCCTGTTGCAATGTCGAGAACGCGCATACCCGATGTAACGTCGGCCGCGCGCAACAGGAAGGGCATGAAGTATCTGGTGACGTGTGCAAAGGCGCGATCATACGCTGCCGCCGCTTCTCCCCCGAAGAGCAGTTCCTCCGTCATCGTAATGTCCGCGATATCGCGTTGCCGCGGCAGGATTTTGCAGACGCCGAGCACTGATAGCAAGCCGGTACAGGGTATCGCCGTCTCAAATTCGGTCGCTGCGCGGGTAGATGGCCAATGTCGCTGACATCGAGACGGCCCGAGGAATGTCTGCTTGAAGGGGTAAAGCGGACCTGCAGTTGACGCGCCGCGCACGTCGCCTTTTGACCCTTCTCGGACATGAGCGGACCGCTTTCGCTGCGATGCACGGCACGGAATTGTGATACTGTGAGGCATTGATCCTCGCCCCCGAGGGAGATCGCATGAGGCGGCGGGAGTTCATTGCGCTTGTCGGTAGTGCGGCGGCGGCGTGGCCGCTCGCTGCACGGGCGGGGAAGTTGCCGACTATCGGGGTCCTGGGCTCTGACGCTCCGGGTTGGAGTGCGTGGACTGCCGCCTTTGCGCAGCGACTGCATGAACTCGGTTGGGTCGAGGGTCGGACCATCGCAATCGAGTATCGTTGGTCCGAGGGACGCCCCGAGCGCGTCGCCGAAGTCGCCGCCGAGTTCGTGAGGCAGAAGGTCGACGTCATTGTCACGATGGGAGGCGCCGTCGCCGCCTTCAAACAGGCGACCCCGGACATACCCATCGTGTTTGCAATCGCGGTCGATCCGGTTGGCGGTGGCCTCGTCCCAAACCTTTCGCGCCCGGGTGGCAACGTCACTGGATTGTCGCTCCAGGTCACCGATAGTGCCGGCAAGCGGCTCGAACTTTTGCGTGAGGCTGTTCCCGGTCTGCGCCGGTACCGGCCGGCTGCAGAATAACGAGTGCGGATGCATCGGCCTTGCGAATTTCAGCTAACCATCGACCATCTGGCGGATGGCGCTGATAGGCCAGGATCCGATATCGCTTGCAGAGTTCGACGCGTGCCATCGCGGACCCAACTTTGACCCTTTGCCCGTCGTGGCTGGTCTATGGCGCGGCCCCTCCTTAAAATCAGGAATCAAAAGCGGGCCGTTAAACGCTTTCTGACGTGGAGAAAACGCAAGAGGAGAAAGCAAAATGGTACAGGACGCAACGCATGCGATCACCGATGCCGAAAAAACAATTCAAGGCCGAAGCGCCGCCCGCGAAGCGATGCAGGTAGAGGTTCGTAGCGCGGTAGCCATCGAACTGATTGCGGATGAGTTGACTCGACTTCATGCGGAGGCAAGAACGCTTCGATATCTGCTTGCCACCTATCTCGCGCGGTCGAGTCTTTGACAAAATAATGGACGCGGCTTTTCGTTTGACCGCCAGCCGCCGATGCCTCGTCGCGGAAAAGCCAAATGACAAGGCCGGCCAACCGAGGCGGGCCTATACTAGGAGGATATGTCATGGAATGGTTTAGCCAGAAAACAAACGTAGGTGGCATTCAAATCCCCAATTGGGGACTTGTTCTAGGTGTGGTCATTGTAATCTTGCTCGCCTACTCACTCATGCATTGACCTTCGGTGCTCGAGATCTTCGACCCTGGGCGGCGGGGAGCGGTGCCGCGTAAGGCGACAGCACGGGGACGCCGGCGCTGCCCCGCGCCATGCTTGATGCTACTTGCTGGTACGTCGGATCAGAACTCGGCCGGCAGATACCGGAGAAGTTCAGCAAAGTTAGGCGTTGTAGCAGACAATTTCAGAAAGAATCACTTCAGAGAGGGCCTACCGTCCTGGATATTTATGCAACCGCACTCGATCCGCATAAAGCGTTGCGATCAACCGATTGATGCGTTCGATCTCCGCTGTGTCGGCCGTCGAATGCAATAGCTCTCGGCAGCGCTCAATCCGTTTGTCGATGTCTACGCACGACTGGCACACATGCACGTCCTGGCTGGGCTGTTTCCCGCTCGGTAGAGGTTAGCGTACCTGCCGACGGAATGCCCGCTGCCAATAACTCCCAGATGGAGATTTTCGGGCAGCAGCCATCCCGGCGGCAGTTTGTCACCGCGATGACTTAAGCCGCAGCGGCAAAGCGAATGCTGGGCGAACCCAATACGCCGCTCTTTTCCATCATCGTCTTCATTTCACTTGAGCCGTACCAGGTGCGGGCCTTTGCCACGTCGGCGACATCCTGGAGGATCACCACGTCATTCGGATTGTCGGGGCTGTAGAATACTCTCCCGTTGGTGATGCCGGCAGAAGCGCGGTTCTTCTCGTTTGCATTGTAACTCGTGTGCCAGGCGTTGAAGTCCTTGACCTTGAAGTGAACAGTCAGGTTTTCGTTATTCATCGGTGCTCTCCAAAATTTTTGTGAAGTATTATCTGAGTATCATCACTCAACCAACGCACGGTAGCTAAGCCACAATGCAGCCAAAGCTAGGGATCTTGAAAAAGAAACTTAACCGTGGATGTCGAAGAGTTCCATTTGCCCAAGCAATGGGCATCTCACGGATTTTAGAAGGTTGGTGTATTTGAAGCGCTCGCATGCGCGTATGAGTTCCCTTGTATCGACCCCCTTGCAAGAAGGGCAGAGGAAGATGAGTTGTTCCGCCCGCACTCCAAGTTTGGGGATCGCGCGGAGCAGCTTCATGGTGTCGCCGCACGAGAGGCACACTAGCGTCGGCGTGTTGTCCGGAACTGGGGGCGGGCGTTCGATAGAAGTGGTTGAGGGCGTGTAATGCGACACGTGCGACTCCACTGAAACAGGCGGGAGCGCTACCGAACTCTCAGCCACCGACGCCTAGAAGGACAACCATAGCCGGTGATTGGATTACTGTCCGCCCTAATCGAATAAATAGCGAATTATTAATCGGGAGCTCGCACGCGGCAAACCGAATACTGCCCGCCAGTCACTCCAACGTGGCACGCGGCGCACCGGTCAATTCTATACAGACTCAGAAACACCAAACGCGCATTCTGATGAGCAGCGGGACGGCGAGCGTCCCAGCCCAGGGAAAAAGGTTTCGGTGGCGTGGAAAAACAGCAACAATACTGATGGCCGAACTTTAAAAGACGACCACACTTTTTTGAGAGCGGTCAATTTTGCTCAGACCCCGAGGAGCACCTTATGAAAGGTGCCCGTCAGTAGCCCATGTTTTCTCTCGCTGTCGTTTAATTGACGAAAGATGGCCGCTCCAAAAGCGCACCGTGGACCACGGTGCGCTTGGTCATGACCATCAACCAGCTCACCCGAAAGGTGACAAACCATGACTCTCACAACGCTACCAAGACCGGCAACGCGGGCCCGAGACGCAACAGCGGCAACGATGAAAGCCTTCGTGTACCGGGGACCGGGCAAGAAAGCGCTGGAAGATCATCCAAAGCCGAAAATCACGGCGCCCACAGACGCAATCGTTAAGATAGTAAAGACGACGATTTGCGGCACCGATCTGCACATCCTCAAGGGCGACGTCCCGACTTGCCAGCCTGGCCGCATTCTGGGCCACGAAGGTGTCGGCATCGTCGACGAGGTTGGGCCAGCAGTCACGATGTACAAGCCTGGAGATCGTGTTCTCATCTCCTGCGTGAGCGCCTGCGGCAAATGCGTCTATTGCCGAAAGCAGATGTACTCGCACTGCACCACCGGCGGCTGGATTCTTGGCAACACCATCGACGGCACACAAGCTGAATTCGTCCGCACTCCCTATGCCGACACGAGCCTCTATCCCATTCCCAACGGGGCGGACGAAGAAGCGCTGGTAATGCTCAGCGACATCCTACCGACAGGGTTCGAATGCGGCGTGCTCAACGGCAAAGTTCAGCCAGGCAGCACTGTGGCAATCGTCGGCTCAGGGCCGGTCGGGCTTGCAGCCTTGCTCACCGCGCAATTCTTCTCACCGGCCGAGATCATCATGATCGATCTCGACGACAATCGCCTTGAAATGGCAAAGCGCTTCGGCGCCACCGCGTGCGTCAACAGTGCCGACGGCAAGGCCGTAGGGATGGTCATGAAAATGACCGGCGAGCGCGGTGTCGACACCGCTATCGAGGCGGTGGGCATTCCGGCTACTTTCGAGATGTGTGAAAAAATCATCGCGCCGGGCGGCAACATCGCCAATATCGGGGTGCACGGACAAAAAGTGGCTCTCCACCTGGAATGCCTGTGGGACCGCAACATCTCCATCACCACACGGCTGGTCGACACAGTCACCATACCGATGCTGTTCAAGACCGTTGCATCTCGCAAGATCGACTCCAAGCGACTAATTACCCATCGCTTCGGGCTCGATCGCATCCTCGATGCCTACGAGACATTCGGGAACGCGGCCAAGACGAAAGCGCTCAAAGTGATCATTGAGGCTTAGCAATCACAGCGATTCCGTTATCGGAACGACAACATTGCAAGAGAACCAAGCTATGACCCACCAAAGCCTTAACCCCGCCACGGGAAAGCTTCTAAAGAAGTTCGAAGAGCTGACGGACAAAGAACTCGAGACCAAGATCGCCGCCGCGCCAGAACGAGCGAATTGATGCGCATGGAAACCCCTCCGACGGAAGGTGCTTCGCTCTCTACTCCCCGAGTGGTGGTCGTCATGGGGGTTTCGGGATGCGGGAAGTCAACCGTCGGGGCGCTCCTTGCTCTACGCCTGCGATGGGAATTCGAGGACGCCGATTGGTTCCATCCCGCTTCCAACGTCGACAAAATGCACACTGGCATTCCGCTGACCGACGAGGATCGTTGGCCCTGGCTGGACGCGGTTGCTGCCTGGATCGACAAAACGCGCTGTTCAGGCGGACATGACGTCATAGCCTGTTCCGCGCTGAAGCGGCGCTACCGCGATGTCCTGATTGGCGATCGTGCAAACGTCCGTCTGGTCTACCTCAAGGGTGACGAGACGCTGATCGCACGCCGTGTCGCCACCCGCCATGAGCACTTCATGCCGCGAAGCTTGCTTCACAGCCAATTCGAAGCTCTGGAGGAGCCGCGCCCGGACGAAAATCCCGTCATCGTCTCGATCGAGCCGCAGCCGCGCGAGATCGTGGCCCAAATCTTGTCAGCGCTGAACATGGTCGAACGCGCTCAGCCGCCCAAGAAAATATCTCTGAGATCATCCGTCCGTGGTGGGTAAACGAACCCGTAAGGAGCCGCCGATGCCTGCCACGCTGTCGCCCGATCCGCCGGAGGAGACGCCAGCCACGCTGTCGCCCGATTTGCTGGAGGAGGTCCCTGCCACGCTGTCGACCGATCTGCTGGAGAAAATGGACGCGTATTGGCGCGCGGCGAACTATCTTTCGATCGGGCAGATCTATCTAAAGGACAATCCGTTGCTGGAGTCTCCGCTCAGGCTCGAGCATATCAAGCCGCGCCTGCTTGGCCATTGGGGCACCACGCCGGGGTTGAACTTTCTCTATGTCCACCTCAACCGACTGATCAAAGAGAACGATCTGGACATGATGTATGTCGTCGGTCCGGGTCATGGTGGCCCGGGCATCGTGGCGATGACCTATCTCGAAGGCTCGTACACCGAACGCTATCCGGCGATCGAGCGCGACCGGAACGGACTGCGTCTGCTCTTTCGCCAGTTCTCCTGGCCTTACGGAGTTCCCAGTCACGTATCCCCGGAAACTCCCGGCTCTATCCATGAAGGCGGAGAACTGGGGTATTCCCTGGTCCACGCCTATGGCGCCGCTTTTGACAATCCTGATCTGATCGTCGCCTGCATCATCGGTGACGGCGAGGCCGAGACTGGCGCACTTGCCACGAGCTGGCACTCCAATAAGTTTCTGAATCCCGCACGTGATGGGGCGGTTCTTCCTATCCTTCATCTCAACGGGTTCAAGATCGCAAATCCGACCGTGCTCGCGCGCATCAGCCGCCAGGAATTGACCGACCTGATCCGCGGTTACGGCTATGAACCGCATTTTGTGGAGGGCCACATCCCCGCCGCGGTGCATCAAAGTCTGGCCGGCACGCTTGATACGATCCTGGCAGAGATTCACGAGATCCAGAAGGCCGCGCGTTCCTCTCCGGATACGGTGGAGCGGCCGCGTTGGCCCATGATTGTGTTCCGCACGCCAAAAGGCTGGACCGGGCCAAAGTTTGTGGACGGCGAGCCAGTCGAGGGTACCTGGCGGGCGCATCAAGTCCCGCTCGCCGATCTCAAGAACCCCAAACATCTCAAGCAGCTCGAAGACTGGATGAAGAGCTACCGGGCGCACGAGTTATTCGACGAACAAGGCAAGTTCCGCGAGGAGTTTGCGGCGCTCGCTCCTACGGGCCATCGCCGCATGGGTTTCAATCCGCACGCCAATGGTGGGGAAGTGTTGCAGCCCCTGTCGATGCCCCACTTCCATGATTACGCCGTAGCTGTGCTTAAGCCCGGAAGCGTCGAGGGGGAATCAACGCGGGTTCTCGGAAATTTTCTGCGCGACGTGATGAAGCTCAATCTCGACAAAAAGAATTTCCGGCTCTTCGGCCCTGACGAGACGGCGTCGAACAGATTGGACATCGTCTACCAAGCCTCCGGCAAGGAATGGATGGCTGAGGTCGAAGACGTCGACATCGATCTCAGCGTCACGGGGCGCGTCATGGAAGTCTTGAGCGAGCATCTGTGCGAAGGCTGGCTCGAGGGATATCTCCTCACCGGGCGTCATGGCTTTTTCTCGTGCTACGAAGCCTTCATCCACGTCATCGATTCGATGTTCAATCAGCATGCAAAATGGCTCAAGGTCAGTAGGAAGATCCCCTGGCGCAAGCCGCTCGCGTCTCTGAATTACCTACTAACTTCACACGTCTGGCGGCAGGATCACAACGGCTTCTCCCACCAGGATCCGGGTTTCATCGATCATGTGGCGAACAAAAAAGCTGATATAGTGCGCATCTATCTGCCGCCCGACGCTAACTGTCTGCTGTCGGTGGCGGATCACTGCTTACGCAGCCGCAACTACGTCAATTTGATCATCGCCGGCAAACAGCCCCAGTGGCAGTGGCTTGACATTGATTCGGCGGTTCGCCACTGCACGGCCGGCGCGGGTATTTGGCGGTGGGCCAGCAACGATGCCGGCGATCCCGACGTGATCATGGCGTGCGCCGGTGATGTTCCCACGCTTGAGACGCTCGCTGCCGTGACGCTTTTGCGCGCGCACGTCCCTGACATCCGCATCCGCGTCGTCAACGTGGTGGATTTGATGGTGATGCAGCCTCAATCCGAGCATCCTCATGGTCTGGAGGATCAGGATTTCGACGAATTGTTCACGACAGACAGACCGGTGATCTTCGCCTTCCATGGCTATCCCGCGATGGTCCACAAGCTGACCTACCGGCGGCACAATCACGATAATATTCATGTACGCGGTTACAAGGAGGAGGGCACCACCACGACGCCCTTCGACATGGTCGTGCTGAACAATCTCGACCGCTATCAACTCGCGTGGGACGCGATCAATCGAGTTCCGCGGTTCAGCGATCAACGAGACAAGGCGGCCGCGCGTTACTGGGCGGCCATGGAGCGCCACAAGCTTTATATATGCGAGCATGGCGACGACATGCCGGAGGTCCGCGACTGGCGCTGGGCCTCTTGAGTGCGGCGCTTTCGCTGGACGGCGCGTGATGGACGCTACACCACAGTTGAACGTACTTGCGCTGAACAGCGGCTCTTCCTCGCTCAAATTCGGGTTGTATTGCGTTGGATCTTCAAGGATTGAAAAGCTGGTCTCCGGCGAGGCCGAGTCGATCGGCGAAAAAAACGGCAAAAGCCATGCAGAAGATTTGCGCGGCAACATATTGCTCGCCGAGACAGGTCGAATCCCCAGCCAACGGGAAGCCATCATCCGCATCGGAAGGCTTCTCATTGACTGCAAAATGCCGTTGCCGGCCGCAATCGGGCATCGCATTGTCCATGGCGGGCCGAAGCTCCGGCAGCATTGCCTCGTTGACGATTCGGTTTTAACGCAGCTCGAAGCGGCGACCGCCTTCGCACCGCTACATATTCCACCCGCTTTGTCGGTCATCCGTTTCGCCCAGGAGCATTTTCCGGGGCTTCCGCAGGTGGCGTGTTTCGACACCACCTTTCACGCTGAATTGCCGGCGGTCGCACGGGTGCTACCAATTGCCAGGGAATTGCAATCGGAAGGAATTCAGCGCTACGGATTTCACGGCCTATCGTGCGAATCGATTGTGCGTCGACTTGCCAACGATCTGCCGAACCGTCTCGTAATTGCCCATCTCGGCAATGGCGCAAGCGTGACCGCGGTCAAAGGCGGCAAATCAATCGATACCAGCATGGGATTGACCCCGACCGGTGGGGTCATCATGGGCACGCGGAGCGGCGATCTTGATCCAGGCGTTCTAGTCTATCTGATGCGTGAGAAGAAATTCGATGCCGCCATGCTCGAAGAGCTGGTCGATCACCGTTCCGGCCTCCTGGGAATTTCGGGCGTTGGCAGCGACATGCGGCGGCTGCACGAAGCAGCGTCGACAAACGCCGATGCACGACTTGCCATTGCGATGTTCTGCTATTCCGTGCGCAAGCAGGCGGCCGCGATGATCGCCGCGCTTGGTGGAGTCGACCTGCTCGTGTTTACCGGTGGTATCGGAGAAAACGATGTCGAAGCGCGGGCGGCAATCTGTGGTGACCTGTCCTGGCTCGGCCTCAGTCTCGACGAAGATCGGAACCGATCGGCGAACAATCCCATCAACGATTCCAGATCGCGTTGCGCGGTGAAGGTCCTCCCCTCGCAAGAAGACGAGCAGATCGCTCACCATACCTGGGCATTGTTCCCATGGAGTGTTGTCGGATAGCCGCGTGACAAGGCTGATGAAAACAGTTTCGATCACACCTGCCACCATATGGGCCAGAGTGCGACTGACCAGGCGCTGTCAAACGTCGGTGCTAGTTACAAATCCTTGCTCGAGAAAGCGCGAATTCGCCTTGTGATCAGCGGCGGGTGACGAGCTCCACGATTGAAGGGCCTTCGATCTATCCGGCCTTGCGCTGGAGACCCGGAGCGCCTGGTTACGGCGGAGCTCATGCGACGTGCCACTCACGACAAGAGTCATCGGCTCTCCTCTTTCCAGAGTTGCTTCGAGGCATTGCTTGGCCTGGTCAATCCTCATCCTGAGGCGTCGGCCACGCCACTGAAGGCCGAAGCCAAGGCCGCTCCAACCCGCTGGCAGTTGCGGGTCGATGGCCACGCCGTCGTTCCGCAATGAAAGCCCAGCGAAGCCGAACACCGCCGTCAGCCAGACCCCGCCGAGAGCCCCTATGTGGATACCGCCGTCAATGGCCACGTGAGTATCCGCGAGATCAATCGCCGCGGTCTGTCGAAAGTAGCGCAGCGCCATTTCGGAGTAACCTAGTCGAGCAGCGACGAAACCGTGCATAGCGCGACTCAGCGAACTGCCATGGCCGCAGCGAGGTTCGTAGTATTGGAAGTTCGCTGTCCCCGTCTCACCAACAAACTCGTCCGGCAGGAGCCCGAAAAGCGCGACGACATCGGCCTGTTTTATCACCTGGGATCCTTGGGTCCGCTCCCGCCCAAGCACCACGTCCATTGGCACGGAGCGGCCTGCGTAGTCCGCCAGATCGATCTCTTCGAGAGCGAAATAGCCCGCGAACTGCTCGAACAGACCTGTGTTGGGGTCGAGGCCGGTCGCTATTGTATCTGCGGCGCTCAGCCACTGGTTTAGTTCAGCGTCATCCAGACCGAGGCGGCTTGAAAGGCTCTTCCAGCACTCGGGCCAGCGCTCGCGTAACAGCGCCGCTACATCAATCGCCCGCCGAATGTTCCAGCGTGCCATGACGTTGGTGAACGCGTTGTCGTCGACATGTTCGTGATACTCGTCCGGTCCGATGACGTCGCGGATGTGGCGGTAACCGTCCGCTTCCAGTAGAGCGCGGCTGGCCCAGAATCGACCCGTCTCGAGAAGTATCTCGGCGCCGGCGTCGCGCAGAAACGTCTCATCTCTGGTCGCCTGCCAATATTGCCAGACCGCATAGGCAACGTCCGCGCTAATGTGCTGCTCCTCCTTGCCGGAGAGGATATCTATAACCTGACGATCCGCAGCGATAACCTGCTCCGGAGTGGTCTCAGCACCGGTATCGGCGGATTCCCAAGCGAAGAGCGCACCGCGCCAACCCATTCTTGCCGATTTCGCCCGCGCCGCATCGAGGGTGCGGAAGCGATACATGAGCAGTGCGCGGGCGGCTTCCGGCCAAGTCAGGATATAAAAGGGCAGCAGGTATATCTCAGTGTCCCAGAACACGTGCCCATGGTAATCGTCGCCGGTCAACGCGCGGGCACCGATCGACACGCGCTCGTCTGCTGGATTGGCGGCGCTGTTCAGATGGTAGATAGCGAACCGTAATGCTTGCTGTGCGGCGGCGTCGCCGTCGACCTCGACGTCGCTGCACTGCCAGCGGTCTGCCCAGGCCGCCTCGTGTTCCGCCAACACGCCGCGCCAACCGAGGTGGCGCGCAACATCAAGCTTACCTCGTGCCCCTCTGCCCGGGTCAAAATCTTGGGTGTCGCTCCGCGCCACGGCGACTGTGCGCTCGAAATTCACAATCTGTCCGGCGCGTGATTTCCAGCTCCAAGTCCACTTCAATTGGTCGACGGCGGTCGCCGGAAGATCGTGGCCATCGACCTGCAGCGACGATGTGGTAGCCATGGCGACGCTCTTGCCCGAACGTTGGGTGCGCCACACGCCGAGATGCTGATCTATCTGCTTGGGTAAGAGTCCGAGACCCACCCCTTCGAACGAAGCTTCGAACGTCACTTCCACTTCTCCGTCCTCGACCTCCAAAATGATCAGCTGTAACCCAACGGCGCGCTCGCTTATGGACACAAGGCGCAACGTGCGCATGCGGATGCCGACGCCAGGGGTCTTCAGGAGGCCGGATTCGGCAAGCAGTGCGCCTCGCCTCAAATCGAGCGTCATGCGATGGGACGATGCATCCCCGGGATGACGCACGAGAGGTCTGCCAGACAGCGAGATGCGGACCTTCAGCCAGTCGGCAGCTGGGACGAGCTCCGGGATGGCGGGTTGTGTGCCCAGCGTGTCGAACAGCCCGGCGATATAAGTGTGCGGCGGAACGACCCAACACTCTCCACGCGTAATGGCTCGCGCGCCCCTTATCCCCAAGAAACCATTGCTGATTGAAAAGCGTGACTCAAGGCTACCTGCGCGAAGCGGATCGTAGCCCGCCGCTTCAAGGACCCAAGCCGCATTTGCGGTTGGCTTGAGGACGTCATCCATCGTTCCTGACTTCCTCATGTCGGCCGGCGGCTGAGCCGCCCGTCAACCAGTGCCTCGATGGCGACCTCGTCCAGGCTTGTCACCACCAGATCCGCGCCTGCGGCCCGCAATTCGGAAGCATCCTTAAGTCGGGCGACACCGAGCGCCGCCATGCCGCCGGCACGAGCCGCCTCGACGCCGGCCCGTGCGTCCTCGACCACAAAGCAGTGTGCGGGCGCTACGCGCAATTCAGCGGCGGCGAGCAGAAAAATTTCGGGGTTTGGCTTGCCCTGCGGCAAATCGCGACCGCAAACATTGGCGGCGAAGACTTCGAGCAGACTCCGGCCGGAGTCGAGATGGATCTGCCGCATCATTTGACTGGCGTTTTTCGAGGACGATGCGACCGCCATAGGCCACCCCAGCGCGCCGACCGCCTGAACGAAACGGAGAGCATCGGGGAACGCGGAGACACTCCCGCTATGTATCAGTTCCATGAGCCGCTTCTGCTTGTGCTCGGCATAGATAACAGCCTGCCGTTCGGCGTCCGCAACACCCAATGCCTCAAGTGCGGCACGCGCACCGCTAAGACGTGGTTTGCCCGCTACATGGGCCTCATACATCGCGGTCGTGAAGCGACCCGGGTCAGCGAAACCTTTGAGAGCTTCGCGCCAAGCTCGCTCATGGGGGGACGCGAGCAAGACGCCATCAACGTCGAAAATGCCTGCGGTCAGCCCTTCAGGATGGTGGGACCTGAGTCTTGCTAGTCCGTGGACAGTCATAAGTTGATGCACTCAGGGCACGAGAACGGCGAGGCCGAGCACCGGCCAGCGCGGATAACAACCATACAGGGCAGCGGTCCTGCGAAGATGCACTCGGAAACTACTCAGCAACACCTGAGGACACCAACCGCAAAATGCCCGCAATGGTCCGCGATCTACCATTATATGCTGAGATGCGCGCATAATATTTCCGTTAACGCTAGGTGCGACGGTTGAGGAGGTCTGTATAAAATCGCTCACCGGCAATCTTTTCCGGTCTACGATATGGTCGACGACTCGACCCGCCCTTACGACGATGAAGTGTCGTTGGTCGTTCCTACCGCGATCTAACCAGCGCCTCGAATCCGGAGATCACGTCGAAGAGTTCTTCGTCGATGCTGGTCTGGCGCAACTGGTGGAAGGAACCGCGGAGCTGCTCCAGCAGATCGTTGATGTTTTTATCGGCGCGCTCCATTGCCGCCAGGCGGCTCGCGTTCTCGCTGGCCAGGGATTCGGCGCAGGCCCGGAAGAGCGAGATGAAAAGATATTCACGGATGAGTGCGCGCAAGGTGGCGCTGCCGCCGCCCATGACCTCAGGCAGGTTCGCGGTCGGCCAGCGGACTTTGGCCAGACCTTGTTGCCATCGCGCGTCGAGCGGCAACAGCCGCTGGCTGACCGGTTCGTAGAGCGCGCCTGACAACGGCCGGTTATGGAATACCCAAAGGCCGGCATCCTCACCTTTGTCTCGATGCGCTTCGCTTTCAATTTGAATCTCCCCGACGAGCGGGGTGATGGCCTGGACGGAGTTCGGCACAATGAAGAGTCCGATCAGCGGCAGGCCCGCGTCCGCCAAACGCGCGTGAACACGCTCGCCGACGGCCCAGACTTCAACTTTGCCGGGCAGAGCTGCCAGGGCCTTGATCGCATAATCGGCCACTACGTTGTTAAACTGCCCAACCAGTCCCTGATCGGACCCGAAAACGATCGCACTTATCGCACCCGCTCGGGCTGGTACTTTCGGTTGCACCATCCCGGCCGCCGGCTCGTTTTCCCGAAAGCACGCACCTAACCCCAGCTCCACGGTCCGATAATAGTCGGCCAATGCGCGCACCGATTTCTCGTATTGTCCGATGCTCGATGCGGCCAGGGCTTTCATCGTGCGGACAACGGACTGAAGGTCTCCGGCACTGCTGATTTTTCGGCGAAGGCTCCCCGCGGTATCGCTCATGACTTCTTCTTGACTTCCGCCGCGGGCTCCATTGGAGCGTCCGGCTTGGGCCCGGCATCAGGCTTGGCCTCGGCTTTGGATTCCAACTCCGCCTTGGACTCGGATTTGGCCTTGGACGTGGATCCAGACTTTTGCTCGGCGTTGGCTTTCGACTTCAGTGTGCCTTCGGCTTTGGGTTCCAGCTTGGGTTGGAAAGGAGCGAGCGCCTCGCGGACGATTTCGGTGATCGTATTACGATCCTCATCGCTCAACTTGTCGGCGCTTTCGAATCGTCCACAGACTTCCGCCGGGATGTTCGCCGCCGCCTTCTGGACGGCGTGCTCTGCGTCCGGCATCTGATCGAGCGCCACGCGGTCGAAGAGTTCCCCGGTCAATGCCAGTAAGACGGCGATTTGCGCAGGCACGGACACCGGTGCGCATTCCGCCTGTTTGAGGCAGGCGCGGATGCGCCCTCCGTGCTCAATGATTTTGCGGGTGTTTTCATCTAGCCGGGCGCCGAACCGCGCAAAGGTCTCAAGCTCCTCGAACTGCGCGTAGGCGAGCTTGAGGTCGCCCGCCACGGCGCGGTAGGGCGCCCGTTGCGCTTTGCCGCCGACGCGCGAAACGGACTTGCCGACATCGATAGCTGGCAGCACGCCCAATTCGAACAGTGACGGCGAGAGATAGATCTGCCCGTCCGTGATGGATATCAGGTTGGTCGGAATGTAAGCGGAAATGTTCTGCGCTTCGGTTTCGATGATTGGCAGCGCGGTGAGCGAGCCGCCGCCAAGTTCGTTGCGTAAGTGCGTCGCCCGCTCGAGCAGCCGCGCGTGAATGTAAAAGATGTCGCCGGGAAAAGCTTCACGGCCGGGCGGGCGTCGCAGCAGCAGTGACAACTCGCGATAGGCGCGCGCATGATGGGTGAGGTCGTCATAAATAACTAACACGTCGCGGCCCTGCTCCATAAAATGCTCCGCGATGCTTGTCGCGGCGTAGGGGGCGATGAAAGCGAGACCCGGCGGGTCGTTGCCTTCGGTCACGACGAGCACGGTGTATTCCATCGCGCCCTTTTCCCGCAAGGTTGCCACGGCCTTCGCGACGGCGGACGCGCGCTGCCCGATGGCACAGTAAACACACAGCACATTTTGGTCATGCTGGTTGAGGATGCTGTCAATCGCGATGGCGGTCTTGCCCGTCTGGCGGTCCCCGAGAATCAACTCGCGCTGCCCGCGCCCGACCGGAATGAGCGCATCGATGACTTTAAGCCCGGTCTGGAGAGGCACCGTCACCGGCGCGCGATCCATGATATGCGGTGCCGTGCGCTCGATGGGCAGGCGCTTGCTGGCGGCCACCGGTCCATCGCCATCGAGTGGCCGACCAAGCGGATCGATGACGCGCCCTAGCAATCCGTCGCCCGCGACCACATCCATCACCCGGCCCGTGCGCTCGACCTCATCGCCGGCGTTCAGATGCCAGTATTCGCCCAGCAACACGACGCCAATCTCAGCCTCGTCCACGTTGAAAGCCATGCCAAGTACATCGCCGGGAAATTTTATCAACTCCTCAAAGCCAACAGCGCGGAGCCCGGACACCTTGGCGATTCCGGTGGCGGTGCTGGTGATCGTGCCCACCTCTCGCGGTGTCAGTTGCGGCGTGAATGCTTCCCGCACTTGGCTGATCTCAGAAAACGCACCGTCGAATATACTCTGCAAGCTTTCAGGCTCGGTCATCATTGGCGCGTTTTCTCGGTCTTGGGTGCATGCGGCTTAGATGCGGCTTTGGCCTCGGTCTTTGGTGCGGCTTTGGGTTCAGGTTTGTCCTTTTCTTTCAGAAGTTCACCGACCCCATTTTCCAGCGACCGGAGGTAGTCCGCGATGCTCCAAGCTATTTTTTCTCCATTCGTGGTGAGTTCGATCCCGCTGATCAGCTCCGGCGCGGTCTCGAACCGGATATGGACTTCAGCAGAGAAGGTCTCGTTTAGCGCTTTTTGTATTGCTGCTCGTTGCGCCGCAGGCAGATCAAACGCGCTGCGCACGACCGCGGGCTCAGAAGTCGTCTTGAGGGTCCCAGCGATTCCCTCTTTTGTCTTGCCGTCCATCGTGCGCAGGCGACGGAGGAACACCTCGCTCATGCGCTCTTCCAGACTCGTCGTGGCAAGATCCGTCAATGCCTTTCGCGCGATGGCGAACACTTCCTGTTGGGTCCGGCGACGGATGGCTTGATTGAGGCTGTTTGCGTCGCTTCGCAGTGCCTCCTGTCGCTTGGCACTCAGGGCATCGGCTGCCCTGCGCGCATCGTCGAGAAGTCGCTGACGTGCAGCTTTCGCCTCGTCCGTCGCCTTGCTCAAGAGTGCAGCGCGCTGCTGGTCGAACTGTTCGTTCCTGTGTTGGTACTCGTCGCGCTCCTTTTGAGCTTTGGATTTTTTCCCGTCAGCGTCTGCGAGTTCCGCGACGATTCGCTTCTCCCGCGCGTCAACGGCGTTGAGGATCGGCCTGTAGAGAAATCGCTTCAGCAACCACACCAGTATGATGAAGTTGAGCGCCTGCGCACCGACGGTGAACCAATCGATGAGCATGACTTACTTCCCTGGAGCCTGGGCGATGAGGTGATTCCAGAACGGATTAGCGAAAATGAGAATCATCGAGACCACGAAGCAATAGATCGCAATGGACTCGATCATGGCCAGCCCAACAAACAGCGTGCGTGTGATCGTCGTCGCGGCATCAGGCTGCTGCGCCAGAGAACTCAATGCCGTGGCAACTGCCCGCCCTTCGCCGAGCGCAGGTCCGATACTCCCCAGTGCGATCGTCAGGCCGGCGGTGACGATTGAAGCGATCGCAATGAGCGTCATGTTATCCATAGTTTCGCCTCTTGTTGTCGTTGTTCATGCTTTAATGTCTCGCGTCGGCTCGGGCGTGGACTCGCGACCGCGGGTGGCGGCCGCGATATAAACCGCAGCCAGAATGCTGAAGATGTAGGCCTGCACCATGCCGGTGAGCAGACCGAGCGCACTCATGGCGATCGGGAAGATGAAGGGCGTGATGGTCAGCAAAATGGCGAGAATCATCGTTCCACTCATCATATTGCCGAACAGGCGGACCGCCAGGGCCAGCGTGCGCGACAGTTCACTGATGATGTTAAACGGCAGCATGATAATTGTCGGTTCCGCGTAGGATCTGAGGTAGCCGGCCAGTCCTTGCTCCTCGACGCCAAAAAACGGTACGGCGACCAATACGCACAGCGCGAGCGCCGCGGTCGTAGAGAGCGACCCTGTCGGCGGTTCGTAGCCGGGAATGACGGTGCAGAGGCTGGCTATCGCTATGAACAGAAAGAGCGTGCCCAGAAAACCGATATACTTCTTTGGGTGGCGGAGGCCGACATCTTTGATTTGCTTCTCGATGCCGGTCACAACGATTTCCAGCAGGTTCTGCCAGCGGGAACGTTTCAGATCCGTGGACAGATTGCGCGTGACGAGTTTTGCGCCGACAGCCAGCACAAACATCAGCCCCCACGTGAAAACAATCGTGCCGTTGAGTTTGAGAAACCCGTGCTGCCAGAAAATCATCTCATCGGGACTAAGGCGCATAGCTGGTCTCCGGTGGCCCGGAGTTGTGGTGTTCGACCGGCGAGCGGGTCAGCCACTTCACGACGAGGCGTGCCAAGACAAAGCCAAGGAGACACAGCAGCCACCGCTCCCAATTCTCGCCCCCGACAAAATAAAATCCCACCAGCGTAATGTTCATCCTAAGCACCATGCTGCCGACGAACCAACGCGCTGGCCGTTGGGACGAAACGCCCCTGATAACCGTCCACCAAAGGCCGCCGAAGAAAAATGCGCCGATCAGTAGACCCGCCACCAATGGCGGTGCCAAAAACAAAAATTCATTCACCGTTATTCTCCTGTTCGTCCCGAATCTCCTTGCCTTCCTTGGCCACCCAATGCCACGCATTAAAACAACCGATGGCGAGCCCGGCCACCATCAGCGCCAGCGTCCAGGCCTGCTTGCCTGGATAATGTTGGTCCAACCAGATACCTAGCGCCGCCCCGAGCAGCGTCGGAATCACCACCGACCAGCCGATCAGCCCCATCATCCCCAGGCCGAACCAGACGCCCTGCGCGGAGTTGCGCCGTGCCTTAAGCTTTCGCGCCGCTTTCGCGCCGACCTCTTGACTGAGCGACGGATTTGGTTTCGCGATCTTGTTTTCAGGTTCATCAGTCATTGTGAAGGCTCGCCATGCGCCGTATGAGATCGCCTTCCATTTTCGCCAACACCGAGCGCACGCTTTGCTCGTGCTCGTCCAGGGTCAGAAACTCTCGCTCCACCGCTTCGCGCAACTGGCCGAGGTCCGTTCCGCCCAGCGCCCGGCGCACGGATACGAGTACGTCCGGACCGGTCTTGACGAGCACCCCGTCATCTACGGCCACGAAAACTTCACCATCTGATTTTGTCTCATAGGTCAGAATCCCAGGCGCTAGCGCCGCCACACAATCGAGTCGGTGAGGCAGAAACCCAAACGAACCGTCGAGCGTCTCGGCGACGATGCGCAACACGCCGGCTTTTTCGGCGAAAATCTGGAACGGCAGGAGAACCTTAAGATTCATGTGTGCCGCCGGCGTGGTCGAGATTCGATTGAGGTCTATCCCCTTCATTCGGCCCGGACGTGGTTTTGGCCCGCAACCCGGCCGCGTCCTCCAATCCGGACTTCGCAGCGGTTAATTCCGATTTGGCCGGGGCTGCGGGCGGGGCGGGTTTTTCTTTTGTCTTCGCTTCGTCAATCGCCCCGATCATGTAGAGTGCGCTTTCGGGATAGTCTTTGAATTCATCGCGCAGGATGCGCTCACAACCATCAAGCGCGTCCTTGAGGCTGACAAGCTTTCCTTTGAGGTCGGTGAACTGTTCGGTCGTGAAAAAGGGTTGAGTGAGAAAGCGCTCTAACCGGCGGGCGCGGGCGACCACATTTCGGTCCTCCGGTGAGAGCTGCTCCAGGCCCAGCATGGCGATGATGTCCTTGAGTTCGGCGTATTGCGCGAGCGTCCGCCGGATTTCCTGCGCCAAGCCATAATGCCGCTCGCCGACGATGCCCGGCGTGGCCATCTGGGAACTGGATTGTAGAGGATCGATGGCCGGGAAAAGCCCTTCGCTCGCCCGCTTGCGCGAGAGCACGATCGACGCGGAGAGATGCGAGAACGCATGCACCGCCGCCGGATCGGTGAAATCGTCCGCCGGCACATACACCGCCTGAATGGAGGTGATGGCACCGGTATCCGTGTTGGCGATACGCTCTTCCAACCCTGACAGCTCGGTGCCCATCGTCGGCTGATAGCCCAGCCGCGACGGCATTTGGCCCATCAAGCCGGATACCTCCATGCCGGCCTGGATGAAGCGGAAAATGTTATCGACGAGCAGCAGCACGTCGCGGTGCTCGTCGTCGCGAAAATACTCGGCCATCGTCAGCGCCGCATGCCCGACGCGGAACCGCGCGCCCGGCGGCTCGTTCATCTGCCCGAAGACCATCACCATGCTCGGCAGCACATGTGCTTCCTTCATCGCATCGTAAAGTTCTTCGCCTTCACGACACCGTTCGCCAATGCCGCAAAAAATGCTTACGCCCTCGTGATGACCAATCATGTTGTGGATCATTTCGGTCAGCAGCACCGTCTTGCCGACGCCTGCCCCGCCAAAAAGTCCCGCCTTGCCACCGCGCTCCAGCGGTACAAGGACATCAATGACCTTGATACCAGTCTCGAAGACTTCCGACTTGGTGGAACGTCGCGCCAGCGACGGCGGAGCCCGATGCACCGAACGCCATTCGACATTGGACAGTGCCGCTTCGCGATCTATGGTATTGCCAAATACGTCGAACATCCGCGAGAGAACCGCTTTGCCTACCGGCGCTTTCAACGGCCCGCCCGTATCCTCCACCGCCATGCCGCGAGCGAGACCTTGCGTCGGCGTCAACGCAATCCCGCGCACGTGCCGCGCATCTTGTTGCGCCAGCACTTCGATGACGATCTGCTTTTCCGGTCCCGTGAGCAACACCGAATAGATCGGCGGCAAATGCTCATCGAATCGAACGTCCACGACACTGCCGCGCACCGAAACGACCACGCCGAGTTTCGATAAACTGGTTTTATTTTCCATATTTACCCACGCTTATATGCCGTAAAGCGATTTTGGCCTTCCGGATTGTCGGACGCCAAACCCATCAACACGCTGATCAGCCGTGGCTTGTCGGATTGCTGAGCGCTGGCGACCTGCGACCAGGCAATTGCCACGCCGCCGATAAGCGTAATGAACTCGCGCCGCGCAAGTTGCGCGTTGTTGAACATGAAGGGCCGATCTCGTGATGGCCCCGCAGGTTATCCGGTGCAGGCGGGCCGACGGTCCAACTAAGTGCCCCATTCGGCCAAAATGACGAGGCGCGCCAAGGCCAGGTCACTTTCGTCCTGCCTAGAGCTTTAGGGTGCGCAAGGGCAGCGCGTTCGCGATGACCGATACCGAGCTGAGCGACATCGCCAGCGCGGCAACGATCGGACTGAGAAGGAGGCCGAAGGCCGGATAGAGGACGCCTGCGGCAATCGGGATGCCGATGGTGTTGTAGGCGACTGCAAAGACCAGCGCATCCGCCCGACCCATTGAGCGCGCGACGCCCCCGGCTCGAAGGGATCGCCGAAGTACTGGGTCTCACGGGCAACCCCGCATCAACTTTCGCGCCTGATCGATCGAAAAACCCACGGCCGAGTGGGCTCTTAGAAAATCATGACGTCTCACGGTTTGCTGCTGCAGTGAGATTTGCCGACAATTTCATCAACGCATTCCTTCCAACTTGACTGGCCTCTTCCCACGAGCAGAACTGGTCGCGAGATTCCTCCACCGGAAGAACATCATGTTCCCGAAAAATTTCCCAGGTATACCGGTTCGGTGCCGGGCGTCGGTGTTTTACTTCCACTCGAAGACGGTCTCCGCCAGACGATCTGTACATCGGTGAAACTCCATAAAGCGGGAGGCGTGATTTCTGCGTTGCTCACGAAGTATATCGCCACCGCCTCAGACAGAGTGGTCAATATTGAACAGACTCTAATTCGTTCGGATCGGCGAAAGTGAGCGAGTGTTAATCCGGCGTCACCCCGAGATCTGGACGGGCTCCGGTTGCCTCGCTTCCGCCCCCAAGCCCCCGGCGGCCGGAGGGTTTTTGTTTTACATCGGTACACGGCCTCGTATGCGTAATGCACCTGGACATGTGACGCTAAACGAGCGACCTCGATGAAAACTGCACTGCTCACGTTCGTCGCCGCCGCGAATCCGGTTTTGGCCAAGCCATATCACGGTTACCCAAATTCGGGGCAGCCAGCCCGGAGTGACTCTTCGCACATCAGCTGCGACACGGGTCCGTGCCTATGTGGGTCAGGTGGGTTTGGTGCAGGCTAAGGCGCTGGCTCGAGCCGCCGGGATGACCGCCTCGCAAGAACAGAGAGCAGGGCGGTGCTTTGCGAAGAAGGATTAATCTACGCCAACGAAAAGCGACATCTACCCGAGGCGGCAAGTGATAGTTCCGGCGGCGAGCGTTACCGCGCCGCGCGGCAAGTAAACGCCGGTCCGCTACGCACGCGTCGAGGGACGAGGTGGCACCGTGGGCCGCGTGAGAGCGGCAAGCGGTTTTATCATGGATCTCTTTGCTCATGGCGCCTTGGCCTGCGCGAGCGCGAGCGGAACAACAGTTCTCAAACTTTTCACCCGTGTTCCTGCCGGAAATCAAATCCGGACGCATTGATGGTGCAATCCTCCCAGGAGCGGCTTGGCGACGATGCTGCCAACTGTCTGAACCGCCCGCGAAACCGGCGCATCCTTGCCCAGCGCTAGGTAGGTGCAAGCCTCGTTGTAATATTGCTGATACGATTCGAGCAGGTGACGAAGATGCCGTTCGCCAAATACGACAACATGATCCAAGCAATCCCGCCTGATCGAGCCGATCAGGGGTGCTTGAACGTTTTGCGGCCTGCTGTGAGGTCGGGTAGTCAGCCACGGGCGGGCCGTTTGTGCCCTTGCTACGCCTTTTTCCAGAACGACCATTTCTGCGCATGCAGGATGCGATTCGCCGCGCGCAAGCTAAGGCGTCCTTTGACGGATTTCCGATGATTCATGTCATCACCGAGCAAACGTGGTCGACCGCGAAAGGTCCGATCGAGAGCCAGCCTCTCGGGCCGCCGCGCCTGATCGAAAGCAAACCTAGCCGAGAGGAACCGGAGTTGTGCGCCATGGCGCTCTCCGCAAAGTATCACCACCACGACTACAATGCTGAAGGCGACGGCGAGCGGGGCTATCGGCGGGGCCGCGACGAAGATGCCCACGACGAGGTCTATCGCTTCGTCGTACGCCCCGCGACCGCCTAAGAGCGGACGAGGCACAGTCGAGGCCGCCGGGCGGCAAAGCGAGGCGGCGGGTTGCCGGTAGTACGATGAGCGATTTCATTAGCGAGGATGATCTCAAGACGTTCGAGGGCTCGCTCAAGTTAGGAAGCTGATGGAAGCGAATCATGGCGCACAGGGCCTATGTTAAAGCTGCGCTTCGGGCTGATCGCCTCGCCGTCGTCAAAAATATGAGCAAGGTCGCAGGCGATCCAAACGCCGCAGCGATAGAACGTTTGCGGGCGATGGAGCTGTTGCCGCGCATCGCCATGGGTCCAAGCAACCGTCCCGCCGATGATGTCGACGTCGTTGCTGCCCGCGAGGCGCGGGATGCTTTGTCGAATGCTTCTTTGTCCTTGGAGCAGGTAATCAGATCACGCCGACCGGGGCGAACTCGCGCGCGGGCGGTTAAATTGGCGCGACTCCTCGCCGAGATGGGCGCTGACGGATCTGAAGCGCTAGAAGCTGGATAGCTCGCTTTCTCTCGCGACGCGTTCGTGACCTTCGTGGGCGCTTCTGATCACGTACTGAACTCTCCATTCGTTGCCGGCAATCGTCTAATGATCTGGTAGGACCCCGAGGGCACGTCGATGCGAAACGTCGACTTTTTCGGGCGAAAATTCACGCTTTGACCGATCTTAAATTTGTGGTCGACCATCGCGAGCCAACTCGGGCTGACCTCGCGTAAGGACCGACAAATCAAATCGCGCAGGCAACTGCGTTTGCGTTTCGTGCCCCATATCAGGCCCCGCAGCTGATCGCACGTCGAGAAAGGTGGTCGGAGTGGCAGGATTTGAACCTGCGACCCCCACGTCCCGAACGTGGTGCGCTACCAGACTGCGCTACACTCCGACATATGGCGGGGCTTATACAAGCGGCCTCGCGGGGCCGCAAGCGCCCGCCATTCGCGTTATCTAACCACGCGAGGAGATGAATGACAGTTCCGCTGACGACGCGCGTCCTGCCGGCCGATGCCGGCGCGGTTACCGAAGCGGCGCGCGTCCTTGCCGCCGGCGGGCTCGTCGCCTTCCCGACCGAGACGGTCTATGGCCTCGGCGCCGACGCGACCGCCGGGCGGGCGGTCGCGCGCATCTACGAGGCCAAGGGCCGGCCGGCCTTCAACCCGCTCATCGCCACCGTCATCGATCGCCCGGCGGCGCAGAAACTGGCGCAGTTTAATGCCGATGCGGCGCGGCTCGCCGACGCCTTCTGGCCGGGGCCGCTCACGCTCGTCCTTCCCAAGACCGCCGATTGCGCGGTGGCGGCGCTGGCGACGGCCGGCCTCGACAGCATCGCGGTGCGCGTTCCCGACCACGCCGTCGCCCGCGATATTCTCGCGGCCTTCGGCCGGCCGGTGGTTGCGCCATCGGCCAACCGCTCCGGCCATGTGTCGCCGACCAAGGCCGCGCATGTGCAAGCGGACCTCGGCGGCCGCATCGATCTCATCATCGACGGCGGGGCAACGCGGGTCGGCGTCGAGTCGACGATCATCGCTTGCCTCGGCGACCCGGTGCTGCTCCGCCCCGGCGGCTTGCCGCGGGCGGCAATCGAGCGCGCGCTCGGGCGAAAACTCGCCGACGCGCCTGCCGCGCCCGACGACACCGCCCCGCTCGCGCCCGGCATGCTCGCGGCGCACTATGCGCCGCGCACGCCGCTCAGGCTCGACGCCGCTCGCGTCGAGCCCGGCGAAGCGTTGCTCGCCTTCGGCGCGACGCTGCCCGCCGGCGCCGAGCGCGCCAAGAGCGTGCTCAATCTCTCCGCACGCGGCGACCTCATCGAAGCGGCGGCCAATTTGTTCTCGCATCTGCGCGCGCTCGATACCGCCGGCGCCGGTGCGATCGCGGTCATGCCGATTCCGCACGAGGGCCTTGGCGAGGCCATCAACGACCGGCTCGCTCGCGCCGCAACGCGGCGCTGAACGGCGCTTGCGCTGGCATCAGCGGACTGTCATCTATCTAGCAACCAAGCCTGACCGGTGCGCCCTGATGCTCGATAAGCCGCCCGCCGCTGTTGCTCCGTCCCTGCTCGCGCGCTTCGCCGCGATCGTCGGCGAGAAATACGCCGTGACCGACCCGCAGATGCAGGCGCCTTATCTCTTCGAGATGCGCGACATGTTCCGCGGCCGCACGCCGATGGTGCTGCGGCCCGCCTCGGTCACTGAGGTTTCGCAGATCCTCCGCCTCGCCGACGAGACGGCGACGCCGGTCGTGCCGCAGGGCGGCAATACCGGGCTCGTTGGCGGCCAGGTTCCGCACCACAACGAGATCGTCATCTCGCTCACTAGGCTCAACCGCATCCGCGAAGTCGATCCGACCTCGAACACCATCACCTGCGAGGCCGGCGTCACCTTGCAGCACGCGCGCGAAGCCGCCGCCGCGGTCGACCGGCTCTATCCGCAATTGCTGCCGTCGGAAGGCACCTGCACCATCGGCGGCAATCTCTCGACCAATGCCGGCGGCACTGCGGCGCTCGCCTACGGGATCGCCCGCTCGCACGCGCTCGGCATCGAGGTGGTGCTCGCCGACGGGCGCATCCTCCATGACCTCAACAAGCTCAAGAAGGACAACACCGGCTACGACCTGAAGAACCTGTTCATCGGCGCCGAAGGCACGCTCGGCGTGATCACCGCGGCGGTGCTGCGCCTCGTGCCGCGGCCGCGCTCGGTCGAAACCGCCTTTGTCGGCCTGTCTTCGCCGCAGGCGGCGCTCGCGCTCCTCGATGCCGCTGCCGGAAATGCCGGCGGCAGCGCGACCAGCTTCGAACTCATGCCGCGCTCGGGCCTGGAGATGGTGCTGCGCCACGCCGCCGGCTGCCGCGATCCGCTCGCCGCGCCGCATCCGTGGTACGTGCTGATCGAGCTCTCCTCGCAGGCGAAGACCGGCCTGCGCGCGGTGATGGAGGATCTGCTCAAGCAGGGATTGGACAACGGGGTGGTCGTCGACGCCGCGATCGCCGAGAGCCTGGAGCAGGCGAAGGCGTTCTGGCGCATCCGCGAAATGTTCGGCGAGGCGCAGCGCCACATCGGCGGCTCGGTCAAGCACGACGTCTCGGTGCCGGTTGCGGCCGTGCCTGCGTTTCTGGCCGAGGTGGACGCCGCGGTCACCGGTTTCATCCCCGGCGCGCGGCCGCTCGCGTTCGGCCATCTCGGCGACGGCAATATCCATTACAACGTGATCCAGCCGGCCGAAGCCGACAGGGAAGCGTTCCTCAAGCGCTGGGACGAGGTGAACGCGGTCGTCTTTGCGGTGGTGAAAAAATATGGCGGCTCGATCTCCGCCGAGCACGGCGTCGGGGTGATGAAGCGCGACCTGTTGCCGTCGGTGAAGGATCCGGTCGCGCTCGATCTCATGCGCAGCCTCAAACGCATGCTCGATCCCAAAGGCATCCTTAATCCCGGCAAGGTGCTGTAGCGGCGCGCAGGTTCAAGCCTGATGCCGTCGCCGGGAGAACAAATGCTTTCACCGGGCGAGCAAGAGCTCGGGTCGAAATTCGAAGTGCATGGTATCGAAGTGATACCACTTCCCGCCCCAGATGAAGCCGTGCTTCTCGAAGATCGCCACGATCTCCTCGCGCATGCGGTTGCGATAAAGGATCGGGCCGGCATGCGGCCGCCAGTACCAATAATCCGAGACGGCGGTGTTGAGATCGATGGCGATGCCGTAGCCGTGCGGCGATGGCTGGCCGGTGTCGGCCACAGCCCGGCAATTATAAGTGCCGGCGATCGGGTAGGCGGCGCGTTTGATCTTTTCCGGCAGCGCATTGATCTCCGCTGACACGGCGCGCAGATGCTGGTCGGCGTCGTTTACGGACGAGAAGCGGATCGGTTGGCCCCAGGCCTTGGGAAGCCAGGCAAGCGAAGTGAGGCGCGGCGACACCTCGCCCATCTGGCAGTCGCCGTACATTTTCTTGAAGAAGGCGGCGTTGCGGAACCGGCCCGGATCGGCATCGACGGCCGGCGGCCTTGCGAGCGGGCCGCGCGGATAGGGGATACGAAACTGATCCAGGATCGAAGCGTGCCGAAGAAGCTCCGGGAATGTCTTGTCACCGGCGCCCTCGGATACCGGCATGACCGTACCGTCGCGCCAACGCAGCGCCTTGCCGTCATGTCCGGTGAGCGCGGAAGGATAGGCAGCGACCAGGCTGTCGAGCGCCAGGCGGACCTGATCATCTTGCGCGAGAACCGGAGCGCCGCCGGCAAGCACCGCAAGTGCGACGACAAGGCCAGCCTTGGTCGCAGTCCAGTTCGCGCCGCCGCCCGGCATGCACCGGCCGCTAAACGTGCGGCCAGTGCCGCTCGCGGAACCAGGTGCGGTATTCGGTCATCTTCGCGCGCTGCGCCGCCGGCGCATGGCGCTTGCACGTCGATGCCTCGTCGGTCTCTTCCGGCGCGCCCCAGCGCAGCTCGACGCAGTCGTTGAGATTGTAGGCCATCTCCAGATCGCCGGCGCGGTCGACCACGTCTTTGAGCGAGAGCGTCCACTGCGACCCATCGCTGCGCAGATAGGAAAACTTGCGCGCCGCGAGCTGCGCGGCAAGCGCGCTCTGCAATTCGGCCTTCACGTCCGCCGCGCTCTTGCCGTTGGCTATCGCGTACCGCTCGGGCCGGCGCGCGACGCGATCGGGAAACCCGCGCACCACGTCAATCGCGATCAGCAGGCGAAAATCGCGCGCCGGCGTCGCGAAATTCTCCCAGGCGCCGGTGGTCTCGAAGATCGACGGGCCGTTCGGCATGTCGGCGTCGCCGCGCGCGCCGGTCTGGAACTTCCGGCCGTTTTCGACGGCAACCACGCGGGTCTTCACCTGCTCTTCGAGCGCCGTGATCGCCCCCTCCATCGCCCGCAGAGGATCGAGGGGCTCGGGCGACATCACCTCGTCCATCCGGTCGTAGAATTCCTCCACCCCGAGCTGCGACTGCTCGAGCGAGAAATCGCCGTAGTTCGGGTTCTTGGCGATTTCCCGGTTGGTCAGCCGCCGCAGCGCGCCGTTCTCGCGCACGATCGGCCGGAAATGCTTGAAGCCGGGACTCCCGAGCGCGGGGTCGTGCGCGAACAGGAAATTGCCGCGCCAAAAACGCTTGCGCGTGACCGTCCCGTCGGGCTCGGCATCGACGGCCAGGAAGACGCCTGCCGCGCCGTTCGCCTCCGGCACGCGTTGCACCAGCATGAGGACGTGGCCGTACGGATCGGCATACACGGTGCCCGGACGCAGCGACTGCTGGGTCAGCGGCACGGTGTAGAAATCGGTGTTGTCGACGCTCGCCGACGACCGCACCGAGCCGGAATGGACCACGTCGCCGACGGCGCGCAAATATTCGCCGAACGTCCCGACGAGCCCGAGCGGCTTCGGCGGGTTCGGCGCCAACGGGTTCGTTGCCGGCGCGTTCGCTCCAGGCGAGTTCGTCGCCGGCGCGGCCGGCTGGGAAAAGATCTGCAACAGGCTGGGGATCGGCGCGGGCGTGGCGGCAGGAGCGGTGCCGGTACCGGGGCCGGTCGATGCGGTGGCTTGTTCCGGCGGCGGCGCCGGACGGGTCTGCTCGGGATGCAGAATGTCGAACCACTCAAAGCATTTCGGCGGCGCGCCACCGCTGCCGCGCGAGCAATTCGAATAGCCGAACGGCAGTCCCATCTTGAAAGCGAAATACGCGCGCAGAAAGTATACGAAGTCGGCGCAGTCGGGCCGGACGGACCGGACCACGTTGTCTTCGCCAAGACCCAGATAGTTGAACAGGAAATTGCGCGAGCGGTCGCGCAGCACTTCATGCCACGCCTTCCACGACGGCTCAGCCTCGAGCGGCGCGTCGAACAGGTTGGCGATCCATACGGAAAACAAGGTTTCCGTGGTGCGGTTCCAAGTATTGCGCACCGGCCAGATGCTGCCCTCGACCTGGGCCGGCCCGCCCCGCCTCTGCGCGCTCACCGCGATGTCGCGGGTGATCGTGCTGCATTCGGCCGGCGCGTGGTCGCGCGCGAGCGCCGCGCGCCACGTCCCGACGGCCGGCGCGGCGACCTCGGCAATCCAGAAATAGGGCGGCCCGCCGTGCCGCTCGCGCGATTTCGCCGCGACCTTTCCATTGGGCGCGATCAGCGACAGCTCGCCCTCGAGCGGCTTCTCCGCGGCGAAGACGACGCGCAAGGGCGCGCCCTTCCACGGCGCGACCGGCGAGGAGAGGACCGCGAGCTCGGCCGCGTCTTCGCAGCCGCCCGCTGCGCCTTCGGCCAGCGCGTCCGCGGCGGAGAAGAGGAAGACGAAAAATGCGCCTGCGATCAGCGACAATGCCGTCGCCGCAACGGCAAACTGGCGTGCTGGAAACAATTCTGTCCCCTCTCAAGTCCCCGCGTTGGAACGCCCCGAGCTCCCTTCGCTCCTCGCCGCCGGGGCCGCATTGCAGGATACCGAATCCGCCAGGATCAGTCAGCGGGCATAACGGCGATTCTGCGGCCAGCCGGCCGTTCGCCAAGGCCGTGCCCAAGGCGGCGCTCAAGGCCGCGCCCGGCAAACCATCCTACAGGCGGGGTCCGCCATCGCAGACCAGGACCTGGCCGCTCACATAGTCGGATTCCGGGATGCAGAACAGATAAACCGCGCCGGCGGCTTCTTCCGGCGTGCCTGGGCGGCCGAGCGGAATGCTCGGCGTCATCGCGTCCAGCATCCGCGTATCGAGGCCGACCTTGTAGCGTCCGCCCTTGACGTCGATGGTCGGTGGGGCGCCCTCGAAGCGCTGCGTCAGCCGGGTGTCGATATAGCCGAAGGCGACGCAATTGACGTTGACGCGCAGGCGCCCCCACTCCTTGGCCAGCGTGCGGGTGACGCCGATCAGCGACGCCTTTGCCGCCGAATAGGCGAATTGCGTCGCCGCGCCGTAGAGCCCCGACACCGAGGAGATATTGACCACCTTGCGGTGCTTGGGCTTGCCGGCGTCCTCATCGCGCTTGGCGGCGGCGCGGAAATGCGGCTGCGCGGCGCGCAAAATGCGGAACGGCGCGGTGGCGTGGACGTCGATCATCGCATACCACTGCGCGTCGCTCATGTTGTGGATCGCGCTGTTCCAGATATAGCCGGCATTGTTGACGATGATGTCGAGGTCGCCGAACGCCTTAAGCGCCGCGGCGACCGCCTTGTCGCCGAAATCGGGCGCGGCGACGTCGCCGACGAGCGGCACGGCGCTGCCGCCTTGCGCCGCGATCGCCGCTACGGTCTCGGCGGCCGGATCGGCGTCGAGGTCGCTGACCACCACCTTGGCGCCGCTTGCCGCGAGCTTGCGCGCGATCGCGGCGCCGATGCCGCGGCCCGACCCGGTCACCAGCGCCACCCTGCCGTCGAGCGCGGCCATCGTCCCCTCCCCGTTCTCGGCTTCCGCCAGCCTTAAGCCGGCTTCGGCGTCTTCGCCCCGACCATGCGCAGCGATAGCTGCGTTACCGTCGCGATGACATGCGGGCGGGCGCCGGTACGATTCTCGCGATACCAGATCCAGAGATTGGACAGCATCATGGTGATCGACACGGCGGTCACCGCCAAATCCTCCACGTCGAACTCTCCGGTCGACCGGCCCACTTCGATCAGCGCCACCACGCGGCGGTCGATCTCGGTGCGCATGCGCAGAATGCTGCGGCGGTCCGCGTCGCTCAAGGTCTGGATCTCGCGATTGTAGACGGCGAGGAAGTGGCTGTGATCGATAACGATCTCGGCCATGCTCCGGCAGAAATAGGCGAGCCGGTCGGCCGTCGTGCCCGGCGCCGTCTCCGCCGCCTTGATGGCGTTCAAGGTCAGCTCGGCGCCGCGCCGGCAGATCGCCGCCAGGATCTCGGCTTTGTCCTTGAAGTGATAGTAGACAAACGGCTTGGTCGCGCCGAGCGCGGCGGCAATGGCGTCGACCGAGGTGCCGTGAAAGCCTTGCGCGGCGAAGAGCTTGGTCGCGGCCTCCATGATCCGCTGCCGTTTCAGGCTGGTGACCTCGGCTCGGATATCGCCGCGCGTGCGCTCTTGGGTATCTGCTATTATTGTCATCGCATTGCGCTCTTCCCGCCGCGTTATACCGCTTTGACTATAATTATACCGCGTGGTATAAACGACGGCAAGAGCAACCACAAGAGCAACGATTAAGAGCATTCAGGCAGGGGGACGGACATGCGTTTCGGCGTCTTCTACGAGCTGCAGCTGCCGCGGCCCTGGAACAAGGGCGACGAGCACCGGCTGTTCCACCAAGCGCTCGAGCAGGTGGCGCTCGCCGACCGGCTCGGCTTTGATTACGCTTGGGAGGTCGAGCACCATTTCCTCGAGGAATATTCCCATTCCTCGGCGCCCGAGGTTTTCCTCGCCGCCGCGGCGGCGCGCACCAGATCAATCCGCCTCGGCCACGGCATCCGCCAGGTGATCCCGAACTACAACCACCCGGCGCGCACGGCGGAGTGCCTGGCAACGCTCGACATTATCTCCGACGGCCGGGTCGATTTCGGCATCGGCGAAGGCGCCACGCGCCTCGAGCTGCACGGCTTCAACATCCCGGCGAAGGAGAAACGGGCGATGGCGCTCGATGCCGCCGAGCAGATCGCCAACATGATGGTGCTGGAACCTTATCCGGGCTACCAGGGCCAATATTTCTCGATGCCGTGCCGCAACGTCCTGCCCAAGCCGGTGCAGGCGCCGCATCCGCCGATGTGGATGGCGTGCACCAACCGCGACACCATCAAGATCGCGGCGCAGAAAGGCATCGGCGCGCTCGCCTTCTCCTTCCTCGATCCCGAGGAGGCGCGGCACTGGTCCGAGATCTATTACGGCATCATCAAGTCGGACGCCTGCGTGCCGCTCGGCCATTCGGTCAACGCCAACCTCGCCATGGTGTCCAACTTCTCAGTGCATCGCGATCGCGCCGAAGCGATCCGCCGCGGCCATGAGGGTTTCGAGTTCTTCGGCTTCGCGGTCAATGCGCTGGTCGCGCACGACGCGGTGCCCGGCCGCTCCAATCTCTGGGCCGACTATATTCACCAGCGCGGCAATCGCACGCAGGAGATCATCGACGCGACCCGCGGCGTCGAGACCTACTCGTCCGGGATCGGCTCGCCGGAGGATATGCGCAAGCACCTCAAGGGTTTCCGCGAAAGCGGTGTCGACCAGGTGATCTTCCTGCAGCAGGCCGGACGCAACCGCCACGACCACATCTGCGAGTCGCTCGAGCTATTCGCCGCCGAAGTGATGCCGGAGTTCAAGGCCGAAGCGGCGGCGCGCGAGGCGCGCAAGGCGGAAGAGCTTGCTCCCTACATCGCCGCCGCGCTCAAGCGCAAGCAGTGGATGCAGCCGCTGGCCGAGCACGAGATCCCGGTGGTCAAGGCGTCGGTGGAGAGAGCGCAGCGCGCGCACACGCTGCGCGGCGTGGTGAGCCGCTAAAACAGCGACGCTTGATCGTCCGGCTTCTTCGGCTTGGCCGGCGCCTTGGCTGCCGATTGCGCGTCGTGGTCCGGCGCGGCAGCTGCCGGAGCGATGAGCGCGGCGGAATCGTTCGCCACGCGGTTCACCGCGGGCGAGACCTCGTAGCATTCAAGGAGCGCCTCGGGAGCCGGCGCGATCAGCGCCGCGGCGGTCGTCGCGTCAACCGTGGCGCAGTCGAGCCACAGTGCGAAAGCTTCCGGCGCGACGATCACCGGCATGCGTTCGTGAATGGCGGCGAGCGTGCGGTTTGCCCGCGTGGTCACGATCGCGGCGGTATCGACCTCCTCGCCGTTCGGCCCGGTCCAGGTCTCCCACAACCCGGCGAACGCCAGCGGCGCGCCGGATTTCGCCCGCACGAAATACGGGCGCTGCGGCGCGCCCGGCCGCCAGTCGTAGAAGCCGTCGGCGGGAACGAGGCAGCGCCGCCGGCGCATGGCGTTGCGGAATGCCGGCTTGTCGTTGACCGATTCCCCGCGCGCGTTGATCATCAGCGAGACGGTCTTCGGGTCCTTCACCCAGCCGGGAACAAATCCCCAGCGCATCAGCGCGAACGAGCGCTTGCCCTCGACCATTCGCACGATCGGAACGGGCTGCGTCGGCGCCACATTGTAGCGGGGCGGAAAATTCGGCCGCTCGCCATAGCCGAAGGTCGCCCGGATCGCGTCCGGCGACGAGCTGATGACATAGCGTCCGCACATTGAGATAAACCTGATCCGCGAGCAGGCGCGACGATCGCGCGCCCTGCCATCATAGCCAGATAGGATCGGCCCTTGGCGAACGACAGTGCCGAAGCGCGACGTTACCCGACGCGGCCTTACCTTGCGGTCAGCGCCGCCATCTTCCGCGACGGCCGCGTGCTGATCGTGCGCCGCGCCCGGCCGCCGGCACAGGGCCTCTATACGCTGCCGGGCGGCGTGGTCGAAATCGGCGAAACGCTCGTCGAGGCGGTGGTCCGCGAAGTCCGCGAGGAGACTGCCCTCACCATCGCGCCGGTGGCGCTTGCCGGCTATCGCGAGGCGCTCCTACGCGACGGCGCCGGGCGGATCGAGCGGCATTTCGTCATTCTGCCGTTTGCCGCCCGGTGGGTTGCCGGCGAGGTCGCGCTCAACGAGGAATTGGCCGAGGCGCGCTGGCTTCTTCCCTCGGAGCTTTCCGGGCTGACGACGACCGAAGGGCTCGCAACGATCGTGGCGGCGGCCGGCGAACGGCTCACGGCGCCGCTTTGAAGCAAACCCGCCGCAACTATGCCGCGGTGTCGCGCTTGGCGTTCGGTCGGCTCGACCGCTATCCTGCCCCACGCCCATGCCTCGAATTTTGATCGCTCTGTTGCTCACGGCTTGCCTCGGCGCGGCGGGCGCTCGCGCCCAGATTCCGGGGCAGCCGCCGGCTCCGCCCAGGAGCCTGCCTCAAGCGCAACCGCCGACCCCGCCGTTCCCGCCGCAGCCAGTGACGGCGCCCTATGATCGGGACCTGCAGCGGCTTTCCGAGATCCTCGGCGCGCTGCATTTCCTGCGCGGCATCTGCGGCTCGAACGAGGGGCAGAAGTGGCGCAGCGAGGCGCAGGCGCTGATCGATGCGGAAGCGCCGGCCGGCGAGCGCCACGAGCAGATGGTGGCGAGCTTCAACCGCGGCTATCGCGCCTTCCAGCAGGGCTACCGCAGCTGCACGCCGGCGGCCGATTTCGCCATCCGCCGTTATCTGCAAGAGGGCGCCAGGATCGCCCGCGAAATCACCGCCCGCTACGCCAATTGAAGCCGAGGCCCGCGCATTAACCCTGCCTCAAGGTTCGACTTAGCCGCGCCGGGCGGCATGCTAGCTTGCTCGCGGACGGGACCCTTGCCACGCCGTGGCGACAATATGATTGCGGGAAAATGACGACGCAGATTGTCGCGGCTCGCGAGGCCGTAGCGGATCACGAGCAGAAGCGGCTGGCGCTCGGCTATCTGCAGGAGGCCTGGGCGGAAGCGCATCACGACGGCATCGACGGCGATTGCCTGGCGCAGACCGCGCTCTTCCTCGCGCTCGCGGAGCTCATTTCGACCTATGGCGAAGAGGCGGCGGCGCGTTATGCCGAGAACCTCGCGCCACGCATCCGCAATGGCGAATTCTCGGTGGAGATGTCGCGCCAATAGCCGGCCGGCAGTCCTCACGCCCGCCTGGGACTGAGCGCCCGCAGTCCGTAGAAGCCGCACAGCACGGCCTCGATATCGGCGGGAAAGAACGGCTTCTTGAGAAAGGCGACCCCCTGCGCGCGCGCGCGATCGGCAAGCGCCTGATCCTGCGCCGATGTTATCAATACGAAGGTCACGCGCTGCTTCTCGCGGCGAAATTCGGCTATGGTTTCCAGGCCGTTGAAATCGGGCATGTTGTAATCGACCAGGACGATGTCGAACGCGGCGGTGCGAGCGAGCGCGATCGCTTCGAGGCCCTGCGCAGCTTCGGTCACATCGAGCGGAAAGCGCGTCGCCGCCAGGGTCTTGCGCACGATCGAGCGCATGGTCGAGGAATCGTCCACCACGAGGACGCGGGTCGGCCGCCGGGTGCGGATCGCGCCATTCACCAGGCATTTTGCTTCTTCGATATCCGTGGGCTTGACGGCGAGCGCATCGGTCTCGAACGGCACGCCAGAGGGCGGCGGAGCCAGCAGCACGGTGAAGGGCGGCTTCGGTGCGGCGCGAGCCGCTGCGGCCACGCGCGCGACCTCATCCGCCCCGAGCGCGTCGTCGAGGAACACGAGATCGACAGCGCGCAGGAGCGCGCCGCAGGCCGAGGCTCCGTTCTCCGCCTCGATAATTTCGATCGGCACTTTCGCGGCCGCCGCCGCGTTCCGCAACAAGTCGCGATCGTCCTTGGAAGCGGACGCCGCGACCACCCGCAATGAGAATAATTCATCGGTGATGCGCTCGTCCCTGAGCGCGCACGCGTGATGCGGCGATGATGAATGAATGGAAGTCCGACACACGGCGGCCGGACGGCCGCCGTCAACGTCCCCGAATGAACTCAACTCGGCCCGGCCTTGAGGGACTTCCCCGAGGTTCCCGCAAGACGGGTATAAATTGCAACTTGCGATAGGGCACCGGCAGGCGTCAAGGCGTCGCGCCAGCAAAATCACACTCTTTTCGCGGCCCGGGACGACATTTGCTCCTAGGCAGTCCAAGCCCTTGAGGGGAACTGGCAGGCACCCTAGCTTTGCGCCATGCCAGGAAAGCTCGGATGAAGGCTGCCCTTCTGCCGGACCGCGGCGTGGTCAAAGTCGCCGGCGACGACGCGCGGAGCTTTCTCCATGGCCTGATCAGTGCCGACGTCCTCAAGCTGACGCCGGGGGCGGCGCGGTTCGGCGCCCTCCTCTCGCCGCAAGGCAAGATCATTGCCGATTTCATTGTCGTCGAAGCGCCGGCCCAAGACGGCGGCGGCTTTTTCCTCGACGTTCCGCGCGCGCTCGCGACGGTGCTCGTCGCCAAGCTCAACCTCTACAAGCTGCGGTCGCGGGTGATCGCCGAGGATCTGTCGGACGTCCTTGACGTCGTTGCCGTCTGGGATGGCGAAGGCGCGGCAGCGTATGGTGTCTCCTACCCCGATCCACGCCTGCCGGCGCTCGGGCTGCGGGTGATGACGCCGCCGCATCGCGCCGCCGATGTGGCCGCAGCGCTCGGCGCCGCGTTGGTCGACACGAGCGAATACGCGGCCCATCGCATTGCGCTCGGCATCCCGCAGGGCGGTGTCGATTTCAGCTATGGTGACGCCTTCCCGCACGAAGCCGACATGGATCAGCTCGGCGGCGTCGATTTCGCCAAGGGCTGCTATATCGGTCAGGAAGTGGTCTCGCGCATCGAGCACCGCGGCATCGCCCGCACCCGCGCCGTGCCGGTGCGCTACCGCGGCGCCGCCCCACCGGCCGGCGCCGCGATCACCGCCGGCGAGCGCCAGCTCGGCACCATGGGCTCGGCGGCCGGCGGCCGCGGCCTCGCGCTGCTGCGGCTCGACCGGGCGGCGGAGGCGCTGTCGCACGGCGAGCCGCTCCTCGCCGGCGGCGCGCCGATCGATCTGGTCAAGCCGGACTGGGCGCGATTTCCCTTTCCCGGCGACTCCGAGGCCGCCGAATGAGCGCCGCCCGCTCCGCCGAAGCGCCGGTGCGCTGCCCCTGGCCGAAGGACGACCCGCTCTACGTCGCCTATCACGACGACGAATGGGGCGTGCCGGAATATGACGACCGGGCGCTCTACGAAAAGCTCGTGCTCGACGGCTTCCAGGCCGGCCTGTCGTGGATCACCATCCTGCGCAAGCGCGAGAACTTTCGCCGCGCCTTCGACGATTTCGTCCCGGAAAAGATCGCGCGTTACCGGCCGGCCAAGATCGAGCGGCTGATGCAGGATGCCGGGATCGTGCGTAACCGCGCCAAGATCGAGGGCACGGTCGCCTCGGCGCGCGCCTGGATCGAGGTGATGGAGAAAGGCCCCGGTTTCTCCAAGCTCCTTTGGAATTTCCTCGACGGCAAGCCCAAGGTCAACCGCTTCCGCAGCATACGGCAGATTCCGGCGGACACGGCGACATCGCGCGCGATGTCGAAGGAGCTGGCGCAGCGCGGCTTCAAGTTTTGCGGACCGACCATCGTCTATGCCTTCATGCAGGCGGTCGGCATGGTCAACGATCATCTGATCACGTGCTACCGGCACGAGGCCGTCCAAACGCTCCCGTTACGAGGGCGGCCCATTGCGAGAAGCTGATCCGCGATAGCGCCATGCCGAGCGCGATCGCGATCCCCTCGATGACGAATTGGAGCGCCGAAGAGAGGCCGAGCATGACCAGCATTTGGCCGAGCTGAGTGAGAAACAACGCCGCTCCCGCGACCGCGATCATGCTGCCGATGCCCCCGGACATGGCCGTTCCGCCGAGAACCGCGGCGGCAATCGGCGCCAGCAGATAGGGCTCGCCGACCTTCAGCGTCGGGTTGCGGATGAACGCCGAGACGAGAATTCCGGCGATGCCGTAGAGAAACGCCGCGGCGGTGAAGGCCGCCGTCTGGAAGGCGGCGACATTGATGCCGGCGATCCAGGCCGCCCTCGGATTGGCGCCGACCGCGGCGAAGTGCCGGCCGATCGTGGTCTTGCGCAGGACGAGATTGAGGATGATCGCCACGGCGGCGAGAACCCATACTGAATAGTTGAGGCCGAGAAACCGCGCATCTCCCCACGCCGCCATGCCGGGAGGCACCCGCGATTCCTGCGGGAGCGAGTCGCGGTACCACAGCGTTGCGCCGGTGGTGATCGCGCCGACGGCGAGCGTGACGATCAGCGCGTTGAGCTCGAGCACCGCGACCAGGAAGCCGTTGATGAGCCCGATCAGGGTGGCGAAGAACAGCGCCGCCATCACGGCGGTGAAAATGGTGTCGTCGTTGCCGGCGGAGACGCCGAGCACGATCGTGCTCGACAGCGTGACCACCGCCGGGATCGACAAGTCGATGCCCCGCGCCATCAAGACGAGGGTCTCGCCAATGGCGGCGATGCCGAGAAACGCCGCCAGCGGGATGATGGCGAGAAACGTCGACGGAAGCAGGCTGCGGGGAACGATGATGGCGCAGACCACGATCAGTCCGATCATCGCGAACCAGATCGCCGTGAAGCGCATCTGCAGCGGCCCCACGCGTGATGCGGGTCCCAGCGCGGCATTAGGGTCGGCGGGATCGCTCATGGCGTTTGCATCGGGGTATTCAATTGCTCGAGCGCGGCGCGGATGTGCCCCCAAACGCGGCGTATCGGCGTCAAGCCGGAGTAGAGCGCGACCGCGAACAGCGTCAGCGCCCCGCTGGTCATGATGCCGGCGCCGGTATTGAGCCCGAGCAGGGTAATGATGTTGACCACGAGGCTGAAAAACAGCGCACCGAGAAGGCCGCCGACGAAGGAGCCGCGGCCGCCGGTCAGCGCCGCGCCGCCAAGGACGGCCGCCGCGATACTGGTCAACGTATAGCTCGAACCGATGATCGGCGTTCCCACACCCACTTCGGAGGCGACGAAGAAGCCGCTGAGCACCGCAATGACGGCGGAGAGCAGGAAGGCGCGCATGTGGATGAAGTCGACCCTCACGCCGTTGCGCTTGGCGGCCTCCTCGCGAAATCCGACCGCGCGCAGCTTGAGGCCGCTGCGCGTGCGGTAAAGCCATAAATCGCCCGCAACCGCGGCGGCGAGAATGACAAAGAAGGACACCGGGACGAAGCCGATCCGGGTCTGGAAGAAATCGATGAAATCCTCGCTGATCACGCCGAACGGCGACGGCCGCAGATAAAGCGCGATGCCCTGGACCACGCTGAGCATGGCGATGGTGGTGATCACCGAGTTGATGCCGACATAACGCACCAAAGCACCGTTCGACAGCCCCACGATGACGCCGACTGCAAGGCAGACCAGCGCCCCGGAGAGGATCAGCCCGGTACTCAGGTCCTCCGCCATCAGAAACGAGCCGATGACGACGGTCAGGCTTATGACCGCGCCGACGGAAACATCGAACCCGCGCACCATCAGCACGTTGAACTGCGCCATGGTGACCAGGGCGAGCGGCGCCGTGGCGAGCAAGATATGCTTGATGTTGAGCGCTGTGAGGAACGCGTCGGTGCGAATCGATGCGTAGCAGCCGACGGCTAGGGTGAGCACGAGCAGGAAAAGCAGCGGCACCCACCATTGCTGGCTGCCGCCGGCGGCAAGCTGGCGCAGATTGGCGAGCGACCACCAATCGGCTCGCGGCGCATCGACCTCCTCCTTGGCGGTGGCCGCGACTTCCTTTGAGCGCAGGAACGAGGAGACGATGCTCTCTTCGGTGATTTCGCGGCCGCTGAGCTCGCGGATCACACGCCCGCGGGAGAACACGAGCACGCGGTCGCACAGGCCGGCCAATTCCATGGCGTCGGACGAATTGATCACGCAGGCGACCCCCTCGTCGGCCTTGGCGCGGATGGCGCGGTAGATATCGAAGCGCGCCTTCGCGTCGACGCCTTGGGTCGGCTCGTCGATCAGAACTGCTTTCGCCTTGTAGAGAAAACTGCGCGCCAGGACGGTTTTCTGCTGATTGCCGCCGGAAAGCGCCCGGATCGGCTGATCGAGATCCGGGGTGACGATGCTCAGCTTCTCGACGAGCGAGAGCGCGCTGGCCCGCTCCTTCGGAGCGGAAATCACGCCGCTGCTGGCGAAATCCTCGAGCACCTGCACGGTCATATTCTCGCGCACGCCAAGTCCGGGGAAAATCGATTCCGCCGCCCGATCGGCGCTGAGCGAAAAGACGCCGGCATCGAGAGCGTCGCGCGGTGTTCCCGGCTTGACCAGCCGGCCACCGCAAAGCACCTGGCCGCCGGCCGCTTCGAAGCCGCCAAGCGCGCGCAGCGCCTCGCGCTGCCCGTTGCCCTCGGAACCGGCAAAGCCAAGGATCTCGCCGCGGCGAACAAAAA
>Ga0210394_10001412_pt1 | contig 38789 bp, 38 predicted proteins | sample IncBWC12MmetaG_FD_160121 | JGI IMG/M metagenome (GOLD analysis project Ga0210394, IMG submission 160121) | Forest soil microbial communities from Barre Woods Harvard Forest LTER site, Petersham, Massachusetts, United States - Inc-BW-C-12-M | ecosystem: Environmental > Terrestrial > Soil >... | reverse complement strand
GAATATTTCCGTCTTCCGAAGTGGCCTGTGGCATTTCGCTAAATAGTATGGACTTCGATGCGCGATTCGCGCAATAGTACTCAAGAGCAGGAAACTATGAGCCAAAGCGCAAAACCGGATCCCCATCACTCGCGAGAAAAAGTTGTCGTCGCTTATGCCGCGGGAAACGCCGAAGAAGCAATGGTCATCCGCGGTCTGCTCGCAAGCAATGGCATCGACTCCCCTGGATCTGCTTCCACCGATCCGTTTCCGATGAGCGAGCCTCTCGACGGCAGCCACGGCGTCGACGTCCTTGTTCTCGAATCCCAAGCCGACGAGGCGCGGAAGCTGATCGCAGAGTATTTGAAAGACAACGCTTCGTCTTCCTCAGATTCCGACGATTCCTCGGACCAATAATTTGCTTCTACGGTAGCGTAGGCTTTAGCCTGCGCCAAAGCCACAAAACTCCACGCAAGGATCGAACTTGCCTCCGCCGCGCGTTCGTTCTTTTCGTCTTTGCCTTCAGCGCTGGTCGAGATGTGATTCCGCAAAGGTTGTCACCGTCAGAGCATGTCCGTCCGTAAGCGCAGTCACGGCCCCGTCGCGGTCCGTGCGCAGCAAACGCACACCGGCCTGTGTGTAGCGCTCCACAGTCCCCGGCGCCGGATGACCAAACGGATTCGCTTCGCCCGCCGAAACCACCGCTACTTTTGGCGACACAGCGGCGACGAAATCGGGCGTGGACGACGTCTTGCTGCCGTGATGCGGCACCTTGAGGAAATCGGCCGAAATCTCGGCGTCGTCTTTCACCAGCCGCTGCTCCACTTTCTTCTGAATGTCTCCGGCCAGCAGGAATCGCACGCTGCCGTCCTCGAGCCGCAGCACAAGCGAATCATCATTCGAGGCTTCATTGACTGGAGTCAAATCAGCAGGCCAAAGCACGTCGCCAGTGACCCCGTCCCAATCGAATTTGCTTCCGCTCACCTCGTGCACCACACGCACGCCATGCTCGCTCGCTTCCTTGAGCAAGTCTTCAAATGCATGCGTCTCCTCGTCGCGGCCAATCCATAATTCTCCGACGCGGAAATTCTGCAAGACGCTGTGCAATCCATCGAGATGATCGTGATGCGCGTGCGTAAGCGCCACCACGTCGAGGCGCTTGATTCCACGCGACCAAAGATACGGCGATACCACTTGCTCGCCCACGTCGAGCCCCGAACGCTGACCGCCGACCCATTCCGATCCCGGCTGCCCGCCGCCGTCAATCAACATCGTCCGGCCATTTGGAAACGCGGCGAATATCGAGTCGCCCTGTCCCACATCAAGCACGCTCACTTCCAACTTGCCGCGATTCAAGAAAGGAGCGAAGGGATGGGTTGCTACGAGCGCCGTCAACGCAGCGAGCGCAACGATGGCCGCCCATTCCAGCGGTCGAATCGGAGGCGCGAATTGGCGGCGGGCAAAGCGATTGGCTCGGAGCGCCACCACAGCGCGCGCAGCAATGGCCACGCAAATGAGTGCAACGAAAAAGGCGGCGATTAGCCAGGTAGGCGGCCCCGGAATGCGATACGACATGCGCGGCCATGCGCCAACCCACTTCACGACAGCAAGAAGCGATGCGGCAAGAAGGCCAAGCATGCGCGCGAGCAGTAGAGACAAGCGCGCCCAAACAAATGTCGCGAGAAGCGTGAGAAAACCGAGCGGCACGATCAACCCAGTGAGAAGCACGGCTGGAATATTGCTCAGGGGACCTGCGAGGCTCACGCGATGAAAATCCTGAGCCAGAATCGGCATCATGCCCCACTGAATCACCACCGAAAGCAGCACGATTTCCCACACCCTGAGTCCAATGCCGACGGGAGCCGCGATCAGCGCGGACGCGCGCGACGCAAAGCGCTTCGGCATCCGCGCAGAGAGCCAGTTCGCGGCCGCTCGCATTTCGATCCGGAATTGAATCACTTTCGGCGGGTGCACGATGTCGCGCGTCACATCGCCGAGGTGCGCAAGGCCAGCGCGGTACGGCGCGCTCGTGCGATCCATCCAGGGAAGCGCGAGCGCAGCGATAACACCAGCGGCGAGAAACGAAAGCTCGAAGCTCGAATCCATCAGCAAGGACGGTTTCCAGGAGAGTATCACGAGCGCCGCGAGCGCAATGGTATTGAGCAGCTCCACCCGCCGGAAAAATGGACGCGCGCACAGATAGAGCGCCACCATTAGAGCGGCGCGCAGAATCGGCGGGCGGTCCTGCACCATTCCAACATACGCGGCAAGCGATAGAAGCGTCACGAGGCTGGCCGCGCCGACGGAAAACCGCAACTTGCGCCCGAGCCAAAAGAAAAACACAGCAAGCGCACCGACGTGCAGTCCGGCTACCACAAGAACGTGATAGACGGCCGTCTTCTGAAATGCCGTAACTGTTTCGGAATCCACAAACGAGCGATCGCCCAGCAGCATCGCTCGCAAAACTGCTTCACGATCGGGCTGGCCTGCGAACAACACGTCAAGTCGCGCGAGCAGGTTGCCCCGCGCTCGCGCTAGCCGTTGCAGCAGCGTTGGCGTCGGCCGGTCAACGAGACGCAGCAATTCGCCGCTCTTCAACGACCCGATCAAATCAATCTTCTGTCGCGCCAGATAGCCGTGAATGTCGAACGCGCCCGGGTCGAGAAAATTCCGTGGCGGACGCGCGCGAACGAGGGCTTCGACCCGGTCGCCGGCTCGAAGCGTTTCGGCAATTTCAATCGGCTGCCTGGGGTTGTTGTAGATATTGGCGCGCAAGCCGCCGCTCGCCGGAATTATCTGGCCCGCGGATTCCACTTGCTCGATATCGATTTCGTAGCGGCGCCCCCAGGGCATCACGAGCGGGTCTTCCCGCAGGCGCCCACGCCAGCGCAGCGACTCAGTAACATCGATGCGATTGGCCGCAGTCAGGCGTGTGACGTGATTTGCGGGCACCGCCGCTTGCTCAATTCCGAATGCGAGGCTGCCGAGCGCTATCCACGCTGCGAGCGCGCAGATAGCAGAGCAGTAAAAACGCTTGCGCCAGACGAAAACGCCACCTGCGATGATCGCCAGCCCCGCAGCCGCTGCGTACGTCGACGGCTGATGCGGCCATCGCATGACGAGCGCAATGCCCGCTGCAAACGCTGCCGCGATCCACAGTGCGGGGAGCTTCATTCGCGCCGGCGCAGCCGGGTCACGACTTCCATGTGAAATGTCTGCGGAAAAAGATCGAAGAGATGCATGTCGATGACCTCGTAGCTGGCTGCGGCCAGGACAGCGAGATCCCGCGCGAGCGTGGGAGGCTCGCAGGAAACATAGGTGATCCGGGCCGGCTGAATTCTTGCGAGCCGGTCGAGCGCAGGGCGAGCCATTCCGTCGCGCGGCGGATCGAGCACCACGAATTCGGGTTTCTCCTTGAAGCGCTCGAGGAAGCGCTCCACATCCGAGGCTCGCACTTCGATGGTCCCGCCGCGCGCGTTCGTTTCAAGGTCCCGCGCGGCTGCGGGATTCGCCTCGACTGCGATCACGCGGCCGAATTTCTTGGCAAGCGCTGTCGCGAAAAGCCCTACACCCGCGAATAGATCGAGCGCGAGGCGACCACCTTCGTCTCGATCGGCCACGTCACGGACAAGCTCATCCACAAGCGAGTTATTGACCTGAAAAAAAGAAAAGTGGCCGACGCGAAACGCCTGCCCGCCAGCCTCGTATTCAATGAATCCCGGGCCGAAAAGCTCCATTCGCTCTTTGCCGGGATCGTGGAAAAGAAGGCTTTCGATCTCCGGTACGAGCGCACGAATCTTCTCGGCGAGTTCTGCGGCGTGGGCAGGAAATCCGGCAAATGTGGCAGTGAGTAGCAGCTTGGAATCGGCTGAATTGCTGAACGCCTCGAATTCGCGCAACTGGCGCGGCAGCGCACCGGCCGCGAGTGCGTCGCGAAGCGCGAGCAGCGTCTTCAGCAAAAGCGGCGAAAGAATCGGGCAATCGCTTACCGCGCAGAGTGCAGTGGAATTCGCGCGGAAGTAGCCGATGCCGAGTTTGTCTATCTCGGCCGGCGCTGCCTCGTCCGCAGAAGCATCTTTCAGCGGACGAACTTTCCATTGCGCGCGATTGCGATAACTCCAGGGCTTCGATGCGTGAACCGTGACTTCCCCGGCCCATTCGATGCGGCCGATGCGCCGAAGCGTCTCGCGCAGGATTTCAGTTTTGTATTTGAGCTGCGCTTCGTAGGGAATGTGCTGGTAGTCGCATCCGCCGCAGACACCGAAATGCGGACAACGAGGCGCGATTCGTTCCGGCGAAACGTCGAGCACGCGTTCCAGCCGCGCGCGAATGAACTTCTTTTTCTGCTCGGTCGGCAGAATCGCAGCGCGCTCGGCAGGCAGCACAAACGGAACGAAGACCGTCGAACCCTCGTGATGCGCGAGGCCTTCGCCACCGTAGATGAGCTTTTCGATGGTGACGTCCATTGTCGGCATCGGTGTGTGTGCGCTGTGCGGCTACGTCAAATAAAAAAGGCTCAGCCGCGGAACCTCGAACAGTTCGTAAAGTCGCTTCTGAATGTATTGGCGTTCCAGCTGAGCGAGCTGGTCAGACGACATCTTACGCCGGTAAGGGGCAAGCGAGCGATCCATTTCGCGGCGTATCGCGAGCATGGCGTCTTCATCGGCGTCGGCGGAAAGCGCGGCGCTGAGCTTTTCCTCGAGCACGGTGAGCCGACGCTCGAGGTCTTCAAGATCGAGCGCAGAAGGCGAGTCGAGCAGCGTGCGCGCCTCGTCGAGGCGTTTCGCTGTTTCGTCGAAACGCGTTGACAATGCCGCATGCGTAGCGCGCCGCTTTTCTGCGGCCGCGCGCAAACGCGCCGCGTTGCGCTCGAAGTATTTTTTCATTTCCTCGCGCGAGAAAGGCTCGGCGGCGGGTTGCGTACGCTTGACCTCGGGGCCCGAGCCTGCGGCCGCTTCGCTCGCCTCTTCGGCAGCATCGAGAACTGCGTCGACGCAATACGCGAGGCTCTTCAGTTGACGGCCGCCAGCGGCGCGGCGCGAGCGCGACCAGCTTTCGAAGGCGCGATCGATTCCTTTCAGCACTGCTTCGAGAGGCACGCCTGCTTTCTGCCAGGTTTCGACGATGGCCCAATCAAGCGGTGAAACGAGAAGATGCGCGCCGCGTTTGCGCCAGAAATATTCTTCGATCTCCGTAAAATAGTTGAAGTAGTTGAAAGTTTCCATGAAGCCGCGAGGCCGGTCGGATACTCGTCAGAGCCCTCGTCAGGTCCTTCTCAGGGTCCTTGTCACGTACGAGGGCGTAGCGTAGAGATTTTTTTCGGTGCGCCGCCGCTGCCGCGTTCTTGCGCGCTGGGCTGGTTGCGTTCCCAGATGATGCGAAGACCTTCGAGCGTGAGGTACTCGTCGACGGTTTCGATGTGGCGCGATGCGCTGCCGATGAGGCTTGCCTGGCCGCCCGTGGCGATCACTTTTGTTTTCGCGCCCATCACTTCTTTCATGCGCTCGAGAATGCCGTCGACCATGTCGGTGTAGCCGTAGAAAAGGCCAGATTGCATCGAGGCAGCGGTGTTGGTGCCGATGACTTTGCCAGGATCTTTGATTTCGACGCGGAAGAGGCGGGCGGCGCGGGCGAAGAGGGCGTCAGCGGAGATGCCAATTCCGGGGCAGAGGACACCTCCGAGATATTCGCCGCGTGCGGAGACGGCGTCGAAATTAATCGCAGTGCCGAAATCAACGACGATGCAGGGGCCGCCGTACTTGTCGTAGGCGGCGACGCTGTTGACGATGCGGTCTGCGCCGACTTCCTGCGGGTTGTCGTACTGGACGGGCATGCCGGTCTTGATGCCGGGTTCGACGAAGAGCGCTTTCTTGCTGAAGTAACGCTCGGCCATTCCCGCGAGGGTGGAATTGAGAGGCGGTACGACGGAGCTGATGATCACGCCGCCGATTTCGCGGGGCTCGAGGTTGGCGAGGGTGAAGAGATCGCGGGTGAGGATGCCATATTCGTCGATGGTCTGGTCGCGCGCGGTGGTGAGGCGCCAGTGGGCGACAAGTTCGAGGCCGCGGAAAACGCCGAGGACTGTATTGGTGTTGCCGACGTCGAGGGTGAGCAGCATTAGGAGGCCTCGCTAACGTCGCCCGAGAGGATCAGTTCGGTGCCGCGGCCGTCGTCGCGTCTGTCATCACGCTTGACGCGGAGGACGCCGCTGGGTTCGAGTCCGGCTGTGATTCCGGTAAAGGTTTCGGTGGCGGTGGAAATTTTCACGTGCTTGCCTTTGAAATATGTCGAGACTTCGGCGAAACGCCGGAGGATGGGCTCCGCTCCTTCGGCGATGAACTGATTGTAGTAGCGGTCGAGGTGACGCAGCAACCGAATCAAGAGCTGAAGGCGCGAATGGGGCTTGCCCGTTTCAATGCGAAGCGACGTGGCGATATCGGCGAGTTCGGTTGGCATTTTGGTCTGGTTCACATTGATGCCGATGCCGATGACGGCGTAGTGGACGCGGTCGGGCTCGGCGTGCATTTCAGTGAGGATGCCGGAAAATTTTCGGCCGCCGAAAAGCAGGTCGTTGGGCCAGCGGATGTCGAGGTTGTGGACAGCGTTCTGTTCTGGATTCGCGCTGCCGATTTCTTCCGCGCACGCGTCGTGAGCAGCGAGGCCGGCGACGAGAGTGAGAAGCGGCGCGTAGGCGGGCGGGATTCGCGGCCGGAGGAGCACCGTGCAATGAATGCCAGCGGATTTTTCGGAAAGCCATTTGCGTCCGGCGCGGCCGCGTCCAGCGGTCTGTTCTTCGGCGAGAACGACGGCGCCGTGGGGTTCGCCTGCTTCGCCGAGCTGCATGGCAACGTTATTGGTGGAATCGATTTTGAAGAAATGATAGATGCGGCGGGCGAAGGCGGTGCCAGAGAGCTGGTTGCTGAGAAGTTGCGGCGCGAGAATGTCGGGGACACGCTCGATGTGATAGCCGGTGGCGGCGTGTCCTTTGACGCGGACGCCGAGAGCGCGCAGCTTTTCGATCCAGCGCCACACTTGCTGACGGGAGACGCCAATCTCCTGGGCGATTTTTGCGCCGCTGATGACAATGGTGGAATTTTCGGCGAGGAGGGCGAGCAGGGCGTCGATGCGTCGGTCGGTGGTGCCGGGAAGGGTGGCCATGCGCGCGGTGGGCATTGGGAGCAGGGAAGCATACTTGAGGCGAGCGGGGAGAACAAGGAAAGCAGTGATGAGTGATGGGTGACGAGTGACAAGTAGACGCGAACCCAGGCCAGCAAAAGCGGACTCAAAAGTGCCGTTTTTGTCCCGATTAGAATTTTGTGCAGGGGTGTGTTTGTTAGGGTTACGGTAAATTTTAATCGCGGTGTCTCGATTAGCCGCCCACAACATGGCAGCCAGGGGAGGGCAGTGATGAGTGACCCTTCGCGGGCACCGAGCCTGCTCTGGGCAAGCGGGTGACGAGTGACAAGCAAATTCGAGAGTTTGGAAATGGATGCATAGATTTTGTTCGGACTGATCGGCTGGTCCACCGGATCGTGGCCCAGCCGGCGTGGTATTTCCCGCCCCGCGACTATGGACCGCCGTTTCACGGCACGTTTCTCCGCCTCGAACAAATACATCCTGTTGGGTTTAAATAGCTGATAAGTCTTCTGCTTGTTATTGCCTTGCAATTCCTTTTATTGGCAATGTACACTCCGTTCGATTGGTGGATTGCCGAAAGGCCCGTAACGATCGGAGGTGTGGGATGGGACTGTTTCTGAGGCTTGCTTTCTTTTTTGCTTTCTTTTTTGCTTTCTTTGTTTCTTGCCTGGCCAGCACCGCTTCGGCGTTTCAGACCGGCGGTGTAAATCTCGACGTCCAGAAGCGAGCGCCTGATGTCACCTATTCCCTAGGGCCGAAACTTCAATCTGGTGGCACAAACCCCAAAGGGATCGTTGTGGCTGACTTTGATGGTGACGGCAAACTCGACATTGCGGTCTCCAACTTCGATCAGAACAGCGTGGCGGTGTTTCTCAATCGTGGTTTGGGAATTTTTGCGCCTCCAATGACGGCTCCAATCATTACCACGGTAAATCTCGACAACTCTTTAGGGCTGAACGTCGGAGCTCTGGCCGTGGGAGATTTCAATGGGGACGGTAAACCTGACTTGGTCGTGGCCACAATCGCTGGAAATCAGGCAAGCATCGTCCTCCTTGGCAATGGCGATGGTACCTTCCGCCAACAGCCTCCTATACCAAATTCATTTGGTTTTCTTCGCGCGAAAGTCGCGGATCTAAACGGAGATGGCCACCAGGATTTGGTCTTCGCGCTGGACGGGTCTATAGGTGTTTCTTTGGGTAACGGCGACGGCACGTTTGGAGCGATGACGCTACTGCCATCGGGATCCTTTCCCGGGTTGTATTTCGGGCTTGCTGTTGCGGATTTCAATGGTGACGGGAAGCTGGATATTGCGGCTACCGACTTCGGTTCTCCATTTGGGGGATTTGGAACCCTTGTGTACTATGCGGGCAACGGCGACGGCACATTTGCGGCTCCCACCGCGGTCACTTTAGCAATTTCGAGTTTTCCTGGGTCTCTTGCAAGCGGCGATTTTAACGCTGACGGGAAACAGGACCTACTGATTGGATTCCCAAGCGTAGCGTTCATTGTGTTCGGCAACGGTGATGGGACCTTCAACCAGTCGTTCGACAGCCTAAGATTTGTTTACGGTGGGAACTTCGCCACGTTTACCACTCACCCCGTGACAGTGTTCGCGGCAGACCTGAGGCAGAATGGAATGTTCGATGCTGTAACCTCTGACTTCGACGCAGGGACGCTGCAAATTGCGCTCAATAATGCGATTGGGTTCCCCCCGTCCAATCCCGGGATTTTCTCATTTTCTCTCGCGCCGGGTCTTGCGGACATTGCCGCAGGCGACCTGAACGGTGACGGAGTTCTTGACATCGTGGTCATAAATAATCAGAAAAGCGAGATCACCGTCGTCCTTTCACATAAGCACGGATAGAAAGGCACTCGCCTTCAGGTCAATTCCGGCCGGAGGCTGGGCCGGAATGGGAGCTGAGCTACGGATCGATCGATGTTTGTGTTTGAAGTTTTTCGACGCCGACAGCAAGTCAAAACCCGTCCTACCGTTCGCAGTGCCAGCGAAGGATGGGGCAGCCGAGCCGCGCTCATCGCGAGGTGTACTTTCGGCGTCGCTGCTCGCTTTGTCTGATGAGTTCTTTTATATCTGCTGCTGGGCGTATCTCGATTGATCCGCAGTTCAACTTCACTCCCGGAGACTGGGAAACGAGCTGAATGGCGTGATTCAGATCGCGCGCTTCGAGCACCTGAATTCCGCCCAATTGCTCCTTCGTTTCCGCGTAAGGCCCGTCGGTGACTGCAACTTTTCCGTTCTTCCAAGACACGGTCACCGCTGTGTTGGAGGGCTGAAGAGGTTCCTCAGCGACCAAATGTCCGTTCTTGCGCAGTTCGTCGTTGTAGGCAAAACACTCGTCCAGCACGGTGTTGCGCTCGCTCTCCGACATGTTTTCGAACTTGCCGGGCTCGAGATAGCCCAAACAGATGTATTTCATCGACTCCTCGTTGTTTCCTGTGACTCCTTGTTTCGTGTGGTTCCAGTGGCGAATGCTTTGCGCAGCGCGGACTTCCAACTCGCGCTGAATTGTCGGGAGACCGCGGCATCCGGCACGAGAAGGTCAAATCCATGAAAGGCACCACTCACGACCAAGAGTTCGGTTGCGACTCCGGCATGGACCAGCCGCCGCGCATACTCCATGTCTTCTTCGACGAACAGGTCGATAGAACCGACGCCGATCCAGGCGGGCGGTAGGCCGGCCGCGCTGGCTACCCGGGCAGGTACGGCAGCTACCGGCACCTTGGACGAACCCGCTGGAACACCGAGCAGCGAGCTCCACGCAAAACGATTGGCACTCGCAGTCCACATAAAGTGGCCAATGGCGGGCGGCACTGGACGCGTGCTGCCCGTTCGGTCGTCCAGTTGGGGGTAGATGAGCAGCTGGAAGACGATGGGAACTTCGTTGCGTTCGCGCGCGTGAATCGCAAGGCTCGCTGCGTGGCCGCCGCCCGCGCTCGCACCGCCCACGGCAATCCTGGAGCGATCAATGCCGAGCTCGGCCGCATGGGCATATGCCCATTTGAGCGCGGCGTAATTGTCCTCGAGCGAACCGGGATAGCGCGTCTCCGGAGCCAGCCGGTAGTCAACCGAGACGACGACGCAATGGCAATCCGTCGCGATCCCCTGGAGCTGGGGCATCAACATGGGATCGGTCATCATGAAGCCGCCGCCGTGCATGTGAAGCAACAACGGCTTGCCCTTCTCCATCGGCGCAGGATCAACGACCCAAAGACGAACCTCGGGTGCTCCGGGCGGCCCGGGGATATGCCGCTCCACGGGCTGCGGCGCGGGAACAGGTAACGGAGGCAGGCCGGGCGTTTGCCGGAACTTGCTGACCATCTCTGCTGATAAGTCAAAGGCGGGGAACTGCTTGAGTGTAGGAAGAAGTTCCGGATCGACCAGGGAATATGGATCCGCGACCGCCGGCGAAGTTTCTGAGCGCGAGGCTTGCTCAGCCTCCGCCAGCGTAGCCGCAGGCGCGAGTCCCAAAGCCAGACCAAGGCCGGCGGTGCGGATAGCGAAGTCGCGACGAGTGAGTTGATTGCTCATTTGAGTAGAAGGCGACGGCGCTGCGCCCGCTCGTTCATCTCGTCACCAGGGCGCATGTTCCGAGGCCGCGCCTACTTCCTTCCGCCGGATTTTTGTTCCGGAGCCGGGAAGAAAAGAAGCTCGCGCACCTCGCCCACCGCATCGCAGGAGATGGCACCCTTGCGCGCCCAGGCGAGCGCCTCGTCCATATTGGCGCATTCCAATATCCAAAATCCGCCCATGTGCTCCTTGGTCTCGGTGTACGGTCCGTCGGTGACGAGCACCTTCCCGTCGGGCTTCCTCCGCAGCGTCTTCGCGCTGCCGGGCGGCGCAATACCGCAGGCGAACTTCCTGATGCCGGCAGCAATCAATTCGCGGTTGACCGCGTGGATCTCTTCGACCATTGCTTCGGTTACGCTGGACGGGTCGAAGTTGTCCGGGAGGTAACTAGCAACCAGATATTGTGGCATCACTTTTTCTCCTTGGTTTCTGTGGTTTGTTCCCGATGACTCGTTTCCTGTTCACTCAGGAACCGTAGCTCATCGTTCTCTCGTCCTATAGTCGTTGAGGAGACCGAAAATCGACAGCTCTTCCAGTTTTTATTTCAGCTTTTTATTTCAACTGGCGAATCCGCTCCTGCAGGAATTGACGCTCGGGTTCCTGTTGGGTCAGGGCCAGAGCTTTCTCATAAGAGGACCTTGCCTCCGCCGTCCTGCCCAGCCTGCGGCACAGATCGGCACGAGCTGAATGGGCCAGATAATAATTCGCCAGTTCGCCATGTTCCAGCACCGCGTCGATGTGCGCCAGGCCGGCCTCTGGACCATCGCACATTGCAATAGCCACGGCACGATTCAGTTGTACGACAGGCGAAGGCTGAATTCGTACCAATTGGTCGTATAGCGCGACAATCTGCCGCCAGTCGGTAGCCGCGACCGATTCCGCTTCCGCGTGAACGGCCGCAATCGCGGCCTGCACTGTGTAGGGGCCGAAGCGGCGGGACTTCAGCGCTTTCTCCAACAAGGAGACGCCTTCCGCGATCTGCTCTCGGTTCCACAGCGAGCGATCCTGGTGTTCCAGCAAAATCAGCTCTCCGGTGGGTGAGCTTCTCGCTGCACGACGAGATTCCTGCAGCAACATCAGGGCGAGCAGCCCAATCACTTCCGGTTCAACCTCCGATTCAACTTCCGATTTTGGCTGGAGTTCGGCCAGCAAGCGGCCCAGTCGAATCGCTTCGCCGGTTAGCTCGGCCCGCGTGACTTCCGCTCCCGCCGCAGCAGAGTAGCCTTCGTTAAAGACCAGATAGACGACCTGCAGCACCGCGCCCAGGCGCTCCGGCAATTCCTGCGGCGACGGTACTTCGTACCGTATCGGCGTGTCGCGAATCTTTGCCTTGGCGCGCACAATGCGCTGCGCCAGCGTAGCTGGAGTGGCTAGGAAAGCCTTTGCGATTTCCTCGGTCGTGAGCCCGCACACCTCGCGCAAGGTGAGCGCCACGCGCGCTTCCGGCGCGAGAGATGGATGGCAGCAGGTAAAAATCAGGCGCAGCCGGTCGTCTTCAAGGCCATCATCCTCAAGGCCGCCCTCTTTATTTTTATTGGAGCTTTCCGCCGAGTTCGATTGCGCTTCGAGATGTCGCACCAGCTCGTCTTGCGAAGCATCGAATCTTGCCCGTCGACGCAGAGTATCGATAGCTTTGAATCGGGCCGTCGAAATCAACCATGGTCGCGGATTGTCGGGTACTCCGCTCGTCGGCCACACGCTCAGCGCAGCCGCAAAGGCTTCGTGCATCGCCTCCTCGGCCAGATCAAAATCACCGAGCAAGCGGATCAGAGTGGCCAGGATTCGCCGCGAATCCACGCGGTAAAGGGAGTCGAGCAACTCGCGTATCTGGTCACGTGTCTGCTCGGGGGAACCTTCGCGCATGACGACGACGTTAGCAAACCAGCTACGCTGAATCAATTTGGCAAACGGCGGCTCGATCGGCATGTGGCTGGCGAAGATGCAGCGTGCTGGGCCGAAGGATTCGATTGTGTGGAGGATCGTGGAGCGGACCTGGTCGAGCGTCCATTTGAGACCGAATCCATGCACGGTATCCTGCATCCGTGACATCTATGGGCTAGCCCATAAGAGCAAGAATGAACTGTATGCTCGGATAGGATCGGGCAGCCGAGCGTTTTATGAGATGGACTTAGGCTACGGTTGGTAGCCGTCCGCCATCCATTTTGCGAATAGGTCAATACGAGACTGGGGCCAGGGACCTTCTCCTCTTGGCGGTGGCGGCGGCATTACTGCGCCACCAATTCCGCGGATGCGGTCGTAGATCTCGTCCGCGTGCGCTTTGACCTCATCATAGCTTGCCAGGTTGAACCCCTTTTTCATGCCCTCAATATCTCGCTCCGTAAACAGCGGGCGAATGTCGGCTTGAAAGCTCGTCAGTTTCGTCATTGCTCATGCTCCTCTCGGAATGAAACCCGGAACCCCGGTTTTTACCACTGTATTCAATCGCTGTCTGGTCTGAATTCGATTGATTTCGTCGAGCGCGTCTTGCGGAAGGGCAGTGATGTCGAAATTCTCTGCCGCGCGGGCCGCACTCTTGGGTGTGGTAAGTAAAGCTGTGCCGCGCTGCACGGCCCAAGCCAGCAGCACCTGTGCCGGCGTCTTTCCGACACGGGCGGCGATGGACACAACGACTGGATCTTCGAGCGGCCCCGGGCGAGTGCCGTGACCTAACGGTGCGAAAGCTAAAAACACAACGTCCGTTTCCTTGCAGAATTCCAATAGCTCGGTTTCCGGCAGATAAGGATGTGATTCTACCTGGACCACTGCAGGCTTGATTCTCGCTGACTCATAGATGGGCTGCAGTTCGTTCAGGCTGACGTCCGAGAGTCCGATGGCTCGGCACTTGCCATGGTCCACGAGAGTCTCCAGCGCTTTCCAGGTGTCGAGCAATGTGACGTCGTGATCGTAAATCACATTGCCGTCTTGATCCCGGGGATCCTGATCGTCCCCCGGTTGAAATGCAAACGGAGTGTGAATCAGGTAGAGATCCAGATATTTGAGGCCGAGTCTTTCGAGACTCGCCTCGAAAGCTGGTTCGACGCGCTCGGGCCGATGATTGGAATTCCACAGCTTTGTAGTAACGAAAATGTCTTCGCGCGCGACTGTCCCAGCGGCAAGTGCTGCCTGCAACGCCTTGCCGACCTCGCGCTCGTTTCCGTATCGTTCCGCGCAATCGAAGTGGCGGAATCCGGCTTCCATTGCGTCTCTGGTGGCGGTTAGCGTTACGGTTGGGTCGGGGATTAAAGTGCCGAAGCCGAGCGCGGGCATACGGCCGGCGCCGTGGTTGAGTGGAATTCTCGTCATGCGCAGATCGGAAGACTCAACCATGGTTGTACCCTCGAATCCGCAAGGCATCGGCGGACTTTTCAAACGGTGCTGTCAAAAGCCAGTGAAGTCAAGTTAGTTTACGGTGAAAATCAGAGGATCGAGTTCCGATAATTCGGATCATCGGGAACCAGGTTTGGCGGGTGAGAACTCTCTAGGCCGGGTAAGCTGCGTCGCCCAATTGAGCGCGGATCACGGCTCTTACCGTCGCCGGCGCGATTGATTGTCCTCTATCCAGTTCAAAAGGCCTTCGAGTATCAGCATCACGACAACCACGAAGAACAGGACGTACCCCATGGCAGCACCTCAACGACATAGTGCACCAACAGTAAGAAAACTCTCGTGACAAGCAATACTCACCTTCGTGACTGCTATCACGTTGCCGATATTTAACCTCTTCCCATCCGCGGTATCGAGGAGGGGCGGTCAGGATGAGCAGCTACTCGGGGATGTTGAAGTCGAAGACCCGGCCGCTGGCGGCGCCTCCTGAGGAGGACGAGACGCGCCCTGCGGACATGTTGGCTTGCGAGCCTGTGCCCATGAAGAAGGCGTATTCGCCGGGCTTGAGATCTTCGTTGAGGGTGATTTTGTACATTCGGATGCCGACGTGTTCGGAGCTGCAGGAAACTTCCTTGTCCTTTTTCACGCCGGATTTGCCGCCGCCGATGCCGCCGAAAGAGCCGACCTGAAATTCGCGGCGGTCGCCTTTTTTCTGCAGCTTGATCAGCGCGTAATCCGCGGCGCTCGAGCCATCCGGAACATACAAGTAAAAAATCGGGCGGCGATCCTTCACATGATTTTTCGAGGTGGGGCCTTCGATAGTGGCGTCCCAATGCTGGCCGCGAATGCCGTCGGTGGCGAAACTGGCGGCGCGCCCGCCCGCTTTCATGCGGCTGATAGCAGCGCCTTCGATAAAGACAAAGGTCGGGCCGTCTTTCCAGTAGACGCCGACTTCCGGTGGCGGAAAATTCGGGTCGAGGGTCACGGGGGCGGCGGTGGTGACCACGGGCGGAGGCGGCGGGGTGGGGTTGATCATCACTTTGATGACCGCGTCGGAGACGTTGGCGGCTTTGAGGGCTTTGAGGCCATCGACGGAGGTGTCGAATCTGGAGGCGTCGGCGCCGGTGGCGCTGCGGATTTTGGCGATGATCACGTCGTCGGAGAGGCCGAGGCTGGTCATTTCGATGATGTCTTGATTGCTGAGGCGCTTGGCCGGAGCGTCTTGGGGGAAGGCTGGGCGCGCGACGAGTGCGATTAGGACGATTGCGAGGGGCCAGAGAATTCGCATGTGGGCTCCCGATGGGATGCCGGATTTTTGGGACCTGTTGCCGGGGATTATATAACGAGGCGTGGCGATGTTGTTACGGCGAGCACGGCATGTCGCAGATCCCGCATGGATTCGCGGGGCCGTGTCCCTCCTGCGGAGTTCATGGATGGAGGCGAGAGGTGGTGGCGTCAGCGGGTCTTTGACCCGCGCCTACTGGGCTGCGTTTTCTTGTAGGCGATGATGAAAAGCACTAGGAATATCCAGTCGAGACTGCCGAGCGCGAACATGCGCGGGGCGATGCGATTTTGAAGATGAAGCACGATCAGCGCGACGGGATATCCGATTTTTTCTAGCATGGATGGAATCATCATGGCGCGGTACTTGATTGGGTCGGTGGCCAGAATCAGGAACAGGATTTGCCACGCAATTCCAAGCGCGAAGAAGCCGTAGAAAAACTCCGGGTGGGTGACGGGCGGCGGGTAGTCGCGGCCGAATTTTGATTCCAGGAAGAGCGGCGGGACGAGAACGACGATTCCGTACATTCCGGCTACTGTAAAGACGATCCTGGCGAACCGCATCCTGTCGCCTCCTCTCAAGTGATGCCCTCGGAGAGGCCTGCGATTCAAGCGGGGTGATCGTCCCGCTCCACCGAAACACCGTGAAACATCGAAACATCGAAACATCGAAACATCCCTGAACCACTTCCAATTCCTGCCGATACAAAGAGACAGTATGAGCGCAATCAGAACCGAGCCCAGAACCGCCATGATGGCAGTGGTCGAAGTCTCCTGGGAGGACCAATTCGGAACACGCCATACTTCCGTCGCTAAGCTCGAAGACACCTCGCCCTCCGGCGCCTGCCTCCGCGTAAAAGTCCCGGTCGTCGTGGGCTCTGCCCTGCGAGTGGACTCATACCGCGAACGCTTCTCTGGCACCGCACGCTACTGCCGCACTGACCGTCGAGACTTCGTTGTTGGCATTCAGAAAGACAAAAATGTAAGCCGGTTTCTAATGGACGTCGTCGCCCCGAATTTATCGCCAACTGTTCCAGCGCGGAACGCCCCTGTCGCAGCGGCTCGTGAACAGGCTCGTGAAGGGGTTCGTGAAGAAGTTCGTGAAGAAGTCCGCGACACGCCCCGCAAAGAAAATCGACAGCGTCTCGAATTGCCACGGGACAGCCAAAATCCGGCCGCGTCTGCCGTTCGGGCGCGACCCTCAATAGCCGTCATGCCCAGTCGCGATGCGGTCTCAGTCACGGATAGCAATCCCGCGACGCAAACAACTTTCAATCGTCAGCTTTCGCAGAACGAATCTACCGATTCGTCCCCACCGGCTCGATTCCAGTTTCAATCGCCTCGATCCGGAAATCCAAAGGGAAGGGAAAACATGCCAAATAAATGGTCAGACCTCGCACCCTGGCGCCAGAAGCAAACCGGCAAAGAAAACGACGCCTCAGCTGCCAACCCTCAGGTCACACCCGCTTCGAGCCATCAGGCGGATGCGAGTGCTCGCCGCGAAAATTCGAACTCGAATCCCGCCGCACTCACTGAAGCTAACGGCGACGCGAATCCAATGCACAACTCGCCGGGCGATCTCCTCTCCATGGACGACATCTACCGCGCCGCAGGAATTCTTGCTCCTCGAATGGGTTACAGCATTCGAAAAGTGGCGGACATGCTCGCCAGCGATCACCTTCGCGGCGTCTCCGACGAAATGAAGCGCGCCTCCGTCCTCATGGCCCTCGATGCTGCCGGCATTTCAGTCGACGAAGTGCTCCGCGACGCCGCCATGCGCCAGTCCGCAATCAACTGCTACGAGTCCGACCAGTGGGAACATTTCGAAGAATACTGGGCCGCCAAAGCTGCCGAGAATTCGCATACACAGTCGGAACTCGAGCGCATCACCGCTCAGTATCAAGAACGCATCAAACGCAATCTCGACGAAATCGCCCGCGAAAAAGTGATTTTCGCTACGTGGCAAACCATGAAGCAGCAGGAAGCCCAGCGCATCGGCGAAGCCGCGGGAATCTGCTCGAAACCGTCCCTGGAAGAAACCTTCGACGAGCCGCAGCGCGTCCCGCGCTCACTGGTCGCCACGGCGAAACCGGCCTGACGCAAGGCACCCGCCCGCAAGCGGCCTGCCTTCCAAGAATTTGCATTTTCTTCAGTAGGGGCACGGCACGTCGCAGACCCGCCGCAGGAGGGCCGCGCCCGAACGCCCGAACACCACGCGCCCGCCACACGACCGAACACGCGCTAACGCGTCTCGTTTTGAAAATGGTGAACGCACGAACACACTGTCTGGTCCATCGAACCCGCCTGATTCCGCCCACGCACCAAGCCAGTTTCGAAGTACGCCCAATTGACGGTATTGATTCCTGCGCTAGAATGGCGGCCGAATAGAGATCGCGGGAGAGTTCCTTTCAGGCAATGGCGCGCCAAACGTCCCAGCCGAACGACAAGCAGAAAATCATCAAGCACTATGACGTCATAAGCCCCTATTACCGCTCCCTGTGGGGCGAGCATATTCATCACGGCTACTGGATTCGCGGAGATGAATCAAAAGAAAAAGCCCAGCTTCAGCTCATCGAACATCTCGCCAGTCTCGCCAAGGTGAAGCCGCATTGCGATGTTCTCGATGTTGGTTGCGGCATGGGCGCGAGCAGCCTTCATCTAGCGAAGACCTATCACGCGAACGCGACAGGCATAACGATTTCCGAAGTTCAGGTGGAAATAGCCAGAAAGGCTGCAGCGGTCGAGCACGTCGACAACGTGAAATTCCTGTTGATGGACGCCGAGGCGATGACTTTCCAGAATCAGTTCGATCTTCTCTGGTGCGTCGAGTCCATCTCGCATCTTGAGCAGCGCAAAGAATTCTTCGGCTCTGCTGCGAGGCTACTGAAACCCGGCGGAACTCTGGCAATCACCGACTGGTTCAAGAAAGCCGACCTCACGTCGTCTCAGGTCCACAAATTTATCGATCCCATCGAAAAAGGCATGCTGGCGAAACTGCAAACCATGGACGACTACGAATCGCTCCTCGCCTCCAACAACCTGAAAATCACGTACCGCGAAGTGCTGAACAAGAATTGCGCCAGGACGTGGGACTTGTGTATCGACATCCTTCGCGACAAGGAACTATGGAAGATCGCCGTGAGACACGGCGCCGCTTTCGTTTCGCACCTCCGGGCCTTCCAGGCCATGCGTGCCGGCTTCGCCTCCGGTAATTTCGTCTACGGTCTGTTTGTCGCGTCCGCGCCCTCGGATGGCAGATGAACGCACGGAATGGAGAAGGGGACGTTTTCTAACGGCGGGACGAATTCGACGCGGATGGCGCGGAGTATGGATTACGCCGGTCGAATCGACAAGAACGCGATCCCGCGCTACTGGCTTCGGGACCCCGCTGACTGTTATCCCGCACTCTTCGGTTACTGTAAACTACTCTCGTTTTTAATTTAGGTGCCGGCAACGCGTCGCTTCACGTGCCTCCGAAACTCAGAATATTGGAGGAAGCAGATCAGTTATGAAAAACCGCAAATGATGCCGGTCAAAAAATGCGCGCTTGCACTCGCCCTCGCGACGCTCTTCGCTTATTTCGCTACAGGGATGCGTTACGCGTCCTATTCCCCGCGGCACTCCGATACCTATTTGTGGGGCGTGTACCACGTCCACTCGAGCATGTCCGATGGTTTACAGTCACCGCGCGAAATCGCTCTGCAGGCCCGCGCCTCTGGCGTCAGTCTGGTTCTTCTCACCGATCATGGCAGCCCGAACCAGGCGTCATCCAGCTTTCGCGACACCATCGATGGAGTCACGATCGTGGGCGGTTCGGAAGCGAGTTTGCCCGACGGGCGGCTCACCTTTTTGGGAGCGGAAGGCACTCCAAGCCTCCGTTTGTCATCTTTTCCACCGGATGCAATCGACGACGCCCGCGAATGGGGCGCTTTTCCTGTTGTCGCCTATCCCGATGATCCGCGATATCAATGGCGCTACTGGAACACGGATCTGAGGCCCGGTGGGATCGAAGTCCTGAATCTATTTACCAGCCTGCGCAGTGGGACTTGGTCTGACCGGCTTCTGCTCGCGATGTTCTATCCTTTCTCGCAATATTATTTTCTAAAGAGAATTGCGGTTCCCGCGGAATCCATCGCGCACTGGGATGGCCTTCTGCAACGCGACAAAACCTGGGCCTTCGTAGCATCCGACGCTCACGGCGGCTTTCACATCACACCATGGCTTTCGATCAAACTCCCTTCGTACGCGGATACGTTCTCATTCGTGGGACTCGGAATTGACAGACGATATGAATCCGATCCCGCAGCAGCCATTCGCAACGGCGACTTCTTCAATTGCATCCGCGGTGCGGGGGAGCCCGACCGATTCGAGTTTTCCGCGCAGCATGGTTTTCAAAAGTTTCCGAGTGGCAGCGACGCGCCTCCGAACTCCGGCCTGCATGTCGAAGTACAAGTCGGGATTCAAAACGGAGTGCACACCGGCAAACAGGCGACGCGCCTGGTATTGAAGAAAGACGGTGTGGCCCTACGCGAAATCGTCGGAGGTCACTTGGACCTCGAGAACGCCGCCGCAGGTGTGTATCGCGTCGAGGTTTTCCTGGTGGGGCACCCTTTGTTGCAAGCCAACGTTCCGTGGATTCTCTCGAATCCGATTTTCGTCGGCATGGTCCGCGAGCCGCGCCCGTCGCACTCTGTCGCCGCCATTCGCGCTCAATTGGCGAAGAGCGCGGATGCCTACAAAAGGTAGCGACAACACACGAGGCCGAAGCATCAGCAATTTGAACCTTCCCGCCGAAAGCGGGACGAAGCGCGAGGCAACCTCGGAAGAGACAAACTGAATCTAGCCGGCAGGGCCCGTCAAAGAAGCAGAGCATCAAACTATGACAAGACTACGCACGCTCACTCTATTGGTTGTTGTCGCGCACTGGATCGTCGCAATCGCGCACCTGTTCCTCGCAGCGCAGGTTCTGCCAGCGCCAAACAACCACGTTAGCTGGCTCGCCCTCACTTTGATCACCTTGGGGCATCTCGCTGTATCCCTTGCGTTATGGACGCTCAGCGATAAAATCGCTGGCCTGCTCTCATTGATTTTCTTCTTGGCTGCTTTAGGCGCCGATCTCTACGAGCACTTCCTGCACGCATCGGCCAATAATGTTTTCACCGTCGCCCCCGGTCACTGGACCGCTCCCTTCGACGTAAGTGTCTTCATCCTTCTAGCCCTCGAGATCGCGGGCTGCTTGCTCGGCATCCTCTTGCTCGCCGGCAGGACAAGGACAAGCAACAACGCCCCACCCCAGTTCGCCAATCGCGGCGTCCTGTCATAGAACTCCCGCGCCACCGTCACCCATAAAACCATTCCTCATCCATCATCCGAATATCCTTCACAAACTTCACTACATCTCCCTCCCGCAATCTCCTGCACAACCGTCCCAGCGTCTGCTGCTCCCGCGAATCCAGCACCCGCATCCACGCCTTCACCACTTTCTTGTGCTTCGCGATCACACGCGCAATAAATCTTTTCCCCTTCGGCGTCAACGTCAGCAAAAAAATCCAGCGCCCGTGCCAACGCACCCCCGCCCGCCTCCACGCCTCCCGCTCCCCCTTTTCCCTCGGCATCGACGGCAGCCTGCACCGATCGCTCCGCACCACCCCCGCCTTCACCAGCCCCTTGAGCACCGCCCCAATATTCTGCTTGCTGCAATCAAATCTCTCGCTCAACAGCTGCTGATACTGCGGCCCCCCGCGAAACAGCGCCTCCATCACCCGAAATTGCATCATCGTCATGTCAAACGTCGCCAGCTGATCGCTCATCTCCCCCCTCAGCCAGTCCGCCGCATCCATCAATTCAATGTAAGCGCGCAACGCCCGATTCGCCTTCACCTGCCGCGCCAACCCCCTAGGCCTACCCTCGCCCCCAATAGCCACATCCCCTCCGTTCTTACTCCGCTCTTCCTATCTCTTTCGACTCTGCTTTTGTACCGCTGGCCTCCGCCCGGCGCCTTTGCTCTGTCGTTGCCTCAATCTGAAATTTCAAATTTGAAATTCCTCGCTGTTGCTAGGTGGGTCGCCCGCACAAGCGCCATAGGCGCGAGTTGTGCATCCCGACTCCTTGGTCGGGGCGCGACACAAACCTAGCCCAGTGCGGAAGCACACTGGGTACAAATCCCTTAGCGCCGTAGGTGCGACCAGAAGTTAGCCCACCCCGCAAGGGGTGGGTAAAAAGAGTGCCCAAGCGCGTACACCTTTCGCGGCGCATTTCCCGCGAGCCTCGTGGCTGAATCTGTCATCCCGAGCGCAGTCGAGGGATCTACATTTTCTTTCCGCCTTGCGCCGTTGCCTCATTTTAGATTTCAAATATTTCAATTTGAAATCTATTCCGCAGGTCTGAACTTCGAAGTGACCTACCCGAGTGGTATCATCCCCACAGAAGCCCCGTCAATTGTGGAAACCACGCATACGAACCCAATGTAGCTCACCTCTTCAGAGGTGAGGCTTTTCACAACGGCCGTCTCGCCGAGCCTTGCGCCGTCGTGGCTGTCTTTGAATTTCGTACCGCCGGCCTCCGGCGCGCTGTCCGCGTCCCGATGGTGATCGCGGGGCCGGCGCTTTTGCCTCGCTCCCTTGTAGCGCCGGCATCCTGCCGGCTCCTTTCTCCCGGCCTTTGCTCCCCTCGCCTTTGAATTTCGTACCGCCGGCCTTCTGGCCGGCGCCTTTCTCCTGGCCCTTGCCTTGCCTTTTCAATCTGAAATTTTAAGTGACTCTGCGAGATCGCCCTGTCATCCCTCCTGCACTGAGGAACGAAGTGACCGCAGTCGCTCGCCCTCTCGGCGACGCAGTGGAGGGGTCTCAAATTCGAAATTGCCTTTCCCTTGTAGCGCCGGCATCCTGCCGGCTCCTTCGCAGGGATCTCTCTTCCAATTTGAAATTCTCTTTCCGCAGATTTTCCGACTCCGACCGCAACTCAAACCCATCCCACCCTTCGCAAAAGGCTGCGAAGGACGGGGCACCCGCAAAGGCTGGGGCAGGAATCGGAAGAAGGGTCGACTGGTATGACTCGCGCGGGGATGCCGTGAATAGTGGAACCACGACTGCAAATCCGTCCTCTTAGCGGCGTAGCCGCGACACAATTTAGCCCAGACCGTAAGGTCTGGGTAACAAAACGGCGCGCAGCCATTCCGCTTGTTTACCCTGAGCTTCGAAGGGCGCCGCTTTATCCTGAGCAACGAAGGGCTCACCCCGCGCAAGCACTTCGTTTCCACTCCGCGTGCCGCCAATCGACGGTTGGCCCACTCTTCGCGATATCGGCGAAGGCTAGAGGTGTTTCGGGTCGTTCTTCTCGGTGCGTTGCTTCTCTTGCCCTTTACAATCTGAAATTTTAAGTGACTCTGCGTGATCGCCCTGTCATCCCGCCTGCACTGAGGAACGAAGTGACCGCAGTCGCTCGCCCTGTCGGCGACGCAGTGGAGGGGTTTCCAATTTGAAATTCTCTTTCCGCAGTTTCTCTCGACTCCGACCGCAACCCAAACCCATCCCACCCCTCCCGCCGAAGGGGGGCGAAGGACGGGGCACCCGCAAAGGCTGGGGCACGAATCGAAAGAAGATCGAGTGCCATGATTCGCGCGGGAATGCGGTGAATTGTGGAACCACGAGTGCAAGTCGCGAGAAGCCGGTGAACCGCCTTCGATGATGTTCGGGAACTTAACCCACGGGAAATGTCGCCAAGTGCACCGCCAGCCCTGCCCGTGCCCATTCGTCGAAGTCCTTCAGCGCCTGCGCGCAATCGGACGATGCGTTCGGGTTGAACTTGCAAGCAGCTTGCAGCGCGGCTATCGCTGGGCTCCATTTCCGTTCCAGTGCCGATGCTCCCAAAAACACGCCGTTCCGGAAGATGAGCGTTTCGAAGACCGATGCGTCCATCGCCCACCCCATCGGACCTGGGCTGTATCGCACGTATGATCTGCGCCGTACAACGAATCCGTCGAACCGTTGAATAGGGATAGGATAGGTCCAGCCGGGATCGGGCTGCCAGTTTTGCCCCTTGCCGATGCTTGCTTCGTATTCGACCGAACTCATTTGGCCGTTCGGATCGCCCTTTCCCGCGATCAGTTGAACCTGTATTACCACGTTTCCGCTCTCGCTGGAGGCAGCACACATTGGCCCCTCGCCGTGAACTACGTAGCCCGCGGGCACCGCGAACGTCGCGCCGCTCGAGATCTGCTGGTACACGTCGAACGTAAAGGTTGCGGCCGCGGGCCCCGACGCAGCCAGAATCTGCTGCAGCCCCAGCGGATCGTCGGTTGCATTCATGATGTCCCCGAACTTGAGTGTCCGGATTTGTTTGAACGTCGCTCCGCCGCACGTCACGTCCGGGCCGTTTTTGGCGCTGAATTCCGCCGCAAAAAGATAGGGGTTCGATGATGCCGCGACGGGTGCGGCTGAGTCTGGGGAAGCGGGAAGCCGTGGAAGGTTTACCACTGGAAGTGCCCAACTGGCTCCAGCAGCCCCATTTTCCAATCCGCCATCGCCGATCGCGACCACTTGCCCGGCTCGGTTCAGGATCGGCGAGCCCGAACTGCCGGGCTGCAGGTGTCCTTCGATGTTCGTCACGTCGATGTCCGGACTTGGGGATCCAGCCGCACCCAGCGCATCGGCGACCGCTTTCGGAATGATGTCTCGAAGCTTCTTGCCCCCGTACCGAAGCCTCAGGGTAGTGTTTTCGATTTTTGGGATACCGAGGGGATATCCTAGTGCCTCCAAGTCTTCGGTCACCTCGGGCAATTGTGTGGCTGCATCCGCGACCCGCACTCCCTCGATCGCGTCGATTTCGAGCAGGGCTAGGTCTTCCCTCCTCAGCACTTTCGCGATTTTTGCTCGCCGCGTGCGCCCGGTTGATTCTGAAAAAACGGCGACGCTTTCGCACCCATTGACTACGTGAAGGGTCGTTACCACCCAGGTGTTCTGTCTCCAGAAAAAGCCGGTGCCGAGGCGTATCTGGCCGGAGCAGTTGGTGCCGTCCACGCGCACCACGGACTTCTTGTAGAGATCTAATCGCTCGAACGTGAACTGCGAGTCCGCCGCGGGAGCGGTCGCCAGCAGCGCGATGAACAGAACCAGTTTCGCCAGTTTCATTTGCATAGCAGGTTACTCAACGACGTCGCCAGCGCATCTTGTTCTTGGGTGGGCAGCCGCTTTATAGAGTCCGCCAGCTTCTCGAAATCGCTCCCATGCGCTTGCAGCGCTTCCAGGTAGCCTGCCGGGTCGGAATACAGATCGCGCCGTAGCACTTGGCACACGTCTCCGCGGCCCGCGAATAGATATGGCGACGCCGGGCCGCGCACCGACTGTACCGTTCCTTCCTTATCCGCTGAGAGTCCCAGAGCTTTCAGCAACAGGATCTGGTGAATTTCGGACTTGGTCAGCGTGCTCGATGCGCTGAGCGTCCTTTCTTCGGCAGCGAACGACGGTGCCAACACGTCGTGAGTGCGGAGAAAGATTCCCACCACCAGAAACACGGAACAGAAGAACCCGAATCCCAGCACTCTAAGCTCACCTTTGGACTCCCCAGCACCGTCCGGCCGGGAGGCCAGTCCAAGTAACACGAGCAAGCCCCCGGAAAGCGCCCCCAGCACCGTCGACACCACCGGCGAAGCCGATAAACCCATGATCAGGCCCAAGAGCGTCCCGATGCCTGCCCCTGCCCCGAACTCCGTTTTTCCGTTCGCCATCGCGGCTCCCGTTCTACTCCATGCTCTCTGTTTCAGGACCGTGTACGTTCCGCGAAAGATACTCCCCCGCCCGTAGTGAGTCAATACATCCGCGTTCAGTCAGTTTGGGCCTTTGTCGGGTGTCCCAGTCTTCGCGATGTCGGTGAAGCGTTGGGTGTTCTAGGCGCCACAAGCAACCTCTTATTCCCTTGGCTCGATCCGAAGTATCGGACTGGCGGGTGGCCCACTCGTTGAATTCTGAAATAGCTGTAGTTTTTTCGGTTGACCCATTCTTCTCGGTGCTGGCGAAGGGCGGGTGTTTTGAGTTCGTCGTTTCTTTGATCGGCGGGTGGCCCACCCGTTAAATTCCGAACTAGCTATAGATTTTTCGGATGCCCCACTCTTCGCGGCGTTGGCAAAGGTGGGGGTTTTGGGTCCTTCATTTCTTTGGTCGTCATAACAACCAACAAAAAAAGGCGGGGCTGAATCTCAGCCCCGCCTGTCTGCTCTCCAAACTTTGCTATGACGCAGTCTTAGTCGGCTGCCACCCGCGCGCTGAGCTTCTCGCTCGACTTCGGACGGCGGCGGCCGCATGGAAATGCGCCGCTTCCGGCACTAGATAAAACCGGCCCCTAACCATTGTGATTGGTTCCTAGAGGCCTGTCGCAATTCCGCGAGCGTGGCAGCGCCTGTACGTGCGGCCAGCTATATCTTTCGCAATCGAAAATCCCACTGCCCAATGTATTGCGTCTTTGTGTGCGTAGGATAGGGCTCTGGAGGCTGAACAACATGAGGAGCTTAGTGAAAGCAGCACTGCTTGCCGCGACGCTCTTAGCCACGGGCACGGTAATCAATGCGCAGGTTTCCATTGGAATCGTGATTGCCCCGCCACCGCCAGTCCGGGCGGTTGTGGTTGTGCCAGAAAGGCCAGCTCCTGAGTACGCATGGGTAGAGGGCTATTGGTATCCTGTGGGAAACCATTACAAGTGGCATGAGGGCTATTGGACTCGACCGCCCTACCAGGGGGCTCACTGGGTTGGACCGCACCACGACGGCAAACGGTACTATGCAGGTTACTGGGATGGAGATCGCGGCCGGGTTGAGCACGATCACCACTCGGACCACGGCAACGACCGAGATCACGACAAACACGGCAAGCACGACAAGCACGACCACGACGATTAACAGCAATAAAAAAGGCGGGGCTGAATCTCAGCCCCGCCTGTCTGCTCTCCAAACTTTGCGATGACGCAGCCTTAGTCGGCCGCCACCCGCGCGCTCAGCTTCTCGCTCGACTTCGGAACGGCCGCGTGGAACTGCGCGGCTTCCGTCGAGCCTTCGAGCGCGGTCGTTGACGCTTTGCCGCTTGTGATCGCCTGCTGCACTGCGTCGAAGTAGCCGGTGCCGACGAAGCGCTGGTGCTTCACCGCATCGTAGCCATCCTTCTCGGATCCGAACTCCGCTTCCTGCAGCTTGCAATACGCGGTCATGCCGGCCTGCTTGTATTCGCGCGCCAGGTCGAACATGCCGTAATTGAGCGAGTGGAAGCCGGCCAGGGTGATGAACTGGAACTTGTAGCCCATCGCGCCCAGCTCGCGCTGGAATTTCGCGATCGTGGCGTCGTCCAGATTCTTCTTCCAATTGAACGACGGCGAGCAGTTGTACGACAGCATCTTGTTCGGGAATTCGCGCAGCACGCCTTCCGCAAATTCCTTCGCTTCCGCCAGATCGGGCTTCGACGTTTCGCACCAGATCAGGTCCGCATAGGGAGCGTAGGCGATGCCGCGAGCGATTGCCGATGGCAGGCCGCCGCGAACCTGGAAGAACCCTTCGTGCGTGCGCTCGCCGGTGCAGAACTCCTTGTCGCGCGGGTCAATGTCGCTGGTGAGCAGGGTTGCGCTGTCCGCGTCGGTGCGCGCCATCACCAGCGTGGGCACGCCCATCACGTCCGCCGCAAGCCGCGCCGCCACGAGTTTCTGAATCGCTTCAACAGTCGGCACCAGCACTTTGCCGCCGAGATGCCCGCACTTTTTCGCGGACGACAACTGATCTTCGAAATGGACGCAGGCCGCGCCCGCCTCGATCATGCCCTTCATCAGCTCGAACGCGTTCAGATTGCCGCCGAATCCGGCTTCGGCGTCCGCAACCATTGGCGCAAGCCAGTACGTTTCGTCTTTTCCTTCGGCGTGAGCAATTTGATCGGCGCGCAAGAGCGCTTGATTGATGCGGCGGACGAGATTCGGGACGCTATCGGCGGGGTAGAGGCTCTGGTCGGGATACGTTTGCGCGGCAGCATTTGCGTCCGCCGCCACTTGCCAGCCGCTCACGTAAATCGCAGACAGACCGGCCTTCACCTGCTGCACGGCTTGGTTTCCCGTCACCGCGCCCAGCGCTTGCACGTACGATTGCCCGTGCAACAGTGTCCACAGGCGCTCAGCACCGAGGCGAGCCAGCGAGTGCTCAATGTGCACCGAGCCGCGCAGACGATCCACGTCCTCAGCCGTGTAGGGGCGCGTCACGCCTTCCCAGCGCGGGTCGGATTTCCACTGCATCTCAAGCTTCGAAAGGCCATTCGCGCCTTTCCCGTTTCCGTTTTGTCCGTTTCCGTTAGCGTTTCCGTTGGTTGCCATGTCTCGCCTCTCGGTTTTTACTCGCCTGCTGTTCGCCCTGCTGTTAGTTCGTTGAAAGTCGTCCAAAACCAGTGGAAACACTTCTCCCACGGCCCGAAATTGAGCCCTCTAGGTCAATGTACTTGACCCAGTTAATGCCTCTTTTGTTTCGCTTTGTATTCGCCCTAGGCTGCGGGGAGTCCGCGGAGCGTAAGGTCTTCGATCAGATCGTCCAGAGCCTCGCGGCTCCGTCCGGACAGGGAATCGAACCCGATGCCGGCTCCAGCTTCGCCATTGCCGCAATTGAAGATTCGACCTTCAGCCTCGAAAGGCTTGGGCGACGAGATCCGCACCCGCACGGCCGCGCCCACGGGAAGACCGGAGCGGTGCAGGAAGAGTCCGCCGACGCTCAAGTTGTTCGTGGGATTCTCGACGCGAATCGTATCTCCGCCGATCTGCACTTCCACTGGCTTATCCAGCAACATGCGGGGGAACGTCCTCGTGTTTGAGCCTTCCATGGGGTGTTTCTCCTTGCAGTGTTCTCTTGGCTGAGGCGGCATCGGCTGTTAGAAGCCCGCTCGCCTTCGTTGCGTCTGGCGAACATGCCACAGCGCGACGTTGGAGCGATTGTGGGCGAGAGAAGCCAATCAGTCAAACTGATTAAACTTATCATCTTGATAGAAATCGGTTATCGGAATAAAATGAGAATAAAGGGATAGCTGTATTCCCTTTTGCCCCCAAAATTCGCCGCGTTTCGGCCGGAGAATCAGTGGAATTCGATCAAATTGAGACGTTCCTAGCAGTACTAACCTACGGCGGTTTCCACAAAGCCGCCGAAGCCCTCCGCGTCAGCCAGCCAGCGGTGAGTGCGCGGATTCGGGGGCTTGAGGAGTCGCTTGGAGTGACGCTTTTTGTGCGGGAGGGGAATAGCTTGACCTTGTCGGCGGCGGGGAAGGCGCTGCGGCCGCAGGCGGAACAGCTGTTGAGGCAGGTGGCGCTGGCTCGGCAAGCGGTGAATGAGCAGAGGGCGTCTGGGGCGGGCTCGTTGCGGATTGCGGCGGCGCTTTCGATCTGCACTTATTTCTTGCCGGATGTTTTGAAGGATTATCAGGCGGCGAACCCGAAGGTGCTGGTCACGTTGCGTTCGGGGAATTCGATGGAAGTTTTGAAGATGGTGCTGGATGGGGAGGCGGAGATCGGGGTGGCGCGTTCGCTTTTGCATCCGGAGGTGGAAACTACTTCGCTACGAGACGATCCGCTGGTTTTGGTGGGACATCCCGGGCACAAGATGGGGCGCAAGCAGAAGGTGCGAATGGAAGAGCTGGAATCGTGGCCGCTGATTTTTTTCGATCGTGGGTCGAGCGATTGGACGCTTACGCAAGGTTTATTCCGGCGGGCAGGGCTTCTGCCGAACGTGGTGATGGAAGTGGAGACGATCGAGGCGGCGAAGAGAATGGTGGAACGCAAACTTGGATTCAGTTTTCTGCCGCAAATTTCGGTGACGGAAGAATTCCGGCGGCGCAAACTGATGGCGATTGAGATCGTGAATGCGGAGCCTTTGCGGCGCAATCTCGATGTGATTTATCCGCGGCACCGGGCTTTGAGCGGCGACGCGCAGTCGTTCTTGCGCTTGTTGCAGGCGGCCGCGGCGACGGAGGTTCCGGTTGGCGGCAGCTCGAAATCGCGGAAGCGGAAGAAACTGCAGAGTGAATCTTGAAAAGTGTCACACGCGTTCGCTGCGTCCAAGTGATTCCATAGCAATTGTTAATACCGCCGATAAATATTTCGAATTAGGGCGGTATCGCATTCGCCTGTAGAGTCTCGATTTTATAAATCTGATTTCGCGGCGGAGATAGACGGATTTTGACAGAAAGACGCCTGATCCCGCGGATTGCAATTCTCTTCATTCTTCTCGGCTTAACTCCCTTCAATTTGCTCGCGCAGAATTCCTCTGCCCCAGATTCCCAGTCGAAACGCATCGCGGTTCTCGAGCAGCAGGCGGCTGATGCAAAAAGTTCCGCGGACAATGCGTGGATGCTGACTAGCTCCGCGTTGGTCTTGATGATGACCGGTCCCGGGCTTGCACTTTTTTACGGCGGGCTGGTGCGCAAGAAAAATGTGCTGGGAACGATGATGCAGAGTTTTGCGATGATGGCTGTGATCACGGTTCTTTGGGCGATTGTGGGATACAGCCTCGCATTTGGAACAGGGAATGGCTTCATCGGCGGATTTCACAATGCATTTCTGCGCGGCGTGGGATTGCAACCGGATGTGGATTATGCTGCGACGATTCCTCTCCAGACGTTTATGGTTTATCAGCTGATGTTTGCCATCATCACGCCCGCGCTCATCACGGGCGCGTTTGCGGAGCGAATGAAATTCAGCGCCATGCTGCTGTTCCTGATTCTGTGGTCGCTATTTGTTTACGATCCGATGGCGCACATGGTCTGGGGGAAGGGCGGCTTATTGAACGCGTCGCTTGGCGGGAGGTTTCCGACTCTGGATTTTGCAGGTGGCACGGTGGTGCACGTGAGTTCGGGAGTTTCGGCGCTGGTTTGCGCGCTGTATCTTGGAAAGCGGCTGGGGTATCCGAAAGTAGCGATGCCGCCGCACAGCGTGGTGCTGAGTTTTATCGGGGCTTGTTTGCTGTGGGTTGGCTGGTTCGGATTCAACGCGGGGAGCGCGCTTGGGGCTGGAGGGTTAGCGACGAGCGCGTTTGTTGCAACCCACTTTGGTGCGGCCGCGGCCGCGATTGGATGGAGCGGCGCGGAATGGCTACGAAACGGAAAGCCGAGTGCGCTTGGGGCAATTTCCGGAGCGGTGGCAGGGCTCGTGGCGATCACACCCGCTGCAGGATTTGTGAGTCCAATGTCGGCATTGATTATCGGATTGATTGCGGGGGTGTTTTGTTTCTGGATGGTCACAAAAGTGAAATTGCGATTTGGATATGACGATTCGCTCGATGCGTTTGGCGTACACGGCGCCGGCGGGACGATCGGAGCGTTGCTCACCGGAATTTTTGCCTCGAGCGTGATCAATCCGATTTTCAAAGACGCGAACGGTAATGTACTGCCGTCGGGCTTATTTGAAGGCAATGGTCACCAGCTACTGAATCAGTGCGTGGGCGTTGCAATTGCCTGGGTGCTGGGGGCTGTGGGAACGCTCGTTCTGCTTACGATTGTGGACAAAGTAGTAGGTCTGCGAGTGACGGAAGAGCAGGAAACGCAAGGGCTCGATCTTTCACAACACGGAGAAGAGGGCTATTACTGGGAGACGTCCGCCTAGCTCGATCACGCATCGGGCGATTGCCGGACGCGATGGCGGGAAACTAAGAACACACGACGATGACTAAAGTTGAAGCGATCATACAAACGTCAAAGCTCGATGCGGTAAAAGACGCACTGCACGAAATCGGCATCGAGGGCATGACGGTGCTCGAGGTGCGCGGCCACGGGAGGCAGAAGGGCCACACGGAGTTTTACAGAGGCCGCGAATACACGGTGGATCTGATCCCGAAAATAAAAATCGAGATGGTGCTGGCGGACGATATGGTAGAGAAATCCGTGCAGGCAATCGTGACGGCGGCGCGCACCGGTAAAATTGGCGATGGCAAGATATTCCTCACTCGTGTGGACGACGCGATTCGAATTCGCAACGATGAGCGGGGCGAAAGCGCCCTGTAAGCACGTCGGGCCCGATCGAGCCCGTCGGTATTTCCTCGCAAGACAAGCACCTCCGATTGTAGAAATATGGATGCATCGCAATGTCGACGAATCCCACCCTTGCCGCTGAGCTTCGCGAGCTTTACTCGAAGGAATCCGCGCGTCTGAAGGAAAAGTTCGCGGCCACCCGCGAAGGCAGGTCCTTTCTGACCGGCAGAACGGAGCTGGTTGATTCTGTCGCACAGCGGGCGTGGCGCGAAATTATCTCGCCCGATCCTGAAGGGCCGAAGGATTTCACCCTCATCGCGCTCGGCGGCTACGGAAGAAAGTGGCTCTTCCCCTATTCCGATATCGATCTTCTGTTCCTTCACGCCGGGGACAAGACCGAAGCAAAAATCAAGGAACCGATTCGCCGATTCTCGCAGGAGCTTTGGGATCTGCGCCTGAAGCTGAGCCCCGCGAGCCGGACGCTGAGCGAATGCGATCGCATCGATCCGGATAACCTGGAGTTCGCGATTTCGCTTCTCGATTGCCGCTATCTGGCGGGCGACCGGCAGCTTTTTTCGCGGCTCCAGGATGTTGTGATACCGAAATTAGTCGCGCGCGAGTCGCCGACATTTCTCACGCGGCTTGCGGAACTTGCGCGCAGCCGCTACGCAAAATTCGGCGGGACATTGTTTCATCTCGAGCCCAATGTGAAGGACGGCCCCGGCGGCCTGCGCGACTACAACGTTGGGTACTGGCTCGCGCTGGTTTCGGGGATGGCGAAACAGCACGGCTGGCCGGATCAGACACTGTTGTTCGCACCGTCACAGCGGAAGAAGGTCGGGGCCGCGCTTGAATTTCTCACGTCCGTCCGCTGCTTTCTGCATTTTCGCCACTCGCGCGACGATAACGTGCTCGCCTGGGACGCGCAGGCGGAGGCCGCCGCGGCGCAAATCGGCGTCGGGAAGGGCGGCGAGCTGACCGCTTCCGACTGGATGCGGATTTACTTCGGTCACGCGCGGACGGTTCATCGCGTGTGCACGCAGCTTCTCTCTGAAATTCCCGCGGAGCGCCCTTCGCTTTACCGCCAATTTCAGACGATGCGTTCGCGGCTGTCGAACGCGGAATTCTCCGTGGCGGACGACATGGTTTTTCTGCGCCAGCCGGAAAACCTGACGGATCCGCAACTGATTCTTCGGGTGTTTCGATTTCTCGCGAGGCACGGCCTTTCGCTGAGTTCAGTGGCGGAGGCGCAGATCGAGCAAGCGTTGCCATCGCTTGTTGCCGATCCGCCCGAGGGAAGCGAGCTCTGGCACGTGCTGCAAGAGATTCTTTTAGGGCCCCACGCGGCGGACTCACTGCGTGCGATGCATTCGCTCGGAGTGCTGACAATTCTGCTGCCCGAATTCGAGGGCATCGATTCGCTGGTGGTGCGCGACTACTCTCACCGCTTTACCGTGGATGAGCATACGTTCGTGGCGATTGAGAACCTTCACGCGCTGCGGCAATCGCAAGCGAAATGGGATCAGCGCTATGCGGAACTTCTCGAAGAGTTGGAACAGCCTGACCTGCTGTATCTTGCAATTCTTTTTCACGACACGGGAAAGGGCGCAAAGACAGACGATCACGTGCGCGCGAGCTTGGCATTAGCCGAGGCTGCGCTCGACCGGCTTGATCTCGACGCACTCGATCGCGAGGCTGTGACTTTTCTTGTTGGCAGGCACCTGGAAATGAGCGCCGCGCTGCGCCGCGATATTTTCGATCCCGAGACGGTGCGAGCATTCGCCGCCAAGGTGGAAACTCCCGAACGGCTGAAGATGCTGTGCTTGCTGACGTTCGCGGACATCAAGGCTGTGAATCCGGATGCGCTCTCGCCGTGGAAGGCGGAAAACATCTGGCAGCTTTACATCGCGACTGCCAATCACCTGAACCGCAGTCTGGATCAAAGGTTTCACGTGGACGCGCATGACGAAATGCTGGAGCACCTGCGCACGCTGGCTCCGGCAACCGGAAAGCATGTGGAAACCTTTCTCGAGGGATTGCCCCGCCGGTATTTGCTGACGCATGCGGCTGGAGACGTGTTTGCGCACGCGGACATGGCCACGAAGCTGGGCAAAGATCCCGTGCAGGTGGACTTGCGGCGCGGCCGCCATTGGTACGAATTGATTCTGGTGACGGTGGACCGTCCGTTTCTTTTTGCCACGATGGCCGGGATTCTCGCGGCCTGGGGAATGAATATTGTGAAAGCGTCGGCTTTTTCGAATCAGGCAGGAATTGTGGTAGACACGTTTTATTTCACCGACACGTTTCGGACGCTGGAGCTGAATTTATCGGAGTGGGAGCGGTTCAAAGTGAGCATTCACGACGGGCTGCTGGGGAAACTCGATCTCGAGCGGATGTTGCGCGACCGCCTGCGGGCCAAACAGAATCGCGCGCCGAAAGTGAAGGTGGAAACGCAGGTTCATTTCGACAATACGTGCTCGGCGCATAGCACGCTTGTGGAGGTGATTGCGCAGGACCAGCCTGGGTTGCTCTATCGCATCAGCTCGCAGTTCGCGCGCGAGAAATGCAATATCGAAATCGCGCTGATTGATACGGAAGGGCAGACGGCGATCGACGTGTTTTATCTTACGTCTGGCGGATCGAAGCTCAGTGCGGAACAGCAAGAGCAGCTGCAGGCGGGTTTGCTTGCTGAGCTTGCTTCTGGATTTCCGGTGGCCTGATCTACCTCGCTGACTGGGTGCGTTCCTCTGATTTCTTGACGTGCGTTTCGAGAAAACTAGTCACCAGGCTCCATGCTTCTTTCGCCGCAACGGGATTGTAGGAAGGGCGAGCATCGCAGAAGAATCCGTGATCAGCATCAGAAATTTCGACATTAATAAAGGGCTTGCCGGCGGCTTTCACCGCATCGATCACGGAGCGGATTTGATCCTGTGGGATGTGCTTATCGAGTCCACCCCAGAAGAAGAGTATCGGGGCATGAAGATTCGCCGCGCGCGGAAGCAGTGCAGGGGCGATGCTGCCGCCGTAGAACGAAACCGCTGCGCGCAAGTCGACGGTGGCGTTCGCGAGAAACGAAACGCGGCCTCCCATGCAGAATCCAATGCTGCCGATGCGGTCGGGTGTGACGTGGCCGGAATCGCGCAGCCATTCGTAGGAGGCGCGCACATCGTCGGCGAGGCCTTGCTCGGTGAGAGCCTTCATGTGCGGCATCGCGGACGGGAAATCATCATAGCGAATTTCGATGCCAGGCGCGGCCGAGCGGTGAAAAAGTTCCGGGGCAATGGCGACGTAACCTTCGCGCGCGATTCGTTGGGTGACATCGCGGATGTGGGTGTTGACGCCGAAAGCTTCCTGAAAGACGAGCATTCCGGGGAACGAACCCTTTTCTTCGGGACGGGCGACGAATGCTTGCATCGAACTGCCGTCGGCAACCGCCAACGTATGTTTTTCGGTCGTTATATTTGGCATGCTTTTCCTTTCAAGCGTTGCTGATCGTTTATCTCGCAAACCATAGTTTAGGATAAATCAGTTAAACTGGCGCTGTTTCGAATTATTGCTGCCCGGAAATATTGGAGGGATGCCCATGAGCTTGTACGAATATGTGACGCTAGGCCGTTCGGGCCTGCGAGTGAGCCCGCTGTGCCTGGGTGCGATGACCTTTGGCACCGAATGGGGATTTGGTGTGGATGAAAATGCGTCGCGGGCGATTTTCGATCGCTATATCGAACTGGGCGGAAATTTCGTCGATACGGCGGATGGCTACACGGCAGGGAAGAGCGAGGAACTGACCGGAAAATTTATCACCGATCGTCATCTGCGGGAACGTGTGGTGCTGGCGACGAAATTTACGTTTAACACCGATCCGGGAAATCCGAATGCGGGCGGAAACGGACGCAAGAATATTTATCGCGCGCTGGAAGGTTCGTTGCGGCGGCTGAAAACGGATTACGTTGATCTTTACTGGTTGCATGCGTGGGACACGGTGACGCCGGTGGAAGAAGTGATTTCGACGATGAATGATCTGGTGCGCGCGGGGAAAATCCGGCACTACGGATTCTCGGACACGCCTGCGTGGTATTTGGCGCGGGCGCAAACGTTCGCACAATGCCAGGCGACGGAAGCGCTGATCGCGTTGCAACTCGAATATTCGCTGGTGGAACGCACGATCGAGCGCGAGCATGTGCCGGCGGCGCAGGAGCTTGGGCTCGCGGTTTGTCCGTGGAGTCCGCTGGCGGGCGGATTTTTGAGCGGAAAATATAAACGCGAGACGAGCGGGCACAAGGGAGAAGGGCAGGGCAGGCTGACGACGCCGGGCGGCAGCCCTTTTAATCGATTCTCTGAGCGCAACTGGCGCGTGCACGATGCGCTGATGGATGTGGCGAAGCAGATGGGCAAGCCGGCGGCGCAGGTGGCGTTGAACTGGGTGGCGACGCAGCCGGGAATCACGTCGACGATCGTGGGCGCGACGAAGGTGACGCAGCTGGATGACAATTTGGCGTCGATTGATTTTGTGATTCCCACGGATCTGCGAAAGCGGCTCGATGAAGTGAGTGCGCTGGAGCCGGCGCAGCCTTACATTTTTTTCGGCGGCGAAATTCAGTCGCGCATCGCGGGCGGAGTGCCGGTGCATCCTTGGATGCCGGCGCGAATGTACAGCGTGCCGGTGAAGGTGGCCGCGAAGGTGAGCGGCAAGGAGCAGTGAGGCGGCGCGGCGACTTCGGCGACGCGGATGCGAAGCTAACGGTTAGGCGCTGAATTTTGCTGAGGACTTTCATGGGGCAGGAGATTCCGTCGCGATTCAATATTGCGGAGTGGTTTCTGGATCGTCCGGCGGAGGCGCATCCGGAACGAATCGCGATTTTGGGCGAGCCGCGAGCGGTTTGCTATGGGGAGCTGCGCGAGCTGGCGAATCGCGTGGGCAACGCACTTTTGGCCGGTGGGTGCGCGCGCGGCGATCGCGTGCTGATTGTGTTGCGCGATTCGGTGGAATTTATCGCGGCGTTTTTTGGGGCTGCGAAGATTGGGGCGATTCCGGTTCCGGTTAATTCGTTCGCACGTGCTGGCGATTATTCATTTTATGTTTCGGATTCTGGGGCTTCGATTGCGATTGTTGATGATGGGGCGCTGGGTGAATTTGCGCCTGCTGCTAGGGCGAGCAATGTGAAAGTTGTCGTAGTCGGGGGCGACAATTCGGGCCTGTACCGTGCGGGTGAGCGGGACAAATGGCTTGAGTGGAAGGAGTGGATTGGGTCGGCGTCCGCTGAACTTTTGGCGTGCGCGACGGCGGTGCGTGATGCAGCTTTTCTTTTGTACACCTCGGGAAGCGGAGGGCGGCCGAAAGGTGCGGTGCATCAGCACAAGGACATGCTGGTTGCGACGCGCAGTTATGCGGAGGGCGTGCTGGGGATTCGCGCGGATGACCGATTATTTTCGGTTTCGAAATTATTTTTCGCATACGGGCTTGGCAATGGGATGTACTTTCCGTTTTCTGTGGGCGGCAGCGTGGTGCTGAATCCGGAGAAGACGCGGGTTGAGCGGGTGGCGGAGCTTGTCGCGCGGCATCGGGCGACGATTTTCTTTGGGGTGCCGACGTTCTACGCGGCGCTGCTGCAGGAATCGAATCGCGGGGTGGCGATGGATTTGTCTTCGGTGCGGCTGGCGGTTTCTGCGGGCGAGCCTTTGCCTGGGGAGGTGTTCGCGCAATTTCGCGAGCGATTTGGAATTGAGATTCTGGATGGCATTGGTTCCACGGAGATGTTGCACATTTTTATTTCGAATCGACCGGGGGACGCGCGAGCGGGGACGTGCGGGATGCCTGTTCCTAGTTATGAGGTGCGAATCGCGGACGATGTTGATCGGGCGTGCGGAGTTGGCGAAATCGGGAATCTGTTCGTGAGGGGCGAGAGCGCGTTCGCCGAATACTGGCGGAAGCCTGATTACACTTCTCGAGCGAAGGCGGCGGATGGCTGGGTGGGGACTGGGGACAAATTCTTTTGCGATGCAGATGGGTACTATCATTACAGCGGGCGCAGCGACGACATGATGAAGGTGTCGGGGATGTGGGTTTCTCCGATAGAAGTGGAGAATGCGCTGCTTGGTGATGAGCGGGTTGCCGAGGCAGCTGTCGTCGGCGTTGCGGATGGGGCGGGGCTGGTCAAGCCGGTCGCTTATATTGTGCTGGTAGCAGGGCTGCAAGCGCATCCAGATATTGCGAACGCGATTCAAGAGGCGGTACGGGCACGGCTGGTGCACTACAAATGCCCGCGTGAATTTCATTTTGTGGCGGAGCTTCCTAAGACGGTCACCGGAAAAATTCAGCGGTACTTGTTACGCGATCGGAAAACGAGAGATTAAATCCTCTTCATCTTTTTTCGACCGCGGCGAATCTTTTCGTCAGGATACGTGATGCGTGATCCGCGAACGAGCGCAAATGGCGTGATTTTGTGGGTCGACGCACGTGTCGCGCTCAAGATATCCATAACGGGGATTTTTCGCACCGAGAGCGCGTCAGCGACGAGTGAACGATGGCAACGCCAAGGGACCGCTTCGGCACACATCAGTGCGGACGGCTTCGCTTTCGCGAGCTTGATGGCGCCTTCAAGCGCGTCTTCAAATTCCGGGGTTTGCATGTAGTCCGCGAATCCGCGGAACCCCGAATTGCGCCAACCCAGATTGATCGAGTCTTTCGCGGGGTGTCGCAGCCCGCCGAGCTTTATGATATGTGTGTAACCGATCCCTGCTGCGTGCAAGGATTCTGCTAGAGCCTCGCCATTGAATTGAGGATTGTGACGTGAGCGTGGGATCGTGCGGATGTCAATGACACGTTTGATGCCATGCGCCTTCAAGAGTTCAATGAACTCCGCAATCGGGTGCGTTGAATGCCCAATTGTGAACACTTCGAATTTCTTCGCTCTGTAACGTTCCGGCATACTCGCTGGTTCATCATATCCCCGGCGATAGCCGCGGCATCCTTTTGTTCTTTAGCAATCGCCGTGGGATAAGGATAATGGAGGCCGTGGCGCTGGGTAATGGTTGGTTCCGCGCCCGGATACCAAGACTTGAGAGAATGCCGGTCAATTATACGGATGAGGCGGCATGGATAAGATAGAAGCGCTGTTCTGGGACAACGGTGGCGTGATCCTCACGAACGGTTGGGATCGCGAAGCGCGAAAACGAGCGGCCGATAAATTTCACCTCGACTGGGACGATTTCTCCGATCGTCACGAGTTGATGCTCAACGCCTTTGAAACGGGGCAGGCCACGCTCGATCAATACGTACAGCGCACGGTGTTCTACCGGCCGAGGGATTACAAGCCCGAAGACTTCAAGGCTTTCATGTTCTCGCAATCGCAGCCGTTTCCGGAGGCGCTCGAGTTTTGCGGCAAGATTGCAGCGCAACGCAAATACATCATGGCCGCGCTCAATAATGAGTCACGCGAAATCAACGAATACCGCATCACGCAATTCAAGATGAAGAATTACTTTGAAGTGTTTTTCAGCTCGTGCTATCTGGGTGTTCG
>Ga0210394_10001411_pt1 | contig 38797 bp, 38 predicted proteins | sample IncBWC12MmetaG_FD_160121 | JGI IMG/M metagenome (GOLD analysis project Ga0210394, IMG submission 160121) | Forest soil microbial communities from Barre Woods Harvard Forest LTER site, Petersham, Massachusetts, United States - Inc-BW-C-12-M | ecosystem: Environmental > Terrestrial > Soil >... | reverse complement strand
TTTGACGTGCTGGGCCACCAGCTCCAAGTATTGCGAAACCAAAGAGTCGGCAGGACTTGTAGCGACGCCGGCTCCGGGCCCCGGTTGGATATACTGATCTGGATAAGTATGTCTTCCGCCGTCAACTTGGCGTACTCGACAAAAACGTCGAAATATCGATCGTCATTGAAGACACCCGTATCCAGCAATTCGTACTCGAAGTCGTTTCGGTTGCGATTCCTGTTTGTGCTGACCAAATCGTAGTAGGGATACTCTCGCTGCGGGTACTTATACAGATATTTCATGAACGAGTGAGTTGGGGTACTGTCAAGATAGAAGTAGTACTCCTTGACATCCTCGCCGTGGTTGCCTTCGTTGTTCGTCAACCCGAACGGACGCTCTTTTAGGATTGGATCATGCCCATTCCACAAAGCCAGGCTAAAACAGAGCAGTTGCTGGTCGTCACTGATCCCGGCAAGACCATCCTCGCCCCAATGGTAGGCACGGGATCGGGCTTGGTCGTGGGTCAAGTAGTTCCACGCATTTCCATCCTGGCTGTAGTCCTCACGAACCGTGCCCCACTGTCTTTCGCTAAGGTAGGGCCCCCATTTTCTCCAGTGAACACTTTTCGCGTCCGCCTCACGAAGCCTTGCTCTCTCTGCGTTCGCTGGATTCCTATCCACTGGATTCATAGCAGAACCTCAAGTACAGATTTCGCGCCTTCGCGCTTTTTCCGGTGACCTTCAGATTTGTGGCATCGATTTGAGCCGAGGGACACTGTCACAAGTAACAGCGGAAGACTCTCGCGCCCGCCTTACGACTCATAAATGAGCAATGTGAGTCAGCGCCAGCAGTCGGAGCTACTCTGATAGAACTTCCAGTTGACACTTTGATCCTGGGCACGAAAATCAAAAAAAGTAAAAGACTGCTGGCAAGTGGGTCATTCAGTGCGGCAGACGTTTAAAAACGTGTATTCGTAAAGACTACTAATCAGGTCTTCCTAACCAGGAATACTGCCACGCAGCGGAGATGTTCTGGTAGTTTCCCCCAAACCTAATGTAGGCGCCTCTGCTGTAGCTGAACTTCAGCGCCTGATGCTTGCTTATCGGAATGGAAGTTGTGCCTCCAATTCGCGAGTTCCTTTGCAGAGTGCCCCGGTTCTGGAGCCCATTCAAGCTTGTGCGGCCGCCTGTCCAGAAGTTCACATCCAGGGAGGCCCAAAGGCGGGGCTTCACATCGTAACTGAGATGGCCCTCGAAAGCGCCGACGGGAGCTTCCGCTTTTGTGTTCGTGCCGGGAGACAAATCATTATGGGAGAAGAACTCAGGGTTGATCGTAAAGAACCAGGCGGCTCCGTAGGCGTCGAATAGCCAGTTTCCCCGGCGGTGAGAGAAGCCAAGCTCTGGTTTGAAACCCCATCGGTTGGAGCCCTGGTTGATGATCCGGGTCGGATCATATTGCCCGGTTGGGGCCACCAGCGTGAAACTCGCACCCAGGAGCGTCTTTTGACGCCACTTTGCATACTCGTTGACTGGCATAGCTGGGCCGCCTCTTAGGTTTACGGAAAAACGAAGTGTGGTATCAAGGAGGCCGGAACGGTAGATCTGCGCTTCTGTGGGTGCGCCGGTGACCAAGCCCTGGAATCGGCCCATGCCGTAGGGCAAGGCGGCAGTGAGGCTGGCCGACCGACCGAAGAAGCTGAACGTGTGAAACAGGCTAAGGAAGGATACGTGAATTTGCGACGTTGCGTTTGTAATCGGAATGGTTGGATCGAAGAGAATGCCGCCATTGAAATACGAGTATGTCAGGATGACGGCATTGGTGTGGATTGGCGCAATGATGTATGCACGGGGGGTGAGGTCCTGGCCACGACAGCTCCCGGAGACAAAGCACAGTGCGCAAAACAAAGGTGCGCCGCTCCAGAAGACCGAGCGACGAGAAAGTCTCATATATCTCAGTCCCGCGGCAAACCTGGATTGGGATTAGGACAACGGATAATCCAAACCGACGATTCGCTCTGGGCGGAACTGTCAGAAGGCATAGCAAATCGCGGATAATCGCGCGGCGAGGCGTTATGCGTTTCGAGCAAGGTCTCGCCTCTATGCATGATTCTGCCGATCTCAAAGGAAAATCCGATGAATTCACCGCAGCACCTGATTTGTTCTGCACTAAGCCTCGATTCGCGGCATCTACTGGCGGGCTCCATTTGTCACCGACGTTTCAGCTCGTACAAGCGCAATACCGTGCAACCGTACGGCGGCTCGTGGCAGCCCCCTAGCTCGTTCTACGGAGCATCGGAGCTTCCGCGCCGGTAGCGATTGCGTCTTAGTGCTATGGCACCGGTACCCTAGCGACCCCAGCTGATGTTAACTAATTGCCAAGAATTCTGGAGGAGATCCAGCGACAACTCGTTGTTCTTGTCGAGACTCAGCTTGGAACGGGCTCGCAGTAGGACTACTGTCAATAATTGCAGGTATTTTCAGTCAAGAAGCCTGGAAGTTCGGACGCTCAATCTTGCTGGCAGACGGGAAGATCAAGCCCGCAAAAGCCATCGAGATGCCTAAACGGACGCACTTTCTGGCTCTGGGGCGAGGCCAAATATAACTGCAGGCCGCAAAGTGAAGGCTGCCCAAACTCCTGGCCCAAAGTCCAAGCGGCGAAGGGATGTGCACCCAAATGGCGATGTCAGCCTACAACAACATCACGATACCAGTGCTGATGTCGTAATACGCGGCGGCAACCTTCAGCTTGTTCTCTTTCACCAACCCGGAAATAACCGTCGATGCTTGCCGTAGAAGCGCTGCCTGCATCTTGGCATTTGCTTTGGTCGCTGCTTCGAGGTTCGGTCCCGTCTGATCAACCGCCGGCTGGATATGCGGATAGAGCGCACTGATCTGCCCAGGAACTTCTTTGGCTTGAATCGTAGCCTTGATCGCGCCGCAACCACCATGTCCCATCACCAGGATCACCTTTGCCCCCAGTACACCTGCACCATATTCGAGGCTCGCGATGATCTCCGAAGTGGCGATATTCCCAGCGATACGGGTAACGAAAATATGACCAATCGTTTGATCGAAAACTAACTCAACGGGTACGCGAGAATCGGCACAAGACAAAACGGCTGCGAACGGTTCCTGTTTCTCCGTAGTATGCTGTTTCAAAATAGCAAGGTCGTGCTCGAAGGCTGTCGGGCGTTCAGCCGCGAGACGCTTATTGCCATCCATCAATTCCTGCAGCGCGACATCAGGGCTAAGGGTTGTCTGCGCCAGAGCCCGGCATGGGGTCACAAACTCGAAGCCCGCCGCGCTCACCAATCCGGCAACTGTCGCTTCCGCAGTCATGTGGAGAAACCTTCGCCGTGAAGAGGATTCGTTCAAAACACTGGGATGCAGGCGGCAGAAGGAGGACGATTGAGGTATCAAGAGTTGCTTCATATTTTTTTCTGCGGCTTCGGGAATCCGGGAGAGAAATCCCAAATCCCCAGAGTCTCGACGATTCTGTCTCTGGGGCTCCATGTAACGTAACTGTTAAGAGTGACAGGCCATTACTTTCGGCCAAGGATGTAGGCTGATCGACCGTCGGCCGGCAAATCGAGATAATTGCCGGGTAGCAGAATTCTGCTCTCGTTGATGGACAACTTAAGTTCTAATAAACGTATTGTGGGAATGTGGCCAATGTCGCCCCGTGCCGTAACACTGCCCGCCGCACCGGACCAGCCGGGGGATGTGACGGTGCACACGAACTTTTCCCCGAAAGTTACTGCCGTTCCTTTACTTGGCGAGCTTTATGTTCTTCAGCTTTTCAGAGTAATCCTAGGGACAAACCCCGGAACGATGAGAATTCCTACCCAAGCTTTCATCATTGAGCGGCGTGTGGGGGTAGCTTTTTCTGAAGGAAATATTGATCCGCAGCACGGCTTCACACAGGTATACATGTCGATTTAGTCATGAAATGAGAGCAATCGACACCGAAAGGAACTTAGACAGTCGAAGTTGCATTAATCGTCGACGGAATCCGTGGACGAGAGTGTTCCTATGGCGCAGAACCGTTTTCAACTTGAGCACACGAAAGTAAGGGAGAGTGATGGGACGCCCTCCAGTAATCTAATCACAATACGAAATGGTGGCGACGCAAAGCTGTGGGTTCAGTTTAAGGAGTCTTCAGTTTCCTTTTGCGCGAGTTCAGGCCATCCACAAAACTGTGCCGAAGCGTTGCTGCAGGCCCCAAGCCAACGTCCAAGGGGCCTGTGAAGAACCGATACAAGCCGGTCTTCTAGGTCTGCGGAATGCTCGCTGTCACGATCCGCAATCAGCCACTCACGATAAAGAAAGATAAAAGATAAATGTTGAGATATTGGCATTGCACTCAGCGCAATTTCTATCTTTGCGATCAGGCAATTGAAATAGCTCGCTGAGGTGACCACCGAGGATAACTAACGAGCTAATTCTCAATAATCCGACACGGGAGTTAAGTTGTGCTCCTCTGCAGATTGGAACAACGATACAGCCAATTCGGCCCGACGGATGAAGTCCGCAGAAGAAGTGTCGTTCAGTGCGGTTCTGGTGACACAAAAGGTCTGCCCTGAACCGCTGATTTCACAGCCAGGGTCAGGTCCTTTCGAACTCGAATCTTGAAAACATAAGCTAGCGCTCCTGCCCGTCGCACAGCCTCCACTACTTCTGGATCAGTCTCCACTGAGCAAATCACTACGGGCGTACTGGGGGAATGCCTGGCCAACTCCCTGGTGACCTCCATGCCATCTAGCTCCGGCATTTGTAGATCTAAGACTACTAGGTCTGGCTCGTAACGACTAATGAGGTCCAATGCCGACTTACCGTCTGCCGCTGTTGCGACGACATCGAACTCGACCTCCAGTAACGAGACAAGTTCCTGCAAGAACGGGGGATAGTCATCAGCCACAATGATACGAATTCTTTCCAAGTGCGCTCCTCGCAGAGATGGGTCTGAACTCGCAGTCTCTGGAGCGACATATGCAGGAATTACGACAATCTCCGGGGACCAGAAAGAGAGTGTAATAGCCCTGGAATCAAAGCGGGGACGATCCGAATTTCACGTGGAGCATACAATATCGCGTGGTCGAATTCCACAACAAATGCCGAGTCTTCGTCCGTTCTTCGGGGCACGCGCGGATCGTTGTACCTTCCTGAGGCCGCCTGGAGCGCGAAGGGCAGGTACACGTACAAACTATCGCAGCACGGGGGTGAGGCTGTAGACAGTACGGTTATGTGATGAAATGGTCCCAGCCGGAATAAGCGCTGTCGTCGCTGTCGAACCAACGAAAAGCAGAAACTAGGCTGACGCGGGCGCGTTTCACAGACCTATGCAGCAATCATCTTCTCAGGACACCTAATCAGGACTTTCCCACGACTCTTTGAAACCACCTTTTGCCGCTCCCATGCTCCTAAAATCCGGCTAAGAGTGAAGAAATTCACGTCCGCCAAAGAAGCCAAGTCCTCATTTTTGATGTCGACTTCCACCCCGCCGGGAAGCATGCGTCCCAACCGCGATCCAAGGTTAGTCAATGCGTATGCGACTCTCTCCTGAGCCGTGTTCGATACGAGTCGCATGTGTCTCTTTGCATACATAGCGATGTAGTGCAGGGAGGCATGGAGAGCGTTTTCGACCAGCCTTGGATAGTTCTCAGCAAGTTGACGCGCCACTCGATGTTCCCACACGAGCGTCTGAGTCTTAAGGGCCGCTCTAGCCGTACCGAGATAACCAATCGGCTCACTGAGGAAAGTCGCGAACCCAAAAGCATTTCCCGGCATGAGCCGACGTAGCAGAATTTCTCGTCCGTCGTTTGCCACGATGTAGTAGTCCACGCTGCCAACTTCAATGACAAAGAGACGAACCGCAGGTTCCTCAGTACGAATGATGATCTGAGACGCCTCGAATGTTCGTTTCGCTGCAGCCGCGCGGATGACAGGAATCTCAAGATTGCCGAGGCCCTTGAAGAGTGCAACCGAGAGCGGCTTAGTTACGGGACAAATTGTAACCGGACTATGCATTTGGTTGACCTCGTCTCAGATGCCTTCAACGGGACCATTCTGAAACGTACGAAGCCCTGCTCTGAGGGTTAAGGTGCTCCTTCAGACAGAAATCGCCGCTCGGCAATCCGCTCGCTTTGAGAGACATCCGCGCTCAATTCAAAGGCGAGTACTCTAGGTGTGGGCCATGGCTCCGTCGCCTTTGGACTCCCAGAGTTGTATCTGCTGTTGCACTTCCTCAAGTTCGCCCAAAATGTTGGCTGCGAATCTTTCCGGTTTGTCGAACGCATAAGCAAGCTCCGTCTGCGCTCAGTACTGACCGAGGTGGCTAACCCCGTTTTACGAACGCGCTCTAGATCCTGGCTAACTACGGACGCTGAACCTAACAATTCTCCACAAGGTGCTTCAGAGGACACCTGTCAGTAGTTACAGGGCTTCCGCCAGGAGAAAGGGTTCGTTGACACAGACTGGGGGATAACTACCTACATCGACTCTGCCAGGTCGCCAAGAGTTGTGTCTGCTCACGGCGCTATGATTCGCCGGACCGAAACGTTAAGTAGGGGCAGCACTCAAGGGCAGCATCGCATGAGGCTGCTCATTCCCCTTTTTCGCCCTAGGGGCCAGTATCGGCACACCCGGATTGCCCATAGACTGCTCGCACCGTGAGAACCCACCAACAATGTTCCCGCTTAGCACTGCGTTGCCCCTCCATGCCCTGGGCCGTTGGGATCGTCTTAATCGTTCTCTTTCTATTTACTCCGACCATGTATCCGCAGTCGAGTAATCAGGAGCTGACCCGCCGTGATGGTGTGATCGCGAAGGCCTTTTTGAAAGCCTGTGACAAGCTGACAACCGCCACTGTGGATTTTGATGGCAGTGGCGATCCTTATCAGGTTGAGTGGTGGCGTTGCGGATCAAAGAATCCGAACTGGGATACGGGACGGTTTCCGGTGCATTACGTTCTAATACGACCTCCCAAGAGCAAATGGCAAGTGCTGCCGATTACCCTCAGCAATTCGGGAAGTTCCGACGAGTATTTCATCGACCAATTACATCTCATTAACATCCCGGTTGGCTCTCGCCAGCTTTTGCTTATATCGGGCAAGTATTATGAGAGCGACCACGGTACGATCCAATGCCTCCTCGAACGTGTCGCTGACCAGTTCCAATGCTCCGCGCATATCCAAGCCCACTATTCTACAGAACGACAGGTCCGGGTTCACAAGAGCCTCTTGCATAAACTGGATCAATACCTCAACTCTCCCCTATAGCTAAAATTTTCGGAATGCGGACCTGCCCCAAGGGTCTTACCAAAAAGCACGATAGTTAGCTCTGAAAAGCTTAATTTCCTTCGAGCCATCACGAAAGCCGAGATGGAGTCCCCGCCGAATCAAGATGATGCGCGTACAGTATGGGTAGAGGCTCCTAGAAGGGGAGCACTATTTAAAGCGTATTTCAACTTTGTCAGGAACCTGCACTCGTCAAAAGACACTGATCACTCGCTTCTTAATAGCAAAGCGGAATAGATCGGAATTCGTTTTCAGACCAAATGCTTCCATCATTGTGTACTTGTGGAAAGCGATGGTCCGCGTAGTCACATGAAGCACCTCAGCGGCTTCTTTCATCGTGTGGCCCTCGGCGAGCAGACGAAGGACGTCGCGCTGTCGTGGGGTCAGATGCTTTTCGCGGTTTGCACGCAGATCCCGGAGGAAGCGATCAAATGCCTTCTGTGGCGTTTCCGGAGTGATATTGGATGTTCCCTTCAGTACTTTCCCAATAGTGAGGATCAGTTTCCTCCCCGCGGGACTCTTCAAAGGAAATCCGGAGACGCACCCCTCTAGAGACACCGCTTCCAGTTCGTAGTCCTCATCCATCGTGAGAACGATCTGTTTCGTATTCGGCAGGAGTTCTCTTAGCTCGTCACCAGCATCCTGCAATCTCCTATCCAAAATCACAAGATCTGGGTTGAGTCTGGAAGCCACCTCGACCAACTCTTTGCTGTCGGCCGCTGTTCCCACAATTTCAAAGCGAGTTTCAAGTAATTTCGCCAACGTCCCGACCACGAGCCTACGGCCGCCCGCTGCCAAGATGCGTGGCTTGGTAGCCATTTGTAGTTCCCACTGAAGTGACCAGCTATGGTTTTTCTATGCTTTTCGGCTGTGAGTTGTAACTGTCAGAAGTAACTGATTTGGCGGGTGACTTTGGATATCGGGGGTGCTCAGTCAGCGCAGTACCCAAGAACGGCTTCTCAAAGGCAACGGCTGCCTTCGGCATCGACGCCCGCGCTTAGCCAAAGCGCGAAACGCTTTCAGGGCGGCAACGGCTTCCTGTAAAGACTAACAGTATCCCCCAAACGACCAGGAAGCTAGAAACGAGTGAGACACATCTCGTTCCAATCGTAATTGGTGCATTCGACCCAAACAACCGCTTGGAGGCCAAATGAAGACCTTACTTGTGATACCTATTCTGCTTCTGTTCTCGACGCCTTCAATGGCGCAAAACTTGCACAACTTGGAAGTGGGAGGTGGCTGGTCATACGTTTCGAGCAATTTTGGCGTTAACGGCTTCAATGCAGGCGCCGATTACTGGTTTACTCCTAGAGTGTCAGGCGTATTTTCTTATGACGATACCTGGAATACGTCGAGCATCGGTACTTTTGAATTAACGTCAATCGGCCAAATTGCGATCAAAAGCCACCTTGAAAATTACCTATTCGGCCCACGCATTGCTTTTGCCAACAAGAAGATAAAAAGCTATGAATTCATGCCATTTGGAGAGTTTCAGCTCGGGGGAACCTACCTGCATTCTGCAGTGCAACAAACCAGCACAGGCATAAAACAAACCGCTTCCGACAACGCTTTCTCATGGATGCTCGGCGGTGGCGCGGACTACGTGTTTAGCGACCATTGGGCTGCTCGCGTTAATCTGGATTTTTTGAGGACCCACTTGGCCAATGCGGGCCAAAGTCAACTTAGACTGGTAATCGGAATCGCTTATTCCATTAAGAGTCGGAACCGGTAGCCGCGATTGCGTACCAGTGCTGACCCGCTTTGGCGAGCATTTCCGAAGAAAAGAACTGTGTTAGCGCGACTTTTGGTCTCATTACCTGCAGTGGTGATCAAACGTAGTCGTTCTACGTAGTCGTTCTACCCCTCTCTCGTGCGGATTGCGCAAATGTTAAATCCGAGTTAGCCATGATGGGTGCTTTCGGAGTCCCAAGACCAGCGGGCGCTGAACGCTGCAAAGTAAATCAAAACGCCCTTCTGGACGACACAATCAAGCCAAGCTGTCATTTGCCCTCTGCGATCGTTCGGGTTCGTTCCTAAAAGGGCGACACGACAGAACCGCGTGTGCCTCCAGAGATCGCGCGGGCTTCACATTCCTCAAGAAGTGCTCGCGGCGTAAGCTTTCGTAGGAGCTTGCTTCCCAACCAAAGAACAAATAAGTCATCAAGCTGACCGATAACCGGAATGAAAGTCGGGATGAGTTGAATCGGACTAAAGATGTAGGCCACCGCACAACCGGCGACTAATCTGCATCGGAGGGGCATTTGAGGATGCCTTAGTGCCCTGTATAACATGCGAATATCGCGAAGGATAGGGCTGGCGTCCCGCATCCATTTCTGGGATCGACTGCGCCACCTGTATCGCGTAATGGATTGGATGGACATAGCGCATATTCGCGCCTGAGAGCCAATACGTTTCGAGCGCTCTCCGAGTCGAGTCCTGCTTCTCTACAATCTAACTGTGTGGGGACCTGCATATTCATTGGAATTGCGCTGTGGCCTGCAAATCAATCGGAAGCCGACGTGACAGGTGGAGGTGTCCACCGGCTGCGCCATGCGCGCCGCCGGCCGGTAGCGCTGGCAGTAATTCAGTGCACACAAAAAGGACCCACCCTTAATCACTTTACGGGGGATCTTTATCGTGGACATTTGCGGGTCATAACTGTTCTCGCGCTCGCCACCTTTTGGGTTGAAACTTGCACAACAAGTCTTGCTCACGACGTGATGGGTGTTGTACCAGTCATTCGTCCATTCCCATACGTTACCGATCATGTCGAACAGGCCGTAGCCATTCGGCGGAAACTGCCCGACAGGGGCGGTTCGCTCATATCCATCGGTGAGAAGGTTTAGCCACGGAAACTCGCCTTGCCATGTGTTTGCCATTTGCCTGCCGCCGGGGGCGAACTCTTCGCCCCATGCGTAAGTAGCGCCATCAAGCCCTCCTCGCGCCGCATACTCCCATTCAGCTTCGGTGGGTAGCTCCTTACCTGCCCATTTGGCGTAGGCTTCAACGTCCTCGTAAGCAACGTGGACTACAGGATGCTTAAGTTGATCTCTGATCGAGCTGCCTGGCCCTTCAGGGTGACGCCAGTTTGCGCCACGCACGTAGGACCACCAGTTGTAGTGATTCCGTAGATCAACACGGCCAGTTGGTTTTTCGAATACTACTGAAGCGGGCTCAAGTAGTTCTGGTTTGGCCCCTGGATAGTCCTTGGGATTGGGAGGGCGTTCTGCTAGCGTGGCATAGCCTGTAGCCTCGACAAACGACTTAAACTGCTCATTCGTCACACTGTACTTATCAATCCAAAAACCTTCGACCGTAACTGAATCGACAGGCGCTTCTTCCTCGTAGTGATCGGTCGATCCCATTAGAAAAGTGCCACCAGGGATCCAAATCATATCTCTGCCAGCAGGAGGCAAAACCTTCGTTTGTGTACCTACGACCCTTTGCTCGTGATCCAGCGCCATTTCACTCTCCCGAATGCATGATTGCTTATTAAGACTGCAATGCTGTTCGCAGATAACTGTTAGAAGTGACAGAGGAAAAGCGGGCTAGTGATTCGGCTCGGAAACCCTCGGATATAAGAAGGCGATTTGCAAATGCAATTGCCAAGTTGGCGACGGCAGAGCGTCAGGCCGCATCGGATTGAAGTATGCCCCTATGGAAGCATTCATGTGTCTATTCTTCTTGTTATGGCTTCATTTGTGAATGCAGGGATTCAACTACGCTCTCTAGATTTTCGGGCTGCACGCGAATGACACCGCGACCCGGACTCTCAATGGCCGCTATGAGAAAAAGTGACATGGACAGAGCGACGGGGCAAACTAGAAAAAGGAAGGCGTCTCGCCTGTGGGCGCCATAACCCATCATTAGGTTGCAGAAAAGGGAGAGCGTTATCAGGAGTGTTTATGACAAAATTGTAATGCGGTTCCGCCGAGCGGCTTGGCTGTATCCCTGTGAGTTGAATACATCGTTCATGCCGGCTACAATGAGAGCTGCTACAGACGTCGGGCCGTTCCACAGCGGCTGTCGCGGCAGTCGACCACATCTCGGAAGTGCGACGAGCCTGCCAGATTCATGTTCTCTACGCCGTTCATCTTGTTGCGAGACAGGATTCGGACTTGCGGGCGCACTGCTCTGCATGATGCTGATAGCATCTAAAGGGGAACCGGACAATCCGCTTGGTCGATTTCTAGGGTTTCCCTCGAACGGAGTTTGGAAGGTTAACGCTTAGGGCAGAGGCCTGCTGAGTGTCATATGTGACAACCAGATCCGCGATGCGAAGCCTCTATGTGAATAGTGGTAGTGTACTTAGCCGTTCGGGCGATTATTGCCAGCCCTCACAGATACTGACTTCACAGTAGAAGGCGTGAAACCCACCGGCCGAGTCAACTGTTAGTTCTGACAGTTTAGAAGTCGCGCTCAACGAGCTTAGTCTGACCTTGCATCGAGTCCAGCCAAATGCCGATCAGGCCACATGTCTTGATAGCCGACGACCACACGCTTGTCGTCGAGGCGTTCAAAAAGTTGCTTGAGCCGAACTTTGAAGTTGTAGGAACAGTTTCTAACGGCAGAGACTTGCTTGAGGTCGCGCCTAAACTCAAACCAGACGTTGTACTCCTGGATTTGGGGATGCCGTTGCTTAACGGACAAGATGCCGGTGAACGCTTAAAGGCACTGTTGCCTAAGGCCAAGGTTATCGTGCTCACGATGAACGAGGATTCCGAGATCGCAGCGGCCGCAATCGAGAAATGGGCTTCGGGGTTTCTGCTGAAGAACTCAGCTGGCACCGAATTGATCTACGCAATCAAAGAGGTACTGAAGGGAAAGTCTTATGTGACACCGCGAATAGCACAGAAACTATTCGATCGATTCGTTCGAGATCCGCGCGCGGAGCATACGAAACACTTGACTTCGCGGCAGCGCGAGGTTCTTCAGCTACTCGCCGAGGGTCGCACTATGAAAGAAGCTGCAGACGTCCTTCATGTCACGCCGAGGACCATAGCTTTCCATAAATACAAGATCATGGACGTATTCGGTTTGAAAACAAACTCGGACTTGCTTCGATTCGCCATGAAGGAGCGATTGATCACCCCTACTTGATGCCTGTTCATTTTTGAGTCTTTACTAACCTCCAGTAGCTCGCTATTTGACTGTTGGCCAAGACTTACCCGCATTACACTCATCGCCATTGTCCTCTCCTGGTGAAGACTCGCGGGGGCAGATTCTCCATTTTTTGCCAGTAGGCTACCGTCGGCCCGTGTGAGACAACTAGGATCATATTTGCGGTTCATGAGCGGAGAGTGGCCGTATGTATGCCACTATGATATGTCTCTCAAAAAGAAAACGACTGTGCTTTTGGTAGACGATCACCCCGGTTTTCTGGATGAAGTTAGTGGGCTATTGATCGATAAGTATAAGATAGTTGGCACTGCACGCGACGGTCGCTCGGGACTCGGTGCCGCGCGAAGGTCCCATGCAGAAATTATCCTGTTGGATATCGAGATGCCTATGCTCAATGGGATAGAGGTAGCTCGCGCCATTCGACAAGCCGGACTCACAAGCAAAGTTGTCTTCTTGACAATGCACGCTGACCCCGATTATGTCACTGCTGCCTTTAGAGCGGGAGCACAAGGATATATTTTCAAGTCTCACCTTCATCGCGATCTCAAGCTCGCGCTCGAAACAGTGCTGGCAAACCGAGTCCTTGTCTCGCGATAGGCTTCCTGAAGAGACCTACGCAGGTACTTGACTGGCCGCTTGGCTAACGTCCTTTACTGGGACCCAAATCACGACCTTTGTTCCGCCTCGGGGCTTCGATTTGATTTCGAATGTGCCTCCTAGCATACGCGCGCGTTCGCGAATATTGGTAATTCCAAGGCCCCGACCCGGGTCGCAGAGTGTTGTCATCTCGAAACCGCAGCCTGTATCGGAAATATCCAGCCGGATGCCACCTGCCATCCCCTTCAAACAAACCTTCGCCGAACGACTTCCGCTGTGTTTCGACACGTTGGTGAGGCATTCCTGGGCGATGCGAAACACTGAGATCGCGATGCGATGCGGTATTTGCGGAGGAATATTCCTGTGGTTAAACTCCACTGCGATTTGCCTGTGATCGGAGAAGTCTCGCGAAAGCCTTCGCAGGGCAGGGACCAATCCGAGATGGGCAAGCGTCGATGGGTGAAGATTATGCGAAATACGATGGATATCCGATGCAATAGCTTCCATGTCTCGACGAAGCTTTGCCGCCTGCGCACTACGTTTTTCTCCTATGATTTTGTCAAGCTCCAAAGTGCAAAGTGCAAGTCTTTGACTGATGTCGTCATGGAGTTCGCACGCAATTCGTTTGCGTTCGTCCTCTTGGGCGGCCGTCTGACTCCTCACCAATTCACACCTCGTCTTTTCCAATTCCAACGAGGCATTCATGTCAATGCACGCTCCGATGTGGCCGATATAAGAGCCATCCGGGCCGAATCGAGGAGCACCCAGATCCAGACACCAGAGGCAATTGCCGTCTGCATGAGCTATCCGATATTCGGCTCGGTAAGGTCGTGCAGTTTTCGCCGCCTCGGCAAAACTTGCGCGCTGCGATAGTCGATCTTCTACGTGAACTGCTTCCAGCCATTTAAAGCCCAGGCTTTCTTGCGGTTCTCTCGAAGTAAGCGTACGCCAATATTCGTTCAAATAGGTGCGACGCTGCGTAGAATCAGTAGTCCAGATCACGACCGGCACTACATCTGCCAGCGTTCGGAATCGGACCTCACTCTCGTGTAACGCTTCCAACGACCTCTTATGGAGCGTAATGTCTATACAACTACCGATGTAACCTGAGAATCGTGCATCTGCCTCATACGTCGGGACACCTCGATCTAAAACCCAGCCGTAGGTGCCGTCAGCTTTTTTCAAGCGGTACTCCAGGAAAAATTCCTGTCGAGCATCGAACGCTTCATTGTAGTGTCGAACGATACGATCAAGGTCGTTGGGATGAACGCCCTCTGCCCAGCCGTTTCCCACTTCTTGGTCCAGAGCCCTGCCCGTGTACTCAAGCCAGTTTTTGTTGAAATAAGTACAGGCCTTATCGGCGCCCGATCGCCACATCATTACGGGAGCCGAGTTAGCCAGTAGGTCCAAGCTTCTATCTGTTACTGCACGCACTTCGCTGGTCGGAAGCGCGAAGTCCAGCCATCGGATAATCACGCCTCCGAAGTCTTGAGACATACACTCAACCTTCATGAGTACGGCACGGCGACAGGGCTCGGAAGGAGACGGATATTGGACTTCGGCACTGACCTGCTCCTGATGGAGCACCGAGCGGACCGCACGCAACCGTTCTGCTGCATACGCAATTCCCGCTCGGACCGCACTTTCAGCGACATTCACATAATTGCTGCCCACGGCCAGTTTATCTAGCGGATCCGCTGAGCTCGCTGCAAATTTCTCTGCGCCGCAGTTCGTATAGATTGCGATCCCATTTCGATCTAAGATACACACCCGATCTGAGATTGAATGCAAGACCGACTCAAAGAATCGCTCCCCCGTCAGGGCCCTGAAGCGACGCGGTTTTTGCGGCCGAGTGTCGAGAATTAGAATTGGCCCCGGAGAACTCATAGTTTTTCCCTCTCGCTCATGGGTTTGACTGCACCGCCAATTTGCGATTGGATGCCCCGCCTACCCAGGTAGCCCCATAATTCGCGTCCCAAAGGTTAGAGTTAGATTGTGCATATTACTTAGACTAAAAACAAGCGTGTCGCTGGCAAACGATTGTGCGCTCCCTGTTGCTCCAGAGGTAAAAAGACTGGGGGGTGGGAAGTATGACAAGGTTTTGGTCTTGTTTAGCTGTCACTTTTTACAGTCAGTTGGCCTTGAAATCGGTATCACGCCCGTTCAATTTCATTTTCTCGAAGTCATTGCCGTACACCAACGACGCTGCTCTCACCTCAGCGTACACTTTGACCTTCAGCCCAAATAATTCACGAGGTGAATCGTTATGCGTAAACTGCGGGTGCTTATCGCCGAAGATCATGAGCAAATGCGCTGGCAATTAATTCGCTTCCTAGGTCTCGAATTTGATGTCGTTGGCAGCGTGCCAAACGGCGGAAAGCTTGTAGACTTAGCAATTTCATTAACTCCAGACGTCATCGTAAGCGATGTTCGGATGCCAGTACTGTCCGGTCCTGAAGCGATGAAAATCCTCCGTCGGACTGGATATAACATCCCTTTTGTTCTAATCAGCATAAGTTCATGTGGAGCGGAAGAATTTATCAGGCAAGGTGCTGCGGCATTCGTTGAGAAACTGGACATTGGGTATGAGCTAGCTCACGCCGTCCGGTTGGCGGCATCCGGGACCCAATATCTATCACGTAGTGTACGATCATCGATCATAGGTGAACCTGATGACGGGGAAAAGGACAGGCAATTCGAAGTTTCCGGCCCTTGATAGAAGCAGTCCGGCGCCTTCCTCAGAACCGCTTGTGCTTTTTTCGGGGCCTCGGCTCTAAACTGATAGTTTTGACAGTTCAACCGATTAGGAGTGGCAGGAATTCGTTGAGAGTCTATCGCTTTTTCGGAGTTCAAGGGGAAGCTGGATCCCCTCGATTTGAACGAATTTGGACACTTCCGATTTCTCTTCGTGGCTAATGTCACTGCAGAAAACAGGCCAAGGAGAATTCACGCGTGTGCAGGGGCAAGACTCTGATGGAATGTTAATTGCTTTTTGCTAGTGGCACGGATGCTTCAATTGTTGTCCCCTGTTTCGGAGCCGATCTGATCCGTATTTTGCCGCCGATCGAGCTAATCCGTTCACGCATACTGGTAAGCCCCAGTCCGCCGTTTTCATGGGATTCAGGGCTGAAGCCGATCCCGTTATCATTGACGCATAGCTTCAGCTCTCCACTACTCGCCGTCAGCTCAATTACGGCGCTTTTCGCATGGGCGTGTCGCACGACATTTTGTAGAGCTTCTTGGGCGATACGATACACGCAAAGCGAGATTTGCGGGGGCAAACGAGGTGGTATGCGGTAGTCGTGGAAATGGACAGTCAGCGATTTGTCCCGGGCAATTTCCTGACAAAGGCCGCGCAAAGCGGCAGTGAGGCCCAGGTGATCGAGGCGAGAAGGGTGGAGACCCTGCGCAATTTCGCGAGTTGCGGTGGAGATCTCGGAAACGCGGTCATACAGTCTATCCAAACGAGATTTAAAGGCTAGCGTAGACTCGTTGTTTCTAGTCTCATCAAGCTCGAGGCCGACAAGGGTCAGCTGCTGACTAATGTCATCATGCAACTCTCGGGCGATACGATGACGCTCTTGCTCCTGAGAATCAATTAGCCTGTTCCTGCTTCGGCGTAGAGATTCCTCGGTTAACCGACGCTCAAGGATGTTGGCTGACAGCAGGATCAGAGGCACGGCAATCGTGGCCAAGAGGGTCTGAAGAGACATTACATTCTGTCGGAGCGAAGCTGAGACAAACGGGCCGTGACCGTGGCTTGCATGCCACATGGAAATCACCGCGATAGCCGAGAGTGACCCAGCCAAACCGCCAGGGCCAAAACGCAGCGTGGCCCACAGCAGAAATGTTAGAGGCAAGTAGATCAAAGCCGGTCTGCGAGATGTGTCTTCCGCGCCAAATACGAGAACGCTCACCCACGTGACTCCCACGGCTAGCAAAGCCGCTTCGAGGAACCTGGTGATTCTTTCTTTTTGTATCCACGAGATGCACTTCAGGCCGACCACTACGATCGTCGGCACCATCGTTAGTTCCGCCAACACGTTCGAAAAGAGGCGGGCGGTCCACAATCCCCAATATGCGTCGCCCCGACCGTTCGCCAAGACAACCGCAGCATCTTCAAAAGATGTTGACAGAGGCGCGATTAGCGCTCCGAAAATCAGGAAAATGATGACGCCCCGGACGCTCTCAAACAGTTCCTCAGATCTACTAAAGTGACGAATCAGTGCAGCACCAATGATCGCTTCCCCAACGTTTCCCCCAAACCATCCAAGGGAATTCGCCAAAGACACACCAGTCTGTAACTGAACCAAAAGATGGGCAGGGAGCACTGCAAGCAAGAAAAACTTCCAGGCTGCGCGCGGCGCGAGCAACAGCGAGGCCAAGAGCATTGCGTTCGGGGGCCAGAAGGTTGAGATCGGCGACCGAGCAGGCGTTAACGCGAAGCCAATTCTGGTGAAAAGGTAATAGCTTATAGAAGTAAGTATCGCAAATGTCGTCGTGCGCAAAACGCTCCAAGGGCGGACTCCTTCGCCAGGGGAATTATCAGCATCAAACCACAGAGTACCTACTTTGGAGAAGAAACCACTGGCAGCATGGGCCATATCGGACACCATGGGTAGACGAAAGCCTTGACGTTCAGATGGAGGTTAATTCTAAAAAGGAAGAATAAGGTTGTAAAGGTTAGTCGTAAGAACTTACTAAAAATCCCATAGCGGTCTTCGCTGTCATATTTGTCAGTTGCTTGAATTAATACCCGCTATAACAATCCGCCATTCTAAATGGGTCACTTGGAGATCAGTCCGTAGAACTAAAGGGAACTTCGGAACCTACAGCCAAGAGAGGTCCTCACATGCCGTCGCATAAAGACAATCCCTACGAAGCGGAAAAGGTCACATTGCTTCCCGAGCTGAACGAAGTCAATAAAATACAATCCTCCGATTACCAACAGAGGGCCCTTGGCTGCGAGCACATAACCGATCACTCGGGTCCCGAACGAGCGCTTCCGAATCTGTCAGTGTTGTTGCTGCGCACTCAGGATGCTGAGAGGCGAAGAATTTCGCGGGAGCTCCATGATAGTGCGGGTCAAAATCTCGCGGCAATTAAGTTGAAATTGGAGTCCGCACGAAAAAAGCTAAATGACAGGCCGGACGTTGGCAACGAGCTTGCGGAGTGTTGCGAACTTGTGAGCGAATGTTTGAAAGAAATCCGCACGACGTCTTATCTACTTCACCCTCCTTTGCTTGATGAATTGGGGCTTGCCGCTGCCGTCCGATCTTATGTGCAGGGTTATGCAAAACGAAGCAAAGTTGAAGTCAACACTACTATCGACGCGGCACTGGGCAGATTAGACCACGATGTCGAGATGGCATTCTTTCGGGTAATACAGGAATCTTTGACGAATATCCATAGGCATTCTGGCAGTTCGACAGCCCGAATTACGATTGGGCGGGGCATCAGTGAGACGTTCGCCGAAATCGCTGACTCTGGTAAAGGTATGCCGGACGCCATGGCGGATCCTTATGGAAGCTTCTTTGGCAGAATCGGAGTAGGCATTGCCGGTATGCGGGAGCGCATGAAGGAATTGAGTGGTAAGCTCGAAATCTACTCGACTTCCGCAGGAACAATCGTGCGCGCCTCAGTTCCGCGAAAAACAACATAACTGTAGCCTCCGACGAGGGCTCCAAACGAGTGGGTTTTTGGCACCTCAAGCGGAGGCGGCCTCGCAATCGGCATCGGATTCAGCGTCAGTGTAGGCGCAAGTCACCGTTCTAGAAGCACTGGGTCAATCCACGCTCTGGCCACTTCGGAGAACACCTCCTGGGACAACTGACAGTAGGCCGGCGGGAACCAGTTTGGCTAGCATTTCGGTTCATTAAGGGGGGCGTCCAATGCCATTAAGTTGGAAATGCATGACTGCCGCCAGACTCTTCGCATTGGTGATCGGCCCGTGTTTGCTGGCTGTTGCTGGTCCGTCTCGTGCCCAAACCATTGCGTGTCAGCCTGGGCGCAGCGCATACGTGCTCGGGACCAGCGCTGTCAGCTCGGGTGCTGCAGCGGCTCCAGTGCTCAAGGGTGAGCCACCTGCCTCCGAATCGGAAGTTGGATCTCCCAGCCCTGCGCCCGCAAGTACGGCCCCTGACGAGGTCGGCTGGCATCTAGTCGCGAGTCCGTATCTGTGGTTTCCTGGAGTTCACGGAACGGTTGGTGTGGGGGCCGCGACGCCAGCGTACATGCGAGCCCGGGGGATCTGCTCTCGCATTTTCGCTTCGGACTGATGGGGGCAGTGGAACCTCGCTACAAACGGTTGGTGCTGCCAGTCGATATAGTGTGGGTCAGATTGGGTGACGAGAAAGCATTGCCCGGCCCCAACCTGAGGGCCACAACGGCAAACGTGAAAGTCAAAGAGTTCATCTTGACTCCAAAAATCGGTTTCCGGATCGTCAATCAGCAAAGCTTAAGATCGATGCCCTTACAGGATTCCGGTACTGGCATCTTGGGCAGAACTTGCAGTTCAGCCCTTCCATACTCGGCCTGACTATTTCCGGCTCTCAGAACTGGGTGGACCCGTTAGTAGGTGGACGAATTGAGGCGGCTCTTTCATCGAAAGTTGAAGTCAATATTTTGAGAGACGTCGGCGGCTGGGGTGCCGGTTCGCAACTGGACTATCAGGTGGTGGGCATTCTGGGTTATAGGATAAAACCGAAATGGACACTGCAGGCGGGCTATCGGTATCTGGACGTGAACTATCGTAGCGGATTCTCAATTTTGGACACCGCCACTACCGGTGCCCTTGGGGTAAGCATAGCCCTCAAGTGAACGCTACCGACACGGTTATGTATGGGTCCGTCGCAGAGTTGCAAGCGAAAAACGAGGGTAACAGTTGGTCTGCGTTAATGTATTCGACCATTGGTGGAGTCAGTGACCCCGGGCCATGATGGATCGAAGTCTTCCGAAACTCCCAATTCGGGATTTAACAGCCTGTGGGAACTTTAGGAGCCGCAAAGGCGCACGATGCGTCGAACACGATCTGGTCGTACCGCCAAAGTTGTTCAAAGTATCGCAGCGTGCGAACGTTTTATTTTCCGTTATTCTGAGAGATCTCACAAAGCGTTCGCGTCCCGTCAACATCATCGAGGAGATGCTTCTGTGCTGCATTAATTGGTAAAGCAAGGGAGGGATGCTTGCCGCCTAGCATGGTCGCGGTTTTGCTGAATCGAGCCCACACCTTGTCACGAATACATACGGTCCACGGCAGCCGCAAGGGAATATATTTGCGCCATTGCTCACTCGTGATGCTCATCCAGGCTGGTTAGCGGTGCTGGATACGGCAGCGTTTCATAGAAGTCGTTGACCTCCTTCGAGCCGATGGCCCGCGACTCCGTGCTTTGCGCTTGCGGGTTCACTTCGATTTTAAAATCACCATAGTTCTCAGAAAAATTAGCAGCCGCGCTCGCGGATGAGGAGCTGTCAAAACGCACAGCCTTACCTAGTTGCGCAGTGATCACGGATTGTCCTATCCGCAGCTTGAAAACCTGAGATTCATGAACTCGCTATCCCTGTGCCCCCCAAGGTTGGAGCGCAGCGAACGTATGACCACTACGCCCCCACAAAATACTGTCGGATGTACGAGTTGTGACCTCAGACCTGCCCCCTGTGCTCCACATGAGTAGGACTTCGGCCGTGCCGCTTTGTGGGCGGCGGCGAGTCCTGCACTTTCGTCTAGTGTGTGGTCGGGATGTACGGGACCTGTCAATTCTGACAGGAGACAACACCTGTCAGGTTTGCAAACTATACCCCCATTGCTACTGTAGGAAATCTATTTGGCCCTCCTATTCATGAGGAGGTCTAATGTATTCGGATCCGTGCCCAATGTACCCTAACTTCAATTATCCATGGCAGCGACTAGTCTTCGACGCATTTGTGGAGCTTGATCCCGTAAGCCTGCGGTCCAAGGTCAATAAGGCTGAACGCGCTCTTCGCAAACGACTCCGTAATCCACACCCGACCCTCCATGAACGAACAGCATTGCATGACGCATTGCGAGAGATGCAAGTTTTGTTCCCTCAAAACTCGAAGCAGCAAGAGTTCGGTGAAGTGAGGGACATTCGTGCAGCGTGTCTCCCTCGAATACGTGCCTCGTCAGCAGAATCTCGCGTCGTGGAGCAGCTCTCAACCAGCGAAACCGCGAAGGTGTTGCACATCTCGTCGAGCTTAGTGAAGGCACGAATACCCAGGGCGCACAGCGAACTCAAACGTCGTAGGAGATCACGACGAAGTACCCGGTAAGGAATTCGGTAGTATCTGCGGGGACCTTGTAGGGACTCGGCATCCATTTTTACGATTTTCGCCACACGTTCTCAATTCCACATCACTTAACGTCTCGAGCCAAGTCCCGTCTATGGCATCGGCGTTGTCAAGAACTCTCTCAAGCACACCTCTAATTGTGCGAGCCGGAAGCGGCGTCCAGGGCGGTTCGACCGTTTTTGTCGGACCGTTCATCGCCAGACCCTTGACGCTGCGGACGGCTCGCTACCATCGCGTCCGGACGAAGCGACGCTTCGTCGTTACCGGGATTCTTTTGCGGCGTCTGACCAAGACTCCTCTCCTTGAATCCTGCGGGGGAAGTCAGCTTCCCACCAACCATCTATGCGATCCTCAACAACGGACCATGATTCACCCTATTCGAACTCCTCTTCTGTTTCCAGAGGAGGCAGGGCGCTCAATCAAAAAGACGATAGGCTTTCGCCTACCACGGGACTTGCCGGGCTGCCCTGCATGGGAGCCGGCGACACGGGCTGCGCTGTTTCTCGCAGCTTCCCATACAGCCGCACCGCCAACTTTCGTGCGATGGCTACCTTCGCCACCCCACGGCCGCGGCGAAACTTCAATCGCTGATAGTCTCGCCGCAATTCCGGATCGTATATCGAGGCCGTCTGGGCTGCTTCGACCAGCAAATAGCGCAGCATGGAGTTGCCTTGTTTGCTTATCCCACTCAGCCGTTGCTTGCCTGCACTACTGTTCTCGCTCGGATTCAGCCCAGATAACTCACCAGCTTCCTGCTCTTCGGGAAGCGTTCGACTGGCCCAATCGTCAGTACGAACGCCAGTGCCGTCACCGGCCCCACGCCTGGCTGTGTCATCAAGCGCACGGCCGGGTTGCCACGTGACGACCAACGGTAAACTTGCGATAGATGCATCACGTACGATTCACTTTCTACCCAGGAAGTCCATAAAGGTGAGCCGTAAGTTCTGCAGGAAACTTATCCGATCACAGCTCACGGCATCGTGGAACTGGCAAAATTGCCAGCTTTTCGTGAGTATGAGCCAACTCATAACATATGCTTCCACAACCGACCAGTGAAACTCCAAGCCCTGTCACTCAGTAAGATGCAAGGTTGCCGAGCGACCCGCTCCCGCCGGGAATGCCAGCGGAGAAGCGGGCCGCACGACTCCAGAAGACACCTGGCTAACAGTCGCCGTGCACTGCGACACGACTTTCAGGATTGGGCTCTGCGGCCCAACATGAATCAACCAAGGCGAGATCTATTTAGAAGCCTTCTGACACTACCGTTCCGAGTTTCCGGCGTCGTTGCCGTGGAGCACTAATGGAAGAATAGCCAAATCACGCTAGCAGGCGACGCGGTTCGAGAATTAGGTTTTCTACATCCGAATAACTCGCAGTATCAACGTGGCGCATTCCTGTGGAAACTTTTGTGTTACCGCCAGGTTTCGCGATTTGCCTCCCGATATTGATCAGCCTTCATAGTCATGACCCAGCGCAATCGTCTGTCACTCTTGACAGTTTGAGGCGGTACTTGTGTAGCTCTTGAGGCTCCTCTTACCCGATTTTGAGTCTGTGTTGCGATGACCCGTTGAATTCACCCCGTTTCTCAGGACCCGGGACGATAGTGTCTCCCGGCTGGACGGATCAGCCCCTTTCGAGCACGCTGGCCGAAATCGTTATTCCTCCCTGCTCACACCTCTTTCCCGCAGCCCTGTAAGAAGTCCCAGCTCCCGGACACTTAATTAGCGAGCAAGATGGTCGCATCGAAGGGATTTAGAGAGTGAAACGACTATTGTTTCTGGTAGTGATAGCGATGAGCCTTTTGCTCCAACGCGTACACTCAAGTGCAGCGGCACCTCAGGATCAGAACACGAAGCAGGATGCGAAGAACACGGCGAAGGATGGGGGGAAGGATACAAAAATGCCGGCAAATCAACAGACAAGGCGGCGAGAAAGACTACCGATGCCACTAGCAAAGCTAGCCGACTAAACTGCCCAGACCGGCAACAGCGGTACGACGGAAGCTGAGAAGGGTGCAGACAAAACCAAGGACGCCGTGACGAAGTGAGGGTTTGAGTCTCATCGCCATTAGTCGTTTGCCGCGGCAAACCTTCGATGGTCAAGGAGGTCAAATGAGATTCCTTCTTAGGTTAGGTGCGTTCAGTTTACTCATGTTCAGTTTGCCAATTTTGATATCGCAGAAGAACGCTAGCGCAGACTGTTGTGCGCGTAGCGCCGCCGCCTCCCGTTCGCGCCGGAGTAGTCGGAAAGCCACCTGGGATCGGATATGTATGGATTGAGGGATACCAACGCTGGGACGGCAAAAAATATGTGTGGGTCTCAGGGCGTTGGGTTCGCCCCCCGCGCGCTGGTGCAGTCTGGGTGGCCCCGCCTGGGTGCGACAAGGAAATGGGTGGGTACTTCACAAGGGATACTGGCGCTGACCACTAGGATTACTGACTGATAGATCGGCAAACGGCTCGCAAGGAACGTGGAGATGTCCTGTCGATGCGCTGAGCAAAATCGTCCAGAATTTGTGAGCTTGGGGGTTAGGGGCCAATGTTGAAAGCGGAAGCGGAACCCCTCATTCGTAACCTGATTGCGGCCGCATTACTTTTAGGCATCTTCGGAGTTGCGCCCGTCATTCCGCAGACCGCGACAGCGCGGATCAACCGCACCCCTGTTCAGCCAATATCTACGGCGTCCTCAATAACGCCCGGCGACGTCGTCCGCGCGACGCTCGACAATGGAATGAGAGTGGTGGTCATCCGGAACCCGCTGGCTCCGGTGGTAACCGTGGAGCAGAACTATCTCGTGGGAGGCGATGAGAGTCCGGAAGGCTTTCCGGGTATGGCGCACGCCCAGGAACACATGGCATTTCGCGGATGTTCAGGGCTGACTGCGGATCAGATGTCGGCGATTTTTGCGCAGTTAGGCGGTTTCGGCGACGCCGATACTCAGCAGAACATCACTCAATATATTTCCACCGTTCCTGCAGCGGACCTCGACATTGCCTTGCGCGTCGACTCTGCGTGCATGCAAAGCATAGAAGATTCCCAGGAGGAATGGATACAGGAGAAGGGCGCAATTGAGCAGGAGGTGGCCAGCGATCTTTCGGACCCGATGTATAGATCCCTCATGCGATTGAACCAAGATATGTTCGCTGGCACGAATTACGCGAACGATTCGCTGGGGACCAAGGAATCCTTTGACACGACCACGGGAGAGGTGCTTAGGCAGTTCTACCAGGATTGGTATGCACCGAATAACGCCATCCTGGTGATTGCTGGGGATGTGCAGCCAGACGAGGCACTCGGGGTGGTCAAAGAGCTTTACGGCGGCATTCCTCGGAAACAACTCCCGCCGCGCCCCGAAATCAAACTTCAGCCGGTAAAGTCCGAGAGCTTCACGCTGGAGAGCAATCTCGCTGATCTGCAGGTTTTCATCGCATTTCGTATGCCTGGCACCAGCAGCCCGGATTTCGCGGCGACGAAGATCCTCGTCGACGTACTTGCGAGTGAGCGTGGAGACCTGTACGAAATGGTGCCACAAGGAAAAGCCATGCTCACCGGGTTCGACCTCGCGGAAACGTATCGTATGGGAAGTGTGGCCCTCGCCTCTGCGGTGCTGCCTGCTGGTGAGGACCCTGCCTCGGCGCTGGCAGAGATGCGTGAAATTCTTCGTGATTATGCGGCCAATGGCGTGCCGGAGGGGCTTGTCGAAGCCGCTAAGCGATGGGTAATCGCCAAGTCGCAGTTTCGCCGAAATTCAATTCCAGGGCTGGCGGAGGTGTGGTCGGATGCGCTAGCGGCCAGGGGCTTGAACTCGCCTGATCAGGATGTCGAAAGGGCGAAACGGATCACAGTCCAAGACGTGAACCGAGTAGCAAAGGAATACTTGACCGACTCAAACTCCGTTGTGGCAACGCTAAAACCAGCGTCGAGTGGCGAGCCGGTTTACCAAAAAGGATTCGGAGGAACGGAGCAGCTATCGTCTACTCCAACAAAGCTCGTGACGCTGCCGTCATGGGCTTCATCCCGACTTCTGAACCTTGAACTGCCGCCGCCGAGTCCTGTGCCATTTGAAATGGTGTTGCCCAACGGCATCCGTCTCATCGTGCGGCAAGAGACGATGACTCCGACGATCACGTTGCTCGGCGATGTACGGCACAACAGTGAGATGCAAGAGCCGCGAGGCCAAGAGGGCGTCTCGGACGTGCTTGACGAGCTATTTAGCTATGGAACCAAAAGTCACGACCGCATTTCCTTCCAAAAGGCGCTGGACGACATCGCTGCCGACCAGTCTGCCGGATATGGCTTCTCCCTTGAGGTGCTGAAGAAGGATTTCTCGCGTGGCGTAGAGCTGCTGGCCGAAAACGAAATGCACCCCGCTTTGAATGCCGAAGCGCTCAGAATCACTCAGCGGCAAATGTCACAGCACGTTGCCGGTCGCATGAAGAGCCCCGCTTATCGAATTGACCGCGCTCTTTCAGTTGGTCTTCTGCCACCGAACGATCCTGACCTTCGCGAGGTGACGCCGCAGCAGTGGCGTCGCTTACGCTTGCTGACGTTAGAAACTATTACGTCAAAACCATACGAACAGACCTAACGACCATTGTCGTGATCGGAGACGTTACGCCGGACGAAGCTCGCAAGGTCGTCCAGAAATGGTTCGGACCTTGGAAGGCGCGGGGTCCGAAGCCAGACCTTGAGTTGCCAGCTATCTCACCAAACAAACCTTCGGCAACGATCATCCCGGACCGGACCCAACTGCAAGATTCGGTAAATCTCTCTCAAATGATTCCCATCAATCGTTTCGATCCTGACTACTACTCGCTGCAGCTTGGCAATCATGTTCTCGGCGGAGGGTTCTACGCAACACGGCTGTACCATGATCTAAGGCAGACCACCGGCTATGTCTACTATGTAGACGTTGACATGGACGCTCTGGAGACTCGCACGGTTTACAGCGTGAGCTACGCCTGCGATCCGACGAACACCGTGAAAGCGCGCGAAATGATTCAGCGGGATCTCGCCACGATGCAGAAAGAGGACGTCGCTCCGGCCGAGTTGCAGCAGGCCAAGGCTTTGCTGCTGCGCCAGATTCCGTTGGATGAATCGAGCCAACGCAGAATCGCCGCCGGGCTACTTGGGCGTGGTCAGTTCGGCCTGCCGCTCAACGAACCGGAGCGCGCGGCGAAACTATATTTCGGCATGACTGCGAATCAAGTGCGCGTGGCATTCGCGAAGTGGATTCGTCCGGATGGATTTGTGCAGGTTGTCCTCGGACCAGCGTCACAATACGCCACGGGACGATGAGCATGTCCTTCCCCTTCATTCAGCGAATCATTGAGGACACGCGGTGCGAGGAAGTAGCCGTCGCGCTCGGGATTTACGTCAGAACTACAGAGACTCGCCGCTCCAACATCTTGCGCAAATTAGAAATGCATTCGTCACCGAATTGGTGCGCTAACCTTAAAATACAGCACACGGCAGATGGAGTTCAGCCCCTCACATGCTTGTCATTTCCGAACAGCGTGATCCACGGGCTGCCCGTCCGGAACTTTAGAGAAAGTCCAGAGGAGGACATCGAACATGTCAGAAAGTAGAAATCTTCTCGAGCCCACTGAGGAGCAGATTCGTGAACGTGCCTACAAGATTTATCTCGCGGGCGGAAGCGAAGACGGGCACGACCTTTCTGATTGGCTCACCGCCGAGCGCCAACTAAAAGAGTTGAATATACACAGACCTGTGGTTGCAGAAAAGGCGCGGTCAGCCGTCGCGGGGAAGTAAAATCACACGTCGCCTGATGTTCGCCGCCTTCAAAGAAGAGTGAACTGAAGACACACGAATCGTCACGTCAAACTCAGCCCGGCACGTTGCGAACAGGGGAGCTGCCTATGAACTCACTGTACGGGTCAGAACTTTCTTTGATGTCGCTCTCGTTACTCTATCCCTCGTCGTCGTCGCGTCAGCACAATCCCCGGCACCCCTGGGGACTGCTAGGGGTAGGCATAGCCTAACTATCAGTCCGGGGCAGTTGAGAGTCCTATGGAATGTGCCCGCACCCTGCTGGCAAACTTGACAGTTCACGCGATACCAGAAGGTCTCTATCGTCAAGAAGCTCATGCTGCGCCCCTGAGGGCAAGACGGGGAACAGAAAGGAGAACAACAATGAAGCCGTCCCTGACAGCTCTTGTATTTGCCTCTTGCTTGCTTCAACTGAATGCTGCGCCAAAGCATTCGGCCGGATTGAAGGTAGTAACGGCGGGAGACGCCATCACGTTCAACCTGAGTCTTGACACGATTCCCGGGTTTTCGGGAGGACGAGTGGCGGTGCTAGTTTGTCCAATTAACGAAAGAGTTCCCGACGAAGCGACGTCCAGTGGGGCCCAGTTTTCCAGGGCTTCTTCCGCCATAACCAATGAAGGACAGGGAAACTATGACTTGTCTGTTCAAATTCCAGGGGACGCACCAGATGGAGTCTGGGAAGCTTTTTTTTCGTTTGCCCTGCCCAATGGCAACTATAGGGAACTTCGTCATGCACGCACAGAATTCAAGGTGCAACGACGCAAGTATGCTCAGGCGCCGCGAGCCGCGGAAATTGCGCTTCAGTAGGCAAAGACTCTGTGTCGATACCAGATCAGCGTATCGCAGGCCTGCTAGCTCATACACATCGATGAAATCGAACAGCGAAGCTTTCTTTGAATGGGGTTTGAGTTTTTGTCAATCCCATCAAGCGATCTCCTTATTTTCAGTTCTCAGTCACTTCTACTTTGAGTTTGGTCTCGTGAAACACTATTTGCGGCGCGAACAAAGGCGTCTCCGAGGGCAAGCAGTTCCTGCCGGTATGCGGGTCCTTGAAAATTTGCGTGAGATCCGCAGTTAACCCTATTTTCTACGGAGGGTAAGAGATGAAGAAACAGACAATACGTTGGATCCTGATTCTGACATTGCTGGTTTTTGTTCCGGCCGCGTCATCCCAAGATAGGACACAACCAACAACAATTGGGGCGCAGGCAAGCGCATCGCCAAATGCAGATACTCAGACGACGAATATCCAAGAATACATCGAACTCCTACACTCTGACGTGCGGCAGCAGAAGGCCGAGATGATGGGCGCGGTCATGCAGTGCACTGCTTGAGATTCCAATAACGCCTACGGGCGGCCGCAGCGCAGACAGCGAAGACACTCACGGTTCCAGCTGGGACGCCGATCCTGATACGAATGATCGACTCCGTGGATTCCAGGAAACAAAAGCCGGGCTATCGGTTCACCGCGACCCTGGAGACAAATCTGCAAGCTGTTGATGTGGTGGTGGCCCCGAGAGGCACGACGGTTTACGGCCATCTCGCTTCGGCTTCATCCGCCGGAAGAGTTTCTGGCAGTTCCCAACTGACGCTGGAGTTGACCGATATCGTGATTAACGGCACAGCCTATCCGCTTTTATCCAGCACCTATGAGGTTAGGGGGAGCGGAGAAGGCTCGAAGACGGCGAACAAAGCCATCGGCGGCGCGGGGCTGAGTGCCCTCATCGGCGGGATAGCAGGAGGAGGAAAGGGAGCGGGGATTGGTGCGCTCGCCGGTGCTGCTGGTGGAACAGCCATCAATGCTTCCAAAGAAGGAGAACAGCTCTCGATACCCAGCGAGACTCTCCTCGAATTTCACCTTCAGCAACCCGCCATCGTGCCGGAGCAGTAAGTGAATCGTTTGCGGACAATGGGTGCCTCCGCTGAACGACTAATACTACTGAAGAGAAGAAGTGTCAATTCGTGTAGGTTACTCAGTCGCCGAGAATTACATCCTTAGACGGTTTTTATGCAGAAGCACTGGAACATTGAAATCAAACGGAAGAAGGGCGCGCTTAGGTTCAGGCGCTCGGCCTGGAAGCGAACAGGTCATTCCACACAATAAGAGATGCGAGGAGAGAAAGCGATGACAAGAGATGCGAGGAGAGAAAGCGATGACCAAATCTCTAAGACTTCTTACGGTGTCCTTCGCGCTGCTTCCAATGTCAGCGCTTGGGCAGAATAGTGACCGGCAACAAGGTCTTGCAGCGGTGCAGCAGGCCATGACCAAAAATAAGCAAAGCCTGCAGCCTCCAACACACTGGGACACCTAATTTCGCCGGGGCCAAAACTTGTGTTTTGTGGGTCGCAGCGCGCGGGGTGTGCTCTTATAGCCATCCCGAAGCTGGACCCTGCTCTCCGATGTTTTCCACAGGTTCAGTTTTTGCAGCGATGTTTTGGAATTGACTTCAAGCTAGGGTGATCCATAGTGTGCTCTTTGGGAGTACAAGCTTGAAACCATCCATACTGTTGGCTGACGATCATACCGGCATTGTTGAGATGGTGTCGGAACTGCTTGCGCCCGATTATCAGATCGCAGGAGTCCGAGGCGACGGAGCATCGGCTGTGTCGGCCGCTGAGCAGTTGAAACCGGACGTGATCGTGATGGACGTCACGCTGCCCGTATTGAATGGTATCGAAGCGACCCGCGAGATCCGCAGCGCAGGTAGCAAAAGCGAGATTGTGCTTCTGAGCGCTCACGATGACTCAGATTATGTGGAGTACGCTTTCGAGGCTGGCGCTAAGGGCTATGTTGTAAAAAGTCGCATGAATAGAGAGCTTCTGTTCGCTTTGAGGGAGGTTCTCGCAGGGCGCAGATTCGTCTCGAAACCAGGGGTTGTTCGCTGACTTCATAGAAGCGATTCTGTCCAAAAATAGGCAGAAGCGCCTTTCCTCGATTCGCTGAGTTCGTACATCGAGCTTCGCGGAGATCGCCCCGGGTTCTCAGCCTAGAGACATTTTCATGAGTTTTCTTGTTAACTCTACACGCCGCCGATCCCTTGAGAAGCTAAGACCAGCGTTTGCGGGACCAAGGTTCACAGTTGGTTGGATACTGCAGCAGCCTCTTGAGTTCCCCGCGCCAATTCCCAGTAGGTCACATTGTCGGAACGTGACCCCGCCCGGCATCACTGCGTATTGTCCTCCTCAGCAATGCTGTAAACAATGACAGTTGTCAGATTTGACAGAGCGTTTAAGGTTGCGAGACTCGTGTGGCTTTGGGTTATAGTCTGCTTGGAGTACGGCCCGGCAGAATTTGTCGTTCCAGGAGGCGAATTGCGTCTGCTGAAGAAAGACCGCGCGGCTGGCGTATGATGAGTTCATGTTAGCTGGTACTAATGCGATCGTTTAAAATACTCGTAGTCGATGACTTTGAACCCTTCAGGCGATTGGTCTGTTCGATACTGCAAAAAAGACCCGAGTTTCAGGTCATCCAGGCTTCGGATGGATTGGAGGCTATCCACAACGCCGAAGCGTTGCAGCCAGATTTAATTCTGTTTGATATCAGACTCCCTAAGCTGAATGGAATAGAAGCTGCCAGGCATGCGCTTAAGCTAGCTGGCCACGCAAAAATCTTGTTCCTCAGCCAAGAGTCGTCCCCTGAAGTCGTTCGAGAAGCGCTCAGTCTGGGAGCATCGGGCTATGTTCATAAGTTGCGAGCTCAGGACGAACTACTACTTGCTGTCAAAGCAGTTCTTCAGGGTAAGCGATTTGTTGGTAGCGGCCTACAAGGCCACGAGTTTGGCGACAGCATGGATGCAAAGCCAGCCGACATAAACAAAGGTCTTGGTCGAGGAAAGGCAAGGATTTGGTCTGTCCGTCTATCAGCCAGAATATTATCGGCATTGCACCTCACGAGATACCGCTAGAAGTATTCGCACGTTGTGTTGGAGCGCCAAGGTTTGCGGCTGGGTTTTGGCGACTGTGGACAATGAATTTGATCGCCTTGCCGATTCTGCTCAGGCGGGCTCGGAAAAGATAAATCAATGTGCTGCGGAAATTGTTGAATTCCACAGGTACGTCTCTTAACTACTTCCTTAAAATATCTTTCAAGGCGACACTTCGATTCATCAGCAGTACCCTGAACGTTAGCGACCGGGCAGCCTTCTTAAAAGACTGCACGCGCAGGGCGTGGATACAGATACCGCCATTCAACGAGCGATGCATGTTTCATTGGATGCTGACGAGACGACTGACCCGGTCCGATTTCTTGGGGCTGTCAAAGAGTTGAGTGAGGTAGTCGCCAAAGCGAGTAAAGAACATCCCTGCGTTGCTGTTTGTGGTGAACGAGCAGGGCGCTTGTGGGCGGGAAGGTAAAACAGATGAGGCGATTCGGCTCGAACAACTCTGTGACGATCTAGCGAAAACACAACAAGTAGATATTCTGTGCGCTTATCCCATTGTCTCGCGGCCAGCGAGATCATCCCGCGCTCAAGAGCATCTCTGCTGAACACACCACCGCTGACTCCCGGTAAAAGCCAAACAATTTGGTTTGTTTGGAAGGGCCTTGCGTTGTATAAGTGCATAAAGTTTGGTCGGATCCAAACCGAAAATCCGAGCTAACAATTCAAGCGGTCATTAGGCGAAACCCTTCTCGTCGCTAAAAATAGCGAGGTTTTCATGTGCTCTCTACGTCGGCCAGCTCGCAAGCAGACAGGGAAAACATTGAAGAAGTCCAAAAGGAAGCTCTCCAACGCCGATGTTAAGCAGGTGCAGGAAACTCGCTTTTGGTACGGCTCCATCGTGGCGTCCTCGGATGACGCGATCATCGCCAAAAACCTGGAGGGTGTAATTTCAGCTTGGAACACAGGCGCGAAGCGGATGTTCGGATATACGGAGACCGAAGCTATTGGACAGCCCATTACAATCATCGTCCCTCCTGAGTTGCTCGATGAAGAGAAGGACATTTTGAGACGGTTGCGGGCCGGTGAGCGTATTGAACACTACGAAACGCACAGTGTCTCAAAAGACGGAAAGACAATTGACGTTTCGATCACTGTATCCCCGGTCAGAGATGTGGAAGGCAGGATTATAGGGGCTTCTAGGATCGCGCGAGACATCACGGAACGCAAGCGGGCAGAAACGGTACTGCGTGAGAGCGAGGAACGCTTTCGTCTGGCGGCCCAGGCCGGCAAAATGTTCGCCTATGATTGGGACGTTGCCACCGATTTGGTTGTGCGCTCGGGAGAGTCCGTCCAGATTCTCGGGATTGGTGAATCGACGCCTACTACCGCACAGGAACTAATGGCTATGGTTCACTCAGGCGACCGAGAAAGAGTTACTGCCGCGATTGCCGCGCTTAGCCCTGAGAAGTCCTACCTTCAAATCAGCTATCGCAGGGTACGTCCTGACGGTACTGTGATTTGGGTGGAGAGGATAGGTCGGGCGCATTTCGATGAGCAAGGCAGGATGGTGCGGATGGTTGGCATGACAGCGGATATTACCGAGCGCAAGCTCGCAGAAAGAGAGCTTGCCCAAGCCAACGAGCGACTTGGATTGGCGATGGAATCTGGCAAATTGACGGGGTGGGATCGGGACGTTAAGAGCGGACGAGATTCTTTGTTTGGCGACCTGCAGGGCATGTTTGGAATCCCATCGGAGATCTACGACGGGCGCGTAGAAGATTTTCATCGTTACCTACACCCAGAGGACCGACGATGGGTCGTGGAAGCGATCGACTATGCAATGGAGACACACAAGCCGTACGCGGCGGAGTTCCGCCTCCGTTGGCCGGACGGTACCGTGCGCTGGTTGGCAGCCAAGGGAAAATTCTACTACTCACTGGAGGGCGATCCCGAACGCATGCTTGGTGTGGCAATGGACATCACCGACCGCAAACTGACGGAAGAGGCTTTGCGTGAAAGCGAAGAACGTTATCGCTTGGCAATACAGGCGGGGAGGATGTACGCCTTTGACTGGAACGTGGTCACCGACGTGATCATTCGATCTGAAGAGAGCACCCATATCTTCGGCTTGACTGCCGAGCCGATTAAGCTAACGAAACGCGAATTACTGAATCGTGTCCACCCTGAAGATCGGGCAATATTTGTTAATTCGATTGCCGAGTGTACTCCAAAGAGCCCGGACACCCAGATCAGCTATCGCTTGTTGCGTCCCGATGGTTCAGTACATTGGTTGGAGAGAACTGGGCACGCCTTCTTTGACGAGCAAGGCAGGATGGTGCGAATGATAGGCATGGTGGCGGATATCACTGAGCGCCGGCTGGCGGAAGAGGCTCTCTCCAGAATAGGCGGCAGGTTGATCGAAGCGCACGAAGAGGAGCGTACTCGGATTGCCCTGGACCTTCATGACGACGTCGGTCAACGCCTCTCATTGCTCGCAGTGCAGCTCGACGGATTGAAGCAAAGTCGTACCACCTCGGCGGCTGAACTGGGACTGCAGATTGAGGACGTACGCAAACAGATCGAGGACCTTACGACCGATGTTCAAGCTCTGTCACACCGCTTGCACTCCCCAAAGCTGGAACTCTTGGGGCTCGCAGCGGCGGCGGCTAGCTCTTGCAGGGAGATCTCCCATCGGCACGGTGTGGAGATTGACTTTCACTCCGAGAACATCCCAAAAGAACTGCCAAGGGGGATTTCGCTTTGTCTCTTCCGTGTTTTGCAAGAAGCCCTGCAGAATGCGACCAAGCATAGCGGCTCACGACAATTCCAAGTCTCGCTCAAGGGTGGAGCAAACGAGATCGAACTGACGGTACATGATTCGGGCGCTGGCTTTGAACCTGAAGAGGCAACCAAAGGGCGCGGGCTCGGCCTCACCAGCATGCAGGAACGGTTGAAGCTGGTGAACGGGCAGCTCTCCATTGACTCGAAGCCGCAGCGTGGAACAACGATTCACGCTCGCGTGCCCCTCAATCCTAGGATGAAGTCCGCTAGCGCAGTTGGATAAATCGACTTTGTTGTCAATCGGCGTACTCGGAAACGACGCTAACCCTTTGAAGCGGTCCTTCCTTCTTGGTGGCGTTCTCGGAACGCCGGCTGTGGTTATCGCCGCCATCGGATAAGATGAGCAGTACGCGTCTACTAGTGCACTCCTGCCATCAGCTTGAGTCCTAGATGAACCGCGTCAAACAAAGCGGTACTCCCTTTAGGTACCGTGATAATTTGGTTCTGCAAATCCTCCGCGCTTGATGTAAAACCTACCGCCAGTTATGCCCTCGAACTTGTCCGAGGGCGGCGAGTGTGATCAGGCAGCACAATACAACAGACAGCGGCGCCCGTCTTTTCTGCCTTCCGTTCTTCAAGCGTGCAGACTTAGAGACTATTTTGCTCTGTGCCATTTACAGACCGAGAAGTAGGCGATCGGAGCTACAGTTGTTAATTGTCGAACTATTGTCCGGTTCCTCCGAAGGGAACTTCCACACCCACAACTGCGCCTGTCTGCGTGAGGCTGATTCCAATCCGATTGTTCGAACTGCTATTGTGAGCGTTGAGGCGCGAACCTAACTGGTAACCCGCAATCACATCGAGATGTTTGGCGACCCGAACGCCAAGCGTGCCTGCCGAAGATACAAAGTTCCCGTAGCCAAAGAAATACATGCCATAGACATTGCCTTGAACGTAGAGGCGCGGAGAATTGGTCAAGTAGAAACGGAACTCTGGCCCGACGATGGGGAGGGGCAACAACCGCGAGGCCGAGGCTGACAAAGCCATATGTCGGACGCCATCACCTGTGACCTGCGCTGCGGCATTGAACGACGCACGCGAATCAAACGCGTCAATCTGTATTGCGATTCCCAGATGCCCCCGCCTCCGCCGAAGGATGTCGTACTGGTAGCCCGGCGCATAAAGCGTTGCCTTCAATTCGCTCTGCGTGGCGAGACCAGCGTCGAAAGTCTGCCCCTGGAACGTGATCGTTCGGGTGAGTACCGTCTGACGGGATGTCGTGAATGGGATGGCCAAGAGGTAGAGATGGTTTTTCCGAGTGAACTTCCAGTCGAGCTTGCCTGCAAACGTTGAATAGGAGTTGAACCCGATGTCTTTTTTAAGGTCAATAAGGCCGCCACCAATCGCGCTCTGGAGGGTTCCCGAAGGATTCGAGTAGAACCACGCGGCAGTGATCTTGATTGCGTAGGAATCGAAGTCATCATCGCCAGCGGCATGAAGCCGCGGAACAGCCCCAACCAGCCCGACTAACGCCAGGGAACACATCAGTCTGACCAGCAGCAATCTTGGACTCTTCATGCTTCACCTTCAGCTCGAGATTGGCCGGTCGTGTGCGCATCTGTGCTAACGACCTTCCTCGCGTGTACATCCATTAGAGGATCGATCGGTAGGGCGATGAACTGTCACAACTGACAGGGCTGCAAGCCTGGAAATCCGTGATTGGAAAGGGCCGGAGGCCGCATTCGTCGTCGCCACGACGATTCCAGTCAAGCACGATCTGAGCTCATGACGCGCACAAGCTGTATGCGAACGCCCAGATAATGGCGTCCAGTGCGCTGATTATGGTTTCTGTCGAACCCCGAGACGTTACTGGTAAGTTTGCCAGTTTCGACGTCCGCGCGGGACTGTTAGATGTGCTTTTGGCGGTCAGTTCGCGTGCGCGACACGATAATTGGCCCCAATCTGAAGTCGTCAGACACAGCATGTCAACGGTACGCCCCTTGTCGGGCTGGGCAAAAAGGTGATTCTGCGGGGGGCGAGAGCAGTTCGAAACGCGAGCGCGGGACTCACCCGTCTCGACACTTGAAGGAACAAGGCACTTCAAGGAACAAGGAAGGATGGAAAATGAAAAGAGCATGTATTTTCTTCAGCTTAATCGCGATTCTCACACTAGATGGCATGGCCGCGTGGGCACAGAAGGTTAATGTCGACTGGGATCAGACTGCGAACTTCCAAGGTTATGGAACTTATGCATGGGCCAAAGGAACGCCCGCCAAAAATCCGCTAATGGACGAAAGAATAGTGGCTGCCGTGGACAAGCAACTGGCCGCCAAGGGGCTTAGAAAAGTAGATTCAGGTACGTCTCCCGACCTTCTCGTTGCCTACCATGCTTCAGTCAACAGCAAGACACAGCTGGACACTACGAACATGGGTGGCTACGGGTGGGGCTATGGTTGGGGCGGAGGGGGCTCCAGTACAACAACGGTCAAGGAAATTCCAGTTGGAGAACTTATCGTTGATATAGGAGATCCAAAGACTAAGAAAATGCTCTGGCAAGGTACAGCCAGGGACACGCTCAGCGACAATCCCCAAAAGAATACAGACAAGATTGATAACTCTGTCGAAGATATGTTCAAGAAATTTCCTCCTCCGAAGAAATGAGGGAGGACGTCATAACCTAGTCTGAGACGGTCCAATCGCGAAATCGGGGCCACTTGCCCGCTTTGGCGAATTTGGACAGTGCGACGGGGCCGCCTGGAGGTTCCGCTGCAGCGAAAACCTCGCCACACAGATGTGTGGCCAATAGCGCGCACTCCGAACTTGCGGCGCAATCATTGTTCGGCGCCTCGTATGGAGCCTTAGCTCCTCTTTTACCAGAGCAGAATCAAGGGATTTCTGGAGGGTCTAAGCAACTGCCGGAAGCAGGAGATGCCAACATCGTAGTAGCTCATCACCTCAGCGAACACAATGAATCGGCACAGTTTTTGGGGCACGAGATACTGGAGATCGCGGAAGCGATCGTGCTAGCCCTAGTCGCCATCATTAAAAGACCGGGACCCAGAGAGAAAAGAAACTAAGCGATCTCTTTGAGCGGCGCTTCCTTCCCGAGTTTCGTCCGGCATTCGAGGCTTGGAAGACAACTGACCCGCTCCACAATCCCAATGCTCCTGCAGGCCCCCAGCTAATGCCGGAATATCGAAGTGTACGGCTTGGACTGTTGGTGATCGCCGCTCTTTTGTTGTGCTTTCCAATTTACCGACTCCTTACGCTTCCACGCGCATAGGACGCTGCCTGTGACAGCAACGTTTCTTCCTTGAGCGTTGCAGAAGATCAACCAAGTGGCTCTCGGAGAACTCAACGATAATCCAGGTGGTCTCAATGGGTCGACGCAACACAGGCTCAAAATCTAGTAACAGGAGCCTCACGAGCTACATTCGGCCTCGGGCTTTAATAAAGACGGAAAACACTGTCCTGTTTAGGTTTAATTGAGTACAGCTCGCAAAGATCAGTTCCCTGCGAGAAGTGTTGTCCGACCAGCCGATTAGCTGGTGTTGCATCGACCGGTTGAGCTGGCACAGTCTATCGGGAATTGGCCTTGGCCGCGGCCTCGCGCTTACGCTGCAAGAACGCTTTCCGAACGCCACGACTAATCTTTGCCTTCATAGCCGCCGACATCGGCTTGCCGGTCGCGCGTACACGTGTTGCCTTGCCACTCTCACTGCTGCCGCCACTGCCGTTTGAGAGAATCACGATAGCTCTATCGATACGTCCGAGTTCGAGTGCGAGTTCACTGCGTTTACTCTTCAAGGTCGAGATTACGTCGTTCATTTTGTTGCCTCCTCTAAGATTCTACCCGCAGCAACCGGGGTACGGAAGCCAGTGACCGAAAATCTTCCTAATCTCTTCGTGCTCGAAAGTCAGTCGAAGCTCAGCAGAATAGGCATTTGATCGACAGTTCCAGCGACAATTACGGTGCGTAAGTTGTCGGGATAACCATGTCGCCCGAGAATCTCTTTGGCTTTGCCAATTACGCCTTTTACTTTGGCTAGGTGTTTGTTGGTGTCTTCCGCTGACACCGCCTTTACTTGGACATTGGGCGGCGGGGCAGACTATCCGTTTACACCCCATTGGTCAGCGCGTGGAAACCTGGATTTCATGCGCACGAATTTGTGCGGACGCTGGTCAGAGCCGGCTCGGAGACCAGCAGACGCCACATCTATTTGGGTCTCCCCAACCAGTTTATATTGCCACGCCACCGAAACGCTCTGGTAGTTCCCGCCATAAAGGACGTAGTCGCCATTGTTGTAGCTAATCTTTAGGCTCTGATGCTTGGTCACACGGATCGAGGCGGTTGCTCCAACGCGAGAGTTTTTCTGATAGGTATTCACGTTTTCTGTGCTATTCACAGTCGTCCGACCGCCAAACCAGAAATTGCCATCGAGCGAAACCCAGAGTCGAGGCTTGACATTGTAGCTCAGGTGGCCTTCGAAGGACCCGACCGGCGCCTCCGTTTGAGTTCGTATACCGGGAAAGAACGAATTATCCGACCAGAACTCAGGGTTCGCCGTGAAAAACCACACCCCTGCGTAGGCATCGAGCAACCAATGTCCCCAGCGTTCAGAGTAGCCAAATTCCGGTTTGAAGGCCCACGGTTGGAGCCATTATTTATGAGTTTTTTCGGATCATATTGGACCTGTGGGAGCCACGACCCTAAGACTCATGCCGAAGATTGTCTTCTGATGCCAGGATTCGTACTCCCTCACGGACATCGCCGGTCCACCCTTGATATTCACCGATAAACGAAAGAACGAATCCAGGAGGCCGGAACGGTACAGCTTGCTTTCGTTGTCTAGAAATTTCCCTTGGAAGTGTCCAACACCGTAGGGCAAGGAGACGGTGATATTTGCGGAGCGCCCAAACAAACTTAGCGTGTGATAGTAACTAAGGATCGCGACGTCGAGTGTCGCCGTGGCGTTCGTAATCGGGACTGAATTGTCGAAGAGAACTCCGCCATCGGAGAAGTCATAGGTCAAGATGACGGCATT
>Ga0210394_10001410_pt1 | contig 38801 bp, 63 predicted proteins | sample IncBWC12MmetaG_FD_160121 | JGI IMG/M metagenome (GOLD analysis project Ga0210394, IMG submission 160121) | Forest soil microbial communities from Barre Woods Harvard Forest LTER site, Petersham, Massachusetts, United States - Inc-BW-C-12-M | ecosystem: Environmental > Terrestrial > Soil >... | reverse complement strand
AAAGCGCCTATTATAACAATTAACAATAAGGACATTACAATGAAAAAACACCACGAAAAAGAAGGGATGATAGACAACCGGATGGTCAAAGAGGACCATCAAGGCGGCATTGAACGCGTCAAACAACGTGGCCATGACAAAAAAGACAGCGAAGGCCATTATGGCAAAATGGGCATGAAAAAAGGCAGAGAGTCAAACTGGTCACGCAAAGGCGATTCTTTGACGCCACGAAAAGCATAGTGTTGGCATCAACAAAATGGTCATAGCAAAAGGACGTTTGCTATTAAACATATTAAAACTATATTAGGGACAATAATTATGGGCATTATACAATTTCCTACACCAATACCCGTTACAAACGGCAATTTCCCACAGTTAAAGTTTGCAGTATTTAGTGATACTTTAACAGTTGTTACGACTGCGGGTTATTTAAACTCAAGCAGCATTGAAGCAGGCATGCCTTTGTCTAATGGCGATGTCATTATGGCGCTTTATAGTTATAGCCAATCGACCCAATCCGGTACTTTTGGAATATTTACTGTTAGCATTACAGCTTCCAATGGCCAAATTACAATAACGAGTTGGTCTAACCCAGGCGATGCGGTATTACCAACGACCGCCAATTATTTGGCACATTTTACCAATACTACGGGCACGATTTCTTCTGCTGCTGCAAACGTTACTAATCCAGGTAACATTGCTGCTGGCTTGTCTGGCACTGCCGGTATTTTGTCATCGTTCCCCGCGACCGCTAGCAAAGGTTCATTACAAGTCACAGCGGTTGCCAACACTGGCAATACAGTAACGACAATCAGTAATGATGCAATGGGGCAAGCGACTACGGTCAATATTCCTGATCCTGCCAATGCAGTAGGGCAATTTGTAGTAGGGGCAACAGCGACACCGTTTGTAAGCGGCAATTTCCCACAAAATTCTGGTACAGCAGGACTGATGGTAGATTCTGGGATTGCTGTAGCAAATTTAATGGAAGTCAATGTTACTAATACATTGACTAGCTCAGGACGCATCATTGCAAACAAAGTCAATGGCACTGAAGCAGCCAATGCAGTGACGGCAAGTGGAATGGCAGGGGCCATTACAACGTCCTCGCTGTCTACCGCAGGCGGTGGAAGTTATGCAATTACTTGGACGAACACTTTTATAACTGCAACATCATCAGTATTGTTGACATTAGCAGGCGGCACGAACACCACCGAAAACATTACTTTAAAAGTAACTCCTGGTTCAGGCACCGCAACGCTCACTATTTACAATAATACAGCGGCCACAGCACTCAATGGGACAATTATAATTTCCTATTTAGTGATGTAATGTTATAATCCGAGGCGGCATGTTTGGACTATAGGAGTGAAACCTCTACTCAGGCATCTATAGTAAAGGCATGTGCTTATCGTTGTTCTCTAAAGCAACGCAGTTTTTCGACTCCTTTAGTTTCTGCGTTGCTTTTTACTCACATAAGATCAAGTGTTGCTTGAACCATTCTTCGGCACTATTTTCCGAATAATAAATTTTCTTATTAAATTTATAATAAGAAGGGCTCCTGCCGCTATATCTCGTTTTACGAAACCAATGTACTGAAAGCCCAAATTTCACTGACATTTCTTTTTCTGATAAATATTTTTTTCCATTTATGTTAAGCATAATCTTCCTTAAGTTATGATTGTTTTTAAAGGCAAAAAAATCTGAGACAACATCATAAGACATCTCCATCTATTTATAAATGCACTATAACCCAATATTGTGTAAGCCTTTCTCATATTGTTTCATACAACCATTCTGGCGCTATTGTATCTCTTATATAAAGACATTAAATTGACAACGTGGACTGTGCTTTACGCAGGGCTGCAAGGGACTGTAGCTCTCCACTCTCTACCGAGACCCATGCGTATGTGGGGCAAATTTAGCGTGATGGCGTAATAATCCGAGACTTGTGCGACAAACAAGGACCTACCGTGGCGGGGCAATAGCTAGAAGGAATGTTATGGACAATAGTGTTATGGACAACACGTCTGGTATAGGAAATACCCAAGAAGCGCCAGCTCAAGTAATTGAGAAAATGGTGCCACAATCACAAGTGAATGACATTGTTGGTCATGCAAAACGCGAAGCAGCAGAACGTGCCGTTGAGGCATATAAGCGCGAAGCGGCAGCACACCAACATGAAAATGCGCACCAATCGCAAGTCAGTCGAATATCAGAAGATGATATTAAACGGGTCGCGAGTGATGAAATTAAAAAGACATTTGGCCAGTTGCAACAAGAAGCACAGGAACGTGCAAACGTTGAAGCAGCTAACCGGATTGTCGGCATTTTCAAAGACAAGATTGTGGCAGGTAAAGACCGCTACGATGACTTTGAGTCTGTGACAGGTAACGTTGAGATGCAATATTATCCGAACGTAGTACAGCTACTCGCTGAACAAGTCGATAATAGCGCAGACGTACTTTACCATCTAGCACACAACAGGGACAAGCTTTACAGGCTCGAGTCTCTGAGTACACACAATACGCGAGATGCAATTTACGAAATCAAACGTCTATCTGACTCAATCAAAGCCAACGAACAAACTACTCAGACCAAACATGCCAATGCACCACTGTCACAAACACGGCCTTCTAACACAGGGACGGGCGAAGGGTCTACGTTGTCGATGGCTGACTTAAAACGTAAGTACAAAGGTTAACAAAGACCTGCGCCCTAACATAATTTTCGTTAGGAGCAACTTACATGGCAGTTTTCCCCACAAATATTTTACAACAAGTACAAACCTATCAACGGTCTGGACTTGCACTATTACAGAACTTATGTTGTCACATTGCGACAGCTAATACAAAATTTAAAGACTTTGATAAGATTCAAGCTAATCTTGGGTCAGTAGTTACATTCGACTTACCTCCACGGTTTACAACTACAGCAGGACTAGTCGCTGCATTTCAACCAGCAGTACAACGCGTACAGAGCTTAGCATGTGATCAAGCAAACAACACATCGTTCAGTGTTACGTCACAACAGAGAATTTTTAACCTAGAAAAAGGTGAAGAGGACTACATGCAAGTTTTTGGCAAGAGTGCAATTGCTGAACTAGCTGCGCTTGTAGAAGGCAATATAGCTTTAAACTGGGCATCAGGTGTTGTGAGCCAATTAGACGGTACGACCAATACTTTCTCAGGTCCATACCGATTTTTTGGTAATGGCAGCGTGGCATTATCGAGCTTAACTGATGACAGGCTCGCTGCATAGAAATATGCTGATAATAACTCGGTGAACTCAGGGAAACTCTCAAGTAGACAATCCTGAGCCAAGCCTCGAAAGAGGAAGGTGCAACGACTATCCCGCAAGGGAGTACGCTCAAGTGAGCGGAAGCGCCGAGCCCCGAAAGGGTGAAGATATAGTCTGATCTACGTGGCAATACGTAGCGGCCGAAAGGCGGATTAAGAGTAACGACCTTAATTGAACAAAAATGATCAACAGTTAGCTCAATCCGTAATGTTCTTCAAGAACTATGGCAGCGTTGCAGAAGGTATGAAAATCTACTTGCCTGACACAGTCGTGCCAAGTGTCGTAGGCAACGGATTGAACCAATTTGTTCCACATCGAAATGATGAGATCGCAATGTCATGGGAAATAGGGGACTTTGGTACACCATTAGTTGATTACTACCAATCAAACTTAATGCCACTACACGTGTCTGGTGACACTGGCGTAAACCAACAAACTTTGACGGTTGTAAGCACTAATGACCCTACTGGCAATAACGTTACTCAAATAACATTCAGTGGTGCGACGGCGAGCGATGCCAATGCGGTGTTCTCTGGTGACTTGTTCCAGTTCCAAGATGGTGTATCAGGATTGACCAATTTGCGCTACCTCACATTTATTGGTCATTTTCCAAGTGCCAATCCGGTGCAATTTAGAGCAACTGCCAATGCAGCAGCCAATGGCTCAGGCAATGTCACAATCAACATTACTCCTGCATTGAACTGGGCTGGTGGACAAAACCAAAACGTGAACACCCCGATTATTGCAGGAATGCAAGTGCTTGGGTTGCCATCACACCGTTGCGGCGGGATTTTAGGCGGCGACGCGTTTTACTTAGCAATGCCTCAATTGCCAGAGCAAAGCCCGTTCCCAACAGCCAACGAATATGATGAGACAACTGGCGCATCATTACGGTTGACCTACGGTTCTCAATTCGGCCAAAACCAAACTGGCATGATTTACGACGAGACCCACGGCTCTGTAATAGTACCTGAGTACTCCATGCGTTATATCGTCCCATTATCACAGGGCTAATCTGACGGCACCTGCGGGTGCCGTATAACTTATTTAGAGGACTTAAAAAATGGCTATACCACAAATCCAAAATGAAACAATTTATGCATTGCCACATTTATATGTGCAAGGCTTGCAACTGTCTGCTGCGGCCCCGACGGCCGCTACTGTAATTGCGGTATCACCAGGTGCAGCAAGGGACTCCACTAATAGTATTGACATGGTCGTAGGGCTACAAAACTATTTCGGTATTGACAACCCTGCGCAACTATTCAGTGGCTATCAACCTGGTTTGTTTGTTAACTCTGCCTTAAATGGAGTGAATGCCCTGGACACTGGCACTATTGCTGCTAGCACCCAATATGCGATTTATCTCATAGGTGACTCTCGCAATTACAACAACACTGCCGCAGTCCTGAGCTTGACTAGCAATGTCGCGCCCACATTGCCATCTGGCTATGATTCCTATCGGTTGATAGGCTTCTGGGAAACTGACGGCTCTAGTAACTTTGTTTACGCCACTCATAAACCACAAAACATTGGCGGGTTACTCACCTATTTCAATTCCCCTGCTGTTTCTGTGTTGTCTGGCGGTACTGCAACTAGCTTTACGGCAATTGACCTAACAACTAATAGCGCAATCCCTACTACCACATTGCAAAACATAATCGTGACTTTATTAGTCACTTTTACTCCTGCGGCAGTTGGTGACATTGTGCAATTTAGGCCAACAGGCTCAAGTGCCACGGGCAACTTGCCTACTATTACCGGTGTGACTGCGGGCATTGCCCAAAGCCAGTATATACAAGTGATTGCAGGCGTTGGCTCATCTAAACCAGAAATTGACTACAAGCTCACTTCTGGCTCTGATGCTGTTAGCGTATCTGTAGTCGAATGGGCAGGCGTTTCAAACAGTGCATATCCTGCATTGGTGTAATGAAAAGGGGGCGAGCAAATGGCTTATACAGCACAACAATTAGTGACTCGCTCCTGGTTCCTGTCTGGCATTGTTGCACGCAACTTGCAAGTCCCGACAGGAGACCAAATCAATGATGGCCTCCAAATGCTTAATGACTTGCTTAACTTTAAGCAAATCGAGACTGATTTAATCCCCTATTGGCAGTACATCACGTTCAACGCAGTACCGCAGCAAGAATATTATTTCTTGCCATATGTGGCGGCAATTGAGACGTCTACCTTTAACATTAATGTAGTCCGATACCCGATGGTATCAACCAGCCGCACGAATTATTTCGGCTCATCACGCGTTGATAATATTTATACGTTGCCGTTTTCCTGGAACTACGACCGCGGCGTTGGCGGTGGCACATTTGGGATGTATTTTATCCCAGACCAAAATTACCCAATCAAGATGAAGGTCAAAATATTCTTAGTAGACGTCACCTTGCAAACAGACTTGCAGAACGTTACTGAGAGTTTTGTTAATACTTACAATGTGCCGAACTATACGCCCTATACCTTCATCAACAATGGCATTCAAGGCTATGACACGGCGTATATTGAGTATTTACGCTATTCACTTGCCCGTTACATGTGCTCCGAGTACGGGGTCTTGTTTAACCCAGAATCTGAAAAGATTTACATGTCCATGGTCAGGAAGCTGATGTATGAATCTCCGCCGGACCTGAGCGGCAAGAAGTTATCAATTTTATATGCTGACTCTAATCCAGGATATAACTGGGGCGATGTAAATTTGGGCCACGGCTACCGTCCATAATTTGTACAGCTAGTTTTAAGGAGCACCAATGACCATCCAAGAAAGCGTTTTGGCTTATTACAAAAACACACTAGAGGCACGCCTCATCAAATTAGAAACGCGTGACGAGGCAATCCTCAACGACTTGAAGGAAATCAAAGCTAATTTACGCTGGGCAATAGGGCTCATCTTCAGCCTTAATGCCACGATTATTGGGATATTGACTAAGGGATTTGGGGTTTTTTAATAATGGTTGCACGTGGACAGAACTTTAAACAGTACCCGCTTAACATTGTAGGCTCAAGCATTTTTGGGAGATACCCCAAAATCAGCATTGAGAAGACCTACAACATGTTTGAGTCGGACGGCTTTTTGGTGCCTTACCCAGGTTATGCCATTGGCGTGCCGTCGTCCCAATTTAAAAACGCCAAAGAAGGGCGTGGGAATTTCACCAGCACCAAGTTTAATAAACTCGTGGTGGTAGAGGGCAATACCGTCTATCTCGTCAATATCCAATATTCCCAACGACAACAGAAAGTCACCTTCTATCAAGTAATCCCAATAGGCACATTACAGACCCAAACAGGCGTCGTCTATATTGCAGAAAACAACAAGCCACAAATTGGGATTTCTGACGGGACAGCATTTTATATTTATGACCCTACTTTGACGCCGTCGTTCCAAACAATAACGACCCCTGGTTTTACACCAGGATATCTGACCTTCCATGATACCTATTTTATATTGGTGGCAAAAGGCACAAACCTTTGGAGACTGTCGGCCAATAATGACGGTACGTCATGGCCTGATGACCAATTTAGTGTGGGAGCATTACAAACTAAGCCCGACAATGTCCAGGCAGTCGTACGGTTCCCGTCCAAAGGAAACATGATATTCGTGATGGGAAGCATTGTGACAGAGTCCTGGTTTGACATCGGCGCACAGTTGTTCCCTTACCAACGCCAGAACCAATATAACATCGATTACGGATGCCTACAGCCTGCGACTGTTGCTTATATGGACGAGGTAGTCGTATGGCTTGCCCAGAACGAGAAATCAGGTCCTACCATCATGTACTCGGACGGGGGCATGCCCAAAAAGATTAGTTCAGATAACGCAGACGGTATTGATTATCTGTTTTCAACATTGCAAGACCCTAGCGATTCCCAAGCATTTTTATATCGTCAAGACGGCCATTTGATTTACCATATTAATTTTTATACTGACAATTTATCATTGTTCTATGATTTCAAGACTGAAAAGTTTTATCATGCGTCTGATAAAGACCTCAATTATTTCATCGCATCAGATGTCGCATTTTTCAATAACCAATATTATTTTGTGACCAAGAACAATGGCAACTTGTTTGTATTTGATACACAAATCACTACCTATGAAGATGTAGACAGTTTAGGCAATCGAACGATCAATGAAATCCCTAGGATCAGGACGTGCGCAAACATCCGTACAGTTGATGAAGATTATAAAATCATTAATGATTTAGGTTTCACGATAGAATCTGGTGAGACCGATTACCAACAACAAAGCTTGGGACCAATAATACTCATTACTCAAGACGGCCATCCAATCGCGACCCAGGGCGATTTCTTAGGGCTTATCACCCAAGACGGTGAATTAATTATTACCCAGGACGGCAACTGGATTGTCAGCCAACAAAATATATTAGGGACTGAGGCGATTTTAATAGCACAACAAGAAGCAAATACAGGGTTTTCTAACTTATCATTGCCACACGTTGACTTGTCAATATCCACAGACGGTGGTGCATCGTTCGGTAATGAATGGGCATATTACTTGCCGCCAATCGGGCATAGAAAAAACAAATTACAATGGTGGCAAGCAGGGATTGCAAATGATTTTGTTCCGCAATTTAAATTTTGGGGCATGGGACGGTTTGTCGTAACGAACGGTTTTGTGAACACGAGGACTTAATATGGCAGCAACACCGAACAACCCTAAATCAACGTTCCCCGATTTGCCAAGGCATTCACCCGCGGTAGACCGCTGGGGGAACTTTACGCCTCTGTGGAGCTTAGGACTGTCGGCATTGTTTCAAGCGCTACAGACCAATTTTAAAAACGAAGGCATTGTTTTTCCGCCTTTAAGCGCTACAGAGATTGCACAAATACAGTCACTTTATACACCATTTATAGGGTCACCATTGCCTAGCAATCTACCTGATATCAGCGGCCAGACAGTATTTGACACTACTAATAGAGTATCAAAGCAATTTGTTATAACATATGATGGTGCCACGCCGCCGAACATTGTAACGGCAACGTGGCGAACATTCGCTTATGTATGATAGGACTTCATACAATAGTATAAGGACGTACTACTATGGATTGGTTATCACAACTATTTGGCGGTGGCAAAAACCCCGCTGATGCGGCAATGCCGTATCTTGACAAAATCCCTGGGCAAACGTCCCAGTATTTAGATCCTTACTTCCAAGCTGGCAAAAGCATGTTGCCAGGTCTTGAGAAAGAATATGGCTCTCTCACCAGTGACCCTGGCGGTTTCTTGAATAAGATAGGCGCTTCTTATCAACAGTCCCCTGGCTTTCAATCAGCATTAAAGAACGCACTTACTGCTGGCAACCATGCGGCAGCGGCCGGAGGGATGGCAGGCACACCAGAGCACCAGTTTACCTCTATGGGCACTGCAACAGACTTGGCCAACCAGGACTATAACCAATGGCTACAACAAGCGACCGGCATGTTCAATACGGGGATTGCAGGCCAGCAAGACATGGCGCACCAAGGCCAACAAGCAGGTACAAGCATGGCAGACATGATTGCACAGATGCTGGCACAGAAGGGCGCTTATGCGTACCAAGGCCAAGCAGGACAAAATGCAGCTAATAGTGGGTTGTTTGGCAATTTGACCAAAGGGCTTATTGGGGGATTGTCGACCTTTAGCAACCCGATTGGCGGCTTTGCGTCTGGCATTGCGAACATGTTTTAATAAGGGGCGATACGATGACATTTTCTTTTTACGCACCTCCTACATTATCGGGCGCCCAAGCGGGAGGTGGGAGCAGTTTGCTTAATGCAATCATTAGTGGGATTAGTGATGCTCAAAAAGCGCGGCAATTGAAAGCGTTGCAAGACGCGCAAATACAAAAAGCGAAGCTTGAGAATGTCCATGCTCAACAAGAAAATCAATATTATGCGCCTAATATGAAGTCACAAATGGCTTTGAGGCAAGCACAGTTAGAGCAAGCACAAGCGAATGCTCAAAAGTCACAATTTATACAAAAACTTCAACAACAATTATTAGGCAACGGTGGCGAGACACAACCGAATATGTCTAATATGCCGGACATTAATAGTTCTTCACCACAAGGCCAATATGCCTTAACACCAGAACAAATGCAGCGATTGGCAAAAGCTATGCCGCCACCTAGTGTTCATGGCGCATCGCAACCTTCTAAATTGAGCAGAGAAGACATGCTAAATAAAATAGCTTTTGGCATTAATACCTATACGCCATCACAACACCATTACGCCCCTAGCAATCTAGGCAAAGAACAACAAGAGTATGAAGATGTTGAAGCAGGATATTATCCAGGCTCTAATCGAACACGGCCATTTGAATCACCACAAGTCCAAGAAGAATATGCAGCACCTTATCGTGAAAAATTAGGTGGGCTAACACAAGGCCAACATTATGTTTATGATCCAGAAACACATAAAAAAATAGGGGTTCAAAAACCTTATTCTCCAAAAGAAAAAGAAACACTTGTAGGGCGAACATTTTTTGATAAAGTTTACCCTACGATAAATAATGGTTTTAAAGACTTTATTGGCAAAGGTTCTGCAACTAACTTTGTTAAATATGCCGACGCTTACGGTAAAGACCGAAATGCGACTAAAAAAATTGATGATTTATTGCTGGCTCAAAAATTAGTGAGTGCTGGTGTTGTTAATGAAGCTGCAACATTGGGTTCTGGCAAAACTAATATGACTTATCGAAATTTAGCAAAATCATTTCCTGGTTCTGATGTATCAACGTTGATACAACAATATGGCAATCAATTAAAAATACCAGGAGAAGCTTTTTGGAAAGCAAACATTCGTTTTAAGAAAATGTTAGACGATGCAACTAAACAGGCACAAGCATCAGTACCAGCTTTTAAAACAGAGTATTTTAATCCTGAAGAACATGTTAAATCTGAAACATCAAACAAAAAAGCTAGTTATACTGACGATGATATTAAAGCAACAGCAGCTAAATATGGCATTTCTGAAGATGAAGTAAGAAAGAAACTAAAAGAGGCGTCAAAATAATGGCACGAGACCTTTTTGAAGAATATGGCATAGCGCCTAAGAAAAAGAAAAAACCTGTTGATTTGTTTGAACAACAAGACATCGATATACCTCAAGAAACTAAAGGCTTCAAAGGCGTTGCTTCAGATGCCCTGAGTAAAAGCATTGAAACACTCATGGGACTACCATCAGCGGTGATGAACCTACCAGGTGAGGCATATGGTGCTGGCAAACAAGCACTGACCGACCATACAAGAGCATTACAAAACGTAGGCGCTGGTTTCGGGGAATTAGGCCATGGGATCTTAAGTGCGCCTGGTAATGTACGTGATTATTTAGCTAAAAAAGACATTATATCGCAAAATGCCCCAAGCATGAGGCTTCCAGAATCAATGCTACCAAAAGACTTTGATTATGCCCAAGCGGCAGGAATTAGAGGCCAACAACCTGGAGATGCATTATTAAGAGGCATTCCAGCTTCTATTGCTATGGCACCATTAGGTGGCGCAATGTCAGAAGCCACAGAGGCAATGGCACCAATGCTAGCAAAAATCCCAAGAATGGCTAATTTAAAAGAATTAGGAGCTAAAAGAAGCGCTGCTCAAGCAGCCTATGAACAAGAACAAGCATTGCTTGAATCATTACGTAAAAAACAAGCTGAAGAACATGCCGGAGCTTCTGAAGAAAAAAATATGCACCTTCGTGAAATTGAGCAACACTTAGGAAAAGGTAAAACACTTGATGTTGCATTGGCTGATGAAATTAATAATTCATTAAAACAAGCTAAAGTACATATTCAAAAAAATTATTATGAGCCAGTAGAAAAATATACTAAAGATAATTATGTTCAATTGCCACGTACTATAAATATGGATGAAATTGAACGACAATTGCATCGATTGACCAAAGATCCAGAATTTGCGAAATCCCCTGGATTTGAAAGAATGAAAGAAGCACTTATTAAAGACCGGCCTACTAAACGAGATTTAGTGCCCGCGCATGATTTTGTTAAACAATGGAAAGAAACAAAACAAGCCGCATCTAAGGCAAGAAGAAAAGGGTTTATGGAAGGTGGTGAGAACCAATCCTATTGGCAAGACCAAGCAGCTAATTTAAAAGAATTGGCAGACAAACAACTCCAGGTTTTAAAAGAGCAATTACCAGAAGAACATTTTAATAAATTACGAATGGCTGACCAACTCTGGAAAGAGGAAATAACGCCATTTTACGGCAACAAAATCCGTGAACAAGCAAAGAAATATGGCAGGATTGATGTTCCTAATATTATGAATGAAGTAAGAGGCAAAGGAATGGGGCAAGAAAAAATGAAAGAACTATTGCTGGCCAATCCTAAACTGACCCGATTAGCATTGGGGCATACTTACGCAAAAGCCCCTGAAAAATTATTATCACTTCCATTGCATGAGCAGGAATTTGTCAATAAGTTACCTGAATTACAAAAAATGCTTGACCGTTTACGATTACATAATCAAAACGTTAATATATCAAAAGCTAACATTGATTTATTCAAGACTAATTATCCTAAGACCAGCACCCAAGAAAATTTTGAAAACTTAGAAAAACAATATCAGGAAGCCATAAAAAATAAAAAGAAACATTTAAGTAAAGTTAAAAAATTCGCCGCATATGGTTTAGGTGCGGCAGGGGTAGATGAAGCCATTAAAAAGATATTAGGAAAATGACATTATTGTTCTCATTGTGTTATTATATAGCTCACAATAGGAGCCGCCATGGATTTTTTCATTACTTTTATAGTTTTTTTTATATTTGCATATTTAATGGACGATTAAACAACAACTCAGCAAAGGACTTGCTATGCCAATTAACCCAGATTTACTGATCGCAGCGCCAATGCTGCAAGACGCTTTCGTAGATAAAGACGGCACACCCATGTCTAACGGTGTAGTCACGTGCTATCAAGACAACAGCCGTACTACATTAAAAAACTGGTACTACCAATCAGGCACCCCAGGGAACTACACCTACATCCCATTGCCTAACCCGCTGACCTTAAGCGCTGCTGGCACGATTTGTGATATCAATGGGGTCGATACCATCCCGTTCTTCTATCCCTATAGTGAGCTGGACGAGACCGTATCACAGCCGTATTTCATCACGATTGTAAACCAGTTCGGTACGAACCAAATAACAAGGGCAAACTTCCCGTTCAATCGCGCAGCAGGCGGTGGTAACGTGACAGAAATTGAGAACGTCCAGAACCTGATTGTCAACAATGGCTTTTGGCGTAACTTACAACCGAATTATATTAATTCACTATCGCTTACCAGCATTGCATTAAACACTTTGGCAGTAGACGGCTCAGTGAGTGTTGTGGTGGCACCCAGCCAACACGACGGTTATACTATGTCTGATATACTGTTCCTCAAGAACAATACGACAGGCACTGATGAACTGACGTTTACTCCGTTCCCTGCTTCTACAAGCCCTGTGATTGTACAAGGCGGCGTGACCTATACGACACCTGAGTATTACATCAATCATACCTGTTCAGCTGTAGGCACAGGTGAAACCGAAAAATGTTACCAGTTCCCAATCGCATTGCACCTTAATAATTTAGCGAACATCCCTTACAGTGTCTCAATCCAAGCACAATCCGTGAGTGGTGCCAATGTCATCCAGCTGAATATATTACAATATGCAGGCTCTGGAGTTTCATCGCCTAATCCTATGCTGATTGGTGGCACTACTATAACGCTAGATACAGATTGGACCAACTATACATTGACGGACATTTTTCCTTCGATTGTAGGATTAACACTAAGCCAAGGTGAAGACGATGCGTTTTACCTACAAGTACAAATGCCGTTTAATGCCGCCTGTTCAATCAACTTTACGAAACCTGCGATCTATTTGACAACTAACGCATTGCCGGTCAATGATTTTCAGACCTATGATGAAGTCAACTCCATCATTAGTTCGCCACGGACTGGGGACGTGCGAATGGCGCAAAACAGTTTCTATAATTTCGGTTGGTTGCCGATGAACAATGGGTTGTTTGGGCTTACCAATCCTGGTACTAATGTGTCATATGTCCGTGCCAATGCCGATACGTGGCCGTTGTTTAACTTGCTCTGGACAGCAGGTAAAATTTACGATTCGGGCAGCAACTTTAATCCCATGTTCCAAATGTTTTCCAATACTGCTGGCACGATAACGCCGACTAACTATGGGACTACGGCCTATGGTGATTTTGTAGCGACGTTACCGTCCCTGGCATTATCATTGCCTTATAGTATGGGCAGGGTGATGATGGGTACTGTTCCGCTTTCAGCGCTATTGCCTGGCGTGAGTGGATTTACCGGATATAAAATTGCAGTGACTGCCTCAAATGGTAGCCCTAATTTAGTGTTTACCTATGCTCCTGCAAGCGTGTTTAATATATTTCAAGGCGCGCCCATTGTATTTACCGGCACATTGCCTAATGCCATTGTGGCCAATGCTGTGTATTTTGTGATTACAATCCCAGGTTCAACAACTACTTTCAATATAGCGACTACTTTTGCTAATGCGCTGGCCGGAACAGCAATTGCTTATAATAGTACTTCAGGTACTGGTATTACTGCATTCTTATATCCAGCAGGCAATATTGAAGGCGAATATGGACACTTAGATCTGCTTAATGAAATGGTCAACCATACTCATGACCCACTCTCACCATTGTCTAGTTATGTAGGGCAAGGTGGCAGTAGTGTGGCCGGCGTAGGAAGTTCATTAGGGCATACTGCCACTACTGGTACGGTATCAAATTATGGTACACAGGTGCCGTTTAACGTGACCCAACCAGGTACCTTTACGAATGTTTTTATTAAATTATAATTTGTGACATAATTGGATAGCGCGATGAACAGGGAGTTTGTCACGCTTAAAAGGACTTAAACATAAGGACGTGTACATGACTACCGAATTATCGTTCGGGCGCGACATGCAGGGCTATAATGCCTATGCGCCCCAATATCCTACTGATATCTATACTGCGACATTAGCGGCCGGTGCTGCTGAATCAATTACGATACCCTCAAATTACCCTGTTTGGATCATGTATGTCCGCGTACAACCGAATGGTTGGTGCTGGACATCACGTACTACGACTGCGGCCGTCCCTGCGGGAGGCACGTTCGCTTCTGCGAAATCTGAATTGATTGCAGGTACGATTGAATATAGGCGTTTGGTCTATGCCGCGGACGTCATTAGTTTTATTACGCCCAACACGACCTGTGATATTTCCGTCAGTTTTTATAACGTATCGTTACGACAATAACATCAACCAAACTTTAAAAGGATCTTAAAGATGGCCGTTGAAGAGATGATTACATCGCTGCCGACAGTATCGGCAGCGACCATGCAAGACATAATCTATGCAGTACAGGGCTATGTTAGTCCGAGCGTACTCGGTACGTCTGTACAAGAGACATTGCAGCAAGTTTACAACTTGTTTCAAGGGACCATCGTGTTGACCTATCCTGGCAACCCTAACGGGTTTGTTGCCGGTACTGTTTACCAACTCCTTTGGGACTCAGTTGATGATGTCTTATGGGTCTGTACCACATCAGGCACCGCGAGTACGGCCGTCTGGCAACAATGTATTAGCTCACAAAGCAATTGGACAAACGCCACTACCAGCAATATCACAATAGTGCCCGACATGAAATACGTGGTCAACAACGGCGCTAGCCTCATTACCTTTACCTTACCAACGACTGCGGCCTTTGGGACGACTATTGAAATCTCAGGGTTTTCATCAGGGGGCTGGAAGGTGACACAGAACAGCGGGCAACAAATACATTTTGGGGCATTAGCTACCACGACTACTACAGGTAGTGTCGCCTCCGCTAATCAATACGATTACATCAAATTGCTGTGTGTCACAGCTAACACTACATGGAACGTAGTGGGATCAATAGGAAACATAACATTAGTATAAGGACTTACTACTATGGCAACAAATAATGCAACAAATACCCCTGAGCTAACAGCAAATGGGCAAACATTTATAGGTTCTACTGGTGTTAATCCAGTGGCAGCGACATTGACCGCAGGCGTTGGTATCGCAATTACCAATGGCGCGGGCAGCATCACAATTTCTGGTTCGGGTAGTGGGGGATGGGTAGACCAGACCACCGCATCAGTCACAATGGCCGTCAACACCGGTTATACCTCAGATGACGGGGCATCTCTTGTGACGTTTACCTTACCTGCAACTGCATCGATTGGTGACTTTGTAGAAATCAATGGTAAAGGCTCTGGGCTTTATACTATTGTACAGGCGTCTGGACAAAGCATCCATTTCGGTAATTTGCCCACCACAACCACTACCGGTAGTGTGTCATCTACTTTGCAATACGACTGCATTCGATTGCGTTGTATTACGGCCAATACTACTTGGGTAGTCGTGTCATCAGTAGGTAACTTTACAATAGTGTAATGAGGGAACAATTATGGCTACCAATAATGCGATTAATGCAAACTCCACAACACCATTACCAATAGTTGACGGCGGGACGCAGGTCACATCTGTGACCGTAGTCCCTGCGGCGACTGCGTTTGCCGGTTGGGACGCGAACAAGAACTTGACGGCCAATAATCATATTGACGCTTATACAACGACAGCAACAGCGGCAGGTACCACTACGTTGACTGTAGGGAGTACACACCTACAATATTTTACTGGTTCTACCACACAGACCGTCGTTTTGCCTGTAACGTCCACATTAGTATTGGGACAGTCGTTCTATATTGCTAACAATTCCAGTGGTGTGGTGACCGTACAATCATCAGGGCTCAATAATATTGTGGCGATGGCCGCAAGCACTGTTGCTGTATTTACCTGTATTTTGACTTCAGGCACGACGGCCGCCTCTTGGACCAGTGATTATAATGCGACGGTCGCAGGAGTGAACTCGATTACAGGTACTGCTAACCAGGTGATTGCTTCTGCATCGACTGGTGCTGTGACATTGAGCTTACCACAATCGATTGCCACCACAAGTGCAGTACAATTTAATACCGTACAACTCAATACAACCAATGGAATATTGGACACGAATGGTAATGTTATTCTGAGTTTGTCCCCGCAAGCGTCTGCCGTGAATTATGTACAGATATTAAATTCTCCTACTACTGCGGAGTTGGACATTGAAGCTGCTGGTAGTGATACTAATATTGCATTAGGCCTAAATGCCAAAGGCTCCTCTGTTGTCGCAATAAAAGGTGGTGTAGGGGGAACACAACCTTTAGCTGTCTATAACGGGACTGCGTTACAACATTCTACTTTGTTTAGCTTTTCAAACACTGCGGCCGCCAGGACCGTCACATTTCCTGATGCAAACGGCACAGTTGTGTTTGGCATTACCGAAACGTCCTGGACGCCTACGTTTTCATTTGCGACAGTTGGGAACCTATCGGTCGCTTATGTGACCCAACAAGGCAATTACCTTCAGATAGGCAATATTGTATTTTTTAATTTCGATCTCGCTTTCACACCTACTTTTACCACGTCATCAGGTTCGGCATTGATTTCAAGCTTCCCTGTGAGTGCTAATGCGAGCAATGGTTATTCATTTTATACAATGCTCAGCAATAACACTAATTTTACATTTACCAGTGGTTATACCTATTTGGCAGGTGAGATACATTCCGGCTCTACTAACTCGTTTTTTGTTGAAGGTGGTAGTGGCAAAGCATTTGCAACACTTACTACTACATCATTCGCGACAGGTACAGCGTATGAATTTTTAGGATCAGGGTTTTACTTTGTATAGGACATATAGATGACTACCAACAATGCACTATTAACACCAGACCAACGTTTCGATGTCGCCGTCAACGATGTCCTAAAACACGAAGGCAAGACCGAAGACAATCCTAACGATCTTGCTGGCGTGACCCAATATGGCATATCACTGCGATTTCTCGAAGACACGGACTATGACGATCCCGATCATACTATGACAGTAGAAGCCGCCAAGAAGATTTACAAAAAATACTGGTGGTATAAATACAACTACTATTCCATTATCTCATCACAATTGGCCAGCAAAATATTTGATATGGCCGTGAACATGGGCGCAATGGAGGCACATAAAATCGTACAGCGTAGCTGTAATGCCATGGGCGAATCATTGATAGTGGACGGTGTCATGGGCAGCAAGACATTACGTGTGCTAAATAGAATGTACTTAGCAGGGAAACAGGAACGCTTGATGGCCATCATTACAACGAACCAGATTGCTTTTTACAAGATGCTAGTAGAACAACACCCAAGGCTTGAAGTCTTTTTAAAAGGATGGCTCAAACGTGCGTCGTACCAAGGTACTTAAGTCAGGGACACTAGCAGAAGAATCTATCCATAGGACAGTCATAGAGTGGTGTAGGGCGCAACCTGTACTGCGGGGGCTGGTGTTGCATTTCCCCAATGAAGGCAAGCGTACCAAGCGATTTGGTGGCCTGCTGAAAGACCTCGGCATGAGGGCAGGTGTTAGTGACTTGTTTATAGCAATGGGGCGTAGAGGGTTCTTAGGCGCCTGGATTGAACTTAAAAGCGCTAATGGTAAAGTCAGCAGCGAACAACAAACCTTTATTGATGATATGCGCCAGCAGGGCTATTTTACAGCGGTCTGCTGGTCCATAGATGAAACAATTAAGGTGATATCATGGTATTGTGAGATTGGGTAAGGCTGTTGCTAACACGTGCCTGCCTGTATTTGGAAATTGCCATTATAACAATTATCACACAAGCCATATTAGCAACAGCGACCAATCATACAATGGGCTACGCTAAAATGGAATATCATCGTTATAAAAATTATTGCCTGATGGTTGTGCCCCCTGGTTTGCCGAATTAGGGAAACTCCCCTGCGCCCCAAAGTTCCCCTGGTTGCTCTGGCTATAATTCTGCCGGTTGTTTTGGTAATCGGCCTTTTTGGTATAATCCTTGTTCGCATTAGGCACTAATTTCAGCTTATTGATATGTACTGAGTACAGGTACACTTCCCTGTCTTGCTGCTGCACTTTGCGGTTCATGATGTCACCTTCGATAAAGACCACGTCACCCACATTAATGAATTTGTCGGCATAATCTGAAATCTTCGCAAAACAAGTACAATTGTGCCAGGTAGTTTCCTCTTTACCGCCGCCTTGTGCGTCCTTTATGTATTTAGTCGTAGCGACGGAGAGCAATGTATATTGCCCTGTGCCGCTTTTTAATGGCTTCGTTTCTTTTTTGCCTACACGTCCTAGTAGTATTGCTGTGTTTATCATTCTATTATCTCCAAGAGTTCATGGTTGATGTCATCGTCATTGCTGGTTGGTTCGCTAGTATCATTTTTAGTGTGTTCCATCACTTCAAGAGTGTCGCTGGCTGGTCCCTTATTAGTGAGATGTCCTTGTCCCATGCCTAATAATTGGTTGAGCTTTTCTTCTTTTGTTGCTGCTGTTAGTTTTATAATAGGTGTGCCACTATCAAAAAAATCTGATTTGTCGGCGATGCCGTCTTTGATTGATTTGTAAATGCCCCTTAAGGTGGCTATTTCTTCTGGAACAGTCCGTTCTATTGGGTGCCCTAATCTTTTTTCAAGATTAGCTTTTGTCACTCCAAATTGTTCAAAAGCCAGAGTCAATGTTTTCATTTGAGTAGAGATTTTGACATTACTCGTTTTTAATGTATTTTTACATTCATCGACTGCCGCTTCTATAATGTCGCCTGGGATTACGGCCAAGATACAGGCCCGCAATCTTCTCGCACCATTGTTGGCCACCAATTCATAAATGTCCCGTGGATCAGTCAAATTGGCCGTATAGGTCTTGGTATATCGCACATGAGGCACGTGAAATACTTTAGTGACGCGCATATTGGTTTCTAAATCGATTGCATAAGCTTCTGCGATTGAAATACCATCGTTCTGTGAGAGTTCCCTTATACCGAAATCAATATTGCCCCATGATTGCGCTATAGTTTCAGCAAGTCGAATAGAAGCGCCTTCCACAATGGCGCTTCCTCTTTTGTAAGCATATAACGCTTGTTCTGCTAGCGATGGCCTTTTGCAAGCTTTAATAATATTTAAATAACTTTTTTTCTCGTCCCGTGGGAATTTTTTAGCGATGACATAGGCCGCTTGTACTTCGTGCATTGCGCGGTTCTCAGCGACTTGGAGCATTGATGGCTCGTTATCGTTATTGCTTTCAAAACCAAGGTCTCTTAAATTTGTACTCATTGTTGTTCCTCTATAAAATGTAATGCTTCAAGAAAACCTTTAGCTGCGGCTTCGGCCTCTTCTTCAGTATTGAATGGTTCCATTCCATATATAATGTCTAGTTCCTCTCCGAGGTTTTCTGCTATTTGAAATCCCCATTTTTTAGTTTTAATATGTTGTTGTAATCTGTACTGGTATTTACAAGTGCAAGTTGGGCACATGTCATCGTCATGGTGATGGCCTTTACCTGGAAATTTCACTACGCTCATTATCGCTCCCCTTTTAATAAAAACCGTCTACTACCACGCTTGTCTGCTTTCCAGGAAACAATCGGGTTACCTGTTGCATCGACTAAGCACTCCGCATCTTGCATGAACTGCATGATATTAAACTTATGTTGCTCTTCAATCTCATTGAGCTTTTTGATTTGGAACCGTGTTTCGCTTAGGTTGCTTAACTGTTCCAGTACTGGTGGGGCTGCCGCCATGACCTTGTCTGGGCTGTGTTTTGGGAACATCAGCCGCAAATCAAACTGGTTGATAGGCTGAGGTGGTATCTTCTTGGTAACACCGTCCCAGAATTTAGTTGCCGCCGCAATAAGCCCTTGTTCGAGTTCTGTGTTGCGTTCATATTTGAATTGCCGGTACTGGTTGCCCCCAATCAATACTGCGATGTAGGCACAGTCTGCATTGGTGATAATGCAATAATGTGCTACCTGTAATAAGTATTGGTAGAGCAACGGCCCTGGGTCGTCTTCTCTTAATTGGCTTTCCATAAAAGCTGATGCCGTCTTGATTTCAAGTACTGCGTTCCATTCAGGAATAAAGCCATCAAGATTACCGCGTAAAAAGCTGTGTTCGGGATGTACCGCAGAATCGCGAAGTTCTACTGCAACGCTGTTCTTCAGTGCAAACTCTTCACGAAGCATCGGCTCTTGTTTGTGCCCCCAGTATTGCGCTTCTGACATCTCGTCTTTTGACGCTAGCGCGCCTATTTTCTCGAGATACAATTGATAAGGCGTTTTGTAGTTAGACAGTCCCATAATAATAGGAATGTCCGAGCCGCCAATGCCTAATTGACGGTCTTTGAGTTGTTTATCAGTCAACATAAAATCTCCAATTATCTAGTCGTATATTAAAATATGAAAGTCCACTTTTCATAATTCCCTCCGTGCTGCTTAAGTAATTAAGCATTGACACATTATGTAAGGTCAACTATCATTTGTCAAGTTAGTTTTGCAAAAAGAGGTAGTTTATGAAGTTTAGTGAAGTAATGGTGCATTTTGATTACAAAATGTCTAATATCGCAAGGGCGCTTAATATTGGGCGTGAGGCAGTCTCACAATGGAAAGACAATGACGAAGTCCCTTATGGGCGGCAATGTGAATTGGAAATATTGACCAAGGGAAAGTTAAAAGCGGACTTAGTAAAAGAAACAAGAGGGAGACGTAAACATGGTGAGACCGAATAATAGAGGGTTTGCAGAGAGGCTAAGGACAGCCCGCGTAATGCGAGGGCTGACCCAAACACAATTAGCTTGCAAAATAGGTAGGAACAAAACTACTATTTCCCATTTTGAAAGTATTAATGAAGCAAGACAGCCATGCCTTGGCAATTTAGTAAAATTGGCCGACGCATTAGATGTCAGTACCGATTTTTTGCTGGGTAGGACCAATGAAGATTTGATTAAGATACAAAAAGAACAATTAGAAGCAATCGATAAGACACGGACAATAATTAATAAGGAGCAAAGCCAATGTACCGATATCTAAAAAACAGACGATATAGAATCATCAATTTTTTATTAATGAGTGGTATTAGTACTGCATTTTTAAGACTACTTGGATTTTATAGTGTTTATTTTACATTGATGAAACATTTTAATGTTGAATTTTCTATTTATGAGGGCATGCTTATTGGCTTTGGCTTTGGGCTGTTGTCCAGTGTGGGGTTTTAATAACAATTTCAATTTTAACTAAAGGAGATTTATGACACACAAGATATTTGTTAATAATGGAGAACTTCCACCGTCAGTTAAACGTTGTAATAAAGTGATTGCTTCGCTTGTTGAAGATTCAATTTATGCGATGAAGCAAATTAAACACTTGTCCGATAGCGATCCTAATTTGCAAAATGATGAGGGCAAATCGCTTCCTACAGTCGGTGTATTTTCATTTATAATGACCAATTTGTTCGTTAATCTTTTTATGACAATGATAGATTTTGATGAACATACTTCACTTAAATGGCTGTCAGAATGTTTTGATGAAGTACTTCAACATCATACTGAGTCAACTCAAAAACTATTACAACACCTTATAAAAAACAAGGAAAACGCCTAATGCAAACCATAATAAAAGACCTCAACGATGATAATGAATCGTTTCAAGACATTAAGGAAGCACTTGCTGTCCTCGTAAAGGAGGCATATTACACGATGCAAAAAGTGGAAGCTGCCAGTCATACTGAAAAGGACTTTCCCAATTATGATACAGACGATGCGCAACTACGGACGTTCAATGTGTTTATCGCCGTCACGACAAATTTATACATTAATCTTTTTTTTAAGATGGTGGATTTTGACCAGTTGGTGCAACCTTCTGATTTGACCGTTTTTTATGAAGATACAATGGGACTGTTCCATAAAACGGTTAATGATATCTTTTCTAACTATGTAAAGAGCAGGTTTAATGGGCAATATAATTAAAGGAAATTTACGATGAATAAAGAACACTCTATCAGACTTGATAATACCGATAATAAAGTTAAACAAGAAATAACAGATTTACTGCGAAACACTATCGATATTTTTAGGAATTTACTTTTTAAAATATTTCAATTAATAACCGAAGACCCCGAAATTGCCGATATACAAATGACTGATTTGCTTACGTCCTTATTTGCAAATGTATTGGCAAATGTCAGTTTTCAGATAATAAACGCACCTCAAGAGTTCACAATTGAGAAACAACAAAAAATCCTAGAATTTTTCCATAGGAACATTAACGAAAAGTCCCGCCAGGTCTATGACTTATTATATATGGAAAATAAAAAAGAAAAGGACAGGATCTAATGGCAAACTATCACACCAATGATGCAAAATTGAAAGAAGACGAAGGCGTTAAAAATTTTGATCTCATCATGACTAACTTAATCAACCATACTATGAAGACGTTCGGTCATCTTACAAACATTACCGAAATATATGATGACAGTCTTATTAATAAGCTCGATATATCGGATGTTTTAATTACTGTTTTTAGCAATTTAATAGCAAATATTCTCGCGAAAGGGCTCCTGTCTATGGAACAATATGATTTAGGCTTACACACAAAAATGTTTAAATACGTAAACGATCGCATCTATAAAAAATCAGAAGAAATATTCCATCATGTAATATTAGTCAATTCTAAAAAGGAGGGGAAGCCTAATGACTAATCAAAACAATCGCGATAAAGCCATAGAACAAATTGGCCAAATAATTTTTGATATTTCTAATAAAATTATGAACAGCATCGTAACTGTTTATGGCCTTAAATATGGGAATGATACAGAAGATATGGGGCTCGAAGAAGTGCTCGATATAGAGATTATGCTATTCTCGTCTATCACTGCCTCAGTATTAAATACAACATTACAAAAAGGCTTAAAAAATACTGCTCCAGATACACTTAAAAAAGAACTAGTAGACCACTTTTTAAAACATTTCACAACAGAAATCCCTAGAATTTTGGCAATAAAACAGAAGGACAACAACTCATGATCAATATAGGCAATGAACACTTCCAAGACAGCGAGAAGCATCAAATAGTCGGTAAAATCATGGACAGGTCGTGTACCACCATGCGAGACATTATTACGGAAATCGTCGACTTAAAGGAAAAATGGGAAAAGGACATTACCGACAATCCATTGTATGAACTAAATATGTTAGAACTCGTCGCATCAGTAATGGGCAACGTTGTTGTTAATATTTTAGGCAGTATTTCAGTAAACAATAGGGACGATAAAATCGAACAACTTGAATTATTTGACCGGTTACATACAGCAATATTCAAAAATTCAAAAATGGCGTTTTATGATTTTCAAAAATACCCACCTCGAAAGGAAAAATGAGTATGTTAGAGATTAGGCCAGCATCAATTGAGCGTCTCTGTAAAGCGCTTAATGATTATTTTAAAGGGATGATTTGTCCTACGTGTATGGGGAATTTTATGCGGGACATTACTGAATTTGAAGAAGGGCTCTATATGGAACTCTTAGAATGTGCCGACATTGTCATGAGTAAGGACGAAGACCAATGTCCATCTTTTTATCAAGGATTGAATTATCTAGGGCTAATGGGTGTGTTACATCGAACACATGATGATCATCGCACTGAGATAACATCTGAGTATCGTAATGATACGCTAAAATTATTTGATTTTTATTATAAATTTACAAGTGACACGATGCAATGATTAAGGCATAATCTGAAATCTAGTAGCAGGGTAGCATCCTGTACCCTGCCCACTATAAGAAACTGGCTGAATGTCTCCCGACCAAAGTTGCCATTCAAGCTCCAACAACCGCACACATTATTTTGGTGATTAGTTAGGTAATGTGTCCATACAGAGTAGTATTATACATGGCTATTATTAAAATTGCATCAAATAATTTACATCATATTGTACCTGCTTATACCCGCAATCTTAACAAGACCTTAGAACTCATCAAAGACGGCTTTACATTAGGTCTCTATGTTTACCTGTCATCAAAACCGCCATCTTGGACAATTTCTGAAACTGAGTTAATGCGACGTTTTGGCAAAGGAAAGAACTATATTCGCGATCGTCTTAAAGAATTAAGAGAATTGGGATTGTTAAAAAGATTTGCTATTAAGAATAAAAAAGGACTGATTGTTAAATGGGAATCCGTTTTATACCCTGAACCTCAACCTATTGAAAATAAAGAAAAACCCACCGAAGAAACCCACATGCCCGCAAACAGTGTATCTGGACAAGAAACCAGTGTTTTTGAGCTTGACAAATGCCAAGTAAACCCCCGTTCATCCAGGTACCCTGTTTATCAGCAGATGGTCCCGAGATCCCCAAGAAATAAAAGAAAGAAAAAAATAAAAGATAATACTACTTCCCCTATAGTCCCCTTCTTCAAAAAAGGGGACGGGGAGAATTTAAAAAATCCCGTCAATAATTCCACTGAGGACATGGGTGAATGTGCTGGCATAGAGCAACTCCAAAGCTGGCCGCTCCAGGCTTGCGCCTCCGCAGCCAGGGGAGCAAGCACAGCCCCGCTGGGTAGAGACCCTTCTACGGCACTGTACGAGGACATGGACGGTAATGTTTACTGGGAGCTACCATGCTGAAGACCGCAAAGGAGATATCACAGCTCCTGGCCGCCCGCGCGCTCGACGTCGCGCAGCACCTCTACCCACACGGAAAACGTGAAGGAAACGAGTGGTGTGTCGGAAATGTGGAAGGTGACCAGGGCAAGTCCCTTAAAATTCGCGTTGAAGGCTCCAAATCTGGTCTGTGGGCCGACTTCGCCTCTGGGGGTAGTGGAGACCTACTGGATTTGTGGTCGTCGCGTCACGGGCTTGATTTTGGCTCTACGGTCAAAGAGGCACTTTCCTTCCTCGGGATAGCTGCCCCGAAATTCGAACCGCAAAGACAAAAAACATTCACGCTGGCCAAAAAACAGAACATGCCCGTGGTAGTACCACAGTCACCAGTGATGGCCTATTTGACCAATGAACGCAAATTGACCAGGGAAACCATTGAGAAGTTTCGAATCAGCCAACAGAACACGCTCATTGTTTTTCCTTACATCCGTGAGGGCAAGGTCGTTTTTGTAAAATACCTGGACTTACATCGTGATGACGGCAAAAAAGTGGTCTTCGCTGAAAAAGACTGTGAGCCTTGCTTGTTCGGCTGGCACTTGGTGCCCAGCAATGCAAGACAAATCACTATTTGCGAGGGCGAGATTGACGCCATGACATTGCACCAATACGGGATTACGGCCTTGTCAGTCCCCTATGGGGCAGGTTCGGGCAAAAAGCTCTCCTGGATTGAACATGAGCATGAACGCTTAGCGCTGTTTGATGAAATCTTACTGTGCTTCGATAATGACCATGAAGGGCAAAAATGTATCCCTGAACTCGCGGAGAGGTTAGGGTCACACCGATGTGCTATTGTACATTTGCCGGAAAAAGATGCAAACGAGTGTTTGAAAAAAGGGATCAGCAAGCAGACCATCATGGCATGTTTTCAAAATGCTGACACACTAGACCCTGCTGAGCTAAAAAGACCCAAGTCGCTTCAGGACAAAATTAACGCCAAATTTTACCCTCCTGGAGGCAAGGAGATAGGTTATCAAGCCCCCTGGACTAAAAGTGCCGCCAAGGTCTTATTTAGGCCGTCAGAATTGAATATTTGGACTGGGATCAACGGACACGGCAAAAGCCAGTTCCTAGGGCATGTATTGTTGGGGATGATGAAACAGGCGGCAAAGGTCTGTATCGCGAGCCTTGAGCTCAAGCCTGAAATGTTTTGTATGAGATTAATCCGACAGACCACAGCACTTGCATTGCCGTCACTAGAGTACATCGCCGCTGTGCTGCAATGGTACAATGACAAATTGTGGGTTTTTGATTTGTTGGGGACTGCGAAAAGCAAACGATTGCTGGAAGTGTTTACTTATGCCAGGCAGAGATACGGAGTTGACGTGTTTGTAATCGATTCGATGATGAAACTTGATATTGCAGAAGATGACTACAAAGCGCAAAAATCATTCATTGAACAAGTATGTGATTTTAAAAACCAGTACAACTGCCAGGTACACATAGTGTCACATCCCAGAAAGGGGGCTGATGAAAGCAGCTCCCCTGGTAAACTGGACATGAAAGGCACAGGCGCGATATCAGATTTGGCAGACAATTGTTTCAGCATCTGGCGCAACAAAGAAAAAGAACGGTGTTTACACAAACGCAGTGAAGGCTATTTCTTAACAGAAAAAGAACTTGAGAAAATAAAAATGCCTGATTGTTTTTGGAAATGCGATAAGCAACGCAATGGTGATTGGGAAGGGACATTGTCGTTTTGGTATGACAAGCAATCATTTCAGTATTTAGAGCATGAAAGCCATAGGCCATCACGGTTCGTAGATTATTCTTGCGTCGGGGAAAATAAGAGCGTAATATTTATTTAAGCCCTGATGTCTTTAAGTCGCTTGCTTTTACGAGGATTAGAGAATAGGGGCTGACTCCTGATGTGAGAGGGCGGTACTGTTTTCTACGTCCTTTTGTTCCTTTTTGATATCCTGTATTTTAGTTAAGTTACGAAGACAGGGAGCTAATTGCTCCCTGTCTCTAAAGCTTGAAATAAGACTTACAGTCTTCGATGAAATGATGCAATTCACGCATTAACATTAGTTTAGAATTTCTGCAAAACAATTTACTTTTCTTTCCAACAAAAACACCAATGCTGATTTCGTTATTGCTGGTAGAAATGTTGAATGAACAACGTTTTTCTTTCTTAGTGAGTTCCCACAAAATTGGGATGAGCTCTCGAGCAGTGTCAAAGTTACTGATAGTCATAGTCAACTTCCTTTGTTGTTAAAATTAATTGTGAAATAAGACTGTCTATACGCATTTCGTGTTGTTCTTCGCAATCCCTGCAAGAACCACAGTCACCATAACACAAGTCTTCGTCTCCATGCCAGCCTACAAGATTTAGTTGTGAGTTCATTTTAATACCCTCCTTGAGAATTACTAATCGCTTTTAAAATGTTTTGACAGTTTTGCTTGAGTTGCAAAAGGTCGAGTTCATCTAAGCTTTTTATGTGTTCTTCACCACAACTTCTAATGTGGAAATCATAGTCCCAATTGCTAGACTTATCTCCGATATATTCGCAGTGAAACAGAAAAGTAGTGTCTGTTAAATCTGTGAAAATTACCATGTTAATTCTCCTTTTTATATTGTGACCAATAAATTTTGTCGTTAGTTTTTATCCAGCTTTTTACTATTTGCAAATTGCTATTGATACCATTAATAGTGGCTTTCCATGGAGATTTTATATTGTCTTGGTGATGTTGTTTAAAATCTCTTTTAGCAATTGCTAGCGAGGAATAATATCCATAGGCCACTCTATCGTCCCATTCAATTTTTACTCGATAAAATATAATTTTCATGTAATTAAGTCCTTTTATTTTTGTGTTTAAATTATCTAATATGGTAATAATCAGGTTCTAAATTATCCCAATCCAAGTTGTTATCTTTAATTACGTAACATACTATTATCACGTAGTAATTTTCGTTATCTTCTAACTCATGCCGCGCGTACCAAACTTCTTGATAATATTCTGACGAGCTTTCGTCATATGATTCCTCCTCTATGCAAGGTTTTTCAAATCCATTATCGTTAAAAAATGTTTGATAATCTGGCGTTTCGCAATTAGCTAGTTTTAGCTCATTTTCGCCTATAATTGCGATCATTTCGTCTTTCAAATATTTTCTTAGTTCTGTCATTAAATTCCCCTTTAGTTATTCAAATATTGTGATAAATCAGTTTTAGGTTATAATTCATTCATTAATCGATCGCAACTTGCTCTTTTGGGAGCGCGTATTGTTGTATGATATAGAAATGAATCATTATTTTTTGACCTAATATAAATACGCCAAATTGCATTCCAAGTATCACGCTCAGCACGATATTCATTACCTTTTTCATCGAACCATTGCTTAATCCCTCTGAAGATTGAAATATCTTTATATTTAGTCGTGTTCATGCTTTTCCCCTTTAGTTATTGTGTTATCAGAAAACAATTGCATTATGCATGCTTATCCAGCATATGTCAAGCTATCTTTGCAAAATAATTAATAATCTTACCTTTTGCGTATCGAAATCGAAAATACCTTGGCTTTTAGTATAGTTTTTGGTTTAATTTACGCTGAGGATTACACTATCAAGGGTTTTATGAGCAAACTTTGCATTAAATGCGGCGGCACAGGACAATATCTCGGGACAGGCATGATGCTTATCTATTGTGATTGCGATGACGCAGTTGCTGAAAAAAAAGCACCATCATTAGATAAGATTGATCGCAAAAGTGCCGCATATCAAAAAGCAATAAAAAACTTGATGAAAACAGATCCGAAATTGACGCGTGAAAAAGCGATTAAATTATTTAATGAAACTTACAATAAAGTTTAGGAGTGAGGTCACGGAATGACTAAGCGTAAAACTACACCCCATGAAAAAAAAGGACGCCCGACTATTTATAGTCCCGAACTAGCAGACGAAATTTGCACGGCAATAGCATCTTCTGAAAAAGGGCTTGCGCATCTTTGTCAATACAATTCACACTGGCCAGCACGACAACATATATTTTTATGGTTACGACAATACCCAGATTTTTATGACAAATATCATAAAGCTAAAGAAAGTCAAGCGGAAGTTTTGGTCGATGCAATGCAAACAATGGTCGATGAATCACACAAAACAAAAAATGAAGATGGCAGCATAAAAATCGATGTTCCATTATTAAAATTAAAAGTTGATACAATGAAATGGCACGCGTCAAAACTACTTCCGAAAAAATTCGGCGAAGCAAAATCACAAGAACTTCCTAACAACGAATTAGATGACGATGTCAAAAAACGTTATGCAGAAATGGATGAAAAAAACAGGAAAGCATCATGAGTATAGAAGATGTAATTAGAAAGTTTTGTGGCAAGATGGAATTTGAATGGGAGCCGCTATATTATGACGGCAATGATGCTACTACATTTCGAGTAAAAGTAATTGGTGGCTGGATTGTAAGATATAATTATCATGCTCATGAGCATTATAATGAAAGTATAAGCATGGTCTTCGTCCCAGACCCAAATCACGAGTGGGAAATAGAGCAATGATAATTACTTCAACAATCGCGTTAGCTGGCATTGCGACATTGTTTTATGCATTTTTTACATCTTCTATTTTTTCTATAAAATTAATAACGCTTATTTGTATAATACTTATTGCAATAAGTTATTCTATTCGTCTTATGTTTTATTTTTTAAATAAGCTGCATAAAAAGACCCAAAATCATAATAATTTTTGAATTACGATGAACAAAGAGAGCTGTTAATATTAATCTTCACACATAATTTACACTTATGCTATCATACCCCACATTTTAAATAGCAGGAACTTACAATGACAAGACCAAAATCAATTAGAGAAGATTTTTTACCCACAATGCTAGTATCAGAGAACGTTGACATTGTTTATACAATCAGAAATGAGTTTATAACTCTGGCTGAGGCGCTGTGTTTAATGGTCCCCGAAGGCCGTGAACGCAATTTAGCATATCTGAGATTGCAGGAAGCATGTATGTGGGCTACAAAGGCCGTGAGTTTAGCTAGCCCTGCGCAAAAAGAAAATAAAGAAGTGACTAATGTTTATGAGTAAAACCATAGGACAATTAGAAGTAGAAAACATTGAACTTAGAGCTAAATTATTTAATTCAGAAGTCGCAAATGTCCAATTACACAAAACAATTTATAATCTAAAAAAATTAATTATCTCGAAAAATGCAGTGATAAAACATCGAAATGATTTTTTAGCTTTAGTAAGTGCGGCATTAGAGGAACTTGCAACAAAACCCGTTGACCCTGAGCGCTTTGTGAAAATATTTACTGAACTGACAGAGCTAAGAAAGGAAACGCCGGATGAGTAAAACAGACGATGAAAAACAAATACAAAAAACTAGAAGCCATCTATAAGAAAATCCCTACCATTGATTGTAAAGGACTTTGTCATGGTGGCTGCACGATTATTGTAGCTTCAAAGATTGAACGCAAACGTGCCAGAGCACGTCTACATACTGATGTCTTCAAAGACCCCAAAGACGTTAAGAAAATCATTTCTAATATAGACACCGGCAACATACCCGATTGCAAAGCCTTGAAAGACAAAAAGTGTACAATCTATAACATGCGTCCAGCGATTTGTAGGTTTTACGGTGTAGTCGAGGGAATGACATGTTACTTCGGTTGCAAGCCTGAAAGACTGCTGACAGACAGGGAAGCAGGCGCAATACTTGCTGAAATCGATTTGCTATAGACATATGAAAGTTTATCAACTAATATTAACTTGCAATAAGCACTATCTTTATTGTAACTGAAATCCTTGCTTTGTTGACTTCGTGGTGGTGCTTATTGTTTCCCTTACCTATTTACCTTAGCGTAGAAAAGGCATTCGAGGTCGCTGCGGCGGCCTCAGCTTTATTGTACTTTCTGTACTATTCCCAACTGTTCGATAAAACCTGACAGTTCAAAATAATGCCATCCTGATATCATCCTGTTTTTTCATACTGAAAACGTTCTGACATACTATGACCGAAACCGAATGGATTTTGTTCGGTTATAACAAAGCCAAATCGGTTATGTTCTATCATTAAATTCTAGTCCGTGACATTTTGTCCCAAACTGAGTTGTCCCAAAATTGTCCCGAAAAGGGAAAAAAGGGAAAATCCGGAAAATCCGGAAAACCAGGAAATGTCAAAGGCGGATAGTGTACCTTTGATAGAATGCTTTACAGATTGTGACAAATTGCGAGAGATGGATTAAAATAGGACGAGCAATCACTATATCCAGGGAACAGGATTTATGCATCTTCTGAGGACTGAAGATATTGCGTCTAAACTGAGGTCAAGTTTATTAGAATTTACACAGTTCTTTTATCCGATATTGACCGGCCGTGAGTTTATCATCTCACAGCCTCTTGGGCGCATATCGCACCATATTACGATATCTGAAGCATTGACACGGGCATTTAGGCTTGAAATCCCGCAACAACGGCTATTAATCAACATCCACCCAGGGTCTGGTAAATCAACACTATTGTCAATGTGGATAGCATGGGTCATGGCCACTTATCCTGATTCGCGGTTTCTTTACATCTCATACTCCAAAGTATTGGCGGCAAAACATACAGAAATGATTAAGCGCATTATGCAATTGCCGCAGTACCAGCACTTGTTTAACGTCAGGATTAGGCACGATTCTAAGGCCAAAGACTTGTTCCAGACAACACATGGTGGCATTGTCGGCGCGTATGGCTCAGGTTCAGCTATTACAGGAATGGACGCCGGTTTGCCCATGCTCAATAGATTTTCAGGTGCAGTCATCATAGATGATGCCCATAAACCGGATGAAGTCCACTCTGACACAATTCGAAAGTCAGTCATAGACAACTATCGAGAAACAATACAACAGCGTCCACGGGGCATAAATGTACCCACAATCTTCATTGGACAACGTCTCCATGAAGACGACCTAGCTGCGTATTTAATTGATGAGAGAGACGGCTACAATTGGGAAAAAGTCATCTTAGAAAGCATCGATGTTGCTGGCAATGCGTTATATCCTGAAGTCTATCCCCTACAAAAGCTCTTAAAACTTCAAGAAACTGACCCTTACGTATTTGCAAGTCAGCACCAGCAGCGGCCAATACCCGCAGGCGGTGCACTATTTAAACCTGAATGGTTTGTCATGCTTGATGAAGAGCCACAAGTGGTCTATAGCTTTATCACATGCGATACTGCCGAGACATCAAAGAGCTATAATGACGCAACGGCGTTTAGTTTCTGGGGGATCTACGAAATTGAATCTTATGGCATGAAGACAGGCCAATACGGCCTGCACTGGATAGACACATTAGAATGTAGGGTAGAACCTAAGGACCTCAAAGGCGCATTTTTAGAGTTCTGGTCAGTATGTATGAGGTACAAAGTCCCTCCTCAAATGGTCGCAATTGAAAAGAAATCAACTGGCGGTACATTGCTAAGTTTATTGTCTGAAATACGAGCAATTAGACTCATAGACATACCTCGCACCCGAGAACAAGGAAGCAAAACGAACCGTTTTCTCGCAATCCAGCCCTACATAGCTGAGCGTCGTGTCTCTTTCCCCGCACTAGGGCGTCATGTTAAGCTATGCGTTCAACACATGAGTAAAATTACAGCCAATGAAACGCACCGTTGGGACGACATTGCAGACACTGCCGCTGATGCTATTGACATGGCCTTAATTCGCAAGACATTAGTGTCGGCACAAGTCAATGCGCCCAATCATAATGAAGTCGCAAAAGAGCTGTATAGCACTCAGGACCGGATTAATCAACTAAGGAAAAAGGCTTATGCTCGATGAGAAGTCAATAAAAATAAGTATCAGCAAACTACATTTGCCGAACTATTTATATGAAATATTAGAAGTAAATAATATTAATTCAATTGATGAATTAGTAGCACTTTATCTTGATGAAAAACTAAGAGAGCTTAACGGTATTGGTTTAATACTAGAAGAAGTCATAATTTCAAAATTAGTCAAATATTTGTATAAAAGAAACCAGGAATTGCATAAAAAATTAAAAATAGACGCCCAACTTATCGACAATTTCGTTGATAAAAAATTAATGGACGGGCACTTGGACAGATTCTTAACAAAAAAATTTGCTGAATTAACACAAAATATAATGCCGGAATATAAACAAGGATTAATCCAAGCACTTGCAAGCATGAGATACAAAATTGACGATCACTTGAATCAAAATATTAATGAGCTTAGTACAATCACATTAGAGTTATCAAGTTTATTGAATAAAATAAATATAAGAGAAAAGTCTTATGCTTGATGATAAGAAATTATTTGAAAATGACCAAAAATATTGGAAAAGCGAGATATTTGAAGATAAAGTCACTCGTTCATTAATTGCGATGTATGAAAATAAAACAAAGATTATAAAAAAAATATTGCCAGCATGTAGAGTTTCTTCCGATTTGATCAAAAGGGTTCAAAATTTAGGCTGTTATTTCCCAGCAAATGATAGAATTATGATGGAATCGTTTAATGAAAATACTAGCAAAGCAAGTCGGATCCAATCTATTGACGCAATTAATGATGGTAGGCCTGACAATGCTATATTCTGTATCGATAAAACTTGTGATGAAAGCGGCAATAATGTTGAAGGATATTTATTTGTTAATTATATGGAAAGAATAAAAGTTTTACCAAAACCTTTTAAAACCGATATACAAGGAAAAATATATCGCATAGCTTTTTTGGATTATACCAATAATCATGTTTCTGGTACATGTGACTATGTTGTTATAGATTCAAAAGGAAATATATATCCTGTATATAGATTTGCAACCATGTACGACCAAGTTACTGGCCGTATGAGCCATTTTAAAGATATACCTAACGGAGAGACTACAACTTGTGAAGATAATGTAGTCACATGGGCTTCTGCCACCATACAATTTTATCAAGATAGACGTTATCTATGGAATGTGCAAGCTAATGAAGGTAAAGCCAAAGCGACTTTTGCCGTCTATCCTGAACAAATAAAAAGTTTATTTTATGCTAGAGAACTTCCTTTGACTGAAACAGGAAGGAAACGTCCGATATTACATTGGGTAGCTGCTCATCGGCGAAGGTTAGAAAAAGGGATCGATATTGATATTGAAAAGTATCTAAGAGGAATAACCGAGTTTATCTATAAAGATACTAAATTTATTATTACAATGCCTCTTAAGAACAATAAATAAACTAATAAAGCATAGGACTTGCTTTGTATTGTAAGGGACTACACAATGAAAGATGTTGCGAAACGTTATCAAGATAATCTTGCGCGCATAAAAAAAACGGTCAGGAACGCGCACGATTATTTTAAGCCTAACTACGACCGTTACAATGAGTTCCGCAAATTCGTTTTTGAACAATCATTGACGAATGATGAAGTCACATTGTTAATGACAATGGGACGCCCCCAACTCGAGTTCAATGTCTTAGAGGCATATATTAGTAGGCTCTTAGGCGAGTTCTCAAAACAAGAGCCTGACATTGAAGTCAGCGCTTACGATGAGAGCAAATCAGACCCCATTACAATTAAAGTCGTGCAACAGCATTTAAAACACGTGTTTATGGACACTGACAATGAGCACCTACGTTACGAAGTCTACAAAGACCTCTTGTCTGGCGGCTTCTCAGCAGTCAAGGTCTACACAGACTATGAACATCCTATGTCAGTTGACCAAGTGATTAAATTCGAAAAATGCGAACCGACACTGGTGGGCTTTGACAGTCTTGCAAGACTGTCACACAAAGGCGATGGCAAGTTCTGTTTTGAATTGTTCCCCAAAGAAAAAGAAGAATTTGAAGAAGAAAACCCTAATGTCGACATCCGTTCTCTCAGTTACCGTCGTGATTTTGCAGGTTTTAACTGGTCCTATCAAAACGACAATAGCAAAATAATCATGATGGCCAATTATTATGAGAAAAAGCGCAAGCCTGAAACTATCGTACAAGTGCGTGATGGCCGCGTCATGACGCAGGCCGATTATCGCAAAATGGTAGACACTTGGAACGACATCACAGTGCCCCCGTCTATCGTTGGCAAACCCAGGAAAACATTTATCGACAGGATTGTCCGTTACAAATTAATCGATACTCAAGTCTTAGAATATGAAGAAACAGACTTCGCGTTCTTGCCAGTCGTGTTTGTAGACGGCAGCTCATTGATGATTAAAACGCCAATGAACGGCAATATACATCAAATAACGCGCCCTTATGTATATCACGCGAAAGGCGCACAAAGGCTCAAAAACTATGCTGGCATCTCACTTGCCAATGAAATTGAAAACACCGTACAACATAAATTTATGGTGGCAAAAGAAGCATTGCCGAAAGAAGAAGAATATAAAGAAGCCTACAAAGACGTACAAAAACAAAATGTACTTGTCTTTAATTCAGTCTATGAAGAAAACCCAGAGGTGCCTATTAACAATCCCATCCGTGAAGTACAACGCGTGCCTGCACCTCCCGAGATTGCCCAAGCATTTACTAGTTCTGATTCATTAATACAAAATGTCCTAGGCTCATATGACGCAAGCCTAGGCATTAACAACAATCAGCTCTCAGGGATTGCGATTGTTGAAGGTGCAAGCCAATCCAATGCGACCGCTATGCCTTACGTTGTAGGCTGCTTACAGGGCTTCCAACGCCTGGCACAAATCTACGTAGACCTAATGCCTAAGTACATGGTCACCCCTCGCACAATCCCAATCATTGACGAAGATGGCAAACGCCACTATGTCAGAATAAACCAAGAACAAGGCGTCCCAATAGAATTTGATTCAAACGTGCTGAATGTCGCATTAAAAGCAGGCGCAAGCTTCCAAGTACAAAAATCACGTACTATTATGATGGTCAAAGAAATCATGGGCATGTCGCCCCTGTTTGCGCAATTTATGGCAGAGAAAGGCTTGAACTTTATTTTAGACAATATGGAAGGCAAAGGCATCGAAGAATTGAAGGCACTCACGAAAGAATGGACGCAACAATACCAGCAAGAAAAAGCCCAAGCACAACAAATGGCGCAGCAAGAAGCACAGAAAAACCCAGGCGCAATGAAAGCCCAACTTGATGCGGCCAAATTACAACAGCAACAACAAAAAGACCAACAGTCTTTCCAAATTGATATGGCCAAACTGCAACAAGATGAAAAGAAGATGATGGCAGACTTGCAAATTAGCAAAGAAACTAGCAATATACAGCTTATTAAGGCACTCACAGAGCAATTTGCGAAAAAAGTTGAATTGCAATTGCAACACCATGACATGAAACACCGTCATGTGAAAGAGGCACTGGAGACACATCATAAACTAAAGGAAAAAAATGGAACAACTGGAACAAGAGCCACTAGAGGAGTTTAAAAGAAGGGCTAGATTATATGAAGAAGCACGTCATTTGGCCAATATTTTAATTTGGCTTAAACAAATTAAAAGCACAGAAGAATTATTTAAGAATTGGCCGCATGGGCGTCTTCAAGATATTTTGCATTTACTTCCTAATGATCTTAAAAATTTAGTTTATCTTGTTACTAAATGTTTAGATATTAGTGTCGGACTGGATGAAAATAATCAACAGGAGCTCTCAGAACAATGACAACAAAACTACTTAATGAGCTTGATGAAAAAAGCAGACTACTTTTAGATATGGGCTATCTACAGCAAGCATTAAGCTTTCTTAAGGAAATATCAGATATGAAAGAATTGTTCAACAATTCACATGAGGAGTGCATTGAGAAACTGCTTACTTTACCCCCACAACAGTATATTAATTTAATTGTTCTCGCAACAAAATGTCTGAATGTCAGGACAAAGCTCCTGGGACAGGAGTTTGACGAACAATGTTGACCGAAGAAAAAAAAGATAAAGTAGAACAAGCAGTCAAAGACGCTTATCGATACGGCCTAGCAGATTTAGACCATCTCTTAAGGCTAAGGGAAATCTCAGAAGATTTTGCCGACATGATAGTCGAATTAGGCATTGCTGAAAGCCTTGAACTTACCAGAAACAAGACCAATGAAGAATTGGAAAACATTATTTTTGGCTGGAAATTACATAAAAAGCTGAGTGCCCTAAAGCCCGTTCAAGAACAAAAAATACACATTTTTGATTTTATGAAAATAATTGATAAACTATCAAAAGAACCTATGAGTGAATTTATGTCACTACATGATTTTTTAAATAGCGTGACTGTCCGTGAAGAACTAGAACTAGAAATAGGAGCAATCGAAAATGACAAAAGTAACTTGGAATGATTTACACAGCGCTACGTTCAAAGAGCTGAAGAAAACCTATAAACTGAATGACAGGCAACTTGAAAACCAAGTCAGGAAGCATTTGGACGGTGCCAATGCTGCTGAACGTCGTGGTTTATACAGTAAAGTATGGGACAAGAAAAAATGAACGATGAACAATGCGAATACCTTGCTCAAACCATAAAAGAGTTAACTAGCACAATTGCTGATAGTTCAGATAAAATCGTTGAAGCAATCGATGCTATTTGTCCTGCTAGTAATGAGGGAATTGAGAAGCGCTTAGAAAAATTGCTCTATGCCATTGAAGATATTTCTTGCAGATAGGAACAGCTATGATACTACAATTAGACCCCGCAATTCCATTATCAACACCCAAAGGCGTAGGCATTGCACATTTAATTATAGATTACGGGATAGAAAATGATTTATACTGGGTAGTTTTTATTGATGATACTAGCGAATGTTGGACTTTTTCTAATAAAGAAGTCAGGGCATGTAAAAACATTACATATGGGCGCATTAAAAAAGAAAAAACAGAATTTTCCCTATCAGAAAATTTAGCAGCGCTTAGAGGAGAACGAATAAATGCCACTTAAAAAAGGCAAAAGCCGTAAAGTAATCGGTGAAAATATTTCAGAAATGGAAGCCGCTGGCCATCCCAAAAAACAAGCAATTGCTGCGAGTTTAAGTGAAGCGCGGAAATCTGGGGCTAAAATTCCTAAGAAAAGTCACAAGGAGACAACAACAGTGAAAAAACATCACGAAAAAGAGCACCATAAAAAAGAAGAACATAAAAAGCATGAAGGCGAACATGATGGCCACAAGGAAATGCATAAGCACCATAGGCAAATGCACCAGCACCACATGAAAGAGCTTAAACATCACGAAAAAATGATTAAGCACCATGAGAAACATGCAAAAAAAAAGTAAAACATCCTGATGAGAAAGAGGACAAAGCTTTAATTGTCAAACTAGTCAAGAAAAGTAGTTTGAAAAAATGAACACATGACGATAGTAATTTTGAAGGGATTTTCAAATGATTTCTATTATCGTCATGTCCTACTAAATCAGTAAGACTTTAAGCCAGAGGGATTGGCGATTATCAAAGGGGACTTGATATGAGTTTATTGACTGCTGTTATATTACCACATCTTGAACAGTATCTAATTAACTTGGAGCCCAAGGTCGCAGACATTCTGCTCGCAGAACTGCGCATTATTGGCCTTGACTTGATTAATTACGTCGAAACTAAATTACATACCAATCCTAAAGAAATTGATGATTCATTGAGTGATAAGAAAAACGATCCTAACTGGGGAAAAGTAATTTAAATCATTAAGGACACACTATGAGAGACACTAAAAAACCTTGTGGCAAAAAAGACAAGAACCCACTTGACCGTCGTTCAGAGAAAGTAACAGAGAAGGCATTTAAGTCTGTTTCTAAATCTGTGAAGCCAGTAGCGAAAGACACGAACAAGACGCGCAGGCCAAGAAAGCGCCTATTATAACAATTAACAATAAGGACATTACAATGAAAAAACACCACGAAAAAGAAGGGATGATAGACAACCGGATGGTCAAAGAGGACCATCAAGGCGGCATTGAACGCGTCAAACAAC
>Ga0210394_10001409_pt1 | contig 38812 bp, 33 predicted proteins | sample IncBWC12MmetaG_FD_160121 | JGI IMG/M metagenome (GOLD analysis project Ga0210394, IMG submission 160121) | Forest soil microbial communities from Barre Woods Harvard Forest LTER site, Petersham, Massachusetts, United States - Inc-BW-C-12-M | ecosystem: Environmental > Terrestrial > Soil >... | reverse complement strand
TGCGTCAGGTCGAAGCCGTCCTGTTGCAGACCCGGATTACTGATCTCACCCATGATCGAAATCTCCGCCGCCTCGCGCGTTATGGCTCTGGTCTTGTTGTGGTGGGATCAGCGAATGACCTTGCGGATCACTTCCAGCAGCTTGCTCGGATCGAACGGCTTCACCAGCCAGCCGGTCGCACCGGCAGCGCGACCCTTGGTCTTCATCTCGTCGCCGGATTCCGTCGTCAGGATCAGGATCGGCGTCGATGCGTAGTTCGGCAGCCCGCGCAGGTTCTTCACCAGCGTTACCCCGTCCATCCGGGGCATGTTCTGATCAGTCAGCACCAGGTCGACGCTCTGCGTCATCGCCTTCTCGTAGGCTTCCTGGCCATCGGCCGCCTCGATCACGTGATAGCCCGCTCCCTTCAGCGTGAAGGAGACCATTTGGCGCATCGAGGCCGAATCGTCCACCGCGAGAATCGATTGCATGACAGTCTCCCCTGCCGAGCCGGGCGCGACTCGGGTGTTCCTAAAAAAGATCGATCGAACCGGCGGTCATCTCGACCTGTCTCACCGGATGCTGATGAACGATTTGCAGGCCGTCTGCAGCCTGCTCCGACAGCGAACGCAGCCGCTCTTCCAGAGTCGACAGGCGCCGCTGCGCGTGCGCGGTCAACTGCGTCGCCATGTCCTGAAACTGCAGCGCGGTCACGGCGGCGTGCACGGCATCGCTCACCTGGTGTCGCTGCGAATCGGCGCTGGCCAATGCGGGCAGCACCGCGGCAATCTGATTGAAACTGATCAGAAGACGATCGCCGGCGTCGTTGATCAGCGACTTCAAGCGCTCCAGGTCAGCCTCGATCAGCGCGCACTCCTGCGCGGCGTCGAGGCCGCCCTGATCGCGCGTTGTAAGGTTGACGGCGTCGGAAGTCATTGGTCACCACGTCTGGAAGCAAGGACCCTGCCCGGCTAGTGTCGGCGAGGCTCGCCGGCCCTGATTTCCGGAAAAGGAACCCGAAATGCGCCAAAATCCCACCACATGAACGTGCCAATCCGCTCGGCTGAGGCTGCCCCGATCCGTCTGCTGGTGGTCGAGGACTCCGAGCTCGACTTCGAGCTCCTGATTGCCATGCTGGCCCGCGACGGCCCCTCGCTGCGCGCCGAGCGGGTCGAGGACGAAGACGGGATGCGGGCGGCGCTCGCGCGCGGCACGGTCGATGCGGTCCTGACCGACCACAACATGCCCCGTTTCGACTCGTTCGCGGCCCTGAAGCTGGCCAAGGCTACCGACCCCGATTTACCCGTTCTGGTGGTTTCGGGCGAGATGTCCGAGGATCTGGCGGTTGCCGCACTCCACGCCGGAGCGGACGATTTCATCCTTAAGTCGCGCCTTTTCCGGGTCGGCCCCGCTTTGACCCGCAGCCTGGAGGCGGCTGCGCAGCGGCGCGCCGGCAGAGCCGCCACCGCCGCTCTGGCCGAAAGCGAGGCCCGCTTGCGAGAGCTGACGCGACACCTGGAATCGGCGAAAGAGGAGGAACGGCGGCGCATTGCCGGAGAGATCCACGACGACGTCGGCTCGATGCTGACGGCGTTGCGCTTCGAAGCGGTGGCGTTGGCCCGCCAGTTGCAGAAGCAGGGCGTCGAAGCGCCGCGCGTACCGCGGATGCTCGATCTGATCGGACAGCTGGTTGCCGCCAGCCATCGCATCCAGCACAAGCTGCGCCCTCCGGTGCTCGATGCGGGATTGGTGGCGGCGCTGCAGTGGCTGGTGGGCTCGTTTGCCGAACGGACCGGGGTGCAAGCCCGCTTCGAGTCGAACCGCGAAGACGTGCCGCTGTCGACCGACGGCTCCGCGGCGCTGTATCGCGCTGCGCAGGAGGCGCTGGCCAACGTGTCCAAGCACTCGCACGCGAAGCTTGTCACGGTCCAGCTGTTCACCTCCGCCGAGGAAGTCACGCTGGAGGTCAGCGACGATGGCGTCGGATTCGATTCCGCCCTGCTGCGGTCGACACCGGGTTTCGGCTTGCGCGCACTGCTCGAGCGCGCGCGCGGCCTGGGCGGCTGGGCCGAGATGAGCTCGACGCCGCAGCGCGGTTCAACGTTGATGTTTTCGATCCCCGCCCAACGCAACGGCGGACAGGAGACCCCTGAGCATGCCTGAGGCCGGCGCGATGCGGATCGACCCTGCGTCCTCGGTGCCGCGATGACGCTGCGCGTGATCGTGGTTGACGACCACGCGATCGTTCGACGCGGGATCGTGGAAATCCTGACCGAGCGGCCCGACCTGACGGTCGTGTCCGAAGCGGCCGACTACGGCCAGCTGCGGGCCCAGATGCGCCAGCACGGCGAAGTCGACATGCTCGTGATGGATCTGTCGCTGCCCGGCAAGGACGGCATCGAGATACTGAAGGCCCTGCATGCCGAGTGCCCGCGGCTGAAGGTGCTGATCGTCAGCATGTACCCGGAGGAGCAGTACGCGGTGCGCGCGTTCAAAGCGGGGGCGAGCGGTTACCTGAACAAGGCGGTCGCGCCTGAAAAGCTGCTGGAAGCGGTCGAGCAGATTGCCAGCGGCCGCAAGTATGTGACCCCGGCGATCGCGCAGGCGCTGATCGATCAGCTGGCCGCGCCCGATGACGGACTGCCCCACGAAAAATTGTCGGACCGCGAATTCCAGGTGCTGAAGCTGATCGCTTCCGGCCATCGACTGTCCGAAATCGCCGATGCGCTGGCCTTGAGCCCGAAGACCGTCAGCGTCTATCGGGCTCGGATCCTCGAAAAGATGAACATGGGCAACAATTCGGAGCTGGTTCACTACGCCGTCAAGAACGGCCTCGCCTGACACCCCTGCTCGAGCGCGTATCCGTCAGGCCGCCTTCAGTACACGGTTCTTGCCGCTGTTCTTCGCCTCGTACAGGCTGGTGTCGGAGCGCCCCATCAACGCCTCGAGCGTCTCGCCCTCGCGCCACTGAGCGACCCCGGCCGAGAACGTCAGAGTCAGCCGCTCCTGCTCGAACTGGAAGGGCCGGCGAGCCAGCTCGCGCTGCAAGCGCTCGACCGCATCGACTCCTTCCTGCATCGAGCAGGCCGGAAACAGCACGCAGAACTCTTCGCCGCCGGAACGTACGGTCAGGTCGGTCGGCCGCAGCGTCGCATGCACCGTCGTCACGAAATGGATCAGCGCGCGATCGCCCACCACGTGCCCGAAGCGGTCGTTGATCTGCTTGAAGTTGTCCAGGTCCATCATCGCCAGCGTCAACGGCGACCCATGGCGCTGCGCGCGCGCCCTTTCGATTCGGAAGACATGTTCCATCCCCCGGCGATTGAGCGCGTTCGTGAGCGGATCCCTTTGCGCCTGGGACGACGCCTCGCTCAGCTGGTGCTCCAGTTGCGAGACGCGCGCCTCGTAGATGCCGACCTTCTTGCGCGCCTCGGTCAGCTCGGCGCGGGATGACTCGATCTGCTCGCGCACGGTCTGGGTGTCTTTCATCAGGCCCTGCACGATGCGCGACAGCGTCGCCACATCGGTCGCCTGCGTCAGCTGTTTATGATAGCCACCCACCTGGCTCTGAAAGCGCTCGGCGTTGCTTCCCATCGCGCCGATGCCTTCGATCAGCGTCGTCAGCATGTCGGTCAGCGCGACCTTGGCTTCCTGCAGTCCCTGCCTGGCGACCGTCTGCTGCACCGTGAGCGCGGTCAGACGGCGCTCGGCGGCGGCGATCTGCCCCGACCGGATCGTCCCTTCGAGCAGGCTCTTCACCGGCTCCAATTGACTGGTCAACCACGCCTCATCCGGCGCAACCTGTCCGAGGTTATTGCACAACAGGGCAAGCAGTCGCTGCAGCCCTTCGCGAACGCGGTGGTCCTCGGCCAACTCGCGCTCGATCGCGTGCACCCACTCGACCGGAGGCGGAGCGCCGGACCAGCTACCACCGTCGCCCACGGCTGACTGCGCCAGATAGGAGCGCAGCTTGTCCCGCGCCGGCTCGGCGCCGCCGGCCGCCTGTTCGAGCGCGCGCAGGCATTGCAACGCAATCCGCTTCCACCCCTCCAGATGCACGGTGGCGCCTGCCGGCCCATCGTTGGCACGGCGATCCCCAGCGCCGGCCGGGACGGCCAACTCGGCGCGATCCGGCGCCGCATCGACCCGGTCAGGCGCTGCCTCGGACGTGCCGGCCTGGTCGGCGGTGGCGGGCGGCACCGCGCCCGTGGCATTGGCCGGTTGCGGCACGGCCGGCCCCCACGATTCGACCAGCCGCTTCAGACGGTCCAGCGCGATCGCGGGATCGCCCCCAGCGGCCTCGATCACGCGGGCGATCGAATCGAGCTTGCGGGCGCGCGTCCAGTTGGCATGCGCCACATCGGCCTGCTTCAAGACGGCCAGCAGCATCGTGGGCCAGGCATCCGCCGCTGCGCCCGGCCGGCGCGACAGGGCACGGTCGACCGCGTCGCGCACCGTGTTCCACTGCTGGCGCTGCGCGGCCTGCAGCATGCTGGTGCCATCCTGCTGCGTCATCCGGCTCTGACGGATCAGGTCGGCTCCGATATTCTTCAGCACGGCCGCCGGGCCCGCGCCGCGCGTGTCAACGCCGGCGCACTCCCAGAACGCCTCGGCGAACGTTTCCGGCGTCGGCACCATCTTTCGCTCGGCCAGAAGCTTCAGCGCGCGCCGGGCGATCTCCGCGTCGTTCAGGGGCGCGACTGCAGGCTCGCTGGGCTTCACCGGTCACTGCCTTCGCCGGGAGTCTGGGCCGGCACCAGCGGCCGGCTCGGGGCGGCGCGCCAATGGGCCTGTGCACCCTGAGCGATCAGCCGGGCAAACTGGTCCGGCGGCACCGGCCGCGAGAAGAGGAACCCCTGCACCAAGCGGCACCCGCGGTCGGCAAGCCGCTGCAGTTGGGCCGGAGTCTCGACGCCCTCGGCTACCACATCGAGGCGCAATCCGAGCCCCATCGCCAGGATCGCGGCCACCAGGGCGGCGCTTTCGCGGCTCGTTTCGAGCTCGCCGACGAAGGAGCGGTCGATCTTCAGCGTATCGATCGGGAGCCGCTTCAGGTAGGCGAGCGAGGAGTAGCCGGTACCGAAGTCATCGATCGAAAGCGCGACCCCCACCTTCTTGAGTGCCCGCAGCTGAGGCAGGACGATGTCGAGGTTGCGCATCATTGCCGTCTCGGTGATCTCGAGCTCGAGCAGCCCCGGCGGGATCCTGTGAGACTGCAGACACTCCTTCACCGGCGCGCTCAGATTGCCGCGCTGCAGATGACGCCCCGAGATATTCACCGAAACCGGGACCCGGCGCAGCCCGGCGCGGTCCCACGCATCCAGCTGGCGGCACGCTTCGTTCAGCGCCCATTCGGTGATCGGAACGATCAGCCCCGAGTCCTCGGCGGCCGGAATGAAATCCGAGGGCGATATCAGCTCGGCATCGCGCTGCCAGCGCATCAGTGCTTCGGCGCCGACGATCATGCCGGTCGCCACATCGATCTTGGGCTGATACACCAGCCGGAGTTGCTGCAGCCCGATCGCGCGATGCAGATCCGACTCGAGCTTCCAGTGGGCATGACGCACCACGTTCATGCGTTCGACGTAGCGCATGCAGCCGTTGCCGCCCTGCTCCTCCAGGGCGCGCATGGCCAGGTCAGCCCGGCTCAGCAGGCCATCGACCTCGTTGCCATCGGCCGGAGACACCACCGCGCCGATCGAAGCGGTGACGAACAGCTCCTGGTCGTCGACCGGAAACGGCTGCTGGAACGCATCCAGCGCCCGCCCGGCGAGTTGCTCGAGCTCGGCATCGCTATGCAGGTCGGGCAGCAGCAGCACGAACTCGTCGCCACCGACCCGCGCCACCCGTGGCCACAGGCCCGCATGCTCAGGCTGCTCGACGTCCTGCAGGCCGACCACGCGCTCGCAGGGCGAGTTGGGCCGGTCGTCGTGGCGCGCAACGCTGCTGAGGCGGCGCGCGATCTCGCGCAGCAACTGATCGCCGGCGCTGGTCCCGAGCGAGTCGTTGATATGGCGGAACCGGTTGACGCCGAGCAGCAGCAGTCCGGTGCGCAGGCCGCACGCGCGCGCCCGCTCCAGCTCGGCGCTCAAAATCTCGTGAAAATGGCGGCGGTTGGGAAGACCCGTCAACACATCGATGCGCTGGACCTTCAACAGGTCGGCGCGGCTGCGCACCAGCTCCTCGCGCACGCGGGATGCCCGGGTCAGATAGCGCAGCCGCTGCGACAGCAGCGTCCACCGCCCCGGCGTCTTGACGAAGAAATCGGTGGCGCCCGCATCGTACGCACGCCCGATCGATTGCTCATCATCCAGGCCCGTCAGCATCACGACCGGCACGTGTGCGCCGCCGGGCAGGCCGCGCAGCCGTTCACACGTGGCAAAGCCGTCCAGATCCGGCATCACCGCATCCAGCGCGACGACTTGCGGCTGCTCCTGCTCGAAAAGCTGCAGAGCGCGAGCGCCTCCGTCGGCCTCGATGACGCGCCAGCCACGCTCGGACAGGCCGGCCGCCGTCAGCATGCGGACGATCGCATCGTCGTCCACCAGCAGCACCGTGCCTTCCTCGCCAGCCGAAGCATCGGCCTCCGAGATGGATGCGGCCAATTCGACGATGGCGGGCTCGACGGGCTTCATCGGCTTGCCGCTCCCGCCGTCTGCACCGCCGCCGACGCATCGCCCGCGTCCTTCGAGATCCTCGCCTGGCCGCGCCGCAGCCTGGCCCGACGCCATTGACCGGCCTGCCACAGCTCGGTGTGGATCGCCTCGATCAGCTCGATCATCTCGGCCGACGCTTCGACGCGGTGGTCCGCGAAGAATTCGAGGAACGCGTGGGTCGACCCATCGCCGGCGATCGGGATCACGAAGCCGCTTCTGAGGCCGCTTTGGACGGCCGCGTCGTGACGCTCCCACTGGTGCAGGCGATCCAGATCGGTCATCCAGTGCGGCATCCCGGTGGCGCCCGCCAACCCGATCGGGCTGTTGGCGCTGTACTCCGCGCCGAGCGCTTCGCTCGCTGCCATGAAGGCTGCAAACCGCTCCGGTTCGGACACGAACCAGGACGAGCGCTCGATCGGATCGAGCCCCTCGGCCGGCTCACCGACGATCAGCACGCGCCCGATCGGCCAATCCAGGTATCCGCCGAGCTCCTCCACCGCCCGCTCCAGCACCTGTTCCAGATGCTCGCACTCCAGGGCGGCGGTCGAGACGTTGCGCAGAACGCGCATCAACGCGTAGCGGCGCTGCAATTCCAGGCTGTTCTGCATCTCTTCCAGATGCAGCCCCTTGACGCGCTCGAGTTGTGCCAGCAGGGCGCCGGTCATCGCATCGAACGAGGCCACCAGGTTCTGAACGTCGTTGCGGCCCCGTGCCACTGCGCAGCCGGTATAGCGCACCGAAAGCTGCTCGGCGCGCCTGGACAGCACGCGCAGCGGGCGGTTCAGGCGGCGGGCCAGCAGCAGGCCCCCGGGCGTGGCGATCGCCAGGGTCAAGGCGGCAACCCATCCGGCCCGCAACCCCAGGCCGTCGTGCAGCGCAATGGACAGCGCGACGGCGCAACACAGCGCGGCGACCAGGACAGGTGCGATCGGCCAGGCGCGTGCCGCATGCAGCGCCAAGACCGGGTCGGAAGACCCCGCCGGCGCCACCGGCTGGCCCGGCCCGTCGGCGCTCGGAAAGGCCAACGGCGAAGCCAGCACGGACGCTCCGGAGGCCGCCGCTTCCATCAGATTGCCCTCAAGGCATGAATTTCGGATCATCGCTATTGCCGTGCGCACGCAAGCCTCGAAGCGTGCCCCCTTGGCTTTTTTTCGACGGCCTAAGACCGAACTTGATCGGCCTGGGAGCCGGAAAGGGGGTCAATTCCGAGGATTGCCCGGAGGCGGGGCGCGCCGGGTAAGCCCGGGGGTCACCTGCGAGGTTTGCGCAAGCGCTGGCACAATCGACACGTGACCCTGAATTCCGTCCTGATGATGCTGCTCGGCGCCCTGACGCTCGGCGCAGCGATCGGCATCTTCAGCGTGATTGGAACGCGCCAGCGCCGGGCGGACACGGAGCGCGCAGCGTTGCGCCGCGCGCTGGCGTCATCGAGCGACTGGTGGTGGCGCACCGACGCCGAGCTGCGGGTGGTCGAGACCGAATCCGCCCGCAGCGGCCATCCTCAGCTGAAGCTCGATTCGCTGCAGGGTCGCGCTCCGTGGCAGCTCGAAGCGAGCCCAGCTTCCGCGCCGCCGCCACCGCGCATTGCCGAGGCGCTGGCGCAACGGCTGCCGTTCCGCGATGTCGAGGTCGAGGTGCGGGCACCGGGCGCTCGCTCAGTGTCGCTGCGTCTGAGCGGAGCCCCGCTTTACTCGGCCACCGGCAGGTACTGCGGCTATGCCGGGGTCGGCAGCCTGGTGGCCGAGCGCGCGGTCAGCGCCGATCGCGCAGAGGCGTTGCAAGCCCGCATCCGTCAACTCGAAGCCGACAACCAGGCCCGCCTGCAGCGCCACGAGCTGGCAGTGCGCGAGCTGGAAAGCTTCGCATACTCGGTATCGCACGATCTGCGCGCCCCGCTGCGCGTGATCGACGGCTTCGCCCAGATCGTGCTGGAGGACTATGGCGAGCGGCTGGACTCGCTGTGCCGCGAGCATCTGAAGCGAATTGTCGGAGCCGCCGGGCGGATGAATTCGATGATCGACACGCTGCTGTCGATGTCGCGCATGACCGGCCGCGAGCTGCAGTTCGAGCGGGTCGACCTGTCCGAGACCGCTCGCCAGCTGACCGAGGAACTGAAGGCGGCCGAGCCCGGCCGCAGCGTCGAAGTCGCAGTGCAACCCGGCCTGAGCATCCAGGGCGACCGCACCTTGCTACGCCTGGTGCTGCAGAACCTGCTCGGCAACGCGTTCAAGTTCTCTGCCAAGACCCGTGACGCGCGAATCGAATTCGGGCGCCGGGCCGACGGCGATCACGCCTTCTTCGTGCGCGACAACGGAGCCGGCTTCGACATGCGCTTCGCCGATCGCCTGTTCGGCGTATTCCAGCGCCTGCACTCGCAGAGCGAATTCGCCGGCACCGGCGTCGGCCTGGCGACCGTTCAGCGGATCGTGCGGCGCCACAGCGGACGGATCTGGGCCGAGTCCGAGCCCGGCAAAGGCGCCACCTTCTTCTTCACGATGTGGGAGCAACCCGCTAGCGCGGAATCGAGTTGAGCCGGTTGGCGGCCTCGACCATGCTGGCGGCCAGCGACTCGACCGTGCGGCCCTCGACGCGCGCCTGCTCGCGCAGCGCCTGCAGCGCCCGGTTCTGGTCGATGCGCAGCCGCTCCATCAAAATCCCCACGGCAACGGCTTCGTCGCGGCCGGCGCCTGCGGCGCCCGCTGCTGGCGGCTTGGCTTGGACCGCGGGCTCGGCGTCGAGCTTGGCGAGCGCCGCGTTCACCGCCGGCACGATCTGGCGGATGTCGATCGGCTTGACCAGATAGCCCAGGGCACCGAGACGCGCCGATTCATCCACGATCGACGGATCGCCGAAGGCGGACAGGAAAATGAATCCGGTCGACGTGTTGGACGCCAGGTAGCGCGCCACGTCCATGCCCGATTTGCCCTGCATCCGCATATCGAGTATCGCCAGGCGGGGCCGGTGATTGCGCGCGAGCAGGATCGCATCGTCACCGTTGTCGGCCTCGAGCACTTCGAAGCCCGCCTGTCGCAGGCCGGCCACCACCGTCGCCAGCACGAGCCGGTCGTCGTCGACCACCAGGATTCGGGTCGGTCGAGCTCCAATCGTCCGGTCGTTGGCCGCGTTTGCCACTAGGCGAGATCCTCACGCACCGCGGGCGCCGACAGGTCCAGCAGCGCGGTGACCCGATCGTCGTCCTGCTCCAGCGTCAGGTGCGCGCCGCGGCGCGGCAGCAGCGCCTTGATCAGTCCGAGGCCGGATACGCCGGAGGAGATGCGGCCCAGGTCGAAACCGGCGGGCAGTCGACCCGCATTCTGGATCCGCACGGCCAGGCCATCGGGGCGCGATAGCACCTGGACATCCAGCGTCAGATCGCGACTCTCGCGGTACTTGATCGCGTTGGTTCCCAGCTCGTTGATCACGAGGGCGAGCGGCACCGCTTCGCCCTCGGGCAGCCCCCAGCGCCACAGGGCGGAGGCCGACGGCACCAGGCGCACCTCGACGCCGAACATCGCGGCCAGGTTGTTGAAGATGCCTTGCACGACACCGAGCACCGGCAGCGTTCCGGCAGCGCCGATCTGCAGTCCGTGAACCTGCGCAATCGCCTGGATCTGGCCGGCGATTTCGTTCAGCTGAGGGGCCACTTCGGGCTTTCCGCTGGCCATGTGCTGCAGCAGTCCGGCCACCCCCTGCAGGTTGTTCTTGATCCGGTGGTGAACCTCGCGCACCAGCACGTCGCGCTGGCGGACCGCATCTTCCAGCCTTTGCTGCTCGGCCGCCATTCTGGCCGTCACATCCTCGGCCACGCCGAACACGCGCAGCAGGCCGTCGTGCATCCTGGCCGGATTCAGCCGCACGCTGATCGAGCGCACGCCTCCGTTGGGGTGGTCGACCCGCACCGATATTTCGGCCCGCTTCAGCTGACGCAGGCCTGCGATGACACGCGGCAGCAGGTGTGCCAGCCGGTCGGCGTCGTCGAAGTGAACGTGGCGCAGCGCATTGCGCGGATTGTCCATCAGCTCCGACAGCGGCGCCCCAAACAACTGCGTGTAGCGCGAATTGACGTACAGCACCTGGGTCAGGTCGCCGTTGGCGATGAACACCAGCTGATCGATGTTCTCGGCCAGCTGGCGGAACCGCGTCTCGGTCTCGCGCAAGGCCGTCTCGGCGCGCACTTCATCGGTCAGATCGTCCACGATCGACATCACGTAACTGGCCGAGGGTTGCTCGCCCGGCGGGCCATCGAACAGGGGCACCACGCGCTGGTTGACGATCAGAGTGCGCCCGTCGGCTCGCAGCATGACGTCGCGCGGTCGCTCGATCTGTCCGCCCTCGGCGATCGCCTTGCGATCCATCTCGCGGTACAGGTCGGCGAACTGGCGCCCGTACACTTCGTGCCAGGTGCGCCCGATCACCTGGGATCGTTCGAGGCCGGTCATCACCTCGCCGGCGCGGTTCAGGCTGACGAAGCGGCCGCTCTTCACGTCGCGCACCGACACGAGGACCGGCAGGTTCTCGATCACCAGGTCCAGGTAGTTGCGCATCGTGCGCAATTCGTCCTCGGAGCGGTGTCGCGCATCCACGTCCATCAGCGCCACGATCACGCCCCGCTCCGGCGCCTCCTCCTCGAGGGGCCGCACGTTGCCGGCGCACCAGAAGCCCGACCCGTCCGCGCGCCGCATCGCGTGCTCGAAGGTGGCCGAGCCGGCCGCTCCGATCCAGTCGGCCTGCACCCCGCGCCAGTCGGCTGCATCGGCGAACAATGCGCCGAACTGCAGCTCCCGCAGGTCCGGCGCCGAAAAGCCGAACATGCGCTCGGCGGCGGCATTGGCCTTCACGACCAGGTCGTTGGCCACGTACAGGATCGCCACCAGCGCATTGTCGAAGATCAGCTGCAGCTCGTTTAACGCCAGGCGCAATTCGCGCTCGGATCGCTTGCGCTCGTCGATGTTGACGAAAGCGAAGATGTAGCCGAGCTCGGGCCGTTCGGGATTGACGGCACGCCCCTGCACCGCCACCCAGATCGGATCCGACCGGCGCCGATACAGCAGCAGCTCGAATTCGCACGCTCCGGCGCTGCGGATCGTCTCGAAGCGCTCCTCCAGGCTGCCCAGCAGCATCCGGTCCGACGGATGCGCGAACAGCTGGATCTGGTCGACCAGCGTCCCAGACTCGCACCCGAGCAGGTCCTCCATCGCGGCGTTGGCGCGCACCAGGCGCCCGTCGCGCACGAACAGCAGCCCGACCAGCGCGGTGTCGAAGATCAGGCGGCTCTCGGCCAGCAGGCTCTGCAGCTCGGCGGCTGCGCGCGCGGCCGCTTCGCGCTGCTGGCGCAACTCGGTGAAATCCTGGAACGTGAAGATCGCCTCGGCCGGTGCCGCGTCGGCTTCCCCGCCATCGAGCGGACGCGCCTGAACCAGGCACCAGCGCGGCCGGCCGTCGCGCCCGTACAACACCACTTCGGCGCTGGTCGTCAGGCCCGGCCGCACGGCCGGCAGTCCCGGAACATCCTCCGGCGCCTGGCCGTCGCGGTGCAGGCACAACTGCCACAGCGACATGCCGATCGCCTCGGCGTCGCTGTAGCCGAACATCCGCCCGAATTCGCGGTTGGCGAGCACGATCTGGCCGTCGCGCGTCTTCACGACGCCGGTGCTCATCGTTTCCAGCAGCGACTGCTGCTCACGCAGCGCCGAGCGCAGCTGTCCCTCGAACAGCTTCTGGTCGGTGAAGTTCTCCATCACCAGCAGGTAGCGGCGCGAGGTGTCGCCGCTTCCGAGCGCGCGCCAGCCCAGCTTCGCCCACACGGTGCGGCCCTCGCGGTCCAGCAATCGACGATCCGGCTCCGACACCAGCGCGGCGCCGGCCGGCAGGTACTCCATCAGACGTTCGCGCTGCTTCAGGCTGGCGACGACATCGTCCGGGTGCATCAGCCGCACCGGATCGCGGCCCAGCAGGTCGTGCTCGCGATAGCCCAGCAGCGCGCAGGCGGCGCGGTTGGCGCGCCGGATCCGGAAGCTCGAGTCCAGCTGCAGGATCCCGACCGGGCTCTCGTTGAAGATGGTCGCCAGGCGCTCCGCATTCTCGGCAAGCTCGACCTCGATGCGCTTGCGGTCCGAGATGTCCCGCACCAGCAGGAAAATGAACTCGCGCTCACCGTGTTCGACCCGCTGCAGAACCACGTCGACTTCGAACTCGGAGCCCAGGCGGGTGCGGTAACGCGCCTCGCCGTGAAACGCGCCGCGCCCGAGCAGCGCCTCGATCATCTCCCCCAGGCGCTCCTCGGTCAGGCTGGCGTCGATCGCGCCCAGGCGCAGCCCGGTCAGCTGCTCCCGGCTGTAGCCGAGCCAGGCCAGGGCGGTTTCATTGGCGTCCAGGATCGCGCCGTCGCGGCCGATTTCCAGAACCATCTCGCCGGCCGAATCGAGCGCCTGTCGCAGCGCGGCCAGCGAGGTCTCGGCAAAGCGCTCCCGGTCGAGCCGCTCGACGGTCAGGAACACGCCGCCGAAAGCGTCTTGCGTGCCGAACAGCGGGGTGCGACGCTCGCGCACCCAGGGCCGGTCGCCGCCCGAGAATTCGTACTCGATCTGCTGCGACACGCGCACCTCGCCGTCGCGCATCCTCTCCAGCGAGCGCATCACGCCCGGCTGCGAAGAGTGATCGAAGGCCTGGTCCAGGCGCCGCCCCAGCAACTGCCCCACTTCCACCCCGAGCAGCTGGGCGAGGTAGGCGTTGCAACGCGTGTAGCGCAGGTGGCTGTCGAGCACGGCCATGCCGATGCGCGCCGACGACATCAAAGTCGACACCATCGCGTCGGCCGCCCGCGTGGCGCGCAGCGCGCTGCGCGGCACGGTCACGTCGCGCATCACCGCCGTCACGAAGGATGCTTCGCCGTCGGAGTCGAGCTCCAGCATCAGCCGCACTTCGAAGTTCTTGGCACCGGTGGGGTGCGCGTAGGAGAACTTGAAGCTGCGCGTGTCCAGCGAATCGAGCGTGGCCGCCAGCTTCGCTTCCCACAGCGGTGCGTACGCGGTGAAATGCTCGACGTGATTCAGCGGCCGCCCGATCAGCGCCGCCCGCGAAATGGCGGTCGCGCGCTCGACCGCCGGGTTGGCGTAGACGACGACCAGGCGCCGGTCAAAGCGCAGCACGGCGTCGGGCAGTTCCTCGAACAGGCGGGCCGATGGCGGCGACACCTCGGTCGGCTCGCGCGCCGCGGCTTGCAGCCAGGGCGGGGCTGCGCCCGCCTGCAAGGGGCCGCGCGGCGCCGGCGCCGACTCGATCGCCAGGGTGCGGCTGCTGGATGCCAGCTCGGGCGGACCGGATGGGGGGCGCGCCCGCAAGCGGCTGCGATCAGATAGCGTCGAATCGGCCAAGCCTTGCTCCGTCACGCCACGGCGCCCGCCGCGATGGCGGCGGCACCTCGAACGAAGAATACCGGAACGAGGCGTTCGCCGGAACGCTGAGCGATGTCAAAGATAATTGAACAGCGACAGCTTGGAGACGGCCGAATAGCTCTGCAACGCCGCTTGATAGGTCGTCTGCTGCTGAGCCAACTGCGTGGCCGCCTTGGCGTAGTCAACGTCCTGGATCGAAGAAAGCGAGGAATTCGCCTGCAGCGTGCGATCGCTGTTCAAGCTCGCATAGGAGTTCAGTTGCTGCAGCTGATCGCCGACTTCGGCCTGCTTCAGCGTCATGTGATCCAGCGCCTGGCTCATCGAGGCCAGAGTGGACCCCAGCGATGTCTCCAATTGCGCGGTCGCGGTCGGCGTGTCGGCTGGCTGCTGCAATGCAGCGATCGCATTGGACATCGTGGTGAATATCGACTGGTAGGCGGCCGGAGCCACTGTGAACGAATCGCCGTTGGCGGGCGCTCCGTTCAGCGTGACTTGCAGTCCGTCGAACGCGATCGTGGCGGGCGCGGTGTAGTTGCCGCTGGTGACCGTCTGGTTGGTGGTCGCGTCCTGCACCTGGTAGGTCGTGCTCGAACCGCCGACCGAGAAGCTGATCGTGTAGTTGTCGCCGGTCAGCGCCGACGGGTTCGCGACCGCGCCGGTGTCGATCGTGCCGGTTCCGGTATTGCTCGAGTTGGCCGCGGTCACGAAAGACCCGTTGCCGGGCCGTATCTTCTGGAATATGTCGTCGCCCGAAAATTTGATCTGCAGCTGTCGGTTCTGCGACACCTGGACCGATTGCAACGTGCTGTCGCCGCCGTAGCTCACCGTGTTGCCCACCTGTGAGAACGGCGGAGCCGACTGCTGCGACCCGGCAAACAGGTACCCGCCCTGGCCGTCGCTGGTGTTGGCGAGCCCCACCATCTGGTTCAGGTCCCCTTGCAGCTGCTGCACCAGTGCCAGGCGCTGCGAATCCGAGTAGCTGCCGTCGCCGGCCTGCACCAGCGTCTGCTGCGCGCTTTGAACCAGGTTGACCAGGCTGGTCATCGCCGAATCGGCCTGGTTCAGCTGCATCTGCGCTTCGTTCTGGTTGCTCTGGAATTGCGTCAGCTGCGAGATCGTGCTGTTCAGCGACGCCACGTTCGCAGCGCCGATCGGATTGTCCGAAGGCGAATTGATCTGTTTGCCGGACGACAGCTGCAACTGCGTCTGCATCAACTGCGACTCGGCGCTGCTGATCGCCTGCTCGCCGTTCTGGAACATCGTGTAGGTGGAAATTCTCATATCAACCTGTTCCGCATCGGTGTTGGGTTGCTGGCCCGTTCAATCGATCGCCGCGCACGTGGGAACGGATGCCGAGTTAGGCGCCCGTGGCGCTCGCGATACCCAGGATCTGATTGAACAGCGTCGAGGCGATCGTGATGACCTGCGCGGCGGCCTGATATTGCTGCTGATACTGCAGCAGGTGCGCGGCCTCTTCGTCGAGATTCACGCCAGAAATCGAGCTCTGGGCGTTCTGCGCGCTTTGCAGGATCGCCTGCTGGTTCTGCTGATCGGCTTGCGCGTTGGCGGTCATCGTGCCGACCTGGGCCACCACCGAGGCGTAGCCGGAACCGAGCGAGGAGCCGTTGATCAGGTTGGAGCCTTGCAGCTGCGCCAGCGCCAGCGCGTTCGTATTGTCGCCGGTGCCGCCCAGGTTGGCACCCACGTTGACCGAATCGCCGTTTGCCGGGGTGCCGAGCAGCGTCAGGTTCCAACCGTTGAAACTGATCGCCTGGCCGGCCGTGTAGGTTCCCGACGTCGACGTCCCGGCGGTCGAATCCGTCAGCGTATAGGCGGTCGGACTGGTGAAATTGATCGAGACCGAGTCGGTCAGGTTGGCGTTGCGGCTCGGTCCGGCCACCGACAGCGAGGACACGCCGAGCGATCCCGTGTTGCTCGAAGGCATCGAGGCTTTGACTGGGCTGGCGGCCGCGATCTGTTGCGGCTGGCCGATTGCGACGGCCAGGGCGGTGGCGGCGGTCCGCACTGGCTCGATGGTGAAGGTGTCGCCGTTGGTGGGCGTGCCGCTGACGCTGATCGTGATGCCGTCGACCGTGGCGGGGCTGCCGGGCGACAGCGACGACAGCGTCGTCTGCTGGCCGTCCGACGTGCGCGTCAGCACGTACTGGCCGCTGACGACCTGCAGGCGATAGTCCGATGCCTTCAGCTGGGTCGTGTCGCTGAACGCGGCGCTCACGGTCTCGGCGGGAGCTCCGCCCGAGGTCGCGTTGGTGGTCGCAGCGATCACCGTGGGCGAGATCGGAGAAAAGAAGTTGGTGCCGGCGGCGCCGTTCAGATCCTGGCCGAGCAGGCTTTGCTGGTTGAATTGGGACCCGACCACCACCGCGAGCTGTCCGATCTGGTTCTCGACGGCCGGAATGTCCTGCAGGCTGAATTGCATCAGGGCACCGATATCGCCCCCGGTGCTGCCGGTTGCGGTGATCGGGATGATGGTGTTGCCGGCCTTGGTACCGACGGTGATGTTCTGCGGATTGGTCGGATCCTGCCCCATCGCCATCTGGGTTGTCTGATCCCCGACCACCAGCGGTTGGCCGTTTGCCAGAAAGACGTTGACCGAGCCATCGCTCTGCGCCATGGTCGTGACGCCGATCGACTGGTTCAAGGTTTGGATGGCCTGGTCGCGCTGGTCGAGCAGAGCGTTCGGCGACCCTCCCGAGGCCGTGGCAAGCGCAATCTGATCGTTCAGCTTCCCAATCTGGGCGGTCGTCGTGTTGACGTTCGCGATTTCCTGCGAGATCTGCTGATTGGCCGTCTGCTGCATTTGCGCCAGCTGACCGTAGGTGCCGTTGAAGTTGGCCGCCATCTGCTGCGCCGAAGCCAACACCGATTGGCGTACCGCCACGTTGCTGGGCTGCTGGGTCAGCGTCTGAACCTGCGCAAAAAACTGATTGACCTGATCGCCCAGGCTGCCGGCCGTGTTGGAGAACAGATTGCTGACGTCGTTGAGCAGCGTTGCGCGCGTGCCGGCCTGGTTCGAGGCGGCCTGGGCCTGGTCGACCTGCTGGGTCAGCAGCTGGTTGTACTCGCGCGTGATGCCTTGTACCGCGACACCCTGACCGATGTAATTTCCGCTCAGCCCCGTCTCAACCTGGGCCGACAGATCGATGACCTGGCGCGAATAGCCGGGCGTATTCGCGTTCGCGATGTTGTTGCCAGTGGTTTCCAGCGCCGTATAGGCCGCGGTCAGTCCGCTGTTTGCGATCGAAAGCAATCCGCCTGACATCGAGTCTCACCCTACCGTTACGAATGTGATCGGCAGCCGGTGCCGAAAGTTAAGCGTCGTGTGGTCATCCCGTCCCCCGGATCGACGAGGCCGTTCGGATGACGCTGGCCAGCTTCTCGGCGTAGGCCGGATCGGTCGAGTAGCCGGCCTGCTGCATCCCGAGCGCGAACCCGCCGGCACTGCCGGCCGACGCCACCGCGCCGGAGTAGCGCTGGTTGCGCCCGATCGTCAGCGCCCAGTCCTGGAAGGCGGCCGCATAACTGTCGTAGGCACGGAAGCTCTGGACCGTCGTGCGAGGCACCCCGCCTTCGTACTCCGTGGTCGTGACCTGAGTCGTCTTGCCCTGCCAACCCGGTCCGGCCTTGATGCCGAACAGGTTGTAGCTGGGTGACCCGTCGGCCGCCCGGATCTCGCGTTGACCCCAACCGGACTCCAGCGCTGCCTGGCCGAGAATGAAGCTGGCCGGCACGCCCGTGAGCTGCTGCGCGCGCATCGCATCGGCCCAGTGGCCCTGCATGAACTGGCGCTGCGTCTCGGGTGGGGCCGTCCTGGCTGGGGCCACCGTGGGCGGCGTCGCCGTGTTGGACACCCTCACCCCCAGCCCCTCTCCTGCAAGCGGGAGAAGGGAGGAACTGCTCCATTGCTTCGCATTGCCTGGGGGAGCAACGAGGGGGCCAGCCGAGCCCCCTTGTTCTCTTCCTATCGCCATTTCCGGCCGCAGGCCGGAAAAGGGGCCGGGGGTGAGGGTGCGCGAAGTTGTGGCGGCGGCCGCCTCGCCTGCGGGTGATGCTACGGCGGGCTTGCCCGCCGTAGCCGCGGAAGCGGCGAAGGCGGGAAGGTTGCGTCCGAGCTGGCGCGCGATCAGATCGGACAGCCCGGTGCCTTTGGCCGCGATTTGCTGGGCCACCTGCTGGTCCAGCATGCCGCGGAACATGTCCTGTTCCTTCGAATCGAGCAGCCCCGACTGCGGTGTCGCATCGCGCATGCTCTTCAGCACCATCTGCATGAAGAGCGCCTCGAACTGGGTGGCGACCTTCTTGACGGCCTGGCGAGGATCGTCGCGAGCGGTGCGCTTGAGCTGCTCCAGCGACCGGCTGTCGGCCGCCAGACCTCCAGCCACCGTTCCGAGCTTCGAATTGAAGTCGCTCGCATCCATAACCTACGGCGTCATCACTAGATGACTTCCAGATCGGCGCGCAGCGCGCCGGCCGCCTTCAAGGCCTGCAGGATGGCGACCAGGTCGGCCGGGTTGGCTCCCAGCGAGTTCAGCGCTTTGACCAGGTCGGCCAGGTTGGCCGCCTTGGGCAGCTTCATCAGCACGCCGCCGTCCTGCTTGAGCTGAATGTCGGTCTTTTCGGTGACCGTGGTCTGGCCGGACGACAAAGGCCCCGGCTGGGACACGACCGGCGTCGACGTGATCGTCACCGACAGATTGCCGTGCGCGATCGCGGCCGACTCCAGCTGTACCGTGCGGTTCATCACGATCGAGCCGGTGCGCGCGTTCACGATCACGCGGGCGGTCGGCTCGAGCTGCGCGACCTGCAGGTTCTCCAGTTGCGCCATGAAGCGCACCCGCCGGTCCGGATCGGTCGGGGCCTTCACGTCGATCACGCGGCCGTCCAGCGCGTGTGCCGTGCCATCGCCCATGTCAAGGTTGATGGCGTCGGTCACCGCCTGCGCCGTCGAGAAATCCGTCGCATTCAATTCGAGCGTGATGCTCTCGCCTTGCAGGAACGGCGAAGCCACCGCACGCTCGACCGTGGCGCCATCGGGCACGCGTCCGGCCGCCAGATGATTGATCTGCACCTTCGATCCGCCCTGAGCGGCGCCCGCTCCGGCCACCAGCACGTTGCCCTGGGCCACCGCGTAGATCTGCGCATCGGCGCCCTTGAGCGGGGTCATCAGCAGCGTGCCGCCCTTCAGGCTGCGGGCATTGCCGAGCGAGGAGACGGTCACGTCGAGTTGCTGCCCGGGCCGCGCGAACGAAGGCAGCTCGGCCGTCACCATCACCGCAGCGACGTTCTTCAGCTGAGGGTTGGTTCCCGGCGGCAGCGTGATGCCGAGCTGCGTCAGCATCGATTGCAGGCTTTGCACGGTGAACGGCGTCTGGGTGGTCTGATCGCCGCTGCCGTCGAGCCCGACCACGAGGCCATAGCCGATCAACTGGTTGCCGCGCACGCCCTGGACGGTGGCCAGGTCGCGAATCCTTTCGGCGTGCACCGGCGCCGCGATGCCCATCGCGCAAACCAATGCCCAGCCGAGCGCCGATGCCGGCCGGGCGCAGCGCCCGCTTCTGGTCGCGCCCATCAGAACGGCGACCACGAGTTGAAGAAGCGGCCGAGCCAGCCCTGGACCTGCGCCTGTTCGATATTGCCGCCGCCGCGATAGTCGAGCCGCGCGTCAGCGACCTGGGTCGAGCTGATCACGTTGCCGGACTGAATCAGCGCCGGGTCGATCACGCCCGAGAAGCGCAGCACCTCGGAGTTCTCGCGGATCCCGATCTGCTTTTCGCCGGCCACCATCAGATTGCCGTTGGCGAGCACTTCGATCACCGTCACCGTGATGGTTCCGGTGAACAGGCCCGACGAGGTGGTGGCGCCGGTTCCGTTGAATGCATTGTCGGAACTGGCGGTCGTATTCAAGCCGTTGATCGACATCCCGAGCACGCCCTTGACGGCCGGGATCACCGCCGTCGCGTTGGTCTTCTTCTCGGTGTTCGAACTCGCACTTTGGCTGGCGTTGAGCGTCTCGTTCAACTGGATCGTCAGCAGGTCGCCGATGGCGCGCGGCCGGCGGTCCTGGAACAGCAGCAGATTGCCTTGCGGGCGAAAGATCGCGCCGGTCGGGTGCTCGGACTGATCCAGGGGGGGCTGCGGCCGCGCCGTGGTCACCGAGGAGACCTTGATTCGATCGCGCGGCGTCGAGCAGGCGCCCAGCGCGACCAGGAACGGCGCGACCAGGCAAACGAATCGGAGAAGAAATCGGCTCATCGGCTTCATGGGGCGCAGGCGGCCAGGCCGCCCGCTGCCGGATTACATCTGCGACAGGCGTTGCAGCATCTCGTCGGAGGTCGAGATCGCCTTGGAATTGAGCTCGTAGGCTCGCTGGGTCTGGATCATCGAGACCAGCTCCTCGACCACGTTCACATTGCTGGTCTCGACATAGCCCTGCTGCAGCGTACCCAGCCCGTTGCTGCCGGGCGTGTTGGCGCTCGGGGTGCCGGAAGCGGCCGTCTCGGCAAACAGGTTCTGCCCCTTGGACTCGAGGCCCGCCGGATTGATGAAGCCGGCCAGCTGGATCGCCCCCACGTTCTGGGCGGCGGCCTGCCCCGGCAGCGTGACGCTGACGGTGCCGTCGGCGCCAATCGTGACCGACTGGGCGGTCGGGGGAATCGTGACGGCCGGCGTCAGCGCGAAGCCGGAGTTGTTCACCATCTGCCCTGCCGCGTCGATGTGGAAGGTTCCGTCGCGCGTGTAGGCGGTCGTGCCGTCAGGCATCTGGACCTGGAAGAAGCCGTTGCCGTTGATCGCCATGTCGAACTGGTTGCTGGTCTGCTGCAGGTTGCCCTGCGTGAAGATGCGCGGGGTCGCAACCAGCTGCACGCCGGTGCCCAGCTGCAGACCGGTGGGCAGCTGCGTCTGCTGCGACGAGTTGGCACCCGCCTGGCGCACGTTCTGGTACAGCAGGTCTTCGAATGCCGCGACCTGCCGCTTGTATCCATTGGTGCCGACGTTGGCGAGGTTGTTGGAGATGACGTCCAGCTGTGTCTGCTGGGCATCCATCCCGGTCTTGGCGATCCACAGGCTTCTGATCATTGCTCAACTCCCAGGTTACTCAAGCGCCGTCCTGTCCCGATCAGGCGCTGATGACGCTGCTTGCCTTCTGCTCGTTCTGCTCGGCCGTGCTGAGCATCTTCATCTGCAGCTCGAACTGCCGCGAAGCTGCGATCATCCCGACCATCGACTCCACGACGTTCACGTTGCTGCCCTCCAGCGTGCCATCCGCCACCCTGACCGAGGCATCGGCTTCGGCCGGCTCGCCACCCTGAGTCCGAAACAGGCCGTCTGAGCCCTTGGCCAGCTCCGACGAAGGCGGATTGACCAGCTTCAACTGCCCGACCGTGGTCGGCGTCTTGGAGCTCGCCGCCTTGACGGTGACGGTGCCGTCGGAAGCAATCAGTATCGATTGCGCGTCGGCCGGTATCGAGATCGGCCCACCGGTGCCTTGGACCTGCAGGCCGTTGGCCAGTTGCAGCACACCGTCGGGCCCGACCTGCAGCGCGCCATCGCGTGTATAGGCTTCCGAGCCGTCGGTGCCTTGAACCGCGAACCAGCCCTGCCCCTGGATCGCCACGTCCAGCGTGCGGCCGGTCGCCGTCGAAGGCCCCTGCGAGAAATCGGCGCCCGTCGTCGTTTCGACCGCGAACACGCGCGTTCCCGACTGCGGGCTCACCGCAGGCACCGCGCGCAGGCCCACGGTGTCGGCCCGAAAGCCCGTCGTGGTGGCGTTGGCGAGATTGTTCGACAGCGTCGCCTGCCGCTCGAGCAGGTACTTCGCGCCGCTCATCGAGGTATAGATCAATCGGTCCATGGCGCTGGCCCTTAGACTGCTGAACGCGTCGCAAAGGCAGCCAAACTTTTTTGGTCGCGATGCGAGTGCTTAGCGGCGGCTATCATTTATTAGCGCAGGTTCATCAGCGTTTGCTGAACCTGGTCCTCGGTTTTGATCGTCTCCGCGTTCGCCTGATAGACGCGCTGCGCAGTGATCATGTTGACCAGCTCGGTCGTGATGTCGACGTTGGAGCTTTCCAGCGCACCGGCTTGCAGCGCGCCGTTGCTGCCGGTCGAGGGCGCGCCGATCAGCGGCTGTCCGGAGGCCGAGGACTCGGCCCACTGGTTTCCGCTCAGCGCTACCAGGCCCTGGGGGTTCACGAAGTTGGCCAGCGCGATCTGCCCCTGGTCGCGGGTCTGGCCGTTGCTGTAGCGGCCCTGAACGATGCCGTCATTGCCGATCGAGAAACCCGCCAGCTGGCCGGTCGCGTAGCCGTCCTGCGAGTTGCTACTGACCGAGAAGCTCGCGCCGTACTGGCTGGTCGAAGCCGCCGGGAACAGCAGGTTGAACGTCATCGGCGAGTTGGCGCCGTTGGTGAGCGGAATCGAGGGGTTCAGCGTCACGTCGGTCGCCATCGTGCCCGAGTTGTTGAAATTCAGCGTGCCAAGCGGGTTGCCGGTATTCAGTACCGATCCGTCTGCGGCGCCGTACACCGACCAGGTGTTCGCCGCGGTCGTGACGAAGTACAGCGACATCGTGTGCGCGTTGCCCTGCGAGTCGTACACCGTCATCGCGGTCGACGAGTTGTAGGTGGTCGGATCGGTGATGTTGAATCCCGCCGCCGGCGGCGTCGAACGCGAATCCAGGTTCAGCGACAGCGTGGCCGTGCCGGTCGCCTTCGGCGCGATGTTCGCCAGCGACAGCTGGATCGGAACCGGGGTGCTCGGGCTGATCGTCCCGCTGGCGTTGGCCGGATAGCCGGTGAGCTGCGCGCCGCTGCTGTTGACGATGAAGCCGTTGGCGTTGAGCGAGAATTCGCCGTCGCGCGAGTAGGTGACGACGCCGCCGCTGTTCATCCGGAAGAATCCCTGACCGTTGATCGCCACGTCCATCGGATTGCCGGTGGTCGTGATGTTGCCCTGCGTGAACTGCGGGCTGACGGCCGCCAGGCTCGTGCCGATGCCGATCTGCGTTCCGGAGCTGCTGGCCATTGAAGCCGCGTATACGTCGGCGAACTCGGCAATTCCATCCTTGTAGCCGATGGTGGATGCGTTGGCGACGTTGTTGCCGATCACATCGAGGTTCTGCGAGGCGGCGTTCAAGCCGGACAAGGCTTGTTCGAAACTCATGTCGTTCTCCTGTTCAAGTCAAGCCGAGTCGGCCCTACATGATCTGTGCGATGGAAGAGAATCCAACCTGCGAGCCATTGGCCAGCAGGAATTGCACCGTTCCGTCGGACTGCGGCGCCACGCCAACCACCTGCTGCGCGGTGTAGGCCGTCGCGCTGACGCTCTGACCGGCCGCGGTCGCGCTGACCGAGTACGAGTAGTTGCCGGCGGCGGCCTGGGCTCCGCTGTCGCTGGAACCGGTCCAGCTGAAATCCTGCACGCCCGCTCCGAGCGAGCCCAGGTTGATCGTCTTCACGGTGGCCCCGCTCGAGTCCTTCACGGTCACGGTCACGGAATCGGCCGCCTGCGGCAGCGAAAAGCCGCCGAATGCAACCATGTTCTGGCTGCTGCCGCTGGTCGAGGTCGGGGCCAGCGTCAGACTGCTGCCCGGAACCAGAACGGTGTGACCCGATATCTGCGTCGACTGCACGGCCTGGCTCTGTTGCAGCTGGGACACCAGCTGGCTGACCGTGCTGTTCAGCGTGCCGATCCCGGTCACCGTGCTGATCTGCGCCATCTGCGACGTAATCTGCGAGTTATCGACCGGATTGAGTGGATCCTGGTTGTTCAACTGCGCGACCAGCAACTGCAGGAAAGTGTTGGACAGGCTCTGTGTGCCGGTGCCGGTGCCGGTCGCGGTCGAGCTGGTTCCGCTCGTGACGCCCGCGGCCGTCCCGGTCGGCAACTGGAACAGGTTGGACAGATTGGTCGAACTGACGGTCATGCGGATGCTCCTTAGGTGCCCAGCTGCAGCACCTTCTGCAGCAGGCTCTTGGCGGTGTTCATCACGTCGACGTTGGTCTGGTAGCTGCGCGAGGCCGAGATCATGTTGACCATCTCCTCGACCGGATTGACATTCGGCATCGTCACCATGCCGTCGGCGTCGGCCAGCGGATTGGACGGATCGTGGATGCGCCGCGCCGGCGTGCTGTCCTGAACCACCTGCGCCACCTTCACGCCCGCGGCTCCCGGATCAGCCCCCATGTTCTGGGTCTGGAACACGACCTGACGGGCCTTGTAGGGCTGCCCATCCGGGCCCGCGATCGACTCCGCGTTGGCCAGATTGCTGGCGACCACGTTCAAGCGCTGGCTCTGGGCCGCGATCGCCGACCCCGACACATCGAAAATCTTAAAGAGCGACATGCAACTTCCTCTCGTCGCCCCGCCTGGGCGCTTTGCGCTTCGGCGGGCCGGGGTTACTGTCCATTGATGGCGGTCAACATCGTCTTGATCTGACCGTTCAGGAACCGCAAGCTCGCTTCGTACCGGACCGAGTTCTCTGCGAACGCGGCCCGTTCGGTGTCCAGATCGACCGAGTTGCCATCCAGCGACGGCTGCAACGGCTGCCGGTATTGCAGAACCGGCGCCGGGGCGGCGGCGCTGCCGGTTCCCGAAAGATGCGACGGGTGGGTGCGCACCGGCTCGCTCGGGTTCTGGGCTGCGGACTGCGTAGCCTGTGACAGGGCAACGCTGAAATCGAAGTCTCTGGCCTGGTAGTTGGGCGTGTCCGCGTTGGCGATGTTGGAGGCCAACACCTTCGCGCGCTGCGCCTGCAGGCTCAGCGCGGTGGCCTGGAAGTCGAGCGTCGCCGTCATGCGGTCGAGCGGTGTGGTTGGCATCTGAGGTCGCGCCCCTTCCGGGGCCTAAAGTTTTCCTAACTGGTGTCGATTATTCGGATGAGGGGCACTATCGATCGACCGATAAGTCCAGGCCGCGCACACCTTCTTCCGCCATCGGAGGAGGGCTGGCGTCTTAAGCTTTCGTCCATGCGATGGCTCCTCACCTTTTTTTTCGCGATCTTCCTGGCTGCGCTGGCTCCCGCGCGAGCGCAGATTCCGACTGATGCTGTGCGCCGGTTCGTCCAGAACGAACTGGGTCAGGTCGAGGGCGCCACACGCATCGACATATCGGTCGGACCGGCCGATTCCAGGCTGCAGCTGGCGCCTTGCGAGCGCGCCGAGCCGTTCCTGCGCAGCGGAACGCGCCTGTGGGGTCGGACTTTCGTCGGACTGCGATGCGCGGCCGGAGCGCAGTGGACGATCAGCGTGCCGGTGCAGGTGCGCGTGTACGGTCCGGCGCTGGTCGCGGTGCACCGTCTGGCAGGCGGGCAGCCCATCGACGAAGCCGACGTCAGAACCGACGAGATCGAGTGGACGCGCGAACCGCAAGGCGTCGTGCGCGAGCTCTCGCAGCTGCAGCGGCGCGTTACTTCGCGCCCGATCGAGGTGGGACAACCGATCGGGCTGGCCCAGTTGACCGAGTTGCCCGCCGTCGGCCAGGGTGACCCGGTCAAGCTGGTGGGGCGAGGAAACGGATTTTCGATCACCACCGACGCGATAGCGCTCGCAGCTGCCGCGGACGGGCAACCGGTGCGGGTGCGGCTCGAATCTGGCAAGATCCTGACGGGCACCGCTCGCGATGGACGGATCGTCGAGGTGGTCTTTTGATGGGCGTGTTAGGGACGCGATCGGCCGTTAAGACGGGCCACGTTTGTGGGTGATGAGAAGGGATTGGCCCGCTAAAGTTTGATGGCGGGACGCCGAATTGAACGTCAATTGGATGTTTGCTGCAGGAGTCGCGATGAAAATCACTAAGACCGCCGATCCGGCGCGTACCGAGCGCACTCAGCCGAGCGCGGGCGGCGCCGCACGGACGACCAGCACCGCGACGCAAACGGTGGCCAGCAGCAGCGGCGACAGCGGGCGCGTACAGCTGTCCGACCTGTCGAGCCGCTTGAGTCAGCTGGAAACCCAGTTTCCCCAATCAAGCTTCGACGCCGCCAAGGTGTCTGAGATTCGCGCTGCCATTTCGGAAGGTCGCTACCAGATCAACGCCGGCGCCATCGCCGACAATCTGATCGCCAGCGCTGCGCAACTCGCCGGCCGCAAGGCTTGAGCGTGAATCGCTCGCGGCAGCGAGCTTCGGGCTGGACTGCCGAGGCGCTTCAGCAGTTGCACGAGTCGCTGCTGGCCGAACGTGATGCGCTGGTGCGCGAGGACCTCGACGCGCTGGCGCACGCAGTTCAGAGTAAGGAGCAGACCCTTCGGCACCTGGCCGCCGGATTGACGGCGGCCGATTCGACAGCACTGCGCGAGGCCTTGCGCCCGCTGCGAGACCTGAACGACCGCAATGCACGCCTGCTGGCGCCCCGCATCCAACTGAACCGCGCGCGCGTGGCAACGCTGCTCGGTACGACGCACTCCGACGCCCTGTACTCGGCCAATGGCCGCGCCGGCGGCGCGCAAAACCGGCCCCAGCGCGGCGTTCGCGCCTGATCGCTGCTCCTGATCGATACCCCGGGTAGGTTCGAGCGGCACCGCAGACCGCCCATCGGCCTGCGCGGCGGCTTTGCAACAACCGGTTAAAACTCTTCCCAGTCGTCGTTGCTTGGCTTCGCAGCCGGGGGCGTGCGCGGCGCGGGAGAATTCGAGCCCGGCAGCGCCTGGCCTCCCGTCTTGGGCGCCGGTGCGCGCGCAATGCGCCTGCTTGAGGCCGGAGCACCCGGTGGCGGAGTGGCCGCCGGTTTGACGGGCGAGGTCACCTTGACGGCCGCCTGCGAGCTCGCCTTCGCCTGAGCGATGGCTTGAGCGGTTTCCTGCCGTCCGAGCTTGAAGATCGCCACCGCCTGCGCCAACCGGGCCGCCTGCATCTTCAGGCTCTCGGCGGCGGCTGCACTCTGTTCAACCAGCGCGGCATTCTGCTGGGTCATCTGATCGAGCTGACTGACGGCGGTATTGACCTGGCCGATGCCCGAATCCTGCTCGAGCGTCGCCGAGGTGATCTCTCCGATCAGATCGGCCACACGCTTCACCTGATCGACGATGTCGCGCATCGTCTGGCCGGCCTCGGTAACCTGGCGCGAGCCGCTGTCGACCCTCTGCACGCTGTCGGAAATCAGCTGCTTGATCTCGCGGGCAGCCTGCGCGCTGCGTTGGGCCAGGTTGCGCACTTCGCCGGCCACCACCGCGAAGCCACGCCCCTGCTCTCCCGCGCGGGCCGCTTCGACCGCCGCGTTCAACGCCAGAATGTTGGTCTGGAACGCGATGCCGTCGATCACTCCGATGATCTCGGCGATCTTGCGGCTCGACGCCTGGATTTCGGTCATCGTCGACACGACCCGGCCGACCGCCTCGCCGCCGCGGGCGGCGACCTCGGAGGCCGACGCCGCCAGCTGATTGGCCTGGCGCGCCGTGTTGGCGTTGTTTTTCACGGTGGCGGACAGCTGCTCCATGGAAGCAGCGGTCTGCTGCAGGCTGCCGGCTTGCTGTTCGGTTCGGGTGCTCAGGTCGGCGTTGCCTTGCGCAATTTCCGAAGAGGCGAGGCTGACCGATTCGGAGGTCGTGCGGATGTCGCCGATCATCTTGGCGAATGCTTCCCGCATTCGATCCAGCGAATGGGTCAACTCACCCAGCTCATCGCGCGTGTCGATCGCGAAGCGCACGCCGAGGTCGCCGTCGGCGAGCCGGCCTGCCACGTCCGAGGTGCCGCGCAGATCGCGGGCCGTGGCGCGCGCCGACAGCACGGCGACGAACACGGCGGCGCAGATGGCCACGGCCAGCGAGATCCCCATCAGCAGCTGCGACATCATCGTGATGTGCTGCGTGTGCTTGGCGACGGCGTCGGCTCGGTCGTTGACCATGGCGCCGATCTGGTCGAGGGTCTTGATCACGGCGGCATATTGGTCGTCCGCCGTCATCATCGCCGCGATGCCGATGTTGACGTCGCCGCTGGCCAGATCGATCGCATCGTCGGCCTTCTTCGCGTAGCCCGCGACCTCGGTCACGCTGCGCGCCAGCAGCTGCGCCACCTGCTCGCTCTGCCTCAGATCGGGATTGTTCAGATCGTTGCCGATCGCCGCGAGCCGGTTGCGCAGCGCGGTGCGCTCCTGCTGGACGCGCTTGGCGTCGAAATTGCCGAGCACCGTAAAGAGACGGTAGACCTCGCCACGAACTGTCGAGATACGGCCTTCGATCCCGCTGACCGCCGCTCGCGCCGGCAGGCAGCGGATCGTCAGTTCGTCCTCGGCGAGGCGTTGCTGGCGCATCGCCACGAACGAGATCGCGACGACCACGCCCATCAGCATGATCGCCACGGCCGGGCCCAGCAGCATCTTATGAAGGATTTTCATTTTCCCGTTCTTGCCGGATCAGCAACCACGGACCACGCAGGCGGCTGAACGCCTGCGCCCGCTCAATGGCCGCTCAGTGCTTGTAAACGCCGCCGCACACGACCGTGTCGTCCAGGCGCTCGCAATACATCTCCTTCGGCTCGATCTTGCGCGTCACCGGATCGGTGAACTTGTATTCCTGCCAGAAGGTCGGCTGCTTCTGCGCAAGCTCGACCCGTTCCTTGACGAACAGCTTGCCGTCGATGTCCTTCAGGTCGATCAGGTTGTGCCCGACCTGCTTCTCATTGGCGCCGTGCGCGAGCACCGTTCCATCCATGCCGTACACGACCAGGTACAGGTCGCGGTCGACGAATGCGCCCTTCTTGTTGGTGATTTCCGCGTAGCCCTTGTCCTTGCCGTTGGCCTTCACGAACGCCACGCCCTTCTTCACCATGGTGATCGCCTCGTCCTTCGAAGCGAAATCGGCCTTGGCCAGGGCCGGCGCCTGTGCGGCGAACGCGGCCACTGCCAGCGCCGCGCCTACGCATCGGAACAGCTGCTTCATCGTTTTCTCCTTAATGAGAAGTTGGTTCGTGCCCGCACTCGGAGCCGGCACTCGTCGCAGCTCAATTATTTTTGTCTGGCGGCCTTGACAATGCGTCGAGGAAGTGCCCAAAAGCGGCCCCTTTGTCGCTCAAGGCGATTTGAGGTCAGGGATACCGGACTCGGTCGAGGCGGCGCCTCGACTTGAGTGGCCGAGGCTTACCAGCTCTTCAGCTTGGCGCGAAGGCGCGCCACGGCCTGGCTGTGCAACTGGCACACGCGCGATTCGGTCACACCCATCACCGAGCCGATCTCGCGCAAATTCATGTCCTGCTCGTAGTACATACTCATCAGCTGACGCTCGCGCTCGGGCAGCTCTTCGATCGAAGCGACCAACGCGCCGCGGAACCGCTTGTCGCGCAGGATCTCGGCGGGGTCGGCCCCATCGACGGCCATGTGCCGTTCCAGATAGTCATCGTCATCGTCGCTGCCGCCCAGGTCCTCGAAGTACAGCAGCTGGGCGCCGCGCGCATCGTTCAGCGTGCCCTGATACTCCTCGACCGAGAGCCCCATTTCGCGGGCGATCTCGGCTTCGGCCGGCGCGCGCTTCAGCCGCTGTTGCAGCCGATGTATTGCATTTTCGATGTCGCGCTGGCTCTTGCGCGCCGAGCGCGGCAGCCAGTCCCCGGCCCGCAGCTCATCGAGCATCGATCCGCGAATCCGGCTGGCCGCGTAGACCTCGAACTGGGTGCCGTGGGTCTCCTCGAACCGGTTGACGGCGTCCATCAACCCGATCATCCCGGCCTGGATCATGTCGTCCAGCTCGACGTTGGCTGGCAGCTTGGCGATCATCTGGTGCGCGATGCGGCGCACCAGCGGCGCGTACTGCTTCGCGTAGTCGTTCTGGCGCTCCAGCGTGCCGCGCGCGTTGTAGACAAAAGCCTCGTTCTTCAAGAAACGGTCTCCACGGCCGTGCCGCCTCGCTCGCCGCCCGCACGCATGCTGCGGCAGCGCACTTCACGCACCAGTCGTCGAATCGCCGAAACGTCGTGCAGGCTTCCGGCGTCCGAGGCTCTGGCGCTAAGCTCCCGCGCGCCACCTGCGGCGAGCGACGAAAGCAGCCTACCGGCGCGGTCCGGGTCCGTACCCTGGAAAAGAAGCCGAAAAGCGTCGATGTCCGCCATGCTCAGCAAGCGGCGCATCGTTTCGATCGCTCCGCGGTCGCTGCCGGATTCGGATCCCGGCACCACAATCGCATCGGCGATGCCTGTGGCGCCACAGAAGCCCGTCAGAACGCGCGCGTGGCGCGCGGGCAGCACCAGCACAGCGCAATCGGCTGTCGCGGCCAGCGCGCGCACTCCTGCCTCGAATCGGCGTATCCGGTCCGGGGCGCGTCCGTCCTGCTCGAGCGCCCGCGCAGCCGGAAGGATTTTCAAGTTGACGCCGGCCGCCACGCACGCCTGCAGCGGCGCACAGTCGCCATGCAGTGCATGGGCCAGGTCGTAGCGGGCGCGCAATCCGAACGCAGCCGCCACCTGAGCTCGAGCTGCGTCGACCACCAGCGTGCGGCCTCCCTGCTCGACGCAGGCGCTGGCCAGCTCCACCAGCCATTGAGCGTCGAGCCGCTCCTGGTCGGGCGCCAGCAGCACCGGGAGCCAGTGCGGCTCGGCGGGCGTGAACAGGCGCCTGAGGCCGGCTGCTTGATCCTGGCGAGCCGGCGCCGATTTCTTACGGGTTTGCGCCGGCATCAGGCATGCACGCCGCCCTTGAGCTGATCGGCCAAAGCCTGCGCTTCTTCGCTGCCGAGCGTGAACGGCGAGGTCGATGGCTTCAGGGCAACGTGCGCAATCAGGCGTGCGCCGGCCGGATGCCAATCCTCGGGGACGCGCTGCCCGTTGGTCAGGCCGAACAGCATCATGCGATAGCGCAGCAGGCAGTCGACCGCTCCACCGATGCGGGCAGCCTCGTCCAGCTTGGTCAGGATCGCGCCCGAGGCATCCGAGCCACGCCAGGCGCGCGCAACCTCGTCGAGCGTCTCCGAATGCGAAGCCGCGTTCAGCAGCAGCATGCGCCGGATCGGCTGCATGTTGAAGCGCGCCGCGTTCAACGTGCCCAGCATTTCCTCCATCCGTTCGTCGCGTTGCGACAGACCGCAGGTGTCGATCAGCACGAGTCGCTTGCCTTGCAGCGACGAGAGCAGCTCGCGCAGCGTGGCGCCATCCTGCGCAACGTGTGTCGGCACGCCGAGGATGCGGCCGTAGCTGCGCAATTGCTCGTGCGCGCCGATCCGGTACGAGTCGAGCGTGATCAACCCAAGCTGCGCAGCGCCGTGGCGCACCGCAAAGCGGGCGGCCAGCTTCGCCACCGTGGTCGTCTTGCCCACCCCGGTCGGTCCGACCAGCGCGATGGCGCCCTGGTTCTCGAGGAGCCCGTCCGCAGCTGCTGCGCAGCGCAGGTTGCCGGCGACGACTTCGTGCAGCCAGGAATCCATCGCCGCGATCTCGGCGGTGTCGGGCGCATGCGCTGCCACGCGCCGTGCGAGGTCGGGCGAAAAGCCGGACATCAGCAGGCGCGTCATCACCCGCATCGCCGCCGTGTTGCGCGGCGCAGGCGGCTCGCCGCCCGGGCGGGAGCGGTTCAGTGCGATGTTCGATTCGAGCGCGGCGATCCGATCCGACAATGCGGCACGCAACGAGCGCAGCTCCACCATCACGCGGGTGTCGTCGCGCTCGGCCGCAGGCGGCGAACTGAGCGCTTGCGTCTGCAGCGAGGCCGGCACCGGCTTGGGCGTGGGAGCGGGAGCGGGCTGTCGCATCGCCGCGGGCGCGAGCGCCGTTGGCAGCGCCGCCGGCGCAGCAGCGCGGAGCGCGGGCGCTGCCAACGCACTGGCCGCCGGTGGCGCGGCGGGTCGCACCGCAGGCGCTGTCAACGGACTCGGCGACACGGCGGGGCGCACCGGAGAGACCGTCGGTGCGGTGGGTGACGCGGCCGCAGCGGCCAGCGCGGCGGGAACCGTCTCACCGTCGAATGCGGAGCGCTGGCGGAATACGGCGGGCGACGAGGCAACCTGCGCCGGGAAAGGTTCGGTGTGCGCGAGCGCCTGTTCAGCTGCGGGCAGCCGCATCGCGCGCGTCGGCGGCGGTTGCGACCGCGCCGGCGCTGCAGCCGCCGTCACCGCGGCCGGTGTCGGTTGCGCAGCAACCCGTGGGGAGCGCACGGGCGCTGCGGTCACCGGGGCTTGAGCAGGCTCGAATGCATCGGCGTCGGCCGTGAAGTCATCCAGGTCGTCGTGCGTGCTGGCCACCTCGTGGTACATCGCCACCCCGCCTCGGGCAGGCGTCTCCCCGGATCGTGGCGCCATCGACGCCGGTTCGGCGCGCGCCGGCGCACGCGCTCGCGGCGGCGTCTCACGCACATCCGGCCGCGCACGCACCGCGGCGGCCGGTGCCTGGCGGCGAATGAAGTCCTGGAACGATTCGGCCGGATCAGGCTGCTCGGAGCGGGCACGCTCGCGCGCTGCCGTGCTCGCGCGCGGTGCCGCGCCCGGGCGGTCGGCTTCCTCGACCAGCGCCTGCATCGAGTCGGACGCTGCAGCGACGATTTCGATCCGGCCGGGACCCAGCCGTTTGTTCGAAAGGATCACGGCGTCGTCGCCCAGCTCGCGCCGCACCCGGTCGAGTCCTTCGCGCACGGTGCTCGCGATATATCGCCTGAAGCTCATCGTGTTCTCCCTTCGTAGCAGCGGATCCTCGGGATCCGGTATCTGTGCGTGAAATCAATCAAGCAGGCGCCCCCAGCACGGTGCTGACTCGTATCGTGCTGGTCTCCGGCACCTCGGCATGCCCGAGAACCCGCAGGCGCGGGGCCGCCCGCCGCAACAGGCGGGTCAACGGCATGCGCAGGCGGTCCGGCACCAACAAGGTCGGATTCAGGCCGACATCCTCCTGGCGCTTGGCCGCAATCGCGGCCCCCCGCTGTAGCAAATCGACCAGTCCCGGTTCGAAGGCGGGCGCTTCGTTGCCCGCGCCCATGGATTGCGAGAGCACCTTCTCCAGCTCCGGATCCAGCGCGATCACCGGCAGCTCGGTGGTGTTGCCGAACAGCGACTGGGCGATCGAGGCACGCAGCGCCGCGCGAACCTGGGCCGTGAGTTCCAGCGGATCGGTGCTGCGCGTCGCGCCGTCGGCCAGCGTCTCGATGATCGTGCGGACATCGCGGATGTGCACGCCCTCGTCGAGCAGGTTCGACAGCACCTTCTGCAGCGTTCCCAGCGGCAGCAGCTTCGGCACCAGGTCCTCGATCAGCTTGGGCTGCGACTTGGCTACGTGATCGAGCAGTGCTTGCGCTTCAGCGCGTCCCATCAGCTGCCCGGCCTTCGACAGCAGCAGGTGATTGACATGAGTGGCGACCACGGTCGCGCAATCGACGACGGTGTATCCCAGCACCTGAGCCGATTCGCGAGCTCGGGCGTCGATCCACACCGCCGGCAGGCCGAAGGCCGGATCGCGGGTGGCGGTGCCGGGCAGGGGCTGCGTCACGCCACCCGGGTTGATCGCGAGCCACAGTCCGTTGAAGGCTTCGCCTTCCCCGATCACAACCCCCTTGAGCAGCATCCGGTACTGGCTCGGCTTCAACTCCAGGTTGTCGCGGATATGCACCGGCGGCGGCAGGAATCCGATGTCCTGCGCGAATTTCTTGCGGATCGCCTTGATCCGCTTCAACAGCTCGCCGTCGGCATTCTGGTCGACCAGCGGAATCAGGCGATAGCCGACCTCGAGCCCCAGCACGTCGACCGGCACGATGTCATCCCAGCTGGCCTCCGGCGTGGACGGCTCGGGCTTGGCCGCCTCGGTCTGCGCCTTGGTCTGCAGCGCGCGCTGCTCGCGCTGCCACAACCAGCGCGCTCCGTAGCCGCACCCCCCGGCCAACGTCAGGAAGACCAGCCAGGGCATGCCCGGGATCACGCCCAGCACGAACAGGATCGCCGCCGTGATGCCGAGCGCGCGCGGCTTGCCGAACAGCTGATCGACCAGTTGCACTCCGATGTCGGTGTCCTCGCGGCCGACGCGTGAGACGATCAGGCCGGCCGCGATCGAGATCACCAGCGCCGGGATCTGCGCGACCAAGCCATCGCCGATCGTCAGCAGCACGTAGTCGCCCACCGCCTCGGCGAACGACAGCTCGTGTTGCAGCACGCCGATGGCCAGGCCTCCAATCACGTTGATGAACATGATCAGGATGCCGGCGACCGCGTCGCCACGGACGAACTTGCTGGCACCATCCATTGCACCGTAGAAGTCCGCCTCCTGGGCGATCTCGGCGCGGCGCCGGCGCGCTTCCTTGTCGTCGATCGCACCGGTGTTCAGGTCCGCATCGATCGCCATCTGCTTGCCCGGCATCGCGTCCAGTGTGAAGCGCGCAGCCACTTCCGCGATCCGGCCGGCACCTTTGGTGACGACGATGAAGTTGATCACGACCAGGATCGAGAACACGATCAGTCCGACCGCGAAGTTGCCGCCGATCACGAAGTGGCCGAACGATTCGATCACCCTGCCCGCCGCGGCCGGTCCGGTGTGTCCGTGCGTCAGCACGGCCCGCGTCGAGGCCACGTTCAGCGACAGGCGCATCAACGTGGTCAGCAGCAGCACGGTGGGGAACGTCGCGAAATCGAGCGGGCGGCGCGTGTAGGCGGCCGCCATCATCACCACCAAAGCCAGCGCGATGTTGAACGTGAACAGCAGATCCAGCAGGAACGGCGGCAGCGGGACGATCATCATGGCCAGCACCATGAAGATCAGCAGCGGCACTCCCAGCGAGCGCCACGGCACGTTGCGCAGCAGCGGGTGGTCGAAAACAGCGGCCAGGCCGTTCACGGGTCAAGTCCTCCGGCTCACGCCACGGCCCTCGGTTCGAGGGGATCCAGGCCGGGGGGAAGCGCGATGTCGCCCGGTTCCTGGGGTCGCTGCCCCTGGCCGTCGCGGAAGCGCCTGAGCTGGTAGACGTACGCCAGCACCTGGGCGACCGCCGTATAAAGCGCGGCCGGGATCTCGGCACCAATTTCCACGTGGCGGTACAACGCGCGCGCCAGCGGCGGGGCCTCCAGGGTTGGAACGCCGTTCTCGCTCGCCAGGGCCCGGATGCGCTCGGCCACCGCGTCCATGCCTTTGGCGACAACCACCGGGGCGCGGTGGCGCTCGTGCAGGTATTTCAATGCCACCGCGAAGTGGGTCGGGTTCGTGACCACCACGTCGGCCTTCGGGACGGCGGCCATCATTCGCTTGCGGGCCATCTCGCGCATCGCGCGCCGCACGTTCTGCTTGAGGCGCGGGTCGCCCTGGCTTTCCTTTTCTTCCTGGCGCGCCTCCTGCAGCGTCATCCGCAACCTGTCGCGGTAGCGAGTGATCTGATACGGCACATCGAGGGCCGCCGAGACCGCCAGGGTGCCCGCCAGCAGCATGAAGGCGGCCAGCAGAATCGACGACAACTGAGACACCGCCGCCGGAAGGCTTTGCAGCGAGAGCGCCGCGAACTCGCTCATATGGCTCGCGACGGTGTAGGCACCGACCACGGCCAGCAGGATCGCGACCAGCGCGACCTTGGCCAGATCGATCAATGAGGACAGCGAGAAAAAGCGCTGCAGGCCGCTGATCGGGTCGAGTCGCTCGAAGCGCGGTGCCAAAGCCTCCGGCGCGAAGTTCCAGCCGCCGATCAGCAGCGGTGCCGCCAGCGATGCCGCCATCAGCGCGGCCAGCAAGGGCAACGCGGCCCAGGCTGCGTGCACTGCCAGCTCGGACAGCCGTGCGCCCATCCGGGTCGGATCCGACACCGCGGAAAGATCGAAGCTCAACCCTTGGACCACGACCGCCTGACAGGCCTGCGCCAGGCGCGTGCCGGCCATGCTCAACCCGAGCACCGACGTGCCGAGCACCATCAGATGGGACAGATAACGTGAGCGAGGAACCTGGCCTTCGCGGCGAGCGTCGGCCAACCGTTTCGCCGATGGTTCTAGCGTGCGGTCCTGCGAGGATTGTTCCGAGTCGGCCATCAGCGCGCTTCCACGCGCGGCTGCGGCCACGCGAATCGAACGGACTAACGCTGATTATTCGGGGCGCGGAGATCCCCCTAACGATCAAATATCGGCCGACTCCCGTCGCACTTTAGGGCTGCGCCGAGGCTCCGCCGGTCGGTCCGATCGGTGGAATTACGCCGTGTTTACAGCCGTTGTTCAAGACGCCGCTCGGGTCGGCCGATCGAGTGGGTACGACCGACCCTCTTCGTGCCCGCCATGACTCGAACCGAACTTGTGCGCCGCCTGGCGGAACACGCAACGCGCCCTCTGTCCGAACACGCCCGCGAGGACGCCGCCAGCTCGAGCGTCGCAAGCGGCACCGACCTGTTCGTTTGGTTCGAGGACACCTCCGAACGCCGCCGTGACGGTCGTCGCGGCATCGCCGGCCTGCCGGAGTCGCTGCTGCCCTACGCGCCCGGGATGCGGGTCCTGGCCCGGGTCTACGCAGAAGGCCACCCTCACCTGCTGTCCGCCGCGCGCATCCGCGCCCGCGACGGACTCGGCGAGCGGATTGCCGCGCTCTATACCTCAGCCCTTTCGGTCGGAACCATCGCGTGGATCGGGACCGGCGAGCAGTACGAGCGCGCCTGGAACGAGCTCTACCCTGCGGAAACCTCGGCGCCCGTTCCCTCCTGCCAACGACATCAGCTGTAGAACCGAAAAGCAAGAACAACGCCGGCGTCGTAGCCAATGCGACGCCTGTCAAGGCCGCGGGGGGCGGAGGCGGGGTTTCGCGAAGCACCGCTTCGCGCCGCCGCAGCGGGCGCGCCTTGCAAGGCGCGCACTGCACGCAGCATCTCGAAACTTATCCGTAGCCCATCGACTTGCGTCAGGCGACCTTGCGCGGGCCCGGCCCGCGAACCTGGCGCTGCTCCACATCGATCCGGTGCACGTAACGCTGCAGCATCATCCTGGCCTGCGGCGACAGATCGAGGAACTCGCACCCGCAGCGGCGCGACAGGTCGTCGTGGGGCGTTTCGACGTGCGCAACGCGCAGCCGCACCGTCACGGTGCCCACGCCCGGAAGATCGAGGTAGCAGCGGTCGATCACGGCGCCCTGCGCCGGATCGAAATGTCGCGGATACGCGAGCATGGCCAGACCACCGACGCTGACGTCAAGCACGCGCAGCGACTCGTACTGCGCCCGGTCGCCCGAATACGGAACCAGGCAGCTGGCGGACACGCTGTCCGGAGTGCGGACCCGGTAGTACTCGCGCCGCTGAAGGCGCAAGACGCGATCGGGCATTGCACAGTGGAAGGTCGGATAGCCGCCGTCCGACGAACGCCGGGGCGCCTCCAGCGTGAACTGAAGCTTGACGCTCTCGACGAAGGCCACGAAGACCAGCTCGCTGGCCTCCAACAGCTGGGACTGCTGCTGGGGCGCGTGGGGCAGATCGAAATGCACTTCGTTGTGAACCCCATCGACCTTCATGATCTGGGTCACGGCGAATTGCGTATGGCCGTTCCAATAGACGGTCATCGGCAGGCGGTCGTCGCACAGGCGCGCGATCAGCGTCTCGATCTCGAATTTCGAGTACAGCCAGTAGCGCTCAAGCGCCGGCGCTTCGGCCTCAGGAAATGGCGTAGTGTCCATGGCTCGTCGTGAGCGAATTTGCGGTTGTCCCACTCGCAGTACATCACGCCGCGCCACAGCGCTAAACAGCAAACTGGCCTGTCATCGTCGATCAATTTCCGCAGGTCCCTAAGGAGCAACTTGCGAGACTGAGCAGCAGTTACTCAACTTCAGAAATATCGACAATTGCTTAAGGTTTGACGGGCTTTTCAGCCGCTCGCGACCGAACCTTCCGCCCTAAAGTTTGGGCACTCGATTCCGACCCGAATCCAAAAACTCCACCGACCGTGTCGTTGCCGGCATCCCCCGCAGTGAAATCCCGCCTTTCCCCCCGCGCAAGCCAGCGCGTTGCACCTCAGAACCGACGCCGACCGGGAGAGACGGAATATCAGCTGGGCCTCTCGTATGCGAAGGGCGAACGGTGGGAGGACGCGATCGAAGCGTTCGAACAGGCAGTCGCCAGAGGCCCGAAGGACAGCGTGTACTGGCTCAACCTGGCTCACGCCCGGATGCGATGTGGACAGTACGATCGCGGCGCCGAAGAGGCGCGGCACGGTGCCGCACTGGCTCCCGAATCGGAGCTCGCGCTGGCGATTGCGGCCGAGTGCCTGAATGCGGCGAACCGCCACGCCGAGACCATCTCGCTGATCATCGGACGCGACCTGGATCGCATTCGCGACCACCATGTCCACTTCCAGCTCGGACAGGCCTTCCAGCTGCAGGACCGCTTCAAGGAAGCCGTCGAGCGCTACCTGGCGGCGCTCTCGCGCAAGCCGGATCACATGGCAGCTCATGTGCAGCTCGGCAATGCATTTCAGCGCCTGAAGATGCACGAAGAGGCGCGCGAATGCTTCAAGACCGCCATTTCAGTCGGCGGCGACGCGGTTCAGCTGACCTCGGGAATGGCGTACGAAGACCTGCACGCGTGCCGCTGGGATCACCTGCGCGAAGATCTACCGGAACTGATGCGGCGGATGCAGGACGGGTCCGGCTACCCGCAGCCGTTCCAGCTGCTCGCCCAGCCTTCGACCCGGCAGCAGCAGCTTGGCGCGGCGCGCCGGTTTGCTCAGCACCTGTTTGCACACCTGGCGCCGCTGCCGGCCGGGAGCCCCCGACCCCGCACAGACCGCGTCCGCCTGGGCTACTTCTCCAGCGACCTGCACGAGCACGCCACCGCGTACTTGCTGACCCAGGTGCTCGAGCGGCACGACCGGGCTCGCTTCGAAGTCACGGCATACTCGTATGGCGTCGATGACGGATCGGCGATGC
>Ga0210394_10001408_pt1 | contig 38839 bp, 32 predicted proteins | sample IncBWC12MmetaG_FD_160121 | JGI IMG/M metagenome (GOLD analysis project Ga0210394, IMG submission 160121) | Forest soil microbial communities from Barre Woods Harvard Forest LTER site, Petersham, Massachusetts, United States - Inc-BW-C-12-M | ecosystem: Environmental > Terrestrial > Soil >... | reverse complement strand
GAGTACTTTGAATCGGTACTTCGGACACCAGACGAAGTGATACTGGAGCGAGTAAAGGGCAGCGATGCTGACTCTGTAGCGATTGTCAATCACACATCGAGCGTAGCACGGAAGTTAGAGATATGCAAGAAATCGCACAGGAGGAGAACCGCATTCCTCTGCCCGCTAAAGCGAGCAGTTCCCTGCGGTTTTTAATCTATGGATGTGCCGGGTGCGGGACCCATAATTGCGGAGATCGACCCGACAGCGGACCCGACGCGCCACACTCTGCAATTGCGCGACAAATCAGTTGAGCGGATTGCATTTCAGCCGTCGCGAACGCTGTTGAGCCCGGCGGCAGCACTCCCGTGGTTGCTGGGATCGTTGGGCGTAGCGGCGTGCATTGCACCATGGCTGGCGCGCGGGTGGCAATGGCTCGATCTGATTGCCGCCACCGTGATTCTGGCGGCGTGTTATGACGCATTTGCGCTCTGGTTTGCGCGCAAAGAATTCGTGCCCGTCCTGCTGTCGTCGAAAACAGGGCTTCGCGGACGCGAAGGGCAGAGCATCCAGATTCCGCTTGCGCTTGCAGGCTCTGGGCGGCGCCGATCGCGCTGCGAAGTTTGGCTTGCAATCATGGCCGCCACGCGCAAGTGCGAAACCGCCCTATCGGTAAATAGCGGTCCTCAGTGTGTGAGGCTTGAGCGCTCGGAACCAGCCGGCGGACGATCGGGCCGAGCAAGCAGCGCGCTCGTCCACCTCTGGCCTTGGACCCCGCAGGTCGCGTTGCTGCGGCGCGGGCTGTGGCCTGTGCCGCGCGTGGGAATCGAGCGCCGCTCGCGCTTCGGGATTTGGCGCTTGCGTCAATGGTTCGATTCACCCGCGCTGTTGCGGATCGATGCGGATTTGCGGCCGGGGCGGCGGGGAATCTTGCGCAGCCCCGTTTACCGTGCGCTCGTGGCCTCGCGACAATTTCCTTGGATCGGGCACGGGCGCGAGTTCGAGCGCTTGCGCGAATATCAAGCGGGTGACAACTACGCGGAAATCGCGTGGAAATCCACGGCGCGACGCGGCGTTCCGGTTACGCGGCTCTTCCAGTGGGAGCAGAAGCAGGAAGTATATTTCGTGGTTGACCAATCGCGGGCCTCGGCGTCAGCTATCGATCCGGCATCGGAAACCGACGCCAACGTCCCGCAGGCACGAGCGCCGAGGCGGCTGCTGGATCTAGCCGTCGAAACAGCGCTGGTGGGCGCGACCGTTGCGTTGGAACTGGGCGACGAATTCGGACTCGTGACCTACGCGGAGGAACCGAAAACCTGGTTGCGGGCGGGAAGCGGCCAATTCCAATTTCGCCAATTCCGCGAGCGGCTGCTGAATCTCGAACCGCTGCCGACGACCGCGGATTACGAGGCGTTGTTTAGCAAAATTCGGCTGCAGCTGCGCCGGCGTGCTTACCTGGTGTTGCTGGCGGGCTTGGCGGAGCGCTCGATTTCAGATTCGATGCGACGCGGAGTCGCGCTGCTCCACACCTCGCACGTCGTTTTGATGACGAGTGTTCTGCCCGCTCACGCGCGCCCGGCATTTTCACCAGGGGAGCAGCCGCGGACGGACCAGGATGTGTATGCGGCTCTGGCGGGAGAAAAGGAAAACCAGCGCCTCCTAGCGCTCGCGCGTCAACTGCGCCAGTTGGGCGCGGAATTGCGTTTTGTCCCGCCTGAGAATTTTCTGCGAATGGCTGTGGAAGGTTATCTCGAAAGCAAGCGGGAGCAGCGGATTTGATTCTGGACCTGCAACGGTTTCAGGCGCAAGAGCAGCCGCGCTGGGACAAACTCGAAGGGCTGCTCGCCCAGCTGGAGGGCCGGCCGGATCGGCGTCTGAAACCCGGCGAAGCCGAACTGCTGCAGGAGCTCTACGCCCAAACCGCCGCGGATCTAAATCGCGTCATACACGGCGCGTTGGCACCCGACTTACGGCAATATCTCGAACGGCTGGTGGCGCGAGCTTATGCGGATATTTACTACGCTCAACCGACACGCTCTGAACTCTGGCAGCCCCGCCGCTGGCTGCGGATTTTCACGGAGTTTCCGGAAGCCTTCCGGCGGCAGTCCCGCTATTTCGCGCTCGCCGTGCTGATCACTATTTTGGGCTGTGCCTTCGGAGGCTTGGCGGTACACTACGATGCCGCGTCCGTCGATGTGCTGCTTCCCGCCGATTACCTGCGCAATCCGAGTCTGCGCGTGCAGCAAGAGGAGAAGGGGCAGAACCGGCATCTGGACTCTGCGCAGACCGAGGCGCAATTCTCAGCGCAACTGATCACACACAATATCCAGGTCGCGCTGCTAGCGGCGGCGCTTGGCGTAACGTTTGGCATTGGGACAGCGTTGCTGCTTTTCGAAAATGGCTTGCTGCTCGGCGCCGTGGCGGTTCATTACACGCAGCAAGGCTTCGGATTGTTCGTTACGGCATGGCTGCTGCCGCATGGCGCGTTCGAGATCCCGTCCATCCTGATTGCGGGGCAAGCTGGATTCTATCTGGCGCGCTTGCTGCTGCGGCGGCGCGAGGACCGCAACATGCGTCAATCCATGCGCGAATGGTTGCTGCTGATCGCGGGGCTGGCGATGATGCTGGTCTGGGCCGGAACGATGGAGGCGTTTTTTTCGCAGCATCAGGCTCCGGTGTTGCCGTATGGATTCAAGGTCGCGGTTGGCGCGGCGGAGCTGGTGCTGCTCGCCATCTACCTGCTGCTGATGGGGCGAAGCCACGCCGGCGCGGATGCGCTCACGAGCCTGCCCGCGGAGAGTAAATGAAGAACTTTCCGCCAAACCGTTTGCCCACGATTGCCGAACTGACAATCGCGACGCCGGAAGGTGTGCTCTTTCGATTGCCGCTAGCCGGTCCCGCAGCACGGCTTTACGCGATGCTGCTCGATATCGCAATCGTGCTGGCAGCGATAAACGGACTGGGTTACCTGGTTTACTTGATCCTTGCGAAAGCGCCCGGATTCGCAGCGATGACCATCACCCTCGCGGAATTCGCCATCGGGTTCGCCTATGGCGCATTGCTGGAAGGTTTTTGGAATGGGCAGACGATCGGGAAACGCCTGTTCCATTTACGTGTAATTGACCAGTCCGGGCTGCCCCTGCGGATCGAACAGGCGTGGGTACGCAATCTGATGCGCACGGTTGACGCGCTGCCGCTGGCGTATCTGGTCGGAGGAATTTCCGCGCTGAGCAGCCCGATTATGCAGCGTTTCGGCGACCGCGTCGCTGGAACCCTGGTTGTCCGCGAAACCCCTCTGACTGCTCCGGCGGAGGAAGCCTCGAGCCGTCAGAAGTACAACTCCTTCACGGACTACCCTGTGATTGCCATGCGTCTGCGCCGAGCAGCGACGCCGGAGCTAGCGGGTCTCATCCAGGATGCGTTACACCGCCGCAACGAGCTAGCACCCTACGCGCGGCGGGAGATTTATCGCGAGCTGGCGACCTACCTACAGAGCGAGATCGCTCCGTTCCCCGACGAACTGGTTGAGATGCTGAGCGACGAGCAATATTTGACGAATGCGGCCGGCGTGCTCCTCGCCAGTCAACGCGCCTGGTAGGCGGCACCCTGCTGTGGCAAGGGAACCTGTAAGGCTTGGCAAGTCTCACACCGCAGTCTGAATGGTCGAGCAAGGCGCCGCAAATGGCCGCGGCTCAGTCGTGTTCAGTACGCCGGAACGCACATCGCGCGAATCTTGCACGCAATACAAATTCAATCTGTCCCGCGCGCCGCTCCCACCCGCATCGGGAAAAACTCAAAAGTATTCATCCCCGCCTTGATCGAAGGGTCCTGTTCGCCGAATTTCTGCACTTCCGCGGCATCATTCATCTCCAGCACCGCGATGCCGAAAGCTCCGCCGCTCGCCATCACGGGCCCATAGAGCAAAATCTTCCCAGCGTCGAACGCCTCGCGGGTATACGCCACGTGCTGCTGCATCAACGCCCTCTCTTCGGCGGCCATATCCGCGCCGAACGTCGGTCGCGGCGGTATTAGTTTAAAGTAGAAATGTTGTTTGCTCATCGAGTGACGCTGCCCCTTGTTACCGCGCGAGATTTTCCACAACCTTGCATGAACGCGAACGCACAGGCCGCGAAATCTTAGCGCCCTTCCGCCGCAAAATTCCATAAGGATTTTCCAGACCTTGCCGATGATTCCACGATGGCGATTCAATTTGCTACTCGCAGGGACTTGCGCGCCAAGAACCTCCGCCCCACGACAGTGGCGTTGAAATTGCCCGCACTCCCGCGACGTCGGCAGATTGATCTGGTACCACTTGCCGGGCGTCACGATACCCGGATTGCACGCTCGGCGGCTCTTTCGATGGCGGAAAAATTAATAATCGTTAATGGCGCCAAGGGCGGCGCCGGAACCACCACCGTCGCCGTCCACCTGGCGATGCAGTTGGGCCACCTCGCTGGCAAGCGCATTGCGCTGCTTGAATTTGCGCGCCCCTTCGGCGAGATAAGCCTGAGGCTCGACTTCAGCCCCCGCTTCACTCTACGGGACCCCCTCGCAGGCGTGAATCGTCTCGACGCTGGCCTCCTCGCCAGTATGCTCACCCGCCACAAGTCCCGTATTGAGATTCTCGCTGGAGGACTGCACGCGGCGATGCGCGCCGAACAGCTGCAGTCCAACACCATCGAGGCTTTGCTGCGGGTTCTAGAATTGGCGTGTGAAGCATTCGACATGGTAGTCGTGGATCTCGCTGTCGTAACCGCCGCCGAGTGGGCCGCTGTCCTGAAAATGGCCGATTCGCTCTTGCCGAGCGCCGAGCCCACCGAGCTCGCCGTGGGCATGCTCAATCGTTGTCTTGATGCCGTTCGTTCCAGCGGCATCATCGCACTCATTTTCAGATTGGGATCAATCACTCGCACCGCAGCGAGGAAGACTCGGTCGCCTCAGCGGACAAGAACCCAAAAGAAACGTTCTTTGCGCGCCTGCCCGACGATTTCCGTCAAGTCAGCGAAGCGGTAACTCGGGGAATCCCTCTTCTCACCAGTGCCAAAAGTACGCTCCTTGGCCGGTATCGCGATACGGCCGCCCGCCTGCTCGCGCGGCCACCCAAGTACGAAATTGTCAGCGCCGATTCTCTCGCCGGCTCTTGCGCCAATAGCACCGTCGCCATCGCAGCAAGATAGCCGCCCCTTCGGCGGCTCCGCGCACCTTGAGTCTGCGTTATATCTAGGCCGCTCTCTCGCTCAGCTCTGCCTTCCCCGGTGTCTTCCGCCTTTCTTCGGTAGACTCTGCGTTAAATCTTTTGCATCGATCAGTGCTAATTTGCGTTCATCAGGGGTGCCTTTGACTTTCATCCCTCCCCTCCGAGCGATTTTCTCCCCGCCTTTCCTCCATGTTAAAGTGGCAAAGCCAAAACCGACACCGGGAGGGGAAGTGGCGTACCGAGATCTCCGCGATTTCATCCACAAACTGGAAAAGCAAAACGAGCTAAGCCGCATTCAGCTCGAAGTAGACCCCGTCCTGGAAATCACAGAAATTTCCGACCGCACAGTAAAAGCGCAAGGCCCCGCGCTACTGTTCGAACGCCCCAAAGGCTCGCGCTTCCCGGTAGTCACCAATCTTGTCGGCACCGAGCGCCGTATGTGCCTGGCCCTTGAAGTTGACTCCCTCGCAGAAGTCGCCGCCCGCATCAGTTCCTTCCTCGACTTGCAATCCCCCCAAGGCCTGCTGGAAAAAGTGAAAATGCTCCCGAAGCTAGCCGAAATCGGCTCCTTTTTTCCAAAGTCCGTCCGCAGCGGCGCCTGCCAGGAAGTCGTCCTAACCGATAATTTCTCGCTCGACGCATTTCCAATCCTGAAATGCTGGCCGCAGGACGGCGGCCGCTACATCACCTGGCCAATGGTAATCACCAAGAATCCGGAAAACGGAAAACGCAATGTCGGCTGCTATCGCATGCAGGTCTACGACTCGCGCACCACCGGCATGCACTGGCAAACGCAAAAGCACGGCGCCGATCACTACCGCAGCAGCCGCGCGAAAAATCCCAGTGGCAAGCTGGAAGTCGCCGTCGCGATCGGCGCCGACCCCGCCACCGCTCTCGCCGGCATCCTCCCCGTTCCGCCCGACATGGACGAATTCATGTTCTCTGGCTTCCTGCGCAAAGACCCCGTGGATCTGGTCGCGTGCAAGACCGTGGACCTCGAAGTCCCGGCCAACGCCGAAATCGTCCTCGAAGGCTACGTCGAAGTCGGCGAGATGCGCAGCGAAGGCCCCTTCGGCGACCACACCGGCTTCTACTCGCTCGAAGGCGAGTTTCCCGTCTTCCACGTGCAGTGCATCACGCACCGTAAAGACCCGCTGTATCTCAGCACCATCGTCGGCCCTCCTCCGCAGGAAGATTATTTCATGGGCCACGCCATCGAGCGCGTGTTCATGCCCGTGATGAAAATGCAGTATCCGGAAATTGTGGACGTCGCCATGCCCGCCGCAGGCATCTTCCAAAATCTGATGCTCGTTTCCATCCGCAAGAGCTATCCCGGGCAGGCGCGCAAAATCATGAATGCGATTTGGTCGCTCGGTCAGGCGATGTTCACCAAGGTGGTCGTCGTTGTTGACCACGACGTGGACGTGCAGAACTCCAGCGAGGTCGTCTGGAAAGCGCTCTGCGCCATTGACCCCGAGCGCGATATCCAGTTCGTTCTCGGTCCGGTGGACACTCTGGACCACGCCGCGCGCCGCCAGGATTTCGGCTCCAAGATGGGTGTGGACGCCACGCGCAAATGGCCCGAAGAAGGTTTCGCCGGCCGCTGGCCCGACGAAATAAAAATGGATCAAGCCACAAAAAAACGCGTGGACGCAATATGGCACCAAATTAAGCTCACCCCCACGAACAAAAAGTAAACCTCAGGCGAACCCCCAAAGTGTTCGCCTTTTCGGCCCTTTCCCTCAATATTTAAGGGCTTTAGCACCACCCCACCTGTCCTTTTTACCTGTCCTTTTCGCCTACCTGTACTTCCGGACTGTGTTTTACCAATAGCACACCATCGGAACACGTTGCTTGACACTCTGTGCTGCGGATGTAATAAACGGAGAAAGAGGAAAGGTACCGGAAGTAGCAGTACTACGGTCCTCTCCAGTGTCAGCGCCGTTGCCGGGGTGATGTGGCGAAGCAGTGAGCAGGTTTTGGGGAGTTTTTTCCAAGAAAATTTTTACGCACCAGATGAAGCCGTGCCCGTCCTGCGAAGCGGGATGGGGTGAGGAGTGAGGGGCCGCGCGATGTTCAATCTGGGTAAAACGAAATCATTAATCGGCCTGGACATCGGCTCGAGTTCTGTCAAGGCAGTCGAGCTGAAGAAGACCAAGGCCGGCTACGAGCTGGTTAGTTACGGCACCGAAACCCTCGCCCAGGACACCGTCGTGGACGGCGCCATCATGGACGCTCCTTCGGTCGCCGAGAAGATCATCTCGATCTTCGACAATCAAAAAATTAAGACGAAGGACGTGGCCACTTCTGTGTCAGGCCACTCCGTGATCGTCAAGCGCGTCAGCATGCCGCTGATGACTGAAGATGAACTCTTCGATCGCGTGCAGGCCGAAGCGAGCCAACACATTCCTTTCGACATCGCCGACGTGAACCTCAGCCATCAGTTGCTCGAGGCCACCGAGAATCAGATGGACGTGCTGCTGGTCGCCGTCAAGAAAGACAAAATTCTGAACCACACCAACGTGCTGGCCCAAGCAGGGAAGGCGCCGGTGGTCGTGGACATCGACGCCTTCGCCCTGCAGAACTGCTTCGAGGTCAATTACGAACCCGATCCTTCGCAAGTGGTCGCTTTGCTCAACGTCGGCGCCAGCGTCATGAACATCAACATCGTTCGCGGCTGGACGCCCTTGTTCACGCGCGACGTTTCCGTCGGCGGCAATCAGTACACCGACGCATTGCAGAAGGAATTGGACCTGAGCTTCGAAGACGCCGAAAAACTGAAGATGGGCGGTACCCTGGCGGGCGTCAACGAAGAACAGCGCACCGCCATTCTGCGCTCTGTCTCCGACATCTTGATCCTGGAAATTCAGAAGACCTTCGACTTCTTCCGCGCGACTGCCAGCGGTGAAAATATCCGCCGCATTTACGTCGCCGGCGGCACGGCTCGCGTTCCCGGCTTGCTGGACCTGCTCAAAGAGGAATTTGCCATGCCGGTCGAGGAACTCTATCCGTTCCGTAAAATCGCAATCAATCCTGGGCGTCACGATGAAAGCCAGATCCGTGAGTTGGCGCCGCGCCTGGCGATCGCTGTGGGCCTGGCGCTGAGGAGCTTTGACACGCCATGATCCGCATCAACTTACTGGGCCAGGTCCGTCCCAAGGCCACCAAACAATCCGTGCCGCTGGAGTCCACGCTGCAGATTTTGCTGGGCGTCGCCGCTGTGGCCATCGCTCTCATCGTGCTCTCCGTCACATATTATTCGCAGAAGCACCAGCTCGACGACACCAACACGCGCATCGCCTCCCTCAAAGCCGAAAAGGCCAACTTGCAGCAGATCAAGCAGGACGTTGACCGTTTCGAAGCTCAGAAGGCCGCCCTGCAAACACAGATTGGGGTCATCGAAACCTTGCAGAAAAATCGTACCGGTGCTCAGGAATTGCTCCAGATGGTCGCCAACACCGTCGTGCGCGTCGATCAGCTCTGGCTCACCTCACTGGACCGCACCGGCGACACTCTGCATATCACCGGCGAGGCTGGCAGCGTCAATTCCGTCGCTAACTTCATCACCCAGATGAAGCGCTCCGGCTATTTCGACAAGATTGAGATCGAGGAAGCGAAAGAGGACGACGTGGCCAAATCCGTTACCACTTACGGCTTTATCATGTCGGCCGCTGTCGCCCAGGCGGCGCCCACTACGGGTCAACCCCAGACGAAGCCCGCTGCTGGAACCAGCACCACCACGCCCCCGCAGCCCGCAGCCAAGGGGAGGAGTTAGCGATGGCTACCGCTTTTCGAGATTGGCCCTGGCCGCTTCAGGCTCTGTTTTTCCTGGGGCTCGCCGTTATCCTGATCGCCGCCGGTTTCTACATGCCCGGTTCTCCGGTCGCCAGCGTCCGCACCGAGCTGGAAGCCGCTCAGCAGGAAGAAAAGCCGCTGGAAGCCGATGTTGCCAGCCTGCGCGTTTACAAACAGCGCCGTGCCGAGCTCCAATCCGAAATGGATGCGCTGTCCAAACAGCTCGCCACTCTGCAGACCATCGTACCGGAAGACAAAAAGGTGGACGAATTCATCCTCATGGTCCAAAGCGCGGCCGTCAGTTCCGGTGTCTCCATTCGCCATCTCAAGGCTTTGCCCGTTGCGCCGAAGCAGTTCTACTTCGAGGTGCCTTTTGAAATTGACTGCGACGGCCCCTATTTCGCTGTGCTGGATTTCTTTGCCAAGCTCGGCAGGCTCTCGCGCATCATCAACGTCGGCGATATGAAGCTCACCAGCGCGGCCTCGAAAGCGGGCAGCACTTATCGCATGACTCCCGGCACTTCCGTTGCCGGCGTCTTGACCGTTACCACTTTCTTTTCGAAGCCGGCAGACGCTCCGGCTCCCTCGACGGCAACGCCTGCGTCGGCAAAGCGATAGGACGACAATGATGAGACTGCCAAAGGCATTCAACATACTCCTTACCGCGCTGGCGCTGTCCGTTTGCCTCGTCCCGATAACTTGGGCTCAGGGGCAGGCTCAGACGCAGCAGCAAGCCAACCCGGCGAAGAAATCCGCGCACAAAGCGAAAGCGAAAGCGGCGGCAGCCAAGGCCGCACCGGACGCTAACGCCGCGGCACCCAATCCGGCCGTAGTCAAAGTGGCCGAACGCGATCCTTTCGTCCCGCTGGTCAATGAACACAAACCCGGCGGCGGCCCACCGCTTCCTCCAGGCAAAGCAGGCCTGGTGGTCGCTACCATCCGCGTGGATGGCGCCGTTCGTTCACCGAATGGCATGTTCGCGGTCGTCACCAATCCCGATCAGCGCGTTTATTTCCTTCGTGAAGGCGACCAGCTGTACGACGGCGATGTGGAAAAGATTGGCCTGGACGGTGTCACGTTCAAGGAAGTTTCTAAAGATGCTTTCGGGAAATCAGTCGAAAAAATCGTTACGAAACGAATCTACCCGAGTGCAGGAGAGCAGCAATGAGGATTATGCGGAGGGCGTGGGGCCTGACTGCGTTCGTGGCGGCAGCCCTGATGTTGACGAATGGAGCTCTATCGGCCAGTGATGCGCCGGTGGTGCATGTAAAGGCCGTGGTGAAAGACGGCGCCGTCACCCTGGATGCTCAGGCCAACGGCCCCTTCGAGTACACCACCTACCGCCCCAGCGCGAGCCTCTATGTGCTCGACCTGTCCGGCGTCTCGGCCGGCGATACTTCCGGCGCGCGCGTGGTGCCCTCGGAGCTCGTCAAGAGCTACCGCCTCACCACTTACTCCGCGGGTCAAAAGCCCGTGGTGCGCTTGGAGATCCTGCTGCGGCCCGGCATTACTCCGCGCCTCGCGCGCAATGGCAATCAGGAGCTCACGCTGTTCGTTTCCGCGAACGGCAACGCCGACGCCTCGGTCGAGCCCGTGGCAATTACCGACGCGCCGGCGACGAAATCTGCAGAGGGCAAGCCCGCTCCCGCAGCGCTGAAGTCCATCGCGGCGAAGCCTTCGGACACGAAGACCACCGCTTCCGACTTTCAAAACATCGAACAGGTGAACCTCGCGCAGGTTGGCGCGCAAACCGAAGTCCACGTGGTCGGCAACGCCAAGCTCACCTATCACGTCAGCCGCCTGCACAATCCCGATCGCATCGTGCTCGATTTTTCCGGCGCGCACCTGAAGACTACCGAAAAGCAAATCGCCAGCAATCTCGATCCCGTGAAGGAAATTCGTCTGGCTCAATTCACGCCGCAGGTTTCGCGCATTGTAATTGATCTGCGCACGCCCGCGCGTTACAACGTGAATGCCTCAGGCAACGCTGTCACCGTCGCTTTCCGCGCCGAAGCTCCGACGCCTGCTTCCGGTGGCGCCAGTGACTCGGCTCCGGCCGCGAACGGCGAGCCTTCCGACGTCACCACTACCAAGGCGATCAGCGCCCCTGTCGCTCCGACAGCCGCCCCGGAAAATATTCCGGCGCCAGCAGCCACGCTCCCCACAGCCTTGACGCAAACCTCCGCGGCCCTGGCCGTGCCGGTTGCGCCCGTACGCCAGCCCGAGCCCGCCGCTGCGAAAGCAGTCGCCGCGAACACGGGCTACACCGAAATCAGCGACAGCAACGCGGCCCCCGCGCCAGCCGCTGCGGCGTCCTCTCCGGCAACTGCCGCCGCAGCACAACAGGCGCCCACGCCCGCTCCCGCCGGCCACTATTCCGGTGAACCGATTTCCGTTAACTTGAAAGACGTTGACCTGCGCGATTTCTTCCGCCTCATTCACGAAATCAGCGGCCTCAACGTCGTCGTGGACCCTGCCGTAAAGGGCAGCCTCACGATCGTTCTCGACGATGTACCATGGGACCAAGCCCTGGACATCGTTCTCAAGAACAACGATCTTGACAAGCAACTCGACGGCAACGTTCTGCGCATCGCAACCAAAGAAACCTTGAAGCGCGAAGCCGAGCAGAACCGCGATCTCGCCAAGGCGCAAGCCGAGTCCGCAGACGTGGTTACCACCACGCGCGTCCTCAGCTACGCCAAGGCCGCCGACATGGTTCCCACGCTGAAGAAGTTCCTGTCTTCGCGCGGCGATATCTTGGCCGATAGCCGCTCCAATACCTTGATCATCCGCGACATTCCCACGGTTCTCCCGGTGCTCGATAACCTCCTGCGCCAGCTCGACCGTAAATCGCAACAGGTGGAAATCGAAGCGCGCGTCGTCGCCGCCAACCGTTCCTTCTCTCGCGAAATCGGCACCCAGTTCGGTCTAGGACTCGGCGCGCACGGCAGCACCATCGGTGGTGCGACCGCTGTCGGGACCAGCACGGTCATCAACACTCCGGCTCCGCCGCTCGCGGTAGGCACTCCGCCGCTCACGTCCGGTTCCGTTCCGCTGCTTACCAACCTGGGCGCGGCCACTCCGACCAGCGGCTTCACCTACTCGTTCGCAAACGCCAATTTCGCGCTCGATATGGTCATCACCGCGGCGGAAGATCGCGGCGTCGGCAAACTCATCTCCAAGCCGAAGATCGTTGCGCAGAACAACCAGAAATCAATTGTGAAGCAAGGTACCAAGATTCCGGTGCAGACCATCGTCAACAACACCGTCTCGGTCCAATTCGTGGACGCGGTGCTGGAGCTTGACGTCACCCCTCAGATCACCTCGGAGGGAACCATCTACATGGACGTGGACGTCAAGAACGACCAGATCGACTCTTCTATCCCGCGCGTCCAGGGCATTCCGGCCATTGACACGCAGGAAGCCACTTCCAAAGTCCTGGTCGCAGATGGCGCTACCATGGTCATCGGCGGTGTGATCGTCACCCAGCAGCGCACCGACATTCAAACCGTTCCGATACTCGGCAGCTTGCCCGTCATCGGCAACCTGTTCAAGCACACCACGGTCAGCTCCACGGCCCAGGAACTTCTCTTCTTCCTAACCCCGCGCATTCTGCCGGGATAGTCGTAGCTGGTAGAAGACGGGTTCGGTCGTAACTCGTGGCCCACGAAACTGCGCACGCGAAATCAGCCCGGAGCCGGATCCATCGGCTCCGGCTTTGTTTTTCCGCGCTTAACGCCGACGCACTGCTCCTCACTCATCTCCCCAACATCCGTTATCTCTGCGGCTTCACGGGCAGCGCCGGAATCCTGCTCATCGATCACTCTCGCGCCACTCTGTTCACCGACAGCCGCTACACCCTGCAAGCTCGTCAGGAAGTTTACGATGCCACGACGGTCATCGCGCCGCACGGCTTGATTCGCGCCGCAGGCGAAGCCATGAAAGCCCGCCGCGGCGTCATCCGCCTCGCCTTTGCGCCTGCGCAGCTCAGCGTGGCCCAGAAAACCGGGCTGCAGCTCGCCGCCGGCGCGCGCCTGCGCTGGCTCGCCGCGCCAGACCTGGTCGAGCGCCTGCGCGCTGTAAAGGACGCTGACGAGCTAACCCGCATGCGCCGGTCCGCGCGCCTTATCAGCGACGTCTGGACCGACGCAGTGCGCAACGTCAGGCCCGGCGTCTCCGAACTGGCCGTCGCTGCCGATATCGAACGCTCTATGAAACTCCAGGGAGCCAGTGGCCCATCGTTCGAGTCCATCGTCGCCTCCGGACCGCGCTCCGCCTGGCCGCATGCCCGTCCGACGCCCAAGCTCCTCAGGAAAAACGAGTTGGTCGTCCTCGACCAGGGTGCTATACTGCGCGACTACTGTAGCGACATGACTCGTACCGTCGTCCTGGGGCGGTCGACGAACAGAGTGCGTTCGCTCTACAACGCAGTTCTGCACGCCCAGGAAGCCGCGATAGCCGCCATCCGGCCGGGAGTTTCGGCCGCATCCGTGGACGCTGCAGCGCGCAAAGTTTTCAAGCAATCGGGCTTGGAACGTTATTTCACTCACAGCACCGGGCATGGCTTGGGCCTCGAAATTCACGAGATGCCCCGGCTGGGCCGCGGAGAGGAATCCTTGCTCGAAGCGGGTATGGTCATAACCGTTGAGCCGGGCGTCTATGTGGAACGCCTGGGCGGTATTCGAATTGAAGATGAAGTGCTGGTGACCGCGCAGGGCGCGGAAGTCCTGACCAGCGCTTCCCGGGAATTTCTCGAACTCTAAATGGCAAAAAAACAGAATCCCAAGCCATCATCCAGCTCGCCCGCTCACGGCGTGGACCTCCCGGAAATCGAAAAGCTACTGGAGTTCATGCGCAAGCATGGCCTGGAAGAATTCGAATACGAGCGCCAGGGCTTCCGCATAAGGCTGAAGAAACCGTCTTCGCCTGCCTACACCTTTTCGCCGGGCCAAGCCCCGGAAATCGTGGTAGCTTCCGCCGCGCCGCACCCGAGTCATGCGCCGTCAGCAGCGTCTGCCGCAGGCGCTGGCGCGGCGCCCGCCGCCGCACAGCGCGAATCGGCCGCAGACACCATGCGCGCCGAAGATCTGCACATCGTAAAGTCTCCGATTGTCGGCACCTTCTACGTAGCCGCCGGCCCCGACGCAGACCCGTTCGTCTCGATCGGATCAAAGGTCGAAACCGGCCAGGTTCTCTGCATCATCGAAGCCATGAAGCTGATGAACGAGATCGAATCCGACGCAGCCGGCGAAGTGGTCCGCATCTTCGTCGAAAACGGTCATCCGGTAGAATACGGCGAAGCCCTATTCGGCATCCGCCTCCACCGGAAAAAATAATCAACCGTGGAATTTGTAGCGCCGGCGTCTGGCCGGCTCTTTGTCTTTGAATTTGGTGTTGAATTCGTAGGGGCACCGCATGCCGTGCCCGCCACATCACCACCTGGCACAGGTTCTGTCGGGGCGGGTCTCCGACCCGCCCTGTTTTGATTAAGAGGGGCTAACAAATCATCCGTCTCAAACCGCCATGTTCCGAAAAATCTTAATCGCCAATCGTGGGGAAATCGCCCTGCGTATCCTCTCCGCCTGCCGTGAACTCGGCGTCAAAACCGTCGCCGTCTACTCCGAGGCCGACCGCAACTCGCTCCACGTCCGCTTCGCCGACGAAGCCATCTGCATCGGCCCGCCGCGCAGCAGCGAAAGCTACCTCAACATCCCGCAAGTAATCAGCGCCGCTGAAATCGCCAACGTGGACGCCATCCATCCCGGCTACGGTTTCCTGTCGGAGAACGCCAATTTCGCCGAAGTCTGCGAAGCTTCCCACATCACTTTCATCGGCCCCGCGCCCGACGCGATCCGCCTGATGGGCGAAAAGGACAAAGCCCGCGAAGCCATGTCCGTCGCCGGCCTCCCGATCATTCCCGGCAGCGCCGGTGTCGTCCCCGACGAAGACGCCGCGAAGAAAATCGCCGCCGAAATCGGCTACCCCGTAATGATCAAAGCCGCCGAAGGCGGTGGCGGACGCGGTATGCGCATCGTGCGCCACGCGCGCGAGCTGATCCCCCTGTTTCAAACCGCCAAAGCCGAAGCCCAACAAGCCTTCGGCAGTCCCAACGTCTACATCGAAAAATTAATCGAGCACCCGCGCCACATCGAATTCCAGGTTCTCGGCGATAAGCACGGCAACGTAGTCCACCTCGGCGAACGCGAATGCTCGCTGCAGCGCCGCCACCAGAAAGTCCTGGAAGAATCGCCGTCGGTCGCGATGGACGCCGCCACGCGCAAACGCATCGGCAAACAAGTCGTCGACGCGCTCAAAAAACTGGGCTATTCCAGCGCCGGCACGGTCGAGTTCCTGCGCGAAGAATCCGGCAACCTCTTCTTCATCGAAATGAACGCGCGCATCCAGGTCGAACATCCGGTCACCGAAATGATCACCGGCGTGGACCTGGTGAAATCGCAAATCCGCGTGGCCGCCGGCGAAAAACTGACGGACATACTCGGCCCCATCGAATTTCGCGGCCACGCCATTGAATGCCGCGTCAACGCCGAAGACCCCGAAACCTTCGTCCCTAGCGCCGGACGCATCACCGCCTTCCGCGTCCCCGGCGGCCCCGGCATAAGAGTGGACACGGCAAGCTATTCCGACGCCGTAATCCCGCCCTACTACGATTCCCTGATCGCCAAAATAATAGCCCACGGCAACGACCGCGCCGAAGCTATAGCCCGCATGAATTGCGCCCTCGACGGCTTCGTGGTCGAAGGCATCAAGACCACAATCCCCCTGCACAAAAAAATTCTAGCCGACAAAGATTTCATAGCCGGCAAATTCGACACCCACTTTCTCGATCGTGCGCTAGCAGTAGCAGCCAAGTAGCGCGGAGGCTCCGTTGTTCCCAGCTCTCTACGCTGTCATAGACATAGCTCCGAACCTCACCACCGAAGCCGCTTCGTACTTCGCGCAGGACCTGGCTGACGATCTTGCGAAGGCGGGCGTCAGGATCATTCAATTGCGCGCGAAGCAGGCGTCCGCTCGGTTTCTATTCGAAATTTCAAGCACGCTGGTCCACCGTTTGAGCGGTCAACCCGTCCGCATCATCGTCAACGACCGCCCCGACATTGCCAGCATCGCAAACGCAGCAGGCGTGCACCTAGGGCAGGAAGATCTCCCCGTAGAAGCGGCCCGCGCAATCTGCCCCACCCCGCAATGGGTTGGAATTTCGACACATAATCTCGAACAACTCCGCCTCGCCAAGAACACTTCGGCGGACTATATAGCCGTGGGCCCAATCTACCCGACCGCCACCAAAGAAAATCCCGACCCAGTAGTCGGCCTCGAGCTAATCCGCGCCGCCAGAAAACTAACGCGCAAGCCCCTGGTAGCCATCGGTGGCATCACAATCAAGTCCGCCAGCGAAGTCTTCCAGGCCGGCGCCGACTCCGTAGCCATAATCAGCGATCTCCAAAAGGCGCCAGACCCGGGAAAACGCGCCCGCGAATATCTAGCCGTAGCAGCGGAAGCGATCGCCGCGCGCAGCAGTGCTTGATCCTGGAGCGGCCAGTTTCAGCTGGGCGACGTTGCTGTTGAATCTGCTTTTGAATTGCTAGGGGCGCTGCTTGCTGCGCCCGCCTTTGACGTTGCATCAGATCAAACAAATCGCGGGAAAAGCAGAACGGCTGTCATCCCGAACGCAGTCTCACGCTTTTCTTTCTCGCCGCATTTTGGCGGGCGCGGGACGCAGAGAGGGATTTGCTTTTCGTGCAACGGCCAAGGAAAAGGCAGATTCCTCGGGCAGAATTCGCCCTCGGAATGATAATTTGAGCGTTTTTCCGCGAACTGTTTAGCAACTGAAATATCGATTTAGTAGTTGCTACCTCGCGGCTCTGTGTTATTTTTCATCCGCGTTTGCCGCAGGCCATATTGGTCTGCAACAAAATATCAGTGCCGTTATCAGTTTGAATCAGTGTTCATCAGTGGCGCCTTTGACTTTTTGCTGAAGCGCCAACTCGACGGAGGGACGGACCGCATGAGCAACCCGCTGTTCAAAAAGAAGCCCATGGACATGCTGCTGCGCGAAGCCGCGGACACCGGCGAGCACACCCTGAAACGCACGCTCGGCCCGCTCTCCCTCACCGCGCTAGGCGTCGGCGCAGTAATCGGCGCCGGAATTTTCGTGATGACCGGCCTGGGCGCCACCTACGCCGGACCAGCCCTCACCCTATCCTTCATAGTCTCGGGTTTCGGATGCGTCCTGGCGGGTTTGTGCTACGCGGAATTCGCCGCGATGATTCCGCTCGCCGGCAGCGCCTACACCTACGCCTACGCCGCGCTGGGCGAACTCCTGGCCTGGATCATCGGTTGGGACTTGACTCTGGAATATGCCATGGGCGCCAGCACCGTCTCCTCAGGCTGGTCAAATCATTTCGTCGAATTGCTCCAGATTTTTCACCTGAAGATGCCGCTCTGGCTCGCCTACGACCACTGGACCGCGCTGGCCACCGCCGAAAACATAATAGCGCGCGCCCAGGTCCACGCCGCTGACCCCTCTCTCGGCGTCACCTCGAAATTGTTCGTCGAGCGCGTGGCGCAGGTTCTCGCCGTGCCCTCGCCCGATCTGCTCCGCCAAGCGCACGACCTCGTCGGCGCGCCGCAGATTTTCGGTTTCGATTTTGGCTTCAACCTGCCTGCCTTCGTCATCGCGCTCATCATCACCGCCGTCCTGGTGGTGGGCATTAAGGAAAGCGCCAACTTCAATGCCACCATCGTAGTCATCAAGGTCGGCGTCGTGCTGTTCGTCATCATCCTGGGTTTGAAGTACGTGGACAGCGCAAACATCGGCCACAGCTGGGCCGAATTCGCGCCCATGGGCGTCGGCGGCATATGGAAAGCCGCCGCCTACATATTCTTCGCCTACATCGGATTCGACGCCGTTTCCACCACCGCGCAGGAAGCCAAGAATCCGCAGCGCGATTTGCCCATCGGCATCATTGCCTCGCTGGTTGCCTGCACCATCCTTTACATCCTTGTGGCTTTCGTGCTCACCGGCATGGTGCCCTGGAAGTCCATCAATATTGAAGCGCCGCTGGCAGTCGCCTTTCTCGATCACGGCCTCAGAACAGCTTCCACCGTAATCACCGCCGGCGCGCTGGCCGGACTCACCAGCGTCATGCTCGTGATGTTGCTAGGCCAAACGCGCGTGCTCTACTCCATGGCCAACGACGGCCTGCTCCCCCGCAAATTCTTCGCCGCGATTCATCCCAAGTTCCGCACGCCCTACAAAACCACAATCCTCGTCGGCCTGCTGGCCGCAATCGTCGGCAGCATCACCCCCATCGACCAGCTCGGCAAAATGGTCAATATCGGCACGCTGCTAGCCTTCGTAATCGTCTGCATGGCGGTAATCGTTCTGCGCCGCACCAATCCCAACCAGCCGCGCCCATTCCGCACGCCGCTCGTTCCCCTGATCCCCGCGCTTGGTGTGGCCATCAACGTCTACATGATGGTCAACCTGGGCTGGGTCAACTGGGCCCGCTTGGTCATCTGGCTCGTAATCGGCCTAATCGTCTATTTCGCCTACAGCCGCCACCACAGCCGCGTCCAACAAATCGATCGCAACTCGATGTAGCGCGTTCGAGCAAAATCGCCCCAGGCCGATCCGTAGGGGCGGGTCTCAGACCCGCCCCGCTTAGATTTACGCGGGCCCCGCGCCACCTTCCCTAACGCCCGCTCCTCAGCTATTCTTCTATCGCCTGAAACCAAACCAGTGAACCGACTCTCGCCTCGCCGCCTAATCATCTTCCTACGGCACACCTCGCCGCTGGACATAATCGCCCTAGCAGTCATCATCCTCTACGCCACAGTCCGCGCAGCACTCGCGCTCGGCGCCAAAATTCCCTTCGCCGGATTCCTCGGCTTCTTAGCCTTCCTCGCAATCGTCTACCTCTTCGTCCGCATGATCCCCTGGCTCCGCAACCGCTTCATGTGGACGCTTCGCAATCGCCTGATCGTCACCTACGTTTTCATCGGAGTGGTCCCAGTCATCCTGCTCCTCTCCATGGCCGGCCTGGCCACCTACGGCCTCTACCTCCAACTAGGCGCTCACCTCTTCCACGACGACCTGCAACAACGCATCAACACCATCGCCGCCGATGCCGACGCCCTAGCCGGCGCAGTAGAAATGGAAGCAGCCCACGGCGCCGAGCCCACAAACGAAACCATCCTCCAACGCCCGGGCGTAGCAAATCTAATCGAAGCCGAACGCCGCGAATGGCCCGACCTCCGCGTCTTCCCCAATCGCGGCCAGCGCCTCATCGAATCGCAATCCGAAGACGGCCAGCACTTCGGCGGCCTGGTAGAAATTGACAGAAAAATTTGGATCGCCGCCGCCGTACGCAAAAACGGCGCCGCAGGCCCGTTCGATCTAATCGTCGCCACGCCGCTGAATTCCGCATTCCTGGACAGCTTCGCCTCCGAATTCGGCCCCATAGCAATAATCCCCCTCCGACCCGGCAGCGAAAATAATCCTCCCAACATCTCGCTCAATTTCAACGGCCACGTCTTCATCCCCGGCGAACAAATCGCCAGCCGCCGCCGCACCCTAGGCCCCCCGCAAAATTGGGCCGACGTCCGCATCAACGGTGTCTCCACCATCGAACTCGCTCACGTCGGACCGCAACCTCCCGACGCCCCCGCCGCAGTCTTCGCCTCCTTCGGCATTCGCGCCTCAGCGCTAAGCCGCCGGCTGTTCACTTCGGTCGGCGACGTCGGCCCCGTGCTGGAAATTCTCCTAATCGCCGCCGCCGTAATTTTCCTGCTTCTCGGCATCGCCGGCCTGGCCACGGGCTTCGTACTAACCCGCACGATCACCACGTCAGTTGACGATCTCTACAAAGCCACGCTCCACGTCCGCCGCGGCGATTTCAGCCAACGCGTGCGCGTGCATCAGCGCGACCAGCTGGGTGCGCTGGGCGAATCCTTTAACGAAATGACCAGCTCGATCGCCGAGCTGATCGAAGAACAAAGTAAGCGCCAAAAACTAGAAAACGAAATCGTAATCGCCCGCGAAGTCCAATCCCAACTCTTCCCGCAAGTCCTCCCCACGCTCCCCGGCCTGGAACTAGCCGCCATCTGCCGCCCCGCCCGCGTGGTCAGCGGCGACTACTACGATTTCATCCGCACCGGCAACAACACAGTAGGCATCGCCCTAGCCGACATCAGCGGCAAAGGTATCTTTGCCGCGCTGCTCATGGCCAGCTTGCAAGCCACGCTCCGCAGCCACGCGGGTTTCGACAGCCTTACAGGCACAGCCGAACTGGTCTCGCGCCTGAACAGACATCTCTTCCGCAACACCTCCGACGATCGCTACGCCACCTTCTTCTACGCCGTTTACGACGTAGCCGCCCGCACCCTCACCTACACGAACGCAGGCCACCTCGCCCCATTTTTCGTAAATGGCGCAAGCGTGCAGGAACTCAGCGAGGGTGGCACAGTCGTAGGCCTGATCGAGGACTGCAATTTCACCCAAGGCACAATCAAAGTAGAACCCGGCAGCCTCTTCGTAGCCTTCAGCGACGGCCTGACCGAACCAGAAAACGTCTACGGCGAAGAATTCGGCGTCCATCGCCTGCGTGAAGAAGTCCTGCGCCAACGCAGCCTCCATCCCCAACCAATCGCCGAAAACCTGATAGCCGCCGCCGAACAATGGGCCGGCACAGCCGAACAAGCCGACGACATAACCGTAGTAGTAGCCCGCATGGGCTAGTCCATCGTTCGTCATCCTGAACCCGCGGATGCGGATGAAGGATCTCGCTTCGTCTTTCTCCTCGCGCGCCTCTCTCTCTGCGACTCTGTGCCCCTCTAGCCAATCTTTTTTCGCCGACTCACCCGTACAATTCCCAAAAAATTCATTATACTTACGCCACTCTAAACTCAGGAGCCACCGTGCCATTACGCAATCGCGCCGCACTAATCACCGGCGGCAGCCGAGGCATCGGCAAAGGCATCGCCCAAGGACTAGCTCAAGAAGGCGTCCGCATCGCCATCTCCTACCGCACAAATAAAACTGCGGCGCAAAACACTCTCCGCACGCTCCAAGCCCAGGGCGCGGAATGCTTCGCCGTAGAAGCCGACGCCACGGACCCGGAAAAAGTTCAATTCCTGATAGACGCCGTCCTCGAACGCTTCGGCCGCCTGGACATCCTTGTCAACAACGTAGGTGAATTCAATTGGAAGCTAGTCGCCGACACCTCCGCCGACGAATGGCAAAAAGTAATCGCCTCCAATCTCTACAGTGTCTTCCACGCCAGCAAGGCCGCCCTCCCCGCCATGCGCCGCCAGCACTGGGGCCGCATCATCAATCTAGGCGCTGTCGGCGCCGAACGAGCCTTCGGCCAAGGCACAATCTCAGCCTACGCCGCCGCTAAAGCCGCGGTCGTTTCCTTCTCGCGCTCGCTCGCCATCGAAGAAGCCAAAGCTGGCATCACCGTCAACGTAATCAACCCCTCCAACATCGACGAACGCGAACTAACCGCCGACGAAGCCCGCCGCATCCGCGACGCCCGCTCCCCCATGGGCCGCCCCCCCAGCTCCGAAGACGTAACCGCCGCCGTAAAATTCTTCGCCTCCGACACCGCCGACTACATCACCGGCCAGGTAATCAACGTAACCGGCGGCTGGATGCTGTAGCCGAGTTTGCGTAGGCCTGCCCGCCGCAGGAGGGCAATCCTGCCTGTGCTCTTTCCTTTGACTTTGAACTTGAATTTGTGAATTGCGCTGCCGCGCAATTCATCCTGAGAACCGGCAGTCTCGGTTCGAAGGGCAGCGGCCAGCTTCAGCCGGGCGCCTTTGCTTTTGCCGTTGTAATCGCAAAAAACACGGCAAAAACCAGCGATTGATTTGGGTCGCTGTTCTTTGTTTTCAATCATTTGCAGTGGCTTTCGATTATGTTTCGCTAGCGATTGATTTGGGCTGGGTGGGACGGGCACATGCGTGGGGTGGGTGAAGGTCTGAGGATGGGCCGCGTTCCAAATGTTGCGTCCTTGTGAGGGCTTCGACAGTGCCCCGACTTACGGCAACACAATGGGGATTCGCGCTATTCGTAGAGATACGCAGAGTGGTAAGTCAGTGAAAAGTAAATCCGGCAGCTCGTATGCGCGTGTTCGGATAAACAATAACGGGAAGGATCGGCCGGCGGCGTGAATCGCCAACCGAAGTAAGACTTCGATGGGACGGCTCTAGAGACGCCGCATCTAAACTCGGCCCCTTCAACAAGCGAAGGGGCCGGCGCCCGTAAACTCAACTGCGTTCGTTTGGTAGTGTGGCAGGGTGAACCACCCGCCCTTCGGTCAAGCGTGAACGGTGTATGGGTCAATCTTCATCCAGCAGAGCGGAATCCTCGGCGTCAGCAACGGCCTTTTGATCTGCCGCGCTCAAACCAGGCGGCGACACGTCAACCGTCACTTTCGTGATCGTTCCTGTGAACGCGTTGTCCCCTTCCTTGTAGTCGTCGGACACCGCCGTTTCGGCGTCCAATCCAACGTCCGCTCCTTCGTCTCCTGAGAAGATAAACGGCACGGTCTTCGGAATGTGCCCCTGCGCCACTTGTTTCCCGTCCACGAAGAGCGCGCACTTCCCGCCCGTTCCCGGCCTTGCCGCATCGGGGACGAACTCGTACTTGATTACGTGCTTACCGGCAGAAAGTGGCGCGGTGTCGCCGATGTTCGTTCGCTCCACCCCGAAGAAGTTGTATTCGTGATGGACCTTGCCGTCTTTCATGTAGAGAGTCCAGCCACCGAACCTGCCACCTTGCGAGATGATCACGCCGTTGGTGTTGGCGTCGCGGAGTTCTACCGGTGCGGTGACGGTGTAATGACGATTCTTCACGTTGATGAAGGCGTTCTCCATCATGCCCACCATCCCGGGATACACCGTCAACTCCGTGCGATTTCCCATGAGGTCTGGCCGTCCAGCGAGCGCTGGATTGAACCGCTCCGACCGGCGGTCGTCGATGGGCAAGACGTGATTTCGGATCGCCTCCTTCATGAAGCGGTCTTGCATTTCTTTCAGCTTGGCTGGATCTTTCGCCGCAAGGTCGTGGGCTTCGCTGAAATCGTCAGCAGTGTGGTAGAGCTCCCATACGTCCTCCGTCAGCGGAGGATTTTGCACCTGGATCCAGGGGATGGAGTGGCGCGTTGCCGCGATCCAGCCGTCGTGATAGATGCCCCGGTTGCCGAACATCTCGAAGTACTGCGTGGTGTGGGTTTCCTTGGCTTTGGGATTGTCGAAGCTGTAGATCATTGATGTTCCATCAAACGGCTGCTGCACCGTCCCGTTCACGCTCTTCGGGAACGGCAGGCCTGCTGCTTCCAGCACGGTCGGTGCGATGTCGGTCACATAGGTGAATTGAGAACGGAACTCCCCTTTGTCCTTGATGCGCCTCGGCCAATGAATCACCATTCCGTTCGTAGTTCCGCCGTAGTGCGAGGCGATCTGCTTGGTCCATTGGAACGGGGTGTCTCCGGCCCATGCCCAGCCGATCGCATAATGAGGGAACGTACTCGGGCCGCCCCACTCGTCCAGATGCGGGAGGATGCTCGCTGCATCCTGCAGGATACCGTTAAGTGCCATAACCTCGTTGTAGGCTCCTGACGGACCGCCTTCCGCGCTGGCGCCGTTATCGCCGACGATATAGATGAATACGGTGTTGTCCATCACTCCCATTTCATTCAGTGTGTCGACCAGTCGTCCGATCTGCTCATCGGTGTGCTCGCCAAATCCGGCGAAGGTTTCCATCTGCCGCGTTTCAAGCTTTTTTTCGTCCGGTGTTTGCGAATCCCAGGAGGGAATCTGTTTGGGACGCAGGGTCAAATCCGCATTTGCGGGAATGACGCCCATCTGCTTCTGGCGCGCGTAAGTCTCCTCGCTCAGCTTGTCCCATCCCTGGTCGAACTTGCCTTTGTAGCGATCGATGTATTCCTTGAACACGTGGTGCGGTCCGTGAACCGCGCCAGGCGCGAAGTAGACGAAGAAGGGCTTGTCCGGCGTCAAAGCATGCTGCGCCTGCATCCAGTTGATTGCCTGATTGGTCATGTCAACCGTGAAGTGGTAATGCGGGTCGTGTGGCGGTTCTACCCGCGTCGTGCCGTCAAAAATCGCGGGGGCCCACTGATTGGTCTCGCCGCCGATGAAACCGTAGAACTTGTCGAAGCCGGAGTGAGTTGGCCACCGGTCAAACGGCCCGGAGACGGACACTTCCCATGCTGGTGTCTCGTGGTATTTGCCAAATGCCGCGGTACTGTAGCCGTTGAGGCGCAGCATTTCGGCCAACGGGGCCACGCTAAGCGGACGAATGCCGGTATTGCCGGGGAAGGAGGTGGCAAGCTCTGTGATGGCGCCCGCGTTAGCGACGTGGTGATTGCGGCCGGTAAGCAGTGCGTTCCGTGTCGGCGAACAAAGCGCTGTGGTGTGAAAGTTGTTGTAGCGCAGTCCTCCGGCCGCGAGCATGTCGAGTGTGGGCATGTGGATGGGGCCGCCAAACGCACTGGACTGCCCAAAGCCCATGTCGTCCAGCAGCACAATAACAACATTCGGAGCACCGTTCGGGGCGGTGACTTTGAAAAGCGGCGGCGCCTTGGCGTTGCGGGCATCGAGTTCAGTGATGACCGGAGATTGTGGTTCAGGGATAGGCAGTACCTTGCGATCTAAGGCATCCTGCGACCAGACCGGCACGGCCATTGCGAAAAAGATCAGTACTGGTAGGGCCGGGCGGACAGACCTCATTGAACCGCTATCCCATTTGCAATGATCCGGCATCTCTGTTGGCTCCGTTCGTCAATGGCGCGACCCCACGTTAGGCACCGTCAGCGGTAGAAGCCAGGACCAAGTCGTTTCCGGGTATAATTCCAAGCCTGTACCGGACGATTGTGCGGGTGTGACGCAACGGGGAAGCTATCAGCGGAAGCGATCGATGCCTATCGTCAAAACTGACAGGGTCCGGGGCAGATAGCCAAGCTATTCAGGTCAACGGAACCAACGCCGTTGATTTTCAAGGGTGCCGCATCTTCGCCGTACGCGAGGGTACGGATCGTGACTTTGCACCGGTCGAACTTGCGCGACATTTTCAGTGACTACCGCGCGCGCGAATTAAGTATGTTCTTCCTCAGCTGAGCTTTTCCAAAATGGATTCCGTAGAAATCTCCCCTTCAATTTTCGGCATCGCTTCTGCGGCCTGGCCGACGGGCGCTGCAACGGTCCGCACAGGGGGCGCCGTGTATCCCGCCTCACCCGCAAACGCGAATTCCTTGCGGTCAAGCCCGCGGATCATCCGCCCATCGGCGCACTCGACGGAGAGGGTCAGCACTTTGCCAATCGTTTCGACAGCCGTCACCACGCCGTGCGTGCCCGACGCGCGATGCATCACTTTGTCACCCGGCTGCGCGATGCTTTCCTTCACTTCCGGCTCTTCGGGCGCCGCGTTCTGCCCCTTCGTCGAAATTTTCTCCCAAAGTTTGCTCATGACCGTTGCTCCTCGATACTCAAATCAATTCCGAAATTGAGGTGTCGCGTGCAGCACGCGATCGATCAACGCACTGAGTGCCATCTTCGAATGCCAGCTGCAGCCCAAGCAACTCTTCGCCCAGCATACGTGCTTTTCACCGAGCGCCTCGCATTTTCGTGGCATTTCGTCCGTAACAGGCAACCTCGTTGCCACTGAGACTTCGCGGCGACAGATGCAAAAAAAAGCCCATCCTTCCCGGGAGGAGCTCTGGGAAGGATGGGCGTTGTGTTGTGCTTGAGGCTGTACGAAGCTTACCGTTACGGTAGCGGATTACCGATGGCCGCCGCCGTGACCGCCGCCACCACCGTGGAAGCCGCCACCGCCGCCGTGGACTCCGGCGCTACCGTGGAAGCCGCCGTTGCCGCCGCCGCGCACCGCGCCGCCACGGAAACCGCCGCCGACTGCTCCGCGACCTTCAAAGCCACGTCCGCCGCGACCATCAAAGCCGCCGCGACCGTCGAAGCCACGTCCGCCCCAACCACGTCCGCCCCAACCGCCGTGGAACCACGGGCCAGCGCCGATGAACAGGCCGCCGGAGAAATAGCTAGGACCGTAGTAGCCGTAAGGCGCGCAGGCGTATGGGTAATAACCGTAGTAACCGTAAGCGCAGACCGGAGCCGGACCGACATAACCCGGACCGACGCCCACCCCTACCGCGAAGCGCTGAGCGCTAGCGTTCGGCGCGAGGGCCAAGGCCGTTCCAAATACCGCAAAAACCATGAGACATTTCACCAGATGTTTCATATTGGGGCCCCTTCTGAGCCCGTAAAGCCTTTATAAAAGTTGCAGCCTTCCGACGCCTCCCGAATACCTCTCGGTGGCGTCTGATAGTGAAACACGGCTTCGAGTGGAAAGTTGCGGTTGGGGCGAAGAGGAGGCAAAGCATGGAGGGGGTGGTAGTTAGCGTCGGGTGGGTGAACGGAGATTAGTGATCAGTGAGTGAAGAGGACGGTCAAGAGTGGCTGTGCCAGGAAAGCGGAGGCGCGCAGGCCGGATTGGATAAGGCATGAGAATCGCAACGCGTTGACGCGCCGCTTACCGGCTTGTTACTCTGAATCTCCGGAGACAGCGCGGCATCGAACAGCGATAGCGAAAAAATTGCGGCAGACGACTGATATGAGGGAGGAATGCGCATGGCGACCCCAGCTAGGCCCAAGGTTTTCAAGAACTTCATCAATGGTGAGTGGATCGAGGCGCGCAGCGGCAAGGCGATCGAGAATCGCAACCCCGCGAACACCGGGGAACTGGTGGGAATGTTCCCAGCCTCCACAGAAGAGGACGTGAACCTGGCGATTGACGCCGCGAAGGGCGCCTACGACAAGTGGCGGCTGACGCCTGCGCCCAAGCGCGCTGAAATTCTGTATCGCGCGGCGGAAATTTTGATCGAGCGCAAGGAAGATTATTCGCGCGACATGACGCGCGAGATGGGCAAGGTGCTCGCCGAAACACGCGGCGACGTGCAGGAAGCGATCGATATGACCTACCTGATGGCCGGGGAGGGAAGGCGCCAGTTTGGGCAAACCACGCCGTCGGAACTGCCGAACAAATTTGCGATGTCCGTGCGCACGTCCGTGGGAGTGGCAGGGCTGATCTGTCCTTGGAATTTTCCGATGGCGATCCCTTCGTGGAAAGCAATGCCGGCGCTGGTGACGGGAAATACGGTGGTGATCAAGCCGGCGGAAGATACGCCGCTATCCACCTACAATTTGATGCAGGTGCTGAGCGAGGCCGGGTTGCCGCGCGGAGTGATGAATGTGGTGTTCGGCGACGGTCCCGAAGCCGGTGCGCCACTTCTCAACCATAAAGATGTCGGCTTGGTGAGCTTCACCGGTTCCACCGAAGTGGGGCGCATCGTGAGCCAGGCTTGCGCGCCTTCGTTCAAGAAGTGCCACCTGGAAATGGGCGGCAAGAACATCATCATCGTGATGGACGATGCGAATTTGGATCTGGCGGTGGACGGCGCGGTGTGGGGCGGGTTTGGAACCAGCGGGCAGCGTTGCACGGCGGCGAGCCGCGTGGCGGTACACAAGAAAGTTTACAGCGAATTCGTCGAGAAATTTGTGGCGCGCGTGAAGGCGTTGAAAGTCGGCGACGGCCTGGATCCTTCGACAGACATGGGTCCGTGCATCAACGAGCAACAACTGAAAACGGTAATGAAGTACGTGCAGATCGGCAAGGACGAAACCGCGAAGCTCGCGACGGGCGGGAATCGGCTGGAGAGCGGAGCCTGGGGACGCGGCTGGTTCCACGAGCCGACCGTGTTCAGCGATTGCGACCCGAAGATGCGCATCGCGCAGGAAGAAATTTTTGGGCCGGTGGTGGCGGTGATTCCGTTTGAGGATTTCGACGAAGCGCTGGATATTGCGAACGGTGTGCAGTACGGCTTGTCGGCCGCGATTTACACGCGCAACGTGAATAATGCGTTCCGCGCGCAACGCGATTTGCAGACCGGGATTGTTTATGTGAACGCGCCGACGATTGGTGCGGAAACGCATCTGCCGTTTGGCGGGATCAAAAATACCGGCAACGGGCATCGCGAATCGGGCGAAGCGGCGCTGGATTTTTATTCGGAGTGGAAGACGGTTTACATTGATTATTCGGATCGGTTGCAGCGCGCGCAGATTGATAATGCGTAGGACGTAGCGTTCGACGAAAAGCAGATCCCTCTCTCGGTCCCGCGCCCGCCAGCCTGCGGCGGGAGAGATCCCACGGCCGGCTGGAGGCAAAAGCGCCGGCCTCAGGATGACGCTGCTGGTCGCATCGTCAGAAAAAAGCGCGGGACTCCGTTCGGGACGACAGCGCTTGCTTGGCGCGCGGCGTTTCAGGGCGAGTCGCAGACCCGCCCCTACCATCTCAAATCCACTACACTTTCAGGCCGATCAGGCGCATCAGTTCCAGAGCGTTGCTTTTGGCTACCACACCATCGCGGAGTTTGTGATCGAAGCGCATTTTTCCTTCCTCGACGTAATCCTGGAAATGTACGTTGCGCACGGCGCCGGGCAACACATGTGCGATATCGGTTAGGGCGAGGTCGTGCGTGGTGACGATTCCAAGCGCGCCGCGGTCCAGCAACGCACGCAGCAAACCTTCCGCGCCAATCCGGCGATCATTGGAGTTGGTGCCTTCCAGCAGCTCATCGAATAAAAACAGCACGCGTGCGGAGCTTTCCGTCAACTCGAATACGTCGCGAATGCGCAGGATTTCTGTGTAGAAACTCGAGCGGTGTTCTTGCAGCGAATCTACGCGGCGAATGCTGGTGCCGAGAAGGACGGGCGTCATGCGCAGCGACTTGCCGCGAATCGGCGCGCCGGACAGCGCGAGTACCGCATTGATTCCCGCCGTGCGCAGATAGGTGCTTTTTCCGGACATGTTTGAGCCACTGACGAGCAGTAGACGGGTTTGCGCGTCGAGCTGCACGCTATTGCGCACGCATTCTGCTGATGGAATCAGGGGATGGCCGAGCTCTTCGCCGCAGAAGACTGCGGGCGCGTTAGGAATTTCTTCCGCGAATTCGGGGAAGGGATCGTTCGGATGCTCGTAGGAATAGCCGGCGAGCGAGAGCAGCGCTTCCATTTCCGCCGCGATGTCCACCCAGGCGCGCAGTTTGCCGCCGCAACGCGTGCGCCATGCTTCGGTCGCAAAGGCGCATTGCACGGTATAGAGCATGGGCAATTCGAGCAGCCGGCCGAGCAAATCTTCGCGCGCGTCAATCCAGTAAACGATATTTGCAAGCCGGCGCACCGACTGCGAAGCTGCTTGGGGGCCCGTCTTAAGCTCCGCCGTGAATCCTTGCATACGGGGCGAGGTAAATGGCTCTCGTTCGAGCCGCTGCAGAATGTCCGCGAACAGGCCCAGGCCTTCGGCGTTGCACGCGAGAGTCGAGACCACTTGCTCAGCGCGTATGCGCAACCAGAGCAGGACGATCACTTCGAGCGCCAGAACAACTGCCAGCGGCCAGAGTCGCAGCGTGGCCAGTAAATAGATCGTGGTGGCCGCGGCCGAAATCGCCAGCAGCGCGGCGACAATTCGCCACGCTCCCGCGGGAAGCAGCGGCGGCGCTTCCGCCCAATTTTCCAGCGAGCGCGGATCGAGGCGGACTTTCAGGTCCTCGCCCAGCAGCGCGAGCTCCTCACGCAAATCCAGTTTGTCGCGCAGTTCGACGATTACTTTTTGTCTTTCGCGGATTTCGGGCACCTGTGATGCGGCGCCGAGCCACTGCGCCAGACGCTCTTCGCCCATCGGAAGGCGCGCGGTCGAGAGAAGTTCGAAGAGGCAGCCGGTGCCGAAGATGTCGAGATCATCTGCGTACACATGCTTGGGATTGCGGAAGCGCTCACCGGATGCGCCGGTGCCTGTCCAGCCGTCCTCGAGGCGCGCCAGACCGCGCGCGAAAAATGCGACCGCGGTGCGGGCGTGGGCGAGCGCGCGCAGAGCTAATTCGTGCACTACGGCCAAGCTCGCGTAGATCACGATCGGAATCGCGAGCCAGTAGGTGGAAATCGCTTCGTCTTTCACCGACAGCCACAGGAGGACGATCGTGACCATGACCGTTGCGAGCTTCGCATTTCCGATCTGTTTGTGCAGGGCGTCTTTTGCGACGACGGTTTGCTTGCGAGCTGCGAGGCGTTGTGAGTATTCGGCGTGTGGCTGGGACAAAAGCTGCCTCCAGGTGGCGGGGGATAGTTTACTACTCGAATGGGTGGGAAGTAGCGCCGTGGATGGTCGGCGTTTCGCAAGCGCGAATCAGAAGGGTTGCGACGCGCGGCGTTGCAGCGAAAAGCAGATCCCTCTCTGGGTCCGGCGTCCGCAAAAATGCGGCGGGCAAGAAAAAGCGTGGGACTCCGTTCGGGATGACAGTCGTTGTGAGTTTCCGCGAACTGTTGGATGTGATGCAACGGCGAAGAATCGCCAGACGCCCGCCCATGGGTAGGCCGACCGGCCGCTACAAATGCGAAAGCAAAGTCAACGGCTCCCGGCTAAATCTGGCCGCTACAAAGGCAAAACCGCCGGGTTACGCCTGCGGCTCGGCCGCGACTGGCATGTACATTGGGGCTGGCGGCGGAGTCCACGCCGGTTCCGGGACCCGATTCGCCTGGTAATTGCGATACCAGATTGCTTCGCTGGCTCGTTGCCAGAGGCGCGTGCCGAGCCAAATCAGAATCATCAGTTGGCTGACCAGAAATGCGGCGACGTTCGCTTGCGGGCCCAGGCGGAACATCCAGATGTATAGCCCGAAAGCGAATAGCACCCACGTGATGATGCTGACGCGCAGGTAAAGCCAGAAGAGTGAGAAAAAATTGCGGCGCAGCAATCCGAACGCGCGGCGGAGGGCGCGATGCATTTTCTTTTCGTCGTCGGCGACAGCGATGACCTGGGCCATGTCAAACCACACGCGCACGATAATCAAGAGCAGCAGGATTACGACAGCAGCCGCTTCGACAAAATGATCGCCAGGGTAGGGAGAAATGGATAGCTCCTCAATGCGCGTGTGCATCGAGCTGGTGAGGGCGGCGAGCCCCGCGATGGGCAGCAGCACGATGGCGAGATAAATCGTCAGGCGGAAAAAACGCCAGAAGTGGTGGCCGGCGGCTTCGAAGAAAGCCGTGGTGGTGGGTTTTTCGTCGAGCACGTAGGCGGCGAGAATGCCGCCCGTCGCAAACAGCATGAAGACCACGAAGAGCGCTGAGAAATGAAAGATAGGGGGGCCGTGAATTTCCAGAGGCGAATCCCGCAATTGTTGGAGCATGATGATCGCCGAGAAGTCGAAACCGTTTACCAGACGCTGCGCGGCGACGCTGTGATCGAGCAACAAATTCGCGCGCTCCGTCATTCCGTGCGTCGAGAAAAATCCGAAAATCAGGCACACAATGAAAATCCACCAGACCAGGCGTTGCCATTGCCACACCAGCCCGGCGCCTGAAAAAAATGTCGCTCGATTCGCTGCAGCCATTCGCGTTGCTCCTTCGATGCCGTTAGGTGAGCCAGGCCAGCAACTGGGATAGCCATTCGCTGGCGAAGACCCAGATGGTTCTCAGCTTGTGAGCCGCGCGCGGATCCGGTTCTTCCGTGAAACTGTTATTGAAAGGGTCGCGATCCAGGAAGATCTGATTGTGCGCGTCAATCTGCGCGGACTGGATTTTGGCTTTGCGATCGTACCGGTAGCGCACCCAGCGATCCTGGCCGTCCCAGTGCTCGACGGCGGTCGAACCATCGTCGAATTTAATATCCACGTCCACTGGAAAAATGAAATCGCCCTTGCGAACCACGGTGATGTAGGTGCGATACACTTCGTCCTTGTCGTTTTTCTGGGTGGCGTGCGCCGGACCGTCCCACCACTTCAACGGATCGGAGTGCGCATCGGCGAGCGAATAATCCAGCACTTGCGTGCCGTAGATTGCTTGATTGAAATACCAGCGCAGGTCTTTGCCGGAAACCTCCTCGATCGTTTTCAGGAAATCTTCGCCGGTGGGATGCGTGAAACGGTAACGCATGAAATAGGTGTGCAGGGCCTGGCGCAAAGTGTCTTCACCGATCACTTTTTCCAGTGTGAGCAGCACGAGGGCGGTCTTGCCATAGGTGATGTCAGCGTAGGAATCGCTATTGATGAATTTCCAGGCGAAGCTGGCGACGGGGTCCTTGTCTGGATCCGAAAAATAGCCGGACTGCTGCAAGCCTGTTTCGCTCATCTGCACGAACGGATAATTCACCGCCGAAGTATTCTTGCCGTACAGCTCGTCCATCACTTTTACTTCGGTGTAACTGTTGATGCCTTCGTCGAGCCACGCTTCCTCGAATTCGTTGGTGGCGACCATGCCGTACCAATACTGGTGGCCGAACTCGTGTTCGGTGACAATTTCGGGCGCCAGTACGCCTTGAGGCATGTGCGCCGAGGTTCCTAGTGTGATTAGCGTCGGATATTCCATGCCGCCAGCGTCGGTGCCGCCGTGCGGCGGGTCAACCATCGTGATGCGGTCGTAGGGATAAGGGCCATACCATTGATCGAACAGGCGCAGCGTGCCTTTCTCCGCATCAATGTATCGCTGAGCCGACCCCATGTGCCCGGGCGACATCAGCAGGTGAATCTTTACGGGGCCTTGGCTGCCGGTCCAGGAGTCTTCGACGACGGTGAAGCTGGGGCTGGCGGTCCAGGAAAAATCGTGGACGTCCTCGGAATGATAGGCGAGCGTTTTCGTGCCGTCGGAATTATTTGCGCTGGAGACCAGATCGCCGCCCGCGCCGACGATTTCGTTTTGCGGGACGGTGATTTTCACGTCGAAGGTGCCGAAGTCCGCGAAAAATTCTGTGGTGGCGTGGAATTGATGGCAGTTCCAGGCATTCTTCCACCACACGCCGACTTTGGGGAACCACTGCCCGACCATATCGAAATCGTGGGCGTAGCCGGTGCGCTCGACGACTTTCGGCAGCACATCGTGGAAGGCGATGTGGAATTCTACGGAGGCGCCGGGGGCGATTGGTTTCGGCAGCGTGAGTTGGAATACCGTGCGGTCTTCCGTGTTGTTATCGTCGGGATGGATGAATTCCATTTTGCTGGTTAGATCGCCGGCGCCTTCGACTTCGAGTTTGTCCACAGTGATCGAGCCGAAATGTTTGGGATCCCACTCGGAATCCGGGCCATTGCCGCGCGTGCCGGCCAGGCGGACTTCGGTCATGAAAGTGGATTGCGGTTGGAAGGCGTTCAGGTAGAGATGGAAGGGGAAAGTTTGCTGCGGTTGGCCGGTCAAGTTTTTATAAGTGAGAGTCTCGTTTGCTGCGATGGTGTGCTTGGTGGGGTCGAGCTTGGCTTCGATCTGGTAGGCGACGATGCGGGTCGAGAGCGGTTTGGCTGCCGTGTCGGCTGATGCGGCTGTGGGCTTTGCTTCCTGGGTGGGCGCGGGGGCTTGAGAAAAAACTGGGCCGCTGCAGATGGCTACGCTTGCGGCGAGTACAAACACTTTCGTCAATCTCATCCATCCTCCCACACGAAGTACGCTCTGAGGGGTGTTCGCCAGGGGCAACGGCCCGTACACAATATGATACGAGGCTAAGGGCGCGCAAGTTTCCTTTCTGGCAACGGCATTTGTGTTTATGGACGTGCGTATTGCGCGACTCCGTTTTGGGGTCAAGTTGACGCCTTGCGGCGCAGCGTCTACACTAAAATGAGGATGGTAGTGTCGCGGGGCAGCTGTAATCATGGTCGCCGGCTTCGTTTCGGTGGAAACGCATGAGTCCAACGGTTTTACAACAGAAACGCCACCAGCAGATTTTGACGGACGTGGTGCGCGCGTATATCGAGACGGGCGAGCCAGTCTCTTCGCGCAGCATTGTGCACCGGCATATCGAGCCGCTCAGTTCGGCTACGGTACGCAATGTGATGGCGGACCTGGAGGACGCTGGTCTGCTGTTCCAGCCGCACACTTCTGCCGGTCGCGTTCCGACAGCGGCGGCATATCGCTTTTTTGTGGAGCAGGTTGCGGCGCAGGCGACGGCCAGCCCCGCCGACCTGCTGTGGATTCGCCGCGAGCTTGCGGCGGCGCAAACTCCGGAGGCGGTAATGGAGCGCGCCAGCCATGTGCTGGCTGCGGTTTCGCGCGGGCTGGGAATTTTCATTGCGCCACCGCTGGCGCGCAGCGTCGTGGAGCATTTGCGTTTTCTGCTTTTGCCGGACGGGCGCGTGCTGGTGATTTTGATTTCCGGTGGCGGAGTGACGCGCGACAAATTGATTCGGCCGGAGAAGCCATTTCTGCAAGAGGATTTGGATCGCACGTCGGAATATTTGAACCGGCATTACATCGGCTGGACGCTGGAGGCGATGCGCGCCGATTTGCGCAAGCAGTTGGAAGAGGACCGCGAGCAGTACGGGCAACTGGCGGGCACCGCGCTGATCCTGTGCGATCCGAGCGTGCTGGGTGATGTGGCTGACCGCAAAATCTATGTGGATGGCGCGGCGCAGATCGCTTCTTCGCCGGATTTTACCAATCCGGAGCAATTGCGCGAATTGCTCGAGGCGATTGAAGAGAAGGACCGCTTGATCGCGTTGCTGAGCGGCTGCATCGAATCGCCGGAGCCGGTGCACGTGGAGCTGGGCCTGGATAAGATTTCGAATGCGGGAAAACATCTTGCCATCGTTTCGGCGTCGTATTCATCTAAAGACCAGGTGCAGGGAACGCTGGGAATCCTGGCGCCGATGCGCATGCATTACGAACGGGTGATTACTGCCGTGGCGTTCATGGCGCAATTTTTTTCTGAAGAGCAAGAGGGGGGCTGATTTCTTTGGCGTCACAAAAACAGAATAAAGACAGAGATTTTTCGGAGAAGGGTTTCGCGGCTGCGGCTGGCGCGGCCGAGGATCCCACGGCGAATCAGGCTGCGCCGGATTCTTTAGCTGCGGGCGACGGATCGGCTGCCGACCAGGTTGAGAAGCTCGTCTCCGAAAAACAGGATTTGCAGAATACGTTGGTGCGGCGGCAGGCGGATTTTGAGAATTACCGCAAGCGCGTCGAACGGGAACGGCAGCAGGAGCGGCATCGCGGCGCGGAGCAGCTGATCGAGCAGGTGCTGCCTGTGTTGGATGCTTTCGACCTGGCGCTGTCGGGCCAATCAGGTGGGGCCAGTCCTGAATACCGCAAAGGATTCGAAATGATTCGCGCGCAGTTGTGGCATGCGCTGGCGAAGCAGGGCCTGCAGCCGATCGAAGCCGTGGGGAAGCCGTTCGATCCGCATTTGCATCACGCGATTGAAAATGTGCCGACGGCGGACAAGCCGGAGGGCACGGTCATTGGGGAGATGCAGACGGGATATCTGTTTCACGATCGCGTGCTGCGGCCGGCGATGGTGCGTGTGGCGACGGCGCCTTCGAACTAAGAGGCGCGCGTGGCGCAAGCCGTGCGGCGTGAGCGGAATGCCAGTAGCGATTCTCGCAGTACATCAATTTTAATTACCCGGAGACATAAGAACGATGGCGGCCAGCAACGGCAATGATTTTTACGAGGTTTTGGGTGTGGCGCGCGATGCTACGCCCGAGCAGATCAAATCCGCATACCGTAAAGCGGCTCTCAAGTGGCATCCCGACCGCAATCCTGATAAAAAAGAAGAGGCCGAGCATAATTTTCGCGCGGCTTCCGAAGCCTATGCCGTACTTTCCGACGAGCAGAAGCGCTCGGTGTACGACCGCTACGGAGCGGCTGGGCTGGGCAATCGCGGATTCGATTCCGGCTTCAATTCCACGATCTTCGAGGAATTTCAGGATATTCTCGGCGATCTTTTCGGGTTCGATGAGGTGCTCGGCGGCGCGCGTCGGCGCGGCGGACGCGGCGGGGCGCGCGGGCAGCGCGGCGCGGATTTGCGTTACGACATGTCGCTCAGCTTCGAAGAAGCCGCGGCGGGCATCACCAGCAAGATTCAACTGACGCGGCACGAGCTGTGCGAAGCCTGCAAGGGCACGGGCGCGAAACCAGGTACGGGCATGTCCACTTGCACGACGTGCGCCGGGCGCGGCCAGCTGGCCTACTCGCAGGGATTTTTTTCCATCACGCGTACTTGCCCGGCGTGCCAGGGTGCGGGGCAGACGATCAAGGACGCGTGCGCCAGTTGCCGCGGCGTGGGGCGCATCGAGCGCGAACGCACCCTGGAAGTGGGCATTCCGGCGGGAGTGGATTCCGGCACGCGTCTCCGCATGACGGGCCAGGGCGAGCCGGGAACGAACGGTGGCGGGCCGGGCGACCTCTACATTTTTCTGGAAGTGAAGGAGCACGCGTTCTTCGAGCGGCGCGGTTCCGATCTGATCTGCGAAATTCCCATCAGTTTTTCGCAGGCGGCGCTGGGCGACAAGATCAAAGTGCAGACGCTGAAGGGCGAAGAAGAACTGGAAATTCCGGAGGGCACGCAGTCCGGTCAGATTTTCCGCAAAAAGGGCAAGGGCTTGCCCAATCCGCACGGCGGGCGCGGCGATTTGTACATCAGCATTCGCGTGGTGATTCCGGCGAAAGTGTCGCGCGACCAGCGGCGGCTGCTGGAGCAGCTGGGGCAGACGCTGAAAGTGGAGAACAAGGCGGCGGAGCGCAATTCGACGTTCTTCGATAAAGTGAAGGATATTTTTGGTTGATCCAAAGAGCGGGTCTTCGTCCGCTCGCGAGAGTTCGCACTTTTACTCGATGTTTTTGAATTCAGACCGTTTGTAACCTTCCACTGATTGAAGGCCATTCCAGATTGTTGTGTCTCCATCGGCGGTTTCCATCACGTGCGTTGCGATGAAAACGCGCTTCGTTCCCTCAATGAGCGTGACTGTGCAGGTCCGCTCCTTCGGGCAAGACATCCAAACTTGCTTGGGCTTCATTAGAGAATGGTGGGCTAAAAGCATCCGAGAGTTCTACTTGTTCGTTTTCGCCGCTTAGCTTTCCGCGCAGCGGCGGGTTAGAATCCAACCGTGCGACGCCGATTTTTCGTTGATCGATTCGAGGGTGCCAGTGCGATTGTGCGCGGCGACACTGCTGAGCATTTGGGGCGCGTGCTGCGGGCTGAGCCGGGGCAGCTTTACGAATTGAGCGATGGGGAACGGGTGTGGCTGGCACGCGTCGAACGCGTCGGGTTGCTGAAGCGGGGTGACAATCGCGTGGAATTTTCGTTGCTTGAACCGATCGAAGCGCGCGAGCCGGCGTTGCATCTGCATTTACTGATTGCGCTGGTGAAGTTCGATCGGTTTGAGTGGTGTCTGGAGAAGGCAACCGAGCTGGGCGTGAACGAAATCACTCCGCTGATTGCAGCGCGGACCGACAAAGTGTTGGTTGCTGCAGCGACGAAGCGACATGCGCGGTGGGAGAGAATTGTGTTGGAATCGGCGCAGCAGTCGCGGCGTTTGCGGCCGCCCAGGATTGCGGCGGCTGTTGCGCTAGACAAGGCTTACCAGGGGTCTCGCGCGGAGTGCAAGATTTTGCTTTCGGAACGCAGCGACGCGCCGCCGATTCATGATGTGTTGCGGGATGTGAACGCTACATCCGCTGAAATTTCGATTGGGCCGGAGGGCGGGTGGACGGATTCGGAGCTCGCAGCGGCACGTGCAGCGAGATTCATGGAAGCGTCCTTGGGCGAGATGATTTTGCGGACGGAGACGGCGGTGCTGGCTTCGCTGGCGATTTTGCATTTTGCTTTGGATGCGTAGCGGAAAGGCGAACGGCAGAGCAGCAGAGTGCGCAGAGCAAGGCAACGGCGGGATTGCAACAGAGGCACAGTGACACAGAGAAATGCGAAAGATTTAACACCGAGGAGACGCAGGATAGGCGGAGGAAAATCGGAAAAACAGGGGAGAGATCCCCGCGTGCGGCGGGGGCGGCTTGAGGCGAAGACGCCGTCCTCAGGATGACGATGCTCGTCGCATCGTCAGAAAGCTGAGCAAAGTTAAAATCGTTCAGGCGGTTGAGCTTGTCTAGGTTCGTCGGTGGTGAGTTTGGCGTTGATTCTGCAACCGATGGCGCGCGCATCGCATCGTAACTACGCAAACGGCGCGGGCTTGGCGCGCGCTATCTTGCCGTGTTATAAATATTTGAGAGCGGAATGACGGAAAACACTCAGCCCGAGCCGCAAGAACCGCAGAACAACTCGACGTTGCCGCGTTTGCGGCACGAATTGCGCAGTTGGACGCGCGATCTGGCCGTGGCGCTGGGCCTCGCGCTGGTCATCATCATCTTTTTGTATCAACCCGTAAAAGTGGAAGGCACCAGCATGGCGCCGCTGCTGAGCGATCAGGAGCGGATCTTCATCAACAAATTTGTGTATCGGTTTGAACCGATCGAACGCGGCGATGTGGTGGTTTTCTGGTATCCTCTGGACCATTCGAAGTCGTTCATCAAGCGCGTGATCGGGCTGCCGGGCGAAACGGTAGAGTTGCGCGCCAGTCATCTATATGTGAACGGCAAGGAGCTGGTGGAGCCGTACGTTCCGCCGAGCTATCTGGATGGTTCGAGCTACGGTCCGGTGCAGATTCCGGAAGGGAATTTTTTTGTGATGGGGGATCACCGCGACAGCTCGAACGATTCGCGCGTGTTCGGGCCCGTCAGCCGGCCCTACATTTACGGCAAGGCAGTATTCGCGTACTGGCCGGTGGATCATTTCGGCTCGCTCTCTTCTTCGTACACGGTGAACGCGGCATCGCGATGAAATATTCTGGAGGATACACTGACGGAGCAGCCCGCAACGCGCGCGACCCTCGCGCTGGAAGACGGACGAACATTTAGCGGCCGTGCCGCGGGTGCGCGCACCCGGCGGGGCGGCGAAGTCGTTTTTAATACCTCTCTCACTGGCTACCAGGAAGTTTTCACCGACCC
>Ga0210394_10001407_pt1 | contig 38844 bp, 41 predicted proteins | sample IncBWC12MmetaG_FD_160121 | JGI IMG/M metagenome (GOLD analysis project Ga0210394, IMG submission 160121) | Forest soil microbial communities from Barre Woods Harvard Forest LTER site, Petersham, Massachusetts, United States - Inc-BW-C-12-M | ecosystem: Environmental > Terrestrial > Soil >... | reverse complement strand
ACTCCATCTGGACGGGTACGACTCAAAAGGTCCCGCGGACGCGAAAGTCGTGGTCGTCGAATTCGGAGATTTCGAATGCCCCAGCTGCCGCCAGCTCGACCAGGTGCTCAGGACCGTCCTCCCTCAGTATCCCCAGGTTCGCTTCGTCTTTAAGGACTTCCCGCTTGAGCAGATCCACCCCTGGGCCATTACCGGCGCCATCGCGGGTCGCTGCGCCCTCCAGCAAAGCTCTGACGTGTTCTGGAAGCTCCACGACGCCATCTACGACAGCCAGGACCTCATCTCGCCCGACAACGCCCACGACAAACTCACCGACCTGGCCACCACCGCCGGCGCGGAACCAGTCGCATTTCGAACGTGCATGGCCGACCCTAAAATGGCCGATGCCATCCACCAGAGCATGGAAGAAGGGAAAACGCTGCAAATAACAGGGACTCCTACGGTATTCGTTGACGGCAGGAGGTTCGTGGGCCCAGACCCCAACCTACTGAATCAATTCATCAAATTCGACCTAAAAGCGGATATCCCAGCGAAATAGCGCCAATTATCCAAACAGAATATACATTATCGGACTCTTGGCGTGGGGTTGTCAAGGCAATTCCGCATTTCTTGTGGGTGTGGCTTTCCGCTCCGAGGCGAACACGTCGCTGTTGCCTTTCCATGATGTGATTGGAGCCGGCGGCGGCGCTGGCGCCGACCTCTCGCAGGTGCTCGGGCTAGACTACGAGCCATCGGCCGCAGTAAGGTAGGCTGTCATGGAACAATCGCGCGATGCAATCGTGTGGTGGGAGCGCCGACGACTGGCGTTCAATCTGATTGTTTTTGTGGCGGGCGTTTGCACGATTTTTGTGCTTAAGCTGTGCGGCTCTTTGCTCGTGAGGCTGGGGGCGGATGTCATTGAGCCGGGTGACTTGCTGCCTGGGATTCTTGTCTATGCCTTGGGCGTCAATATTTGCTACACGCTCGGGTGGGTCACGGAGTTACTTTGGAGCGATGGGGACACCAGTCGGACCGGCGCCCTTCGCCCAACCGTGTACCGTTGGGGGTTGACCTTCTCCGTGGCGGTTACACTTTTGCCTGCCTTCATCGTCCCACTCCTGTGGCTTGCGCACGGTCTAAAGTCTTCTCTTTAGCGCGGAACCCGACTGTTTTATCGCGACAACTCCCGACGAGCAGCCTCAATCCGGGCTCAGCGAATTCCCATGCACCTATTTACAGTGGCCGCTCGCGCACAGTCCGACCGCGCCTGCTGCGGCTCCGATCGCAACCCATTTCGCAGCACTCTTTACGCGGCTCCAGAAGGTCCCCTTGGAGGCCTTCACCGCGTCATCGCGCTGCTTTGTCAGCGCGGCAATCTGAACCTGGCTGTCCTTTAGATCCTGCTGCAGCACCGGCACCTGCTTCTGACACGCCTGGCATTCGACGATTTGGTCGTAGATGGGCTTGAGGTCCGGCTGCGGAATCGTGGCGGTTGCATCCGGCGCCGGATTTGCCGCGCTGGCTGGGGGCATGTTGATCGTAATGGGCTGCGGAACGGATGAATTGATGGCAGGAGGAATGGCGATCGCCGCTTGCGCGGGGGTTTTCACAGACTGCGCCAGCGCCTGAATTCGCGCCAGCGAGCCAGCCAACTGCGCGTCGCGCTGTTTCTGAGCCTCCTGAGCGTTCTGGATCACGGTCTGCTGCGCGGCGATCTGCGCCTGGAGCTTGACCGCGGCGTCGTGCTCGCTGTGCCATTCAAAGACAAAGAAGGCCGCGGCCAGCGCTACTGCCAGGACTGCAAATTCCTTGATGCTGCCGAGCATCATGCGCCTCCGTCCGTATCCATGGCGAGGGCGCAGTCACCGCCGCTTTTGTACAGCGGAAACGGCGAAGGATCGCGCAGCGGATATTCCGCGCCCGACACGTAACGGGCGCAGCTCCGGCAGAGGCTCCTGCCGACCTTTTCCAGGGCGGCTCGAGCCCCGCACGCGGGCCAGTTAAAACACGGTGGGGCCCCGGAGACAATTTCAGCGGTTCGCAACAGGTTCACGGTGATTCCCTTCTTTCTGCGTGCTAGCAATTCGCTCACTGCTTCCGTCTCCTCCATCCAGACGCTTGCCGCGCGCACTTTTTCCGTGACGGTAGAGCGCATTCACGCCTCCTGGGACCGATCGTTTTCGAGGGACGCAAGCGAAGATGGATTGACTGGAATAGCGTTTCATTTGTATTTTTCGGCCAACGCCAGGACTTCGTTGGGGTAGTTCGGATTGGCGCCGCCATTCCACAGCAGCAGAGCGTTCGGAACGTTGCCTTCGGCCGCCGCCAGCTTCGCTGCGAACACGCGGCAACCGACGTCGAGACCGGTGGGCGGGTCGCACAGAGCCGCCAGCGAGGCCGCGGCGAAGCCGTGCTCGCGCGCGACCTGGCCCATCACCTGCATCAGTCCCCAGGAAAATGCGCGCGCGCGGGCCTCGCCCTGGTCCATGACGGCGCCGCGAGCGATTTGCGGCTCGACGTAACGCGCGTAGAAGGCGGGTTCGTAGCGCAGGGCCCAGCGGTCCCAAGAAGATTCCCGCTCAACGATGGCGCACACCAATTCGGGCCAGAGCGAATGCACGCGGGCAGCGTTGCAAGCGAGCGCGATGAGTTCCGCCGATGCTTGATCGTGCATGCGATTTCGCGACGGAATCAGCCGACGATTCCGCCGCAGGCCCACCCGTGCGCGCCGGCCTTACGAGCGCCGGGATTGTTGCCCGTTCAACTCGATAAAGCGCACGGGCGGAGGGTTAGGGATCTTGATGCCATGATGCTCGGCGAGTAGCTGCAACACGCGATAAATCTGCGGGAGGTGATTGGTGGCTAGATCGTGCGCAAAAGTACGCGCGATCTCGGCATCGCGCATGCGGCGATGCAGCCAGCGCACGAATACGAAAAACTGCGTGAGCATGGTGAATCCGATAACGAACCAGTAGGGATTGGTATGGTCCGGCATGGCACACGCCCTTCTTCCAGACCCGCTGCGTCCGGGTCGAAGACCTTTATCGCTTCGCGAGCACCAACCTAGAGGAGTTTGCCGAGGCTGCTACCCAGGGAGTTTAGAAATGACGTGCCGAAGCTCGGAGTCTTGGCGACGCTCGCATCCACGTTCAAGAGTTGCGCCGGAATGCCCAGCGTGCGGCCGAGCAAGGATGCGTTCACACCGTATAGTCCCGATAATCCTTGCAACGCGGTCAACTGGTCCTGCTTGGACTGATTGGCGAACGCAAGTTGGTTCTGCTGCGCGAGAGAGGCGGTCTGCTGGCCCCGTTGCTGCGCCAGCGCATCGAGCATGTCGCCGTAGCCGGCGGAATTGTTCGTGCGCGCCAAGCGGTTGGCCGCGCTGGCGGCCAGCGCCGCGAAGGAACTCGCCAGCGCGCCCATGGACTGCCCGGTGATGGCGGCCTGCTGCGCCTGCGTGTAGCCGGGATTGGCGAGCAGGTTTTGATAGCCCGCCGCGGCCGTATTCTGCAGCGACTGGCCCTGACTGAAAAGCTGCTGGTTCATGGTGTTTTGCGACGCAAGCTGCTGATTGGTCAACTGCATGGTTTGCTGTTGCGCACCGCGTCCCACGGGTCACCTCCGAATCGAATGCGATTCTCTTCCCTCTTTGTCGTGCTCCCCAGCTACAGAATTTTCGCGTAGCAGGGCCACGGATCGCGACGCCAACCGAGCTGCGCCAGGCGGCGGCCAAAAGCGCGCGCCACGCGCGGCGGCAGGAATGCCTGCACGTCGGCCAGGCCGCGCGCAGCGGCGGCGCGATGCGCCGCTTCGTGCAACGCCGCGAGCCACTGCCAGCGTTCGCGCGGCGCGCCATCGCCCGGATCGGCGAGCAGGTAGGCCTCCGCGGTAAGGCGAAGCAGCGCTGCCATGCGCGGGCGGCCCTGCTCCTCGACGACCTCGCGCACGAGCAAGAGCGGGTCGGCAGGATCGGGAAGCGCGTAAGAGAAGCCCTGCGCGGAATGCATCGCGCGGAGGGCTTCGAGATCGGCGTCGGTGTAGGGTCGAACGATCATCTCTAGAGCGCCAAGCTCCGTCACCTTCCGCCGCGCTCCCGCGCGAACCGGGGACCTTGCGCTGGGCCCTGCAATGTTTTGCTTGGCTGTCTAAGGCAAGGTGTCGTTGAGCGTCAGCGTCTGGTCGACGCCGAAGCCGCTGCCGCCCTGCTGCGCGGTGGCCGTGCCGCTGCCCGAGGACGGCTGCAGCGGCGGTCCCGCGGAGCCGCCGCCGGTCACGGCGGTGGGCGGCGACCCGAACGGCACCGGCGGCGATGGTGTCGAGCCGATGTACTGGCTGTAGGCGCGCCAGTAGAGCGTCTGGTTGCCGAGCGAGACGCGCAGGTTGCGCGAACTGCCGAGAAAATAGACATGGGGCGCGGTGAATGCCGGCGTGGTGTCCGACTCGGCGAAGTAAAAGATGCCGCGGCGGACGGGCGAATTATCGGTAATGGCGAGATCGAAGATGCCGTCGGCCGCGGCTACGGACACGCTGCCAATGGACGCCGGCGCGGCAATCGAGCCCGCCGGGTCCACGCCGGTAGCGCGGCCGATGGCGTTCACCGCGCCCACGACTTGCTTGAGTGATTCGTAGAGGTAGGGATCGCGGCCCTTGATCTGCGCGAGTTGTGGAACATTTAACATAGTCGCTCCGCTACCTTATGGCGTGTGCCGCGCTAGTTGCCGCCGCGAACGGGCGCCCAGGGATCGGGCTTGAGGCAGGCGACCAGCCGCGACAGCCGGAACCACGCGCCGGGCTGGCTGGTGCCCACCTGAAAGGCGACGCGCTCGCCGAGCGCGTTGATGGGCATCTCGAGGTCCTTGGGGCCGGGCGAACTGAGAGCCAGCGGGACGAGGGCGCTGGAGAACGCCTCATTCTCGGGGAACGCGCTCGGGTTCAAGTTCCCTGCCCCTTCCACGTAGCAGCTCAGATAGGCGAAGAGCTTGCGATGGGCGCGCGTCTGAAGCGATGACTCGTCGTCGACGCTGGGCAGAAAGTACGTCGTGTAATAACTCGAAATAGCCGCGCCGTCGTCGGAGAGTTGCGCGTCGCTGAGCTCGTAGATTTTGCCGTTGCCCGCGCCGTTGCCGAGGAAAAACTGCGCGGTGCCATCGGAGCGCTCCGCAAGGGTCGCCGTGTTTGCCGTGATGAACCACGGCGCCCATTTGCGGGAGTGGCTGGAGGCGAACATGCGGCCCGTGTAGCTGCTGGCATGGATCGAGGCGAGGCCGGCGATCTCCTCCGCCGTTTGCAGGCTGCGATAGTCGAGCGCCAGGACGCGGTTCGGCTGCGTGGCGGGAGCGATGGGCACGCCGACCAGGATGCGCTTGGCGCGGGTGTCCACGCGAACCCAGAGTGTCTGGCCGGCAGCCCAGTTGATCGTGTCCCAGAGCGGCTGGATCTCCTGCGATATTTTCACGGGCTCGCCGCCCGAGAAGATGTACAGGCCCGAGCGGTCGGCGATGACGGCCCAGTCCTCGCCCACATCCACGCCGTCCACCGAAAACGTGCCGACCGTGGAGGATACTTCGCTGAGCGTCCAGTCGGCGGGCTCGTTGACGCCATCGTCCTGCGTCGAATAGATGGAGTGCTCCTTGACGAAATAGATCTGGCCGCGCAGGACGAAGGCCGCGCGCACGGCCTGGCCGTTGTTTTCGGCCACGGAAAGCACGCCGCTCACGCCGTCGTAGCTTTCCGGATTTTCAACGCCGCTGGCGCGGACTAAGCTGGTGTTGTAGGGCTGCGCCGTCGGGAAGATCTCGATGTTGTCCAGGGTGAAGCCGGCGCTGTTCGTGGGCGTGCCGTCAGCGTAAACGCGCAGGAGAAGATCGGTCGGAACGGTGGAGAGCGGCGCGGTGAGCACGCCGATGAATTCGCCGTAGGCGCCGGCCGGCAGCGCGTTCACCTGCGCGGTGGTGACCTGCAGGCCCGCGGTGTTGATGCCGCCCGAGGCGCTGTAAAGATGCAGGTGAAGCGTTCCTTGCGCGAGCGGCGGAAAGGCCTTCACGCGAACGCGCACCGAATAGCCGGTATTCGGGGCGATGAGAGGCACACCGCTGGCATCGACGGCGACGGGTTGCACGATCATGCCGCGAGTGGCCGTGGCGCCGTCGCCGATGATGTCGTACGCCGCGCCCCAAACCGAGCTGGGATCGAGCAGACCGCCGACGCCGAAGGTCGGATCCGCGCTCCAGCCGAGAGGCGTATTGCCGCTCCAACCGCCATCGAAAGTGAGATTCTCGAAATTATTGAGCTTGTTGCGCTCACCCCACCAGAACAGGCGCGACGCGTAGCCGATCACGCCGGCGCATTCTCCCAACTCGACCTGGCGAAACAGCGCATCGGCCGAAGAGCCTGCGAGCAGCACGGTGTCCGAGAAATCGAGCGTCACGCTCGTCGTGGAAGGGCTGACGATCACCATGTTCGGGGTGTTGTCGAGCCCGGTGGTATAGAAGAACGTGTCTCCGCCCGACGCCGTGAACGCCAGGACGCGGGCCACGATGTTCACATCGCCCGAGGCCAGTGGAATGCCGCTGACCGTCACGCGCCGCCCGCCGCCCGCGGTCCAGGAGACCGGCGGCGAAGGCCGCGTGAGGTAGCCTTGGCGCGTCTGGAAAAATACGGCCACCTGGTGCACGCCCGCGGAGATTTGCGGCGTGAGCGTGGCGGTGCCGCCGCCCGAGGTGGAGTTCGCGCCGCTCTGCAGAAACGTGAACGTCGTCACGGTCGGCACGGAGGCGATGACGAACACGCCGTCGAAAGAAGCGTCGGTCACGCCGGCGATGGTTACGGTCTGTCCGGCGAGATAATTGTGGGCCGTGGAGGTCGCGATCGTGGAGATGTTGCTCGCGCGCACCGCGCCGGCCGGCGAAGCGGCGATCGTGAGCGCCGTCTCAGCCGCGGCGTCGGCCACCGACGTTGGGCCCGCGCCCGGGCCGACTTGACTCGCGCGATCGAAGAACGTGCCGTCGTACTGCCGCGGAATGTCGAGACCGAATTTGCCGTCGGAGACGGCGATGTACTCGCGTCCGAAGAGCGTGGCCGATTTCGCGCGCGCGCCCGCAACGATGCCCGAGGCAATCTGGGTCAGCGAGCCAGGCGAGATCTCGCCCCAAAGGTTCCCTGCCGAATCGAGCGCCAGCAGCGCCTGGCTGAGGTTCGGCTGGATGAACGTCTTCAGATAATTGATCGTGGGATTGCCCGAAATCGGCGTGTACATCGAAAGCAGTCCCGGCCGCGTTTTCACGGCGCCGAGCACGAAGGCCACGTCGGCGCAATCCGGCGAAGCCCCCGCCGGCAAATCGGCGGGCGCCATGTCGGTCACCAAGCCGCCGAAGGTGTCGAGCGGCGCGTCCGTTGTTCCGAGAACCGTCATGTCACTTCCCTATTCGTGAATTTGTGAGAGCTCCGCCGCGAAAGGCAGATTCCTGGCGTCACACGACCGGGCCGTAGCCCTGCCGCCACGTATACGGCCGCCGGCGGCGTCCGGTGTGCTGCTCGCGCTGCGTGGCGCGGACCAGCAAATCCTCGAGAGCGTCGGCGCCGGCTTCATCCCAGCGCTCGGCCTGCGGAGCCCCCCGCGCTGCCGAGGCCATGGCCGCCGTGAAGTAAGCGATGGCCTCTTGCGCGTTGCGGATCAGCACGGGACTGGTGGCGTCCACGAAATCGGGATAAGTCTTCTGGTAGCGCACGCGGATCTGCGTGTCCTGCGTGGCGCCGATGAAATAAATTCCGTCGGCTCGCCATTCCCAGTATTCGAGATTGACGTCCTGCGGTTGCGAGGGCAAGCCGCCGTGATTGGTGAGGTCGGTCATCTCGACGAAATCGTCCGACGAACCGTTGACGCGTTCCCATAACTTCAGGGGCACCAGGAGATCGACGGGCAACTGATTCGGCGGCGCAGTTGCGTCGGTGATCGAAACCTGCGCCGAGGGATCCACTGCCGTCACCGCCGACACGACCAGCAGCACGTCGTCGCTCAGGAACGTGCCCGACTGGACGTTCGCCAGCGCGCGCTGCACCTTGCGATAGGCGGCGTTGGCGTACGGCAGCAGCACGCCGTCGGTGAACAGATTGCCCGCGGCGTCGTTGAGCAGCGAACGCACGAGCGAGGTGATCTGCCCGGCGGTGTTGTACGCGGAAGAGCCTACGACCGGCATCAGTCCCTCCCCCTGTCGGGTTCGCCGCGCCGTTCGTGAGAACCCGGCGCAGCTTCGGCCAGCCAGTCCCGCGGCATTTCCTGGCCCGGCAACGGCGATTGCTTTAGATAGGCGGCGACGCCGATGATGGCGCTCATCATCGCGCTCACGCCGGAGATGGCCAGCGTCGGCCGGATGCCCGCCTGAAGGTTGAAATGCGCGGGGTCAATGCCGACCGCGGCGAAACCGGTGATCACGCCGTTCGCCCCGCCCGCGATCGCCGCCGCGAGAATTCCCTTCAGCCATACGTCGACGCTGTGCATTCCTATTCTTTCTGCGGGCTCCAAGTAGAACCCGGACACGTTTTACCCGCGGGCGCCAGTGGAGCCCGCACCGGCGGCCTCGGCGCGCCGTAAAGGCGGTCGGCGTGGCGACCTATTGCATGCGATATTGAATGATGACGTTGGCGTCTGCAGGAGACGTGGTGCAGCCGCCGGCGGCGGTCTGGACGGCGATCGTGAGCGCAGCGGCCGCGGCATAATTCTGGGAGATGACGCCGGAGTCGGCCGCCGCTGCGGAAACGGTGACGTTCACCGGCGTGGTGCCGTCGGTGAGGCGAACGATGGCGTTGGTCGAGCAACCCGAGGGCGCCGTCTTGGCCTGCACTTGCACTCGCGTGATGGTGACCGCCTTATCGGGCGTCCAAGTAGCGCCCGTCCATGTCGAGGTCAGAGCGCCGGGCAAGAACACGGTGGTTGTCGGCCTGGGCGAGGCGCTGAATTGCGCGTCGCCGTTCACGACGACGCCTGTCTCCGCTGTGATCACGCCGCTGACGTCAAGCTTTGTGGACGGATTCGTGGTGCCGATGCCCAGCTTCATCAACGGAAGTCCGCCGGCCCCGGCCAGAAGGAAACTCGGTCTGTTCCAAAAGCTGAGGCGGCTCATCATCGAGTAGCTGCTGGTTGGCGGCGTCGCTGAGGTGCAGCCGGTGGTTGTGGTGAAGGTGTACGGGCTGGTCGCGAACTGAAAGTAGCAACCCTCCTGCCCGTTGCCGGCCGCGGAGAAGTAGAAGCGGTAAAACTGGTGCGCTGCGGTCACGACGTCGGAGACATTGTTCACGGTGACGGTGACGGACGAGGAAGCCCCGAGAGTGATCGTATTTTCAAGAGAGCAGGCCGACTCGCCGGGATTAGCCTGGCGGGAATCGCCTACGCCGGCAAAATCAACCACGGTCACGCAACCGTAGTACGTTCCCGCAGCCAGCGAGCCCGCACCAGGAGTGCCCCATGTGATGGACTCTGGCGCGGGAATCAATTGCTCGAAGGCGTTGTCCAAACCATCCTTGAACTCCGCCCCTGTGGGTACTTCCGCGACGAAGCCATTCCTCGTCGCTTCCACACCCGCATCGCTGCTCGTTTGGTTGTAGCCGCAATTGACAGCCTGCGTGGGGCCGCCACTGAAGCCGCCGCCGCCGCCGCCGTTGGCGAGTCCTATATTGGTGCCGTGCCGATGCAGAATCAGCCCGTCCTGAAGACAGAGTCCCGGAAGATCGGAGAGCACGGCGCCGTAAAAGTTCGGCGCCCATCCGTCGTCGCTGCCCAGGACGGTGATGTCGTTGACGATTGAATTTCCAGCGTTGCCCGGAACGGGGTTCGTCGAGTAAACGAGTGCCTGCACGTAGTTCTCCTGGTCGGCGCTGTCCAGATTCATCCAAGTCATGTTCCCCAGGCCGAGCGTGCAGTGCTGCCCATCGATCTCGAAAAAGCCGCGCGCGTAATCGCTTTCAACGAGGATATTCGACCATTCGCCGCCTCCACCGAAGCCCGGACCACCGGATGGGCAATCCTTCTTGATGGTTTGATTGTTCATGCGGTTGATGCTGTTCGGCGAAGAGCACATGCCGAAGTTTCCGCCGCCGGACGGGGCGCCCAGGTTGTGGAAGTAGATTCCCGGCAAGGCATTCGATTGCGGCCGCCCGCTGACGACGAAATTGCAAATCGAGCTGAAGAAGATGTTGGCGTCCACCGTGATGGGCGAACCGTCGCCCTCTTCGGAGGCGGCGAAATTATTCAGGTGCACCAAGCCCGAGGTTGGCTCAAACATGAATCCGTTGCCGTAGGTGAAGCAACTAACCCCGTTTATGCCTCCTCCATTTCCCATCTGAATATCCACGCAGGCCGGAACGTCGGGGCTGACCTGCAAGTCCGTGGTCGAGCCATCGCCGCCCAAGCCGAGCAGGGTGTAATTGCCCTGATTGGGAAGCGTCAAGGGGTAGAGGTTCTCGACGAACGTTCCGCCGAGCTCGATGGTGGCGCTCAGAAGCGTGGGCAGTTGTGGATTCGCGATGTAGAAATATCCGTTCGCGGGAAGGAAGATCGTTGCGTCCGAACCGCTGAGGCTGCCGGTCGCGGCAAGCAGCGCGGCGTCGTCGTCATGTTGCACGAAGGCGCCCGAAACGCTCTGGGTCGCCCCGTTCGCCAGCGTGAGCGAGGTGGTACCGGCGCCGCTCGAGACGGTCGTGGCCAGCCAATCGTTCGTGTTGGATGCCGGAGCCGTGGCGGGGCAGACCTTCTGCATCTTCGGGAAGTCGCCGCCGTTGACCGTGCCATTCGTGCCGAAGAAATTGGCCCCGCCGAAATCCGTGTAGGCCATTCGCCCGGCAGCTACGCTGTCGTAAGGATAGGCTGCGATCAGGTTCTCGGTGCCGCCCGTGCCCTTATCGCTGTAGACGCAAATTCCCCAGGCGTTGGCGGGCACCGGAAATTCGTGAATGTAGTTGTAGTTGTCCTTCGATAGGCCGGTCACCGAACCGCTGCTGCCGGCCGCCAGCGAAGAGGCGGCTGCGACGTGCGTGATGGTTTGGTGCGAAGTCCAAGTCTTACTGGTCGGGACCAAGTCAATGATCCAGTAATTATTGTACCCGGCGACGTTCATGCCGGTCACCATGACCGCCTGACCCGCTACGAACCCATGATTGTTGGTCGCGGTGAAGGTCAGCACGCCGCTCGAATCGGTTGCCGTTACCGGGTCGGCGTAAATCTGGGAAGTGGTCGAGGTGCAAGCAGGAGACGCCGGCGAGACGCCGCCCGTCGCGTCGAACGCGGCGATTTGGTACTTCACGGTTGTCGAGCCGGACGCGCCCTCATTCTCAACCGTGCACCCGGCAGGCGCCGAAATCGTGGAAGCTGGTCCCGCGCCGAGCACGACAATCCCGCAGCCATTGGCCCAATCGCCTGCCGCATTGATAGCCAGTGCGGCGGACCCTCCGGAAATGGTTCCCGTGAAACTCTCGGTCGTGCTCCCAAAGACAGGGCACGCACCCCAGGCAACCAGGTCATGCCAAGGTTCCGGACCTTTGAACGCTTGCCCCGCCGTCCATTTATTTGCCTGCGACGTCGAGGGCACCGGAGCGCCGCCCACTGTAAGCGAGCCGGTGACCGCCGTGCTCCCCGTCACGGTCAAGTTGCCCGCGAGGGACAGCGAGAACGCGCTGATGCCGCTGGTGGTGGTGAGCGAAGTGAACGTCGGCGAACTGGGGTCGTTCGGCAAAATGACGTTGGGGAGCTGCTTGGTGGTGATGTTCGGTCCGGAGATTTCGATCTCGTAACGGCCGGGCGCGGCGTAGAAGGAATAGTTGCCGAGCCCGTCGGTGGTGAGCGGGTTCGCGAGCGCCTGCGTCAGCGCGGGATCGGAGTAGACGTTAGCGAGCGGCGTGCAGGGCTGGCCCGTCGCCGCGGACGTGCAGATGCGCACCGTCGCGCCGGCCATCGGACGCCCCTGCGGGTTGAAGACGATGTCGTCCTTGCGCGAGCCCTGCGCCCGCGCCGCCGGCGCGCTCAGCGCTGCGAAGACGAAGGCCAGGAGCGCCGCCACGATTGGCGCGCCTGGGCAGGCTCGCGAGCGACCTGTGTTGTTCGCAAGGCGAGTGCTCCTCGCCGCCGCGTCGACATTCAAATCGGTGCTCAACTGGGTCAGGATCCTCATCGCTTAGTCCCCCACGACGTTCTCACCTGGCATTTTCTCGCGGTGTACACGTGCTGTCATTGCAGAGATTGAGCGCTCTTCGGTGCGGTCGTTGCCAACGGAGAATCAGCGCCGCGCGGAGGCGGGCTGCGCGGGCGACACTTTTGCCGCCTCGACGACGGCCGGCCCGACCGCCGCAGCCGCAGCGGGCGCGAGGCCGAGCGTCGCGGCCTTGGCGCGATCGAGAATCGCGCCGCACGTCCTGCACACGGCCACGCCCGGCTTGATCTTCTCGCCGCAGGCCGGACATTCGGCGGTCTCGCGCGGCTGGTAGTGCCAATCCTTCTCGACGCCCAGGTGGCGGGCGGCGCGGCGCTCGACATCGTTGATGAAGAGGTAGGAATGCGAGCGCTCCCATTCCCGGTCGGCCGCGGCCACTTGCCGCCGGTAGAACGCCGCGAGCCGTTCACGCGCCTCGGACAATTCGTCGTCGCTGGGCGCTCCGCTCGCCGCGACGAACACTCCGAAGAAGCTGTCGTCGCCGCCGTCCGAATTGATTTCGCGGCAGAGATCCTGCGCGACCTCGCGGGCCGTGATGGGCACTTCGAGCGTGCGCTTGTCGCCCAGGTCCATCAGCGCCTTGCGCGGCGCCACGTGAGTCAGCGCGCAGGGCTCGCCCGGCGGGCAACCGTTCACGGTGAACGCTCCATAACTGCGATGCAAAACCCAGCTCTGCTCGGTCAGATTGACAATCACCGCCGTCTCTTGCGTCATCGTCGCCTCATTTCCGGTTTACGGTAAGGAAGTCGGGTGAACGGCGCCGGCCAGGGAAGCTTCGCCGGCAAGCCAGACGTTCAGGAATCGATGCTCCAGGTATGGTTGCGGTACCGGATCACGGGAGCCCAGTCGGGACCGGGAAGTCGCACGAGAGCGCTCGTCACGGTGTTTCGCCACAACACGCTCAGCACGGGGATTCTCAAAATAGCGCGGCTGATGCGCTGAAAGGCGGCGAATGCCGGTCCCCAGGGCGTGCGCCGCCACTCCGCCGCGATGATTTCGTCGTGAATTCGCCGCCATTCCTTGATCCTCGTCGAAGTCAGCGAATCAGAATGGCTGCGAAACCCGCCAATCAGTGCGTCCACCGGATACAGGCGCGCGTAGCGGAAGAAGCGCACCCAGAGCTCAAAATCGCTGCCCTCCTTCCGCGAAACATCCACACGGCCGCCGGCGCGTTCCCACAAACTGCGCCGCCAGAACGTCGACTCCTGCTGGATGTAGCGATTGGAGCCAGCCAGAAAGCGCGGGCGCGACCAGTGCTTAAGGCTGCGGCTCACGCCGACCGGCCATCCCTCCTCGGAAAATCCCGTGGGCCGGCCCGTGATCCATTCGACTTGCGGCAGGGCCCGAAAGACGCTGCCCACGACGAAAAGCGACCGCGTGTGCAGCAGGTCCGTTGCGCTGATCCAGCCCAGCAGCTCGCCCGACGAGCGCGCGAAGCCGCGGTTCACCGCGTCCCACCAGCCGGTGTCCGGCTGACTCGCCCAGCCGCTTATTTGGTGTTCGTACTTCTTGATGATGTCCAGCGTGCCGTCGGTCGAGCCGCCGTCCTCGATGAAATATTCCAGGTTGGGGTACTGCTGCGAGATCACCGACAGAATGGTCTGCTCGATGTAGCGGACCGAATTCCGAACGGGAGTGACCAAGGTGATCCTCGGCCACTCGCTGCGTTCCCCACTTCCCTGCTCCGGTCCCGGCGCCATGCGCAAAACGGATGCTAGTTCAGGAGCGTCGCAAAGGGCAAGCCGTGAAATGCCGGCGCGCCGCTGCCCAGCGCCTCGAAGGCCCACGCGTCGTACTCGCGGTCGGCGCGGCGCTCGCGCTCATCGAGGGCGCGTCGCCGCCCGGCGGCGCTGGCCAGGCGGCCGAACTCGATCGCGCGAGCGATGTACTCGGCCACGGTAGGCGTCAGCTGCACGAATTCGCCCCGCGGCCCCCCGAGCGTGAAGCAGTGCTCGTACTCGCCGCGCTCGGGATAGGGCCCGAGGGCGGGCAGGCTCACGCCATTTTCGAGCTCGACGGTCTGCGCGTACCACGCGCGCGGCGAGCCGTAGGATTCCGGCGGGAGCCATCGCTCGATGTGCCAGCGGTCGTGCGGCGTGTACTTGGGCACGCGCCGCAGCTCGACCACCTCGCGCACGAGAGTCCCCTCCGCGTCACGATCCGTCCACTTGCCGCCGATCCAGCCGAGCCGCGACCATCCCCACACGGCCCGGTACATGGGCTCGCCGTAGCGATTGATGCCGCCCGCGAGGAGCAGCCGCCGCTCCACGGAAGCCGAAGGCTCGTGGAGTTCACGAAGTACCTGGATCATGGCGATAGGAAAAGGCGTTGTAGCGTCACCGTCAGGTCAGCCGGCGGAATTGCGCGGCGAACACGACTTTGTCGCTCGTCGCCGAGGCCGGATACGATCCCGTCGAAAACTCCGTGCCGCCCGCCGCGTACCCGCGCATGACCCAATTGCTCGGCGAAGTGCCCTGCGAGAGGTTGTACTGGTTCGGCGTGCCGCCCTGGACGGAAAAGAACGCCTGGGTCGGCCCGAAGGCCGGATTGCCCATGCTGGCGGCAACGAGCTGGCCCGTGATGCCAAGCTGCTCGGCGAGGCTGAGCCAGTTGACCGTATCGCCGGTGCCGTTCGTGTACGAACCGGAGAAGGTCACCGTGCCGAACACGTAGATGAGCGTGGTGCCGAGATCAACGTCGCTAACCGCAAGAGTGATGGCCATTCTGTTCTCCTGAAAGCAAGGGGTCGCAATGAACGTCTAGGGTTCCTTTATAGACGATGCCGCGTTATATTCCGGGTGTGCCCTACAAGAATCCAAAGGACCGGCGCAGAAGATACAGGCAGCGCCGACGGGGTGACCCGGAATGGGTTGCGCGCTATCGCGCATACCAGCGCAAGTATCAAAAGCTATGGCGACGCAAGGATCTGGAGGGGCGTCGCAAATATGAGCGCCAGTGGGCCCGTACTCATCGCCGCAAAATACGCGGCGAGGACTTCGGAAAACGGCGACACAAGAAGACAGATGAGGAAATTCACAAGACCAAGCTCGCCAACCGTAGTCGTCATTATGCGAGGAACCGCGAGCGCATCAGGGCGCGGGTCAAAGAGAAAAGGCTGTTGAATCCAGAACAATTTCGTAAAGTAGATCGGGCCCGCTACCGCCGCAACCCAGAGAAGAGGCAGCATCAATCCCGAGTTCAACGGGCCAAAAGAACGGGCCTTGATTGCTACATCAGTCTCCAGGAATGGAAGACGCTCCTTACACGGTTCAATTTTCATTGCGCGTACTGTGGCGTTGTTCTGACCAAGGGAAATAGAAGCCTGGACCACAAGATTCCTCTGGTTCGCGGAGGCACAAACGACATCTCGAACTTGGTGCCGTCGTGCCTCCGCTGCAACCAGCGCAAAAACAAACTCACAGCCGAGGAGTTCCAGAGGATCTCCGTTTTTCAATAACCCTGGGGACGAGCCAGCGCATCGATGTAGGCGCCGCTGCGCGGCGAGTCGTTCCACACCTGGAAGCCGGTGTCGAAGTAGAAGATGAAGGCGGCGGAAATTCCTCCGGAGGAGCCGTAGATCGGAAACACAGTTTGCCCGCCGATCTCGAAGAAGTCGATGTCCTTCATCACGGCGCGGCCCCAGTGCGAGAGGTCCAGGAAATCGACGCGCGTCTGGTCGGCGTTGATCGAGGACTTGATGGGCACGCCGGACATGGTCTTGCGCCCGGAGAAAAGCAGGTCGAGATCGTTTGCGCCGCTCCCGCCGCCGCTCTCCTTGATTACCTGGCTGATGGTGATGCCCAGGTTTTCCCAGGCGTGTTCCTGCTCGACCGAGGTGTAGGCGACGAGCTTGCCGAGCTGGCCGATGCCGAGGGCCTTACGGACTTTGTTGATCGCCAGGCGCACGTAGCCCGGCACGAGCGCCGCGTTGCCCCCGTTGACGCGCGGCGTTGCCAGTTGCTGCGGATAAGTCGCGCGGTTCAGGTTGAGCCAGGTGCCGGTGGTGGCGTTGTTCTGATGATACTTCACGCCGAAGAGCGACACCGGGCTTGCACCCGAAAGGCCGTCGTGCACGATCACGTCGGTGGCGACCGTGCCGGAGGGCAGCGCGTCAACCGTGATGGTTTGCGCCGCGATGGGATCGGCGGCCACCACGTTGCACGAGCCGCGATTGGTGGTGAGCGTGGTGTCGTAGACCTGAATCGTCTGCCCGACGTATACCAGCGCCGCGCCGCTGGGAATGGTCATGGTGATCGTGTTGCCGCTGACGCCTCCGGTGGCGATCGTGCCCAGCACGCCGTTCCCGGCGGTCTGGATCAGTTTGTCGAGAAACGCGCGGAACTGCTTCATGCCGTTGGCCACTTCGCGTTTCACCGCGCTTTCGATGGCTTTTTCCCGCGCGTTGCTGGCGTACTCGACCAGTTTCGAGATTTCCACCGCGAAGCGGAAGAAAATCGGCGAAACCTGGGCGACGTCGTAGCTGGTGCCCGAACCGCGCCCCAGGTCGCCGCCGTCCGCGTTGTAGGAACCCGCCTTGCCGCCGGGATTCACCTGCAGCGGCAGCCGCATGTTCCGCGAGCTGACTTTCTCCACGTCTCCGCGCTGCTGGATCATGGTCAGCAGGACGTCGTCCCGTTCGTACAGCAGCGGCACCTTGTCCCGCACCTTTTCCAGTTGCAGCGCGATGGTCTGCGCATTCTGCATCTGAGCCATTGTGTTTTCTCCTCCCCCTTTGGTGCCGCGCTAGCGGCTTAGAAAACCGGCGCCGCGCGAAGCGGCGTAAAAAATTGGCGTGCACGAAGCGGCCAAGACGGATAAGGGCAACCAGGGCGAAATCCACGGCTAGTGGAGTTTCGCCCGCTAAAAACTGTTACATCTCCAGGATCTGCTCGTCGCTGAGGCGGCGATAATCGACGTCGCGCGGACGCAGCGCGCTCGCGGGTACTGGTTCGGGCAGGCGCCCTCCGGTGATGTCGCGTCGCGAGGCGGCGGCGTCAATGCGCGTGGGTCGCGAGGAATGGTTGGGACGCTATTTTAGCCAGTACCCGAGGATAATCCCGATGATTCCGAAAGCCCACTTTGAGTGGGAATCAGGGTACGCGTTGGATAAGATGATGAACGCTGCAACGGCAAGCACAAATGCTGAGAATACAATCCTGGTCAATATCTGCCAATCCTGCCTCGTCAGTTGCGGTCGGCCGGCCACAAGCCATTAGCGCGAGCGGAAGAGCTTCTTGACAGTTCCTGCGGCCTCGCGAATGTGCGTGCCAAATAGCGGTTCGGGTTCGCCCTCCGGCTCTGGCAAAGAGCCATCAGAAACCTGGCCGGGAGAGGAACTATTGCGGTTCAGCTCTTGTACCGTAGGCGTAAACGACAGATTATTGAGGAAGTCCGTGTAGTCGCCTTGTACTGCGTCCTGATACGCGTTGTGCACGGTGATTTCAAGCATTTTTGTCATAGTCAGTTTACCCCTGTACCGTCGAAAGTGTGAATTTAGGCTTGGAAACCCACTCGAAACCGTTGCGGGTGATCACCGCAATGTTTACGGGACCTCCACAACTCGGCACGCCTATTTCATAGGTCGCCATACCAATTGTTGTGTCGATGATGAATTTACAAAAAGCAATCGCATCCTGTATGGGCATGCCATCGAAGGCCATTCTGCTGGTCAGCTGCTGCTGCGCCAACTGTTTGAAGGCCGCAATCGTCTGTTGCGGCACTCCCAAACCGGCCAACATTTGCTCCGTGCGCGGATCAACCCCGAAGAACAAACGGCTGAACGGAATACCGACTCCGCGCCAGCTTGCACCGACCAGTGCATCAGGACGCGCCCGTACTGGCGTCTGTGCCTGCGGCAGAATGAACTCCCACTCTGAAGCCAGAGGCTCATTGGGGGAGTATCCAGCAAGAAAAAAACCGATTACCGGGCGCTGCGGTTCGGGTAAGCTGCCGAAGGTATGGTCGTAGTGATTGCGTAGAAAAGCCAGCAGCCGTGTCGCAATGGCCTCTACGGTCTTTGGACCTTCAGGTATCAGCGGAACACCTGCAGCCGGGGCAGCACCTCCCATACGTTCTGACTGGCTAAACTCATGAACGAAACTTTCCATCGAACGGTTGCCGATATTACCGCCGCCATAAGTGAGCGCGCCGACAGGTAAATTGGCAATCTGGAATATCTTCTGTGCGTGTTGGTACGACTTAATATACTGGGCCTGTGCCCCGAGGTTGCCAAAGAGCTGGGTCATGCTCTCGGCACCGATGACGATTCCGTCGTAAACCTTCACGCTGGCTACAATCGACATGGGAGGCGCAATTTAGCTCACTCGGCTGTTAAATGCAATGATAACACGCGGAAACGGAATCGCTAGAGAGGCCGCCCATTGTTCTCGTATATGTCAATATGGCCTGCCTCGTCGGAAACAAGGACTCCGACAGCCTACCGGGTTGACCGGCGAACGGTGGTGAGCGCCTACATCTCGAGGATCTGCTCGTCGCTGAGGCGGCGATAATCGACTTCGCGCGGGCGCAGCGCGCTCGCGGGCACCGGCTCGGGCAGGCGCCCTCCGGTGATGTCGCGTCGTGAGGCAGCGGCATCGATGCGCGCGGTTTTTGCGCGGTCGGAAGCCAATACTGACGAGGTCCACTCGGCCACGACTCGCCGCGCCACCTCGGGCAGCACGGCGCGGGCGCGGCCGGAAACCAGCGCGACCACCTGTTGCCGTGCAGCGGCGTCGAACCGCCAATCACGCAGGGTTTCGCCGACCCGTCGTGCCAGCTCGCGGTCGCTGGCCAGCGAGGCGTGCACTTCGCGGAAAACATCCTCGCCAATCCGGCGGCGCGCGCCCTCGGCCAGGCCCTCGGGCAACGTCGAGCCGAGCGTGCGGTCGATGGCCTCATGCATCCGGCGCCCGACGTCTTCGTTCGTGGCCGATTCAAACGCGCGATAGGACTCGGCCGGAAATGCGGCGCCATTTGCAGGGCTAGGCCCTTCGGCCGAAGACGCGGCAACGGTATTCGTGCGCGAGGCCTCGGTGAGAGGCGCTCGCGCGGCGTCGTCCTGCGACGCCGGGCGCGCGGCTTGCGATAGGCTGCGGGCCGGCTCCGGCGCTGCCGGAGTCTCCGGCGCGCCAAGCTGCCTCGCGAGCTCGGCAAGCCCCTGCGGATCGCGAGCTGCGAGCGCGCGTGCGCCTTCCGCGAGCATTGCGCGAAACGCCGCGGCGTCGCTTTGGTAGAGCCGCACGGCGAGTCCGGAGCGCGCGCCGGGTTCGGAGCTGAAGTAGGCGGCGTCGAGCGCCGAGACGTCCTTCGCGGCGTCTCGCCAGCGTCGCGCCTCCGCCGCCGCTTCCGGCTGTGCGTCCAGCGCGACCAGCCACGGCGGATCGCCTGGCGCACTTACCGCCGAACTTTGAGCGGTGCCGTTGGCCCTGAGGTTATCGGTCGCACGGGCGGCATCGACTGCGGCTGCTGCCAAAGCGTCGTTGTCGCTGGCAGACGGAGGCGGTTCCGTCCCGCCGTCGCTTCCGGCGGCGCTGGCGTCACTTGTGCGCGTCTGTTGCGCGACGGCCTCCGGCTCCATGTCTAGAATCTGCTCGTCCGTCAGCGTCGCCGTGGCATTACTTCCCTGCTGCATGTCTGCTTCCTCCTGCGGTCTGAATGGATAGCTTTGCGATCAGGTACGCCGTGACTTGAAGCCGCACCGGCGCCGTGGTACGTTCCCGCTATGCGATACGCCGTAACGTGCGCGCTCATCCTCTGCGCTCTGGGAACGCAAGCCGTTCCTCAAGAAACCGCGAAGCGGAAAATTCCGTGCAAGGCCCCTGAGAACACGTCGACGTGCTATTGGACCCGCGGCCGTCTCTCGGTCTATAACGGCAACCCCTCATGGCGCTTGTGGAAAGTTGGCACCAAGCGCATTCTGGGTATCTACAGCGGTCCTTCGGCGTTTCCACTGCGCATCGATGAGGACAGTGGTTCACCTGAATTTCCGGCGAATCTTGACCGGATTTACCAGGCTCATTACAAGAGCGAAGTGGCGAAGGGAAATGATTCCGCGTTTCCCGATTCTACTTTCGGAGACTTTGAGGTTTGCCCGCTCGAACCAGTGCGGAAGGGCGAGATGCAGGCTGCTTGTATTGAGTCGACGAAAAACATTTTCTTCCAGCCGTACGTGCCCAGATACTGATTGCGCTCGACGACTCTCTACTTATCGAAATACGAGTTCAACCAAACCCTAGAGGAAGCTACTTGTCCCTTGGTGTACGAATTATTATAGGGGCCAGACTGCGTACTGAGTGTCACACCTTGCGGGTTGCCTTTGGCAAATTTCAAGTTCGACCGGTCGGGGCTATCTCGTTGATTCAGATGAACGGCGCCGTTTGTCGGGTCAGTCCCGCTCAGATATGCCTCTCGCGCGGCCCGCATAGAAGAGTTGTAAGCGGCCCGGGTGGCTGGATTGCGCAGTGCGCTATCGGTTGGTTCAATCGGTGAAGCGGTTTTGGCATGTTGCTGTCGCGCAGCGCCCCACTTCGTATCTGCATTGATGACGGAATGTGCCATTTTTTCGCGGGCCGCATCGATTCGCTCGTTCGAGTCCGGTCTGTCGGAATACGACTGGCTCTCGTTGAAGACGACCAGCCTGACGTCATGAACGGTCATATCTTTCAGGTGCTTCTGCTCCACCGACCGTTCCCAGGCACCCTGATCGACCGGGGGCGGCTCTGGCGACGGCGGCGCCTGCGCTTGCTTTTGCGACAGTCCCGCGACGAGGCTGTCCCACCAGGAGGCGCTACTTCCCTGCTGCATCGATCTTTCCCCTATCGCCTAAGCTCTCGGCCCTCGTCTTCCGGGCGCGCTTGGCGTGCCCGGCGGGCTGGACGCGAGCGCCGCGAGCGCTTGCTGCCGCGCGAGCGCGGCGGCATGTTCGGCGGCGTGCGCGCGCACGTTGGCGAAGCCGGCGGGATTCTGAGCCCGCGCGACCTGCCCGGCATCGGAACTGGCCCAGCGGCGGCACTCCTCGAACTCCGTGGCGTGATCATCGAGCACTTCGTCGACGGGAACCGTCGAGACCAGGTGAACTTCGGGTTGTGGGCCGGCGGCGACGGAATTGTCCGCCGCGTTTGCGTCGGCGGCAGCGCCGCTCGGCGCGGCCCCCGCGTGCACCACCATGGGCGCGGACAGCAGCAACTGCTGGATCTCGCGCAACTGCTTGTTGCGCGCGTCGTCTCCCGGTATCACCAGTTCGCCGAGGCCGATCAGCGATTTGATGAAGCCCAGGTTCGCGGGCTCGCGCAGCGCCGCCTGAATCGTCGGGTCGGGATTGGTCATGAGCTGCTGCAACACGGCGCGCTGTTGCGATTTCAGGCGCGGGAAGGTTTCGTCTGATTCCGGGTGCGCCTGGATATTGCCTTTGAGGTCGGCGAGGCGAATGAACTTGGCCTCGAACTGCCCGCCCGCGCCGAGGAATGGAATCTCAACGTCGTTCGGGCGGTTCTTGCGGAAGCAATCCACCGAGAGCAGCATCACGTCGCCGTAGAACTGCTTGAGCCGCCGCCACACCAGCCCGAGCCTGCCGAGCGCCTGGTCGCGCGCCATGGCGTAGCCGCTGGCCGTCTTGACGTTTTCCATTTCGCCGCTGAACACGGCGGGAAAAAGCCCCGTTAGAAATTGCGCGATCGGCCCGATCAGGTCCTGCTGGTGGCGCAGCATGTCCGGGGGCACTTGCGCCGGCGCGGGCTGAAAAAATCCGTCGGCGAGCGACATCCCGGGTCGCGCGCGCGCCGGGTAATGCGCGGCGGGCTCGGCGGTCTGGCCTTGCAGAGCGTCGAAATCGAGCACCTGCGGATCGGCGTAAATCGGCGGGATGCCGTATTCGTAGGTTTCCGCCTGAATGTTGGAGAGCGCGTTGTAGCGCTCCTGAACGTCGATGAGCGATTCGCCCACGCTCGGGCGATTCTGGCCGTCTCCGGGCAGCGCGTGCATCACGCGCCAGCAGTCGTCCATCGATTCGTTGCGCGACTCGCAGTACGTCTCGCCGGCGAAGGCCACGTAGCAGCCGTCGGGGAAAAGTTGCAGCAGAGCGTCGCGCACGGAAGCGTCTTCCATCGCGTAGAACGCCCAGGGGCGGATCCACGTGCGCGAAAACGTGACCAGGTTGAAGAGCGCGTCGCCCGGATGCGTCGTGGGCATGCCCTGCGCGACGGCGATGCGCGTCGCGCGCGCGTAAACGTCGTCGGCGCCCTGCGAGCCACCCGACTGAATTTTGTCCGCGGCGTGCGGAAAGGCGGCCTTGAGCTTCGCGCGGTGCACCTCAAGCTGCCATTGCAGGTACGGGAACTCGTGCTGCTCGTTGGCCCAGACCGGCGTGTTCAGCTCGAGCCCGCCGACGATCGAGATCACTTCCTGGCCGTTGGGCACGCGCCGCGTGCTGATGCCGATGGGCACCGGAACCAGAGGCGCCGGGCGGAAATCGGCGCCGCTCAGGGCCGCGCCGCATTCCGGGCAGATCGCGCCATTCAGAAAGCGCGCCGGACTGCCGTAGCTCTGGTCCTCTCCATTCGCTTCGCCGGGAGATGCCGCGGGCCGGTCTTCGTCGTCGCCGATGTTCGTTTCCTCTCCGCACTGCGGGCAGACGTAGGCGTCGCGCCCGAGGCGAACCCAGCGCTCTTCGAGCACCAGTTCGTCGCGCCAGCCGAAGCGCTGGCCGTCGGCGACGTAGCGAACGTAGCCGCCGATCTTCCCGTCGGTCCACAGGTAAAACCCGGCGCCGGTGAGCAGTTTTTCCACGTGATTGTTCTGCTCGATCAGCGTGGCCACCTCCGACGCGCCCTTGGCCGTGGAGATGTCCGCTTCGTTCAGCGTGGACTGCGGGTAGAAACGCGTCGCCGGCACGTCCTGGCTGATCACCGAGACGAACGAAAGCCCGAACGCCTGATACAGATTCGTCACGAACTGGTAGCGCGGCATGTCCTCGAGCGCCGTGTCGTCGTAGATCTTCGCTTCCCACGGCAGGTGCCAGTTCATGTCCTGCGGATTCCACCAGGCGTACTGCAAGCCTTGCCAGAATAGGCGCGCCTGGCGAATGCGCCGGATTTCGTGCCGCCGCGCAACGATCCCCTCCTGGCGATACATCACTACCAATTCGCGCAAAGCGTTCACGAGGCGCGGCGCCAGCTCTTCGAGCCGCTCGTTGTTGGGTCCGAGGTCTTGCGGGAGCGGCGCGCCGCCCGCCGACGCGGCTTGCGGCTCCGCGTGCGAGCCATCCGCTTCCACCTGGGCGCCAGGTTGCGGCGTTGCAGCGGTCGGCTGAGCGTTTCCCGGGATTGCGCTTTCGGGCATTGTCGTCGTGTAGGTCGCCATGAGTCTCTATGTGTCCTGTGGTCTTGCTGTCGAAACGTGTTTCGTCACGGCCGTCGCTCGTCCGCGCGGGCTTGCCGCGCCGCCTCGATCTCTCGCGCCGTGGCAATCTGCGGCCACGAGCGCCGCCGCACGGGCGGCACGCTCGCCATCGGCCGCGGCGTTTCAATGGGCGGCACGCCCGCCGTACCCAACAGCGAGTTCAGCAGCGCGCGATTTTCGTCGCGCAACCGCGCGACCTCCGCGCGCTCGCGCGAGAGCTCCTCTTCGAGCAGCCGGACGTACCGGCCTCGCAGCGCTTGCCTCACGCGGGCCAGCCAGTCTCCGATTTCACAGGCCATGATCACTCCGAACTGACGCGCTAGACTGGCGGATGCCACCAGCGGCGGCGCGGGACGGGCGCGGGGCGCGAGCCGCGGCGCTCGTCGGCCACAAACTTTTGCATCCAGATGGCGCGCGAGGTCGGATCGACAGCGGTGATGCGCTCGGCGGCACGCTGCGCGGCGGGCGCGCGGCCCGGCGCCAGGCGCGATTTCAGGCCGTAACGCGCGCTATCGGCGGGATCGTCGCCGGCGTGCTTGAGCACGTCCTCGACGTTCGCCGGATCGCGCGTCAGCGTCGGCAGGCACTCGATCAGGCGCGCGCAATTCTCCGCGATGATCCACTGCCCTTCCTCCAGCATCTGGTAGAGCACCATCCACCCGCCGACGCGATCGTCGTCGGCCGGACCGGGCCGCGGCAGGCCGTTTTGCGCGAGGACGTCGCCGAGTTGCTCGGCAATGGTCGATTCCGAGGTGCGCCGCGCGAAAGCATCCGGCGAAAGATAGATTTCGCCGATGCGCTCCAGCCGGCAGTCCGGATCGACCGACCGTTCGGCGATGGCCTGCGCCAGCATGCGGGGCGAGAGATGGTTCGCCACGAATTCGCGATAAGTGACCACGGCGCCGCCGGGACGCGCCGTGTGCCAGTAAACCGCGCTGGGATGCTCGAAGCCCCAATCCACGGAGATCCATCGCGGCCACCACGGCTCGATCCCGAGCTGCTCGGCGCGCGCGGTGTGCCGCCGCAGGTCGAACAGGTCAAAATACTGGCCGGCGAAAACGTTCCAATCGCCGTTGAGAAACGCCTGGCGGAGATGCCGCGGCAACGCTTCGAGCGTCTTGCGGTAGCCGGCGTCGTCCTTGTAGATCGGATTGTCGTCGAGCGTGGCGCGAATGAACGCGTAGTCGCTCGGGTCGTACTGCTCCGGCCGGTCCATGCCCGGCGCGGGGCGTTTGTCGATCCACAGCGCCTTCACCCAGGCGTGACCGATGTTGCCGGGGTTGGTGGCCCCGGCCATGTTCGGTTTCACCTTGGGGAGTGGCGAGCGATTGCGGCTGGTCAGGAATTGCCACTGGCCCAAGGTGAAAAGCGTCAGCTCGTCGATCCCGATGAAAAGAAACTCCGCGCCCTGGTACTGGTAGATGTCGTTTTCGCCCGCGGAATAGCCAAAGCGCGTGGTCGAGCCGTTCGGCCAGGTGATGACGTGCTTGGTGTCGTTGTAGCTCTTGTACATCCCTCGCGGGACGTGGCGGCGAAAGTAGTTGAGCAGCGAAGTTTCGAGCTCCGGAAACGTGCGCCGCAGCAGGAGCGTGTCCACTCCTGGGTAGCGATTCGCCTGGCGAATCGCCTCCCACAGCAGCGCGGTCGTCTTTCCCGGGCCAGCGGCGCCGCCGAAAAGGCGATACTTCGCGGACGAGGCGTGAAATTCGGCCTGGCGCGGAAACGCCTCGTAAAATTCCGAGAGGTGTGCTTCCGGCAGGTCGTCTTCGTCCAGCGTCGGCTGCGTGTCTGGCGACATTGTTATGCGGGAAAAGCTCCACTTGCCGTGGACTTTGCCCTGGGTGCCCGCACTACGAGCTCCGCAGCTTCCAACCGATCGCGAACGACGCGACTCCGCCCGCGAAAAACACGCCGATGGCGTAATGGTGGACGCTCAAGACGACTCCAACGGCGAACGCCGCCAGTCCGGCGAGTTCGGCGATCTGTCCGATTTTCTGCACGTGCGCGGAAGCGGCCATAGCTCTTCCTCCTTGGGGTTAAGACCTGCGACCCGATGTCCGGGCGCTCAAGATTCGTCTGGTTCGCGCGCTTCGCGGGCCGGCGCGGGCATGTCCCAGATAATGCGCATTGCGGGCGCGCCCGACACGCTACCACGCGAACCTTGCGCGGGTTTTCCGAATTGCCAGTTCGCAAGCGTCTCCCAGACGCGCGCGCGCACCGTCGAGCCGCGCTCGTTGCCCGACTCGAGCAACTCGCAACCTACCTTCACGGGATCGCACTGAGCCAGGATGGCCTGCGCCAGCTCGCGATGATTGCGCGGGGTTGCGCCGCTCTCACGCTCGGTCTTGCCGGCATCCGCTTTCGCGGCGGGTGACGATGTTTTCTTTTTTGGCATCGAATCACTTCGCTCGGGTCCTTACACGTTGCGCAATCTCCGTACTGGCGAAGCCTCCGTGCACGCGCTTGAGCGGGCCGCGCCGCGGAGCTTGCGCCAAGCACAGCCGCAAATCCATCACCAGGTCCGCTGCGTGCTCGACCGCTTCGGTGTAGCACGCACAGCACAGCGGCATCCCGCGCACCTGGTGGGCCGCGCCGCGCCCCGGGTGATGTGTGCAGGGCATTTCATTGTCCGGCCAAGCTCACCGCCGCCGGCGTTGCCGGAGAGGACGGCGCTGGCCCAATCATCAGACTTCTAAAAGCTCCCGTGCCCTTCGTGATGGTGATGTCGATTTCGTCCACGTTCAGGAGCGTCAGCAATACCGCCGCGGAAGCTGTGGGCAGCGGCGGCTCCGCGATCGCCAGTGAAACGTTCGCTCCCGCGGGGCCCACGAACTGGATGCCGCCGACATAGCTAACCAACGGCACCAGGACCACGTTCCCTTGAAACAGCCCGGTCGAGTCCAGCGTCTCGCTTACGATGTTGTTACCGTTCGCATCGTCGATCCGAAAACTTCCGGCCACGGGCGTGCCGTCGTCGTAGAGCGCACGAACGGTGATTTGCGTGAGCGGCGGCGTGCAGCCGGTGTTGATCGATACCGTTAGCGGGAAGGGCACCGTGCCGGAGACTTGATTTGCCTCGATGGCGCCGTTGGTGATGCCGACCACTGAGCGGCCGCTGGTCGAGGGCGTCGGAATCGATACGCACAGGCCCGGAGTCTGGCTCGTCAGCGTCATCCCCGTGCCAATCCAGCCGCTGTTGCCGTTGAGCGTGCTGACGATGAGCGTGAGGCTCCAGGTCCCGGCGCCGGCTGAGCCCGCGGATAGGGCGATGTCCGGCCCAGCCGTGAAATCGACGTTATCGACTTCGCCGCTCGCCGGCAGGCTGTAGGTTTGCGCGCGCGCCCCTGCGGCCGCCAGCAGTACGCCAAACATGGCCATGGCGATGCATATTTTTCTCATCTAACTCCCTACCTCGAATCGTTCGTAGCGTCTGCGCTTGTCGCCGCCGTTCCCCGTTGGCGCGAACGTGCGCAACTCAACCGACAGCTCCGCGAAATTCGAGGCTGCGGCGATGGTGATGGCGTTGGTCACGCTTCCGGCGCTTGCCGACGTATTGTCGTTAAGGCCGATTTCGGCGTTGACGGCGCCGTTGTTGAGCGTCCCGCGCAGGTTCCCCGTCAATGCGGTCATCGAGCAGGCCCCGCCGCACCGCGCGTAACAGCCCGCCACCACGAAATTGTTGGAGTCCTGAGTGGTCAGGCTGTCGGTGCAGGAAGAGGCGGTGTTCGTTGAGCTGGTCGTTTGGTGGTGCGTGCCAAGGCTTAGAGCGCCGCTGTAATCCCCGCAAATGGCGGTCTTCTCGGCAGTGTCGGTATTGGGAAAAGTGACGGTGATGGTCGTGGCAGAGAGTGTGCCGCTCACCGCCGTGGACCACGAGGATGTGTTCTTGTTCTCCTGGGCGTTGTCGATCATCGTCCAGGTATTCGGCGTCGAGGCATTGTCGGAGACGCCGCTGGGGGTCACCGAGGCGCCGTCATCGTAGGTCACGAAGCAGAGGGCCACGTTGCCCGCCGTCTCGGTCATGGTAATGGCCAGTGTGTTCGCGTTGGCCACCGAAGTCGCGCTGGCCGTGCGCACGAAGGCGATAGTCGCGTGGCTCGGAGCGCAGAAGGCTAAGCCCAAGGCGAGGATGATGAGAGCGCGTTTCATGGCGTGATCGTCGCCGTTTCCATCCACTCGAACGTGATGGTCAAGTTACCGCCGGTGATCGCGCCGCCCATGTTCACGGCAAGCTGCTGCGCGGTGCCGCGAAGCACGATGGGCTTCTGGCGGCGATTGAGGATGTAGATATCGTTCGGAGCGGCGGTGCCGGTGGCCATGCAGCCCAGCTTGTAGGCGTCCACGTTGCCTACGGCGGTCCCCACCGTCGGTCCTGTTCCGGTATACGAAAGCGGGGCGCTTGCGGCCCCGGCGTAGTTCGAGTCGTCCGGCACAGCCGTCATGGAAGCGGAAGTTCCAGAGGTATCCGCAGCGGACCGCTTCACAAGCGTTAGGGTCACAATTCCGGCAGTCGTCTGCGTGCAAGAAACGCGCACGCCTGTAACCAGCACCGTGTTCGACGCATTGCCGGGAAGCACCGCATTGTCGGTCGTGGAACTGCCCGCGATGGAGGCTTCCGCGACGTAGCTCGCCGGACGGATCGACGGAAGTTGCGCGGTCCACAAGAGGCCATCCGTGCCCACGCTTTCCGCTGCATCCCGCCCCTGCGTTGCCGCCGTGCCGTTCAGGTAGGAGGTCTGGTAAACGCCGGGCAAGACGGGAGCGCGATTCGTTGTCGCCGCGCCGCCGTTGTCGCCGGTGATGCCGACGATGCGCTGCCTGCCGCTGAGGTCAACCGATTCGAGAACTTGGTCGCCCTCCGTCCATGTCTGCGTTGCGCCGTTTGCGATGGCCGGGAGTACGCCGACGTTCGTTGCGCCGGGTGCGGCGTTGTTGTTGGTCTTGCCGCCAACCACGGTGGCATTGAGGTTCGCCGCAGTCGCCTGCCGCACGAACACGTTCCCGTCCGCGCCCTTGATGTCTACGAGTCCCGCCGTCGTGAATGCAGTACCGAGCGTCCCCAGCAGATTCGCGTCGAGTCCGAACTTGGAAGTGTAGGTCGTGCTGTTGCTGGTCAGCTTGTTCCCTGCGCCATCCGCCAGGCCCACGAGTTCGGTCCCGGTGGCGGCGGTCGAGACGGCGCTGCCCGCTACCTGATTTACATTCACCGACTGGTTCGCGGGGGGCGAAACGCTCACGGTCGCACCGCTCGCCGCCAGGTTCACGTTCAAGTTGTTCGTGTTGGACGGCGTGTCCTTGAAACTCATCCGCAGCAGGCCCGACGTGTCGCAGGAGAGCGGATCGGTCTGCGCGGTCGTATCGGTTGGCGCTGCGGTCGTCACCGCGCACTGCACCAGCGGGCCCTTTTCGCCGCTCGTCGTGCTGCCCTGCGCGTTCAGAATGCCGTTGACGCTGCTATCGAGAGCGAAGGCATTCGTCGCCGTAACCGACAGCGCCGACTGATTCGACGCCAAAGCCACGGGCACCGAGCTCGCCATCGTGGTCTGTCCCAGCGCCAGCGCGGAGCCGCCAACCCGATTGAGGTTGACGAACAGGTTGCGGTCGTTCGTGCACTCGAACGAACCGCCTTGGCCGCTCGTCAGATTGGTTATCGCGTTGTTGAAGAAGCAGCCCGCAGGCGTGAAGCTCGTCGTCCCCTGCGTGAAGGCGGCTTCGTCGACGAGAGATGTGCCGCCCGATCCGCCGCTGCAGCCGACCGCGCAATCCACGAAGAGATAACTGTGGGCGTCGATGCGCGCCCGTCCGGCATTGCCGCTCGAAAGAGAGGGATCCGCGCCGGTGGTGTAGTATCCGCCGATGGGCGTGATCGCTGTAGCGCCCACGGTGAACGCCGAATTGTCGGCGAAAGCTCCCGCGGCCGAACAGCCGCTTACGCAGGTGATTGGAAACGGATTCCCGGAGCTGACGTAACTCCAGGCACCCGAGTTCAGGAATTGCACTCGCGCCGCGGCGTTTCCGAGCTGGAAAAGTTGCGGCGGATGGACCTCGAGCGCGCGCAGCGTGTCCGTGGCGCTCACCAGGTTCGCCGGCTGCGGGTCAGGCTCGGCGTGCGCGGCGATCGCCGCCAGGATAAGAAGGGAGACGGCCCAGGCCAGCTTGAGCCACCACCAGGCGCGCGGAGCCGCGCGTCGCGCCCAGGCGCGCGCGCGGTACCAGCGCGACGGCAGAGCTACGGCCACCGCCGGCGGCGCTCCGCTGGTGAGCAGCCGGAAGACGGCGCGCGCTTCAGCGTCGTCGCGCGACATCTGCGGATGTGTCTGAAGTACTTCCGCGAGCGTCGCCGCGAATGCCGCGTCATCCAGCTCAAAGCTTGGATGGCGCAGGTGCTCGCGATAAGCGCCCGCCGCTCCGCGGCCCAGATAATCGCGCAGCCGATCGTTATTTTGGTATCGCATCACTCGCAGATCAACGTGAACGTGATGGTGCCGCTGGCCGGCTGCACGTAGCCGACCGTGTCGCCCGCCTGAATCAGTCCGTTGGTCGCCGCAAACACGGTGGCCTCGGCCGGATACTTCACGAATCCGGGATCGGTCGACGACGGCGCGAACACCGTGTACGAAACGGGCGCGGTGTCGCTGGCGGTTTCACGCAGCGTGATGCGCCCGCACGAAACCGGCGCCACCACCGCGTGGGCCGAGAGACTGTCGAAAGTCGCTGTGGTAGTTTTGGCCATGGCTGATCCGACCGCGAGGCCGCCGAGAACCTACACCAGCAGTTTCGCCGTGAAGCCCGAGCCGGAACCGACCGTCGAACTGTTCACCTTGATGCGCAGGAAATTGGCCTGCACTCCGGTCACCGTGCGCGCTTCACCCGCGGCATTCGTGCTGGCGTCGACGTCCTTGTACTCGGCGTCCACGTCGGCGGTGGCCCCCTGCAGGCTCACGTTGATCGCCGTGGGCGCGACACCAAACAGAGTCTGCCAGCGGACCGCTCGCGACTGATCGGGAATTCCCGGAGGATGCGGCAGGGCGAACTGCGAACCGGCCGTCGCCGATGACGGCACCGCTTCATTGTTGAACGAGAAGCCGACGTCTCCGGGCGAAAGCGAGAGCGGCGGCAGCGTATTGGCATAGCTCGGCATGTCGTTTGCCTCCGGCGCCCGGTGCGGGCGCAATACAAAGTGATGGGCGAACGTGTAAAGAAATGGTCGCGCCGGTAAAGGCGCGCGAATCAAGAGGTGAGTGCGTCGGGCGACGCAACCTTACGCGAAACAGCTCAGTTCCCGCCGGAGGGTCGCGCGGAACGCGCTGCAACTCACGACGATGTTTGCGGCGGGACGTGCCGGCGGCCCGGGACGCATTCTATTCCGCGCCGCGCGCCCGGCCGCGCGATCTGCTTTGCCGCTTGCTCGTCGCCGGGAAAGAAAAAAGCCCGGGAGGGTTGCTCCCGGGCTTTGATCACACTATTCTACAGGGACAGTATAGCACACGAGTCAAGTTTTTTCGCGCGCGACGCGAAAACATCAGCAAAACCCGCCAAAACTGCGCCATTTCCGCGCGTGCATCCGCGCGGATTCCTACCAGGGCTGCACGACATTCGTGACGTGCTCGCGATCCGGAGAGGTCACACAAAACCCGATGCACAGATACGGCAGCTCGGGATGCGGGTTGTGGCCGCGATGAATCTTCGCGATCGGCTCCGAATACACGTCTCCGGCTTTCGCCCGGATCAGAACGCCCTCCTGAAAATGGGCCTCGAAGATGCCTTGCAGCGCAACAAAGAACGTCGGGCCGTTGTGGCAATGCCAGTTGGTGTAACCGCCCGGCGCGAGCTCGGCGTTGTAGACCAGCACTTTCGCCTGCGGATCGCGCGGAAGCGACGAGCAAAGCTGATCGAACAGAACGTTGCGAAAAAGTTCCTGGCCGGGTTTCGTATAGCCGGCAAGCCGGAGCCTCAACTCCTGGTAATCCTTGGTAAGGTCCATCGCGCAGTCCCCTTTCGTCTGGCAGCGCGGTGATTGCGGCTTTCCTTCCCTGGCGGCGCCAGCCACAGGATTATTGCACGTTGCGGGATGAAACCGGCCGGTGTTAGACGGGGTAGATCGAATAGCGATAAACCACTGGCAAGCGCAGTGAATCGGTCAATGGCGGAGCCTTAGCCAAAACGATCCGCCTTCGATCCCATAGCGCGAAGACGTGTCGTTGAGGGGCACGCGAACCCCGGGAATCTCAAGCAGCGGTTTGCAAATTCCCGCCAACTCCCGGTCGTGAACTACCAGCCCATTGGGTAGCAGAACCTCTACCCTGGAAGCGAAATCGCCAAGAAGGTAGGAACCCAGCATATATTGCTCGGAAAAATGGCGATCCCTCCATTCGGGAAGATAGTCGTACGGCCAGAATATGTCGTGAAAATGCACCACGACTCCCGGCCGAAGGTTTGGCAACACATCCATAAAAACCACGGTTACATCGGAATTTGAAAACGTCCGGTGCGACCCATCGATGAAGAGAAAGTCGCCCGCCTCGAGTTCGCTGAACGAATCCGGGTCGACTTCTTCCAGCGGCCTCCGGATGACTGAATCGCATAACTTGTCGATCTCGGCGCGCGGCGCCGGGTCGATCGAGGTTATGCGAGTCGGCAGCGAATGATCGCGTATCGCCCGGCGGGCGAACTTGGTTGAGTAGCCCGAGCCAACCTCAATAAGGCTCTTGGGCCGAAATTCACACAGCATGCCGTAGAGTGCGATTCCGTCCAAGCCGCTAAAGTTGATCTGCGGCCCCCAGCACGGTTCAAGGCCGTCCGGTGTCCCCTCTGCTGGGATTCGGCTCAGTGAGTCCTTTAGCTGGCAAAAGGTGGACAGCCGCTTCGCATACTCCGCGCGACCGGCCTCGAGGATCGCGAGGATTTTCGCATGGGGAGGCTTTCCGTATCCCCATCGGGGCGTCGGCTTCAGAGGATATTCGAGCAATATGGGGTACTCCGGCGCCGCGATTTCCGCCAGTCGCCACCGGTAATACCGCTGGAAAATGTGCCCGAGTAATCTCTTCTTTAAGTGCATCGAACGCAGAGACCCGGAAGGTTCTATCCGGGACTTCCATTTTGACCTCCCGGACGATCGATAACGTACACCCAACCCTGCCGGCATGCAATGCTCCCGCCAGGTTCTTGAGCGCCAACTGGCTGCTTGGTTGGCTTGTTCTCGCCCGCGGCCGTTTCGGCCTTGGCGAGACCCGCCGCGTGCGCTACGCTGCCCAACGATTGCGCAAGAACGATTCCCCCGCGAAGCGGGGCGGGATTACACGCGAGGCGAAAACATGGACAGCGCCAATCGTTACGAACGCGGCTTGGCACTCATGAAGCAGACGCAAGGCGAGAACGCGGACAAAGTTCTGACGTCGCTGGCGAACGTTGCGCCCGACCTGGGCCGTTACGCGGCGGAATTCGCTTTCGGAGATATCTTCAGCCGGCCGGGCCTGGACCTGAAGACGCGGGAGATGATCAGCGTCGCGGCGCTGACGGCCCTGGGCACGGCCGGGCCGCAGCTTCGGGTCCACATCGCGGCGGCGCTGCGCGTCGGCTGCACGCGGCAGGAGATCGTCGAAATCATCATTCAGATGGCTGTATACGCGGGGTTCCCGGCGGCGCTCAACGGAATGCAGGCGGCGCGGGAAGTCTTCGCGGAGCGCGCCGCGGAGAAATAGAGTTGCCACGCGCCGCAGACCGAAGGGGGCCTAACCGATGTTGAGGGAGTTGCTTTCGAGCGCGGCGTAGTTGGCGAGCTGCGCGCCGCGGCTGTTCTGCGGCACTTCGAACGTGCAGTTCACAAAGCGCACGTTCTCCAGCTTCAGGTCGCCGCCTTGGTAACGAATGCGAGCGTTCACGAAAACCACGTCTTTCCACTCGATGCCGTCGAGCGTTTGGGTCACGCCCGTAAAAACAAGCCCTTGAATCGAGTCGTTATTCTTCGCGAGCGAGGTGCTCGCCGGACGCAGCAGATCGGTTCCCGAGACGATTTCCGAGCCGTCGACGACCGCGCCGGAAGACTGCCAGGCGGTTTGCGGGGCGAGGATCAGCGGGCTCCCGACTCTGTAGACCGCGGCGCCGTTCAGCATCTCCGGCACGAGGGGGGCTTCCGCGCGAGTTCTGAGCGACACTTGCTTGGCCGGAAATTCCACGGCCGGCTGCAGGACGGAATGATATTCCGCCAGGGCCACGCGCGCCGACAATAGCCGGCTGGCGATGCTGAAATCCGAACCGGATGGAACGTTGTCGAGCATGGCGATCGTGTTGACGAAATATCCCGGCGGGACGGGATTCTTGCTTTCCTTCGCGGCCAGCAGCAGGGAGCGCGCGCTGTCGGCGGCCTCCGCGGCTTTCACCTTGTCGCCTTTGCTCATGTAGTCCTTGATGCTGTTGAGAAGTTCCGCGCTCGAGGAGGCGGCATTTTGCGAAACCGTCAGCGCCTCGTCCACCCTCACGCGCGTTTTTTCATCCTGCGCGCCGGCTAGAATGTGCACGGCCGTTTCGACCCTGGCCATTCGCCTATCGGCTGCCGCGACCTGCGAAAAAACTCTGGAAGCCTCAAAGTGGATGACCCAGCCGATGCTGACGAACCCGAGTACCACCAGGAGCATCGTGGAGGTCCACTTCCAGTCTGCTTGTCCGCTTTGCGAGTCTCTCACGGCGCTGCTCCGCACTGCCAAGGATGTGATCCTGTTTTACTCTGGTCGATCCGAGCGGCGGACGCAATAGTAGAGCGTTGGCCGTGTGTCGTGCCGCTTAGCTGTACCGCCGGTGCGCTCGCATGGGCAACTCCGGGGCGGCGCGGGCAGGCCTCTGGCCCTGGTCCGGCCGGCCGGACCGACATTTTTCGACGGGCTTAGTAACTCAGCCGGTAACGGCAGTTAGTGAACGTACAGGCGAACAAAATCTTGCCTGTACCCACTTGAAATTTGTTACACTCTGCCCCCGATGGGCGACGTGGGCGCCGGGGTACCTGCCGGCAGATCGGCAGCGCCAACGTCAAATGCTAATTACAATGAGGTGAAACACCGTAATGGCAAAAAAAGACGCGGCAAAGTCAGTAGAAAATGCCCTCTCTCAGGTTGACAGCAATCGTCGTGGGTTCCTGAAGGGCATGCTGTTGGGCTCCGCAGCTCTTGCGGCTCTGCCTCTCATTAGCTCCCAAGCGCTGGCCCAGGGCGGCGACGCCACCAAAGGCGACGACACGAAGGGCGACGCCAAGGGCAAGGGTAAGGGCAAGGGTAAGGGCAAGGGCAAGGGTAAGGGCAAGGGTGACGACACTGGCAAGGGTGACGCTGGCAAGGGCGGCATCTAGCTTCCAGCTGGACTTTGTCCTGTAGACGCCTTGCGTTGTCGGGAGCAAGCGGCCGTGTGGAAGACCTGCAGGCTACACGGCCGCGCGCCTCCTTTTTCGCGGCACTTCCATGCAGAACCCCGCGCTGAGTCCCACCGTCGTACTGGCTCCGATTGAGAACGGCTACCTGGCCTACGACTCCGCCTCCGATCAAGTCCACGAACTCAATCCCCTGGGCGCGCTGATCGCCGAGCTATGCGACGGCACGCGGAGCGTCGACGAGATCCGCGAGGAAGTCGCGCCGCTTCTCCCCGAGGGCAAAGATGGGGAGGTGGATCGCTGGATCGAGGAAGGATTGAAAGCCGGCCTTGTGACTTCCGGCGGCGATCCCGGCGCGAGCCATCGTGACCTCACTGCCCAGGAATTATTCGATCTGGCCAAGCGCCTCCGCCGCGGCGGTAAAACCAGGATGGCGTTTCTCTGCCAGCAAACGGTCGTCAAACTTTCCGGAGATGATCCGGAAGCCTGGTGCTACCTCGGCGACCTCGCGCACATCATCGGGCTCCGCGATGAAGAACGCGCCGCCTACGAAAGATACCTCACTCTCGAGCCCGACGACGCGGAGGTCAAACACATTATGGTGGCGCTCCGAGGCGATGCGCCCCCGCCGCGCGCTCCCGACGCATGCATCCAGCAGCTCTACGGAAGGTTTGCATCGTTCTTCGACTCCAACCTCGGCGACCTGGATTATCAGGGGCCGGAGCGCGCTCGCGATCTGATCCAGTCGGTCATGGGAGATCGCGCGGGCCTCGCGGTGCTCGACCTTGGTTGCGGCTCGGGCCTTGCCGGCGTCCAGATCAAGCCGCGGGCGTCCCGCATGGTGGGCGTGGACCTTTCCCCGGACATGATCGCCCTTGCCGGGGCCCGCAATATCTACGACCAGCTTGACGTCGCCGAAATCACTTCGTGGCTCGAGCGCAGCCGGGAACGCTTCGATCTGATCGTCGCCTGCGATTGCTTCATCTACTTCGGCGATCTCCGCCAAGTCGCGCTTCCCGCCGCGAAGTTGCTCAACGGAGGCGGACTATTCGTTTTCACATTGGAGCGCGGCGATCGCTACCCGTTTTATCTGACCGATTCGGGGCGTTACGCGCATCATCCCGACCACGTGCGTGAAGTTGCCGCCGAAGCCGGGCTGAAGGTGTCGCGCCTGGAGGAAGGCTTCCTGCGCATGGAGTACGGCATCGAAGTAACCGGCCTGTTCGTGGGTCTCGGCAACGAGCGTTAGAACTTCCAGGCTTCCGCTTCGCCGCTGGCTCTCTCCGGGGATTGTCCCACTTTGTTTTGCGTTGCCCTCATCCGATTTCGTTCCCCGCTCGTAGTAGGAGATGCAGGACTACGAAACCTAAAACGAGGGAGCAATCAAAAATGAAAAAGATGGGATGGATGTTGGCGGTCACGCTGCTCGCCGTATCCGCTGGAATCGCCGCGCAGAATCCGATGGTAGGCGGCCATGAAATGTTTCCGACGAAGAACATCGTGCAGAACGCGATGAATTCCAACGATCACACCACCCTAGTCGCCGCGGTTAAGGCGGCGGGATTGGTCGATACGCTGCAAGGCCCCGGCCCCTTCACCGTATTCGCGCCCACGAATGAAGCGTTCGCGAAGCTTCCCGCCGGCACGGTGGAAACGCTTCTGCGGCCGGAAAACAAGGACACTCTGACGAAGATCCTGACGTACCACGTCGTCGCCGGCAAGCTTGGGGAAAAGGAAATCCGCAAGGCCATCAAGGACGGCAACGGCAAGGCCGAACTGAAGACGGTCAGCGGCGGAACCTTAACCGTGAGCATGCGGGGCAAAGACGTCGTGCTCGTGGACGAGAAGGGCGACTCCGCGACGGTCTCCATCGCGAACGTCTACCAGTCCAACGGCGTCATCCACGTCATTGACACCGTAATGCTTCCCAACTAAGCAGCCCATCGCGCCGCAGAAAGCGCGTCCCGCTCTCGCGCCATACGAGAGTGGGACGCGTCCGTTCTCGAGGCATCGGTCGCTCGCTCGGCGTTCATCACGGAAGCATCGTGACTCTTATGCCTCGGCGAAACGGCAAAACTCCCCGCTAGCGCGCGCGGGTGGTACAATCCGGGACACGTCGGGGACAAGAATGGAATTTTCACCCAATCTTGTTGAGGAGTCCCTCAGCGTCGGCGCCGCTCGGTGACGGCGCGGTCCTGGGGCGCGTGGTTATTTCTAGCGCCGATCGCGGTGCTTAGCCCTGCCCTGTCTCGCGCGCAGAACGCCAACGGACCGCCGGGCCCATCCTTCGCCACTGGTTCAATTCAAGGCACCGTAACGTTCCTCAACGACCAAGGCCAGTCCCTGCCCCTGCAAGGCGTTCACCTGCGGCTGAGTTCCGACGTTCCCGCTATGTCGACCGTCACCGACGCAACCGGCGGTTACGAGTTCAAGAACCTCGCTGGGGCCATCTATACCATCGAGGTAAGCCTGGACGATTTCCAAACGCAGACCGAAACCATCGAGCTCGTACGGGGAGAAGCCCTCGTCCACAACTTCAACCTGCGCATCGCCACCAACGTGCAAACGGCTGAGGTCCGCGAGGTCGCCGCCCACGTTGCCGCCGAAAGCGCCAACACCTCAACCACCGTCACCAGCACGCAAATCGTGGACCTGCCGCTGGCGCGACAGACCGTCAAGGCAGCCTTGCCCCTGATTCCCGGCGTCGTTCGTACCACGGACGGCACGCTGAACATGAAGGGCGCGTCGGAAAATGAAGGAATGTTGCTGGTCGATTCCGCCGAGACCGTTGACCCCATCACAGGAAGCTTTTCCATCCCCATTTCCGTCGATGCGATCCAGACTCTGGCCGTCCTGGACACCCCTTACAATGCCGAGTACGGCGGATTCTCCGGCGGGTTGACCGAAATTCAAACGAAGCCGCCCGGCGATCGCTGGCAGTTTGGCTTGAATAATTTTCTTCCCGGATTCCGCGGGAAAAATGGCGTCCTGGTGGGCATCCAGGACGAGGAGCCGCGCTTCTATCTCACCGGCCCGCTTCGCAAAGGTACGCTCAACTTCTCCGAAGCGATTACCTACGACTTCATGCGGCCGCCGGTCCGCGGCCTGGCCTGGCCCAGGAACGAGACGATTATCCAGGGCGCGGGTGCGCTAACCAGCGTCGAGGCGATTTTGTCCCAGCGGCATTTGCTCAATGTGAATCTGAACCTTTTTCTGCAGCGCGTGGAGTTTGCCAATATCAACGCGCTGGTGCCCCAGACGGCGTCGTCGAACAATGGCCAGCACGGCTTCTCCGTGGGAGCCACGGACAGCTACCAACTGGCCTCCGGCATGGTGATGAGCACTGTTTTCCGCTACACCCGGTTCGACAGCAACGCCCGCGGCCAGGGCCCCGCGGACATGCTCGTCACGCCCCAGGGATGGGGCGGCAACTTCTTCAATTCCTGGACGCGAACCTCGAACCAGTTTCAGCTGCTGCCGTCGCTGCGCCTTCCTTTGGAGATGTGGCGCGGACGTCACGAGCTGAAGGTAGGAGTGTCACTCACTCGCCGCTCCTACAACGGCGCCACGCAGTCCCACCCCGTTCAGTTGCTCCGCGAAAATGGTTCGCTCGCCGAGGAAATTGATTTTGCGGGCGCCGGGAACACTCACGGCGCCGATACCGAAATCGCCGAATTCGTCCAGGACCACTGGACGATGAACAATCGCCTGAACCTCGACATCGGCGCGCGGATGGTCAGCCAGTCCGCCGGGCGCGGCGTCACATTCGCCCCGCGTGCGGGGATGGCCTACGCGTTCGGAAAGGATCAGAAAACCGTGATGCATGCGGGGGCGGGCGTGTTCTACGACCGCGTTCCGATGCTGGCCACCGATTTCGCCGACAACCTCACGCGCGTGTCAGCTCCTTCGACGCGAACG
>Ga0210394_10001406_pt1 | contig 38846 bp, 41 predicted proteins | sample IncBWC12MmetaG_FD_160121 | JGI IMG/M metagenome (GOLD analysis project Ga0210394, IMG submission 160121) | Forest soil microbial communities from Barre Woods Harvard Forest LTER site, Petersham, Massachusetts, United States - Inc-BW-C-12-M | ecosystem: Environmental > Terrestrial > Soil >... | reverse complement strand
CGGATATGGTCTGCATGGCGGCAACGATACGCGCGGCGGCCGCGCAAGAGTAGCCATTTTCGGACGTGGCGGCGCGAAGGGCCGGCTCCGCGGCCAGCGCGCGTGAGCGCGGTTCGGTCAGCCGGCCTCGCGTGCCATGGCCCGCGCATAGGCCGGCCGCGTCACGACGCGCTGCACGTAGTCGTCGATGACCGCGGACTTCGGCAACAGCGGGCTGGCGGCGAACATCGCGAACGTCGTGCCGTACAGCACGTCGGCAGCCGAGAAGTGCGCGCCGAGCAGGAACCGCCCGGGCGACAGTTGCTGCACGAGCGCCGGCAGCACTTCCTCCACCGCCACCCAGCCGGCGGTGCCGCGCGGCACCTCGACCTTCATGAACTTCGACATGATTGCCGGCTCGAACACGCCGCTGTAATACGCCAGCCACGACAGGTACGCGCCGCGCGCCGGATCACCCGCGAGCGGCCCGAGGCGCTTGTTCGGAAATTTGTCCGTCAGGTACAGCGCGATGGCCGGCGACTCGAACACCACCACGCCGTCGTCGCTGATCGCCGGCACCTTGCCATGCGGGTGCGGGTTGCCAGGATCTACCGCGCCGCTGCCGTCGCGGTTGCGCGTGGTCACGCTGTGGATCTGGTACGGAGCCGCGAGCTCCTCCAGCAGGAAGATGATGCGTGTGGCGCGGGTCTTCGCGCGGTGGTACAGCGTGATCATGCGGATGCTCTCCTGATTTCTAGTGCAGCGACTGCAGCGTCGCGAGCGCGGCGCCGCGCAATCGCCCAATCGCCTCGTCGATCCGGTTGACGCTGCTCTCCTCGTCCTTGCCGAGGCCTTCCCAGTTCTCGCTCCAGCTCTTCTGCAGCTCCGCCGCACGCGCCGGCACCGGTGCGGGCACCACGGCGGCCAGATCGCGGATCACCAGCACGTAGCTCCAGCCGGTGCGCGGATTGCCGCCGGTGGGGTCGTGATCGTACTGCGCCAGGAACACCACCCGCTCGAGCTCGGCGAGCTTGCCGAGGAGCTCGAAGGTCGCGGTGCGCGTGTTGCGGTTGTTCTCGGTGCGCTCGTTGCGCCAGGTGTTGTAGCCGAGACTGCTGAGCGCCACGACGAGACTGATGAGAGCGACCGCGTTATCGCGCAGCTGCTGCCGGAACGTGCTCATGGGTGCAGATGATACCTAAGCTGCCGCGACCTTAACGAAATCTGAATGACCGTCCCCCCGCGGGATGCCTGTCAGCCGTCGCTGCCGCCGTGCGTTGTTCACTGCAGGTGGATTGAACTCCAGGAGAGGAACATGCGTGGCATTGTTAAGTTGGCTGTGGCACTCGGTCTCGCCGCGGTGCTCGCCGGCTGCGTCGTCGCCCCGGTCGGCCCCCCGCGCGGCTATGTCGGCGCGGCGGTGATCGCCCCCGCCCCGGTGGTGGTGGTCCACGGCGGCTACTGGCAGCGCTGGTAAACGCGCGGCTACTTTCGCCTGCGTCCTGCGCACCGGGTGCGCAGGACGCAGGCGCGCTTTCCTGCCCACGGAGTGATTCGCGCCGCCCAAGTCCGCTAGTATCCGGCGCATGGCAGACGCGCCGCACCGTTCCCTGCGCTTCGGCCAGACCAGGACCATCCTGCTGCTGTTCGGCGGCTATGCCGCCTGTTACTACTGCCGCGCCGACCTCTCTGTCGCCACGCCGCTGCTGGCGGACGAGCTGGGGAGGCACGGCGTCAGTCATGGCCAGGCGATCATCCACATCGGCACGATCAGCTCGCTCGGCGTGCTGGCGTACGCCCTGGGCAAGCTGTTCCTCACCGGGCTCGGCGACTACTGGGGCGGGCGGCGCAACTTTCTCATCGGCGTCGGCGGCGCGACGCTGTTCACGTTGATGTTTGCCGCCGGCGGCACGCTGCCGGTATTCACCCTCGCCTGGGTCGGAAACCGCCTGACACAGTCGGTCGGCTGGGCCGGGCTCATCAAGGTGTCGTCGCGCTGGTTCGACTACTCCTCCTACGGCTCGATCATCGGCATCCTCAGCATCAGCTACCTGGTTGGCGACGCGCTGGCACGCCAGCAGATGAGCATGCTCATCGAGCGCGGCTACGGCTGGCGCGCGCTGTTCCTGTTCGCCGCCATCGTCGCCGCGGCGATGCTGCTGGCGAACCTGTGGCTGCTGCGCGAGTCGCGCGTCGCCGAAGGGCACGCCGAGGCGCAGCCCAATCCGCTCAACCTGTTCGCCGCGACGCACTCGCGGCCAGCGAGCGTCGCTGCGCTGCTGGCGCCGCTGCTGCGCAGCCGCGCGTTCCTGCTGGTTTGCCTGCTGTCGTTCGCCTGCACGATAATTCGTGAGACGTTCAATACCTGGACGCCGGTGTACCTGCGCGACCACCTCGGCTACAGCATGAGCGATTCGGCCGGCCTGAGCGCCGTCTTTCCGGGCGTCGGCGTGGTCTCGGTGCTGCTCGCCGGCTGGTTGAGCGATCGGCTGGGGCTGACCGGGCGCTCGCTGCTCATGTTCCTCGGCCTCGCCGGCAGCGTCGCGGCGCTGCTGGTGCTCATGTCAGTGCGCGCGGGAGTCTCGCATGGGTTGTTTCCCATCGTCATGATCGGCGTGGTGGCCTTCTGCCTGCTCGGCCCCTACTCCTATCTCGGCGGCGCATTCGCGCTCGATTTCGGCGGCAAGCAGGCGAGCGCCGCCTCCTCGGGCATCATCGACGGAATCGGCTATCTCGGCGGGGTGCTCGCCGGCGACAGCGTGGCGCGCCTCGCGGTCGCGTTCGGCTGGGACGGGGTGTTCGTGACGCTCGCCGGGGTGAGCGTGCTGGCGACGCTGTGCGCCGGCGTGCTGCACCTCATCAACACGCGCGCGGCGCGCACCAGGCATGCTTAAGCCGCACGCACTGCGCCGCAGACGCGCCGCCGGCGGCGCATGAGTCTCGCCGCGGACATCATCGCGATCTACCGCGCGCGCGGCGCGCAGGGCTACTACGGCGAGCCGGTCTCCATGACCGAGCATGGGCTGCAGGCCGCACATTTCGCGCAGGCGGCGGGCGCCGCCCCGCCGCTGGTGCTCGCGGCACTGCTGCACGACATCGGGCACCTGCTGGAGGCGGTACCGGAGCTGATCGAGGACTGGCGCGTCGATGCGCACCACGAGCGGCTCGGCGCCCGCTGGCTCGCGCGCGCCTTCGGCGACGAGATCTGCGAGCCGGTGCGGCTGCACGTGCCCGCCAAGCGCTACCTGTGCGCGACCGATGCCGGCTACTTCGAGCACCTGAGCGCCGCCTCGGTGCACACGCTCAAACTGCAGGGCGGCCCGATGGCGGCGCACGAGCTCGCGCAGTTCGAGCGCGAGCGCTATTGGCGGGAGGCCGTGCAGGTGCGGCAGTGGGACGATCAGGGCAAGGTGGCGGGACTGGTGACCGCGCCGCTCGAGGCGTACGCGCAGCTGATCGAGCGGCTGGCGCGCTGAAGCGCGCGGTGCGCTTCGGTGCCGCACAGAATGCATAATGCCGGCATGGACATCGATCCCGGGCAGCTCGCCTACACGCCCTCGACCGGCGTGCGGCGCGTGCACGACACGCCGCTGGTGCGGGCGAGCGACGAATCGCTCGCCGGTTACGGCTGCCTGGTCGATGACCCGCAGGCTTTCCCCATCGAGATCGTGCCCTGGCCGGCGCAGGGCTGGCGGCCGATCGACCCGCGCACCGGTGATCAGGGCGGAGTCGCGGAGGGGCTGTTCGAGTTCTCCTGGAAGGGCGAGACGCTGTTCGCGCGCAACAACGCGGTGGGCGACAGCTACCTGTTCGGCTGGAGCAACTGGCCGGAGGAAGCTGCGGCGCAGGGCAGCGGCAGGCAGCGCGAGCGCGCGCTCATCTGGCGCGCCAACTACCATCCGGACGGGGGCCAGCTCTTCTATCCGCTGCACGGCCACAGCTTCGTGGTGCCGCTGGCGCTGCCGGGCGATGACGTGACGCCCGGCAAATTCGTCAGCTTCTGGTGCGACGGCCGGCGCGGCCTGTACCTCCATCCCAACGTGTGGCACGGCGCGATCGTGCCGCTCGATGACACAGCGGAGTTCCTCGACCGCCAGGGGCGCGTGCACGCGCGCGTCTCGGTGAACTTCGTCGAGGAGTTCGGCTGCTACCTCGGCGCGCCGTTGCGCCGCCCGTAACAGAGCGCCGCGCGGCGAGCAGCGCGAGCACGCGGCGATGGCGCCTGGAAAACATGGACCGGCGCCGGGCCCGGCGCCGGTCCTCGTTACCGTCGCCTACATGTGATGTTGACGCGCTCCCTTCGGCGCATCCGGCTGCTTGCCGTTCCTGGTGTTTAGCGGCTCACCTGCAATGTGGTCGTCCGGAATCGTGGGCGTGAACTTCGGCAGGTTCTGCGCGCGCTGGTGCGTGACGGCCTCGAACCCCGAGGCCAGCGCAATCAGCTTCGGCTCGCTGAACGCCGTACCGAAAAAGGTGATGCCCATGGGAATGCCGTACACGTTCGCGGCGGGCACCTGCACGTACGGATACCCTCCGGGCGCGCCAAGACTGGAGCTGCCGTAGACGAAGTGGTCGCCGTACAGCAAGTCCGTCGACCAGGCCGGGTTATCGGTCGGCGCTATCACAGCGTCGAGCTGATACTGAGCCAGCGCCCCATCGATGCCCGCGATGACGAATGCCTTGTCGGCCTGTAGCGCCTGGGTATAGGTCATACCGCCAAACACCGGTTGCGGGTCGTTTGCACCCGGAGCCAGTGACTGCGCCTGCAGAAAGATGTCCTGGTTAAAGAAGGGCATCTCCGCGTCGGCATTATTGTTATTGAAGTCGATCGCCGTCTGCAGTGTCCCGCCCGCCAGCGGAACACCCGTGCGCGTTGCGAAGTAAGTTGCCACGTCAGTCCTGAAGTCAAAGTCAAGGACGAGCGACTCACCGGAAGCAAACCCAGGCCCAAATCCAGTGAAGCCCGCCGCATCGAGGTCCACGATGGTCGCACCCGCGGCCTTCAGCGCGGTCAGCACCTCATCGAACGCCGCGCTCACCTGCGTCGGCGTCGGCAGCGCGGGCGGCGGGTTATCGAACCCTGTCGGGGTCCTCACCAGGCCGAGACGCGCGCCACGCAGGGCGTTCGGATTGAGGAACTGCGTATAGTCGGTCGGGATGTTAGCGGGGCGCGTGAACCGCCCCTGCCAGCCGAGCGGCACGCCGCCCGTGGCGGCGTCATGGCCGTCAAAAGTCCGGCTCTGCACCACACCCAACGCGATAGCGGCATCGGCGACGGTACGCCCGTGGGGACCCACCGTGTCCTGCGTATGCGAGATGGGCACGACGCCGGCGCGACTGGTGAGGCCTACCGTGGGCTTGATGCCAACTACGCCGCTGGCGTTCGCCGGGCAGACGATACTGCCGTCGGTCTCGGTGCCGAAGGACAGCGTGGCGAAGTTAGCGGACTCCGCGGCGGCTGAGCCGGCGCTCGAACCGCAGGGGTTGCGATCGAGGCCGTAGGGGTTGTGAGTCTGACCACCGACCGCCGACCAGCCGCTGATGGACTCGAAGGAGCGGAAATTCGCCCACTCGGACAGGTTGGTCTTGCCAAGAATCACCGCGCCGCCGGCACGCAGGTTGGCAGCCACGGTCGAGTCACGAACTGCCGGGGTACCCTGCAACCCGAGCGACCCCGCCGTGGTCTGCATCTTGTCCCCGGTGTCGATGTTGGCCTTGAGCAGCACCGGGATACCGTGCAACGGTCCGAGGACCTTGCCCTTGCGGCGCATGTCATCCATCTGTTTGGCGATTGCGATTGCATCCGGATTCAACTCGATGAGCGCATTGACTCCCAGTCCGGTTTCCGGACTCGCCTGATCGAGCTGCTCGATGCGCCCGATGTAGGCGCGCGTCAGTTGCTCGGAGGTCAGCTGCCCAGCGGCCATCTGGGCCTGGAGCTGCGCCACGGTGGCTTCGAGATAGGGAAACTTGTCCTTGTCCCGGTCGTCGCTGGTACCCGCCCCGAGAGCTAAGGTTGAGAGCAGCAACGTGGTGAGGAGGACCCTGCTTGCCGTGCGCGTTGTCATGTTTTGTTTCTCCTGATGCGGCGGGAGCATGAGCGGCACAGGAAGCCCAATCGTCAGTGCTCTCCCTGCGCCGACTTTGTTGTTGGCGCGAATGCTACGCGCGCGAAATTTCAACTTCAATCGTGCGCCGCACTCTCGCAAGGCGACCGGACAGTCACGCGCGTTCCCGCGCTCAGGCGCGAGCAGCCCGGGCGCGGCAGGCAGGCGAAGCGCGGCAGGCGGGCGGAGCGCTTCACGGTGGCGGACACCGCAGGAGGTGGCGTGAGCGCCGGGTCGATGCGATCATCGCCCCGATGAAGCTCAACCTGGAATTCGTACGGCGGCAGTTTCCGGCGTTCGCGCAGGAGTCGCTCGCCGGGCAGGCATTCTTCGAGAACGCCGGCGGCTCCTATGCGTGCGCGCCGGTGATCGGCCGCCTCGGCGAGTATTACCGGCGGCTGAAGGTGCAGCCGTATTACGCCTTCCCCGCTTCGACCGAGGCGGGCGAGTGGATGGATGCGTCACGCGCGCGCCTCGCCGAATACCTGGGCGTGACGCCGCAGGAGGTGCACTTCGGTCCGTCCACCTCGCAGAACACCTACGTGCTGGCGCAGGCGTTTCGCGCGCTGCTCAAGGCCGGCGACGAGATCATCGTCACCAACCAGGATCACGAGGCCAACAGCGGCGCGTGGCGGCGCCTGGCGGCGCACGGGATCACGGTGCGCGAGTGGCGGGTCGACCCGGCGAGCGGCATGCTGGATGAATCGCAGCTCGATCGGCTCATCAGCGAGCGCACGCGCTTACTCACCTTCCCGCACGCCTCGAACGTCGTCGCCCATATCAACCCCGTCGCCAGCATCGCCGCGCGCGCCCGCCGTGCCGGGGTCCTGACGGTGGTCGACGGCGTCGCCTGGGCGCCGCACGGACTGCCGGACGTCGCCGCGCTCGGCGCCGATGTGTACCTGTTCTCGCTGTACAAGACCTACGGCCCGCACCAGGGGCTGATGGTGGTGCGCGCCGGACTGCTGGAACGCCTCGGCAACGAGGGCCATTACTTCAACGCCGCCGACCCGTCCAAGCGCCTGGTGCCCGCGGGCCCCGACCATGCACAGGTCGCGGCCGCGCGCGGCATCGCCGAGTACTTCGATGCACTCGACGCGCATCACGGCGGCGACGCGCGCCAGCCCGCGGCGCGCGCGCAGCGGGTGCGCACGCTGCTGCGCGCGGCGGAGGTGCCGCTGCTCGAGACGTTGCTCGCGTATCTGTCGACGCGGCGTGACGTGCGGCTGCTCGGTCCGGCGGTGGCGCAGCAGCGCGCCGCCACCGTCTCCTTCGTCACCACCGCGGTCGAGCCGGGCGCGGTAGTCACGGCGCTGGCGGAGCGCGGCTTCATGGCCGGCAACGGCAACTTCTACGCGGTGCGGCTGCTCGAGGGCATGCAGGTGAATCCCGAGCGCGGCGCGCTGCGCCTGTCGCTGCTGCATTACAACGCCCCGCACGAAGTCGCCGGTGTCATCACCGCGCTCGACGAGATCCTCGGCGCGCGCAGCAGCGCGCGGGCGGCGGGCGGCTGAGCGCCGCGGGTGCCGGAGCCATCATGACCACGCGTCGCGCGCTGCTGCAGTCGGGAATCTGGCTGGCGGCAGGCGGCGCCCTCACGCCGGCGCTGGCCGGTCCTGTGCCGGCCGGGACCCTGCTGATTCTCGGCGGCACGGGCTTCATCGGTCCGCACCTCACGCGCGAGGCGTTGCGGGGCGGCTGGAAAGTCACGCACTTCAATCGCGGCCGGACCGCCGCCGAGGGCGTGCCGGGCGTGGAGACGCTGCTCGGCGACCGCAAGGGGCAGCTCGATGCGTTGCGCGGCCGCAAGTGGGACGTGGTGGTCGATGACACCGGCTTCATCCCCAGGTACGTGCGCATGTCCGCGCAGCTCCTGGCACCGAACGTCGGCTACTGCCTGTTCATCTCGAGCATCTCGGTGTATGCAAGCTTTGCACGGCCCAACGACGAGCATTCCGCGACCGGCACGCTCGCCGATCCGCAGATCGAGGAGATCACCGACACCACCTACGGGCCGATGAAGGCGCTGTGCGAGCAGTACTCCGCCACGGCTTTCCAGGGGCGCATCGCCGTCGTCAGGCCCGGTTACATCGTCGGCCCGCTGGACCGCTCCGATCGTTTCACCTACTGGCCGGTGCGCGCCTCCAAGGGTGGCGAGATGCTCGCGCCCGGCACGCCGCACGATCCGATCCAGATCATCGACGTGCGCGATCTCGCCGCGTGGATGATGAAGCTCATCGCTGCGCGCACCCGCGGCTACTTCAACGCGGTGTCAGCTCCTCGGGCCTTCACCATGGGTGAGCTCATCAGCGCCAGCCTGCAGGCGAGCCCGCAGTCCGGCACGCAGGCTACCTGGATACCGGAGGAATTCCTCGCCGCTCACTGGAAGGCCGGGGAGCTCGAGCTGCCGCCCTGGTCACCGCTGAGCGGTGACACCGCGGCCGCATCGCTCACCTCGATGAGCGCCGCGGCGGCGGCGGGACTGCGTTCGCGTCCGCTGGCGGACACCGTGCGCGATACGCTCGCCTGGTTCCAGACGCTGCCCGCGGAGCGCCAGGGGAAGCTACGCGCCGGTCTGGATCCGCAATGGGAGACGGATACGCTGCAAGCCTGGCATCGCGCGCCGCCTGCGGCGGCCGGCTAAAGTCGGCTCATTCGAGCGCCATGCCCTTCTGCGCCAGTTCCTTTTTCGCGCTCGCGTTCTTCGGCAGGTGCGCAAGGCCCATGCCACGCAGCACGTGGGGCGCCTTGGTGAACTGGATGTTGTCGTAACCGACTATCTCCACGCGGTTGCCCCAGGGATCGCGGAAATCAAGGAACGGACCAGCGAGCAGGCGAACGCCCGCTGCCTCGAGTGTCTTGCGGGCCGCCGCCTTATCGTCGACGACGAGGCCGAAATGCCGGCCATCGTCCGGCGGTTGCTGGCGGCCTTTCTGCAGCGCGATGAACTGGTCGCCCAGATCGATGAACGCCATCGTGTCGCTCTTGCTGCGAAGTTCGAACGTGAACAGCCGGCCGTAAAATGCCAGGGCTTCCTCGATGTCCCCAACCTCGAGCGCGATGTGATTGAAGCCCACCAGCCGTGGTTTTGCCATTTCAGCCATCGGGTCCTCCTGCCGCGTGATCGCCGCTGAGGCGAATGCCGTGGCGGCCTGGCACGCGAAGGCTATGGTATCCCTGCCGCCGGGAAAAGTGCTTAAGCCCGCGACTGTCGGAAGCAGTGACTAGCTGCGCGGCTCGGCCAGCAGCTGCACCCAGAACAGCCCGCGGCGCGCGGCCTGCCCGGCCGCGGAGCCGATGCCCATCTGCGCGAAGCGCGGATCCATGAGATTTTCGCAGTGCCCGGGACTGTCGAGCCAACCCTGCACGACCTCCTCCACCGAGGCCGGCCCGTAGGCGATGTTCTCCCCCACCAGCTTCTCGTGGTAGCCCACGGCGCGCACCCGATCCGCGGGTGAATGCCCGGCGAGGTCCTGGTGCTCGAAGTAATCATGCGCTGCCATGTCGGCGGCATGCCCGAAAGCCACGCCCGACAGCGCTCCCGAGAGCGACACCGGCGGCGCGGGTGCGAACGAGCGGCTGCCGCAGCGTGTGCCGCGCGCGCGCACGTCGTTGACGAGCTCGAGCGCGCGCGCCGCCTGCATCGCTCCGCTAGCCGGCGCCGGCGCTCGTGCCGGCTGCGGCCGCGGGGCCGAGGTTGGCGCCGCGGACGGTGCCGTGCGCGCCGGCGGCCAGGACGGCGACGGCGCCAGTGTCTTTGCTGCGGCGCCTGCCGGCGGTGCATAGGTGGCGGCCAGCACGACCCAGTTGTCGCGACCGCTGCGGAAAGCCCCGACCTCGCGCAGCGACCGGTCGGTCACGATGCGGCAATCCGCTCGCCTGAGGATCTCCAGCAGCGCGGCGTCGGGACCGCTCACGTGCACACCGGCCGTGGAATCCGCGGCGAAGCCGCGGCTCTCGGCCGCCTGCCCCAGGGGCTTTCCGGCGGCCCACTGCGCGGCAGCCGCATCGAGCCGCGCGTCGTGCCGCAGCGGCTGCGCCGCCGGCACGAGCCCGCCGCAGCCGCCGAGCCGCAGCACCTGCACGGCGCTCAGCGCATCGGCGTGCGCGCCGGACAGCGCGGCAAGTCCCGGCAGTACCGCCACGACTCCCCAAACCCAGGCCCCGGACCGGCGATTCATCGACGCAGCTCCTGCGGTTGCCCCCGTCATGACACACGAGGCTATCCGGGGAAAACGCGCCGGCGCTGCGACGGATGACCGCCTGCGGGCGGTACTCGCTCACAGAAATCGCTGCACGGCGGGCCGCAAGCGGGATGCGCGGGCTAAGCGAGCGGCGCGCGGGCGGGGGGCGGGGATCTCAGCCAGCGCTCGGCGAGCCGCACCCACATCGAGCCGCCGAGCGGGATCAGGGCGTCATTGAAGTCGTAGCTGGAGTTATGCAACATGCACGGGCCTGCCCCGTGCCCGCCGCTGCGATGCGCGCCATCGCCGTTGCCGATCAGAAAATAACAGCCCGGTTTCTCCAGCAGGAAGAAACTGAAGTCTTCGGCCCCCATCCACGGCTGGAAGTCCTGCACGTTGTGCGCGCCGACCAGGTCGGTCAGCAGCTCGCGCACGAACTGCGTTTCCCCGGGGTGGTTGATGGTGGGCGGGTAGTTGCGCCTGAAGTTGAATTCGCAGCCGGCCTCGAACGCCTGGCAGGTCGCTTCCGCGACGCGCCGCATGCGTTGCTCGATCATGTCGAGTACTTCGACGCTGAAGGTGCGCACCGTGCCCTGCAGCTCGCAGCTGTCGGGCACGACGTTGATCGCCTCGCCGGCGCGCAGCATCGTGACCGAGATGACCGCCGCATCGGTGGGGCGCTTGTTGCGCGCGATGATGCTCTGGAACGCCTGGACCATCTGGCAGGCCACCGGCACCGGATCGATGGCGGCATGCGGCGCAGCCGCGTGCGCGCCGCGTCCACGGATGACGATGCGGAAGTCGTTGCTGGAGGCAAACACCGGCCCCGGGGCGATCGCGAACTGGCCCGCCGCCAGGCCCGGCCAGTTATGTATGCCGAACATCGCCTGCATCGGAAAGCGCTCGAACAGCCCGTCGCGGATCATCTCGCGCGCACCGCCGCCGCCTTCCTCCGCCGGTTGAAACACCAGATAAATGGTGCCGTCGAAATCACGTTGCCTGGACAGATGGCGGGCGGCGGCCAGCAGCATCGCCGTGTGGCCGTCGTGGCCGCAGGCGTGCATCTTGCCGGGGTGCACGCTCGCGTGGGCGAAGGTGTTGTGCTCGCTGACCGGCAGCGCGTCCATGTCGGCACGCAGCCCGACGGCGCGCGGCGCGTTGCCGTTGCTCACGATGCCGACGACACCGGTCTTACCCAGCCCACGGTGCACCGGGATGCCCCACTCGCCGAGCGCGCGGGCGATGAGATCCGCGGTGCGCGCCTCCTCGAAGCCGAGCTCGGGGTGTGCATGGATATCGCGCCGCAGGCTCTGCAGCACGGGGGCGTGCGCGACGATCGGCTCGATCAGGCTCATGGCAGGGTGACTCCTTTCTATCATGCGTCCGCGGCCCAGGCCACCGTGCCGGGGCGCGGCGACCGCTCGCGGCTCACCGCCGGCGTGACGAGACTGACAATCACCACGATGAGGAAGTTGAGGCACAGCGCCAGAAAGCCGGCGCTCAGCCCGAACAGCGGGTCACGGTGGGTGGTCATGAGAAAGACCGCGCCGCCGACCCCGGCGAGCAGGCCGGCAAACACGCCACGCGCGCTGACGCGCGGCCAATACAGGCCCAGCACCACGCCGGGGAAGAACTGCGTCACACCGGCGTAGCCGGTCAGCAGCAGCGACACCAGCGTCGGGGAGCTGTACAGCGCCAGGCACAGGCTGATGAGTCCGAGCACCACGACCGTGACGCGTGCCAGCCGTCCCACCTGTGCATCGCTCATGGCGGGAGCGAACAGCGGGCGATAGAGATTCTTTGCGAACAGCGTGGCGGCGGTGAGGATGAAGATGCTCGCCGGCACCATCGCAGTGAGCGCTCCGGCCCCGCCCACCACGCCCAGGAACCACGGCGGAAAGCTCTGGCGCACCACGGTGAGCAGCGCCAGATCGCCGTTGGGCAGGCCCGGCACCACCAGCACCGCCGCAAAGCCGGCGAAAAAGATGAACGCCAGTGTCAGGGTGTAGAGCGGCATCACTACCGCGTTGCGCCGCAGGGTGTCGGCGCTGCGCGCGGTGAAAGAAGCCGCGAAGCTATGCGGCCACATGTAAAAGCCCAGCGAGGTGAGCAGCACGGTCGAGATGAACCACGCGTGGCCGAGATTGCGGGTGGCTCCGGGCATCGTGAGGTGCGTCGGATGCGCGTGCACCAGCGCCTGGAACATCGGACCGATGCCGCCAAAGTGGATGAGCGGCACCCCGATGCCGATGGCGAGCGCGGCCAGCACCATCAGCACGTCCTTGACGATGCTCACCCAGGCGACGGCGCGCACGCCGTTGACGCATACGAATGCCACCAGCAGCGCCACCGCCACCGCCATCGCCGGACCCGGTGCGATGCCGTCGTAGCTGGCAATCGAGACGATCAGGCCCACGCCGGTGATCTGCAGCTGCAGGTACGGCACGAAGCAGACGATGCCCACGATGCAGACGCAGCCGGCCAGCCACGGGTTGCCGTAGCGCGCCAGAAAGAAGTCGGATTGCGTCTGCATCCCGTGGCGGCGCCCCGCCTCCCAGATCTGCGGCAGGATGAAGAACGACATCACGTAGGCGAGTGTCAGGTAAGCGAGGACGTACAACGTCGGGCCGCCGCGCGAATACGCCCAGCCGCTCGCCCCGAGGAACGCGAACGTCGTGTACACCTCGCCTGCCATCAGCAGGAACACCAGCGCCACGCCGAAGCCGCGACCGCCGACCGTCCACTGCTCGAGGTCCATGCGCCGGCGCACGCCGGCGAGGAACCCCACGATCGTGCCGACGGCGACGATGGCGAAGATCGTGGCGAGGCAGACGGCCGCCGGGCTCATGGGGCGCGCTGCTCAGCCGCCGCCCGCGCGCATTCCAGGCGATACACCAGCCACATGCACCCGGAGCTCAACACGATCCAGGCGATCAGCCAGAAGAGGTTGAAGGGCAGTCCGAGCACCATCGGCTCGATGCGATCCCACAGCGGCACCGAGAAGCACATGGCGACAAACGGAACCAGGGCGAGGAGCAGCGCAGCGGACGACGGCTTTCTCACGGCTGGGGCTCCCTCGGTAGCGGGCGTCTTGCGGCCTGCGGCCCGCGGCCCGCGCCCTTTGGCGTTGTGCGGCCAAGCTAACCGTTGTGTGCGTATTGCGCCAGCCCCGCGAGGCACCCGCGCCAGCCCTGCTCGTGCCGCCGCCGCCTGGCCTCATCGCCGATGCGCTCGTGCCTGATGCTTACCTCGGTGTCGGCGCCGCGCGCGGTGAAAGTCACCAGCACGCGCTCGGCGGCGCCCTGCGCCGGCTCGATGCGCCAGGTGTAGGCGAGCCGCGCCGGCCGTTCGACCAGCTCGAACTCGCCGGCGATCCACAGTACCGTGCCGTCGGGGAAGCGATTGCCGATGCGATAACTGCCGCCGATCCGCAGGTCAACCTCGGCGCCTACACAGGTGACCGAGTCCGGCCCCCACCACTTCACCAGCTCGGCCGGACTTGTCCACGCATCGAAGAGCCGCTCGGGCGTGGCGCGGATCATCCGCGTGACGACGAGCACCATCAGCGACGCTCGGCATAACGCGCCAGCGATTCGAGGTTGCCTTCCCAGAAGCGCCGGTAGTGCTGCAGCCAGGCCAGCGCCGAGCGCAGCGGCGCGGCGTGCAGCGCGCAGCGGTGCACGCGACCATCGACGGTACGCGCAACGAGCCCGGCGTCCTCCAGCACACGGATGTGCCGCGAGACCGCGGGCAGCGACATGGCGAACGGTGCGGCCAGCTCGGTGATCATGGCCGGCCGCCGCGCGAGGTGCGCCAGCAGCGTGCGCCGCGTGCGGTCGCTGAGCGCCTGGAAGATGGCATCGAGCCGCGCGTCGCGTGCCTCGTGCCTGCGGGCCGTGCTTGCCAACTGCGCCCCTCCTGCCAACCGGACAATATTAAACATAAATGTTAAACTTAAGCGACGCTACCGGCAATGGTGGCGCAGCGCAGCATCCGTCACACCAGGAGCCGCCTCATGCATGCCACCATCGTTTCGCGCCGCACGCTCGCCTGCGGACTCGCCGTGCTGGCCGCTCTGCTCGCGGCGCACGGCAGCGCCGCGCTGGCAGGCGCCGCATCTGCCGCCGCCGCGCCCAGCGAGGGCCTGTCGCATACGGCCGAGGCGATTCACCAGGAAGTGAGCTTCACGGCCAGCTGCCAGCGGCTGTACGCGGCCCTGACCGATGCCCGCGCATTCGATGCCGTGACGCGCCTGAGCGACGGCGTCACGCTCCTCAGCGCCCCGGGCGCGCAGGCCACGGCCATCGGCAGCGAGCCGGGCAGTGCGTTTACGCTCTTCGGCGGCTACATCACCGGCCGCAATCTCGATATGGTCCCGGATCAACACCTGGTGCAGGCGTGGCGCGCCGGCGGCTGGCCGGCAGGCGACTACTCGGTGGTGCGCTTCTCGCTGGCTGCCGCAGGAAGCGGCTGCCGGCTGGTGCTCGACCATCGTGGATTTCCCCAGGGCCAGGGCAAGAGCCTGGCCTACGGCTGGCGCGTGCACTACTGGCAGCCGCTGGCGAAGTTTCTCGCCAACTGACGGCCCGGCGCAGCGCGCCGGGAGATTCAGCTACGGTAACGCGCTCATCAGGGCGGGTCCGCCGGCGCGGCAGACAGCGCGTTGGCCAGCGAACCCAACAGCGATTCCACTGCCTCCGCCGCAATGGGCTTCGTCAGGTGGTACTCGAAGCCGGCCGCCGAGGCCCGACGCTTGTCCTGTTCCTGACCCCAGCCGGTGACGGCGATGAGCACGGCGTTACAGCCGGTCAGCACGCGCCGCAGCTCCTTCGCCAGGTCGTAACCGCTGACGTCCGGCAGTCCGATGTCGAGGAGCACCACGTGCGGATGAAACACCGCTGCGAGCTTGAGTGCATCGCCTCCCGTATACGCGGTCTGCACGTGGTGGCCGGCGAGCTCGAGGAATGCCGCGCAGGTGTCGGCGGCGTCCTGGTTGTCATCGACGATCAGCACCTTCAGCCCCACGCCCGCGACCGCAGGGGCTAGCGGTGGTAAGCCCTCGCCCACCGACACCCCCGCAGTACCGAGCGGCAGCCTCACCACGAACTCGCTGCCACGGCCGAGCCCTTCGCTACGGGCCTCGACGCGGCCGCCGTGCAGCGTGACGATACCGCGTACCAGCGCCAGGCCCACGCCGAGGCCGCCTTCGGAGCGCGTCAGCGCGCTGTGTGCCTGCGAGAACAGCGTGAACAGCCGCGGCATCACGTCGGCCGCGATGCCGATACCGTTGTCGCGCACCGACACCACCAGCTCCTCGCTCTCCTGTCGGGCGCGCAGCTCGATGCGACCGCCAGGGTCGGTGTACTTGCCGGCGTTGATCAGCAGGTTGGAAAATACCTGAGCGAGGCGCACCGCGTCGGCCTCGAGGCGCACCGCCTGGCTGGGCAGATCGAGCTCGAGAGTGTGCCGCTTAGCGTCCAGAATGGGCCGTGCCGCCTCGATGGCGGTGCCGAGCACCGTCGTCAGCTCCGTGCGCCCCTTCTTCAGTCCGAGCGTGCCGCGGGTGATGCGCGATGCGTCGAGCAGATCGTCCAGCAGGCGGCTCATGTGCGCCACCTGGCGCTCGATGACCTCTTCCGCACGCTGCTGCTGCTCGCAGGAGTGCCCCAGCTTCTTCACCGTCGCCAGCGCGTAGCGGATCGGCGCGAGCGGGTTGCGCAGCTCGTGAGCGAGCAGTGCCAGGAACTCGTCCTTGCGTCGGTCGGCCTGGCGCAAGCGCTCCTCGGTCGCACGCAAGGCCAGCTCGGCCCGCTTGCGCTCGGAAATGTCGCGCGCGATCTTGGCGGCGCCGATGATCACGCCGCGCGCATCGCGCAGCGGCGAAACGCTGAGCGAGATGGGGATGCGCCGGCCGTCCTTGGTAAGGCGGATGGTGTCAAAATGCTCGATACGCTCGCCGTTGCCGAGGCGACGCAGGATCTGCTGCTCCTGCGCGTGCAGCTCCGGCGGCACGATCAGCAGGATCGGCTTGCCCACCGCTTCCTCGGCGCTGTAGCCGAAGATGCGCGACGCGCCGCCGTTCCAGGACTGGATGATGCCGTCGAGCGTCTTGCTGACGATGGCATCGTCGGAGCATTCCACGATGGCCGCCAGCTGCGCGCGCAGGCGCGCGGCGCCCCGCTCCGCCTCGATGGGGCGCAGCACTTTCAGGGCGCCGACGATGCTGCCGGCGGAATCGCGCACCGGCGAGACGCTCAGCGAAACCTCCATGCGCCGGCCGTCCTTCGCCACACGGATGGTCTCGAGATGATCGATCCGCTCGCCGCGCTGCACCTTTGCCAGTATCAGCTGCTCCTGCGCGTGCAGCTCGGGCGGGATGATGAGGGTGATCGGCCGGCCGATTGCCTCTTCCGCACGGTAGCCGAAGATGCGCTCTGCGCCGGCGCTCCACGAGAGGATCTGGCCCTGGAGTGTCTTGTGAACGATGGCATCGTCCGCAGACTCGAGTATCGCCGCCAGCAGGGAGCGCTGCAGCGTCTCGTCCTGCGGCTCGTTGCGGGTGACGGGCAGTCCGCAGCGTGCGGGCAGCCCGGTGCGGAGCTTGACGTTAGCCATGTGCAGATTCCCTGTGCCGGCCGAGCGTCATGGGGCAGAGCGGATCGGAAGCCATTTGCGTACCGTACACTAGAAGCGCAGCGCCCGCGGCGCCGCGCAGATAAACACCACACTGCTGGTGTGCTCGCCCTGCGGGCCGAGCTGCGGCCGGTCGTCAAATCCGTCGATGACGGCCTGCTGATGGAATCTGCCGCAGTAGTCGTTCGCCCTCTCGATTGCTTCTTCGTGGCTTCCGGCGTAGCCGCCGGACGCGGAGACCGCGAGCAGCGCATAGCGGCCGTTGCCGACATCGGCGACCGGCTGCTGCGTGCAGGCGCACAGGCCCACGGCGGCGCCGAGCAGCCCCGCACACCCTGCCCATCTCAACGCCCCGGGTGCATTGCGGCCGAGTGCCAACCGTACCGGACGAACTCGTCCGCTGCACGGGGCTGCCTGCGATCCGGCAGATTCCTCAGTGGCAATGCTCGTCGCGGTCGCCGCAGACCACCCAGCCGTGGTTGTGATACCAGCGGTTGTGATCATGATCCCAATAACCCTCGCGCGGCTCGACGACGCACGCCGACATCAACGTCGCGAGCCCCACCAGCACCAACAGCGTCCGGCCGATCCGTGTGCAAATTCGCATGGCATGACATCCTTTACAACACGCCGGTACTCAGGTTAGCGCATGCTGGCGGATGCAGCCGTCCGCCGATCCTGAAGGTCTTGTGAGGCAAAGCTTACATGAGTTGTCCCGCGCCCGAGGACGACCGCACAATCAGCACGGCCGGGCACCGCGCGCCGGTGCACAGCAGCAACGACGGACCTTTGGGGCAGCAATGAAGGCATGGGGGTTGGCGATCTGTACCTGCGTGGCCTCGGGCTTGGCGTCGGGCGCGCAGCCCGCCGCGGACAACCCGGACGGTCCGTACTTCCCTGCGGCAGTGACCCAGACCGAGGCGGATGAATACACCCGCTACGAGCTGCTGGAGCCGGCTTCGGCCAGCTTCAGGATCACCTACGAGGTTACGGCGACGAGCGCGGGCGCGAGGTTCTTCTACAACCCCATCCGCAAGGGCAGCGTCGCGAGCGACGAGCATGTCTACGACGCGATGCGCGGCACACCGCTGCGTTTCGAGGTGGTGAGCGGGGCCGTGGCACGCCAGGACCCGCTGATGCCCGATGCCGATGCGGCGACGAGCTACATCCGCGTCACGCTGGCGCGGCCAGTGCCGCCACACGGTCAGGCGCGCCTGGTCATCGTCAAGACCTACCGCGACGCCAAGAGCTACTTCGTGGACGGCAAGACAATCGTTTTCGACCGGCCGCTCGGCGTGAAGCGCAACAAGGTGGTGCTGCCACCGGGCTACGAGGTAGTGGGATTGAGCGTGCCGGCGCAGATCCTGACCGGCGATGACGGGCGCATCGCCATCAGCTTCCTGCATGCAGGGGCCGGCGAAGCGCCGCTGGTGCTGCGGGCGACGCACGCTGCGCGCAGCGGCAGCGCGGCCGCGCCGCGGCCGCAGACGAGCGCGCGCAGCTGGGAGTCGCCTTTCACAGGACCGACCGAGGAGGAGCGACTCACCGAGCGCGCCCACGAGGATCGGGAGATCGTGTACTTCCTGCAGCCTCCCGAGACCCATGCGTTCACGCTCTACCACGATTACACCGAAACCCGCCCGGGGGTGAATGCTTATGCCAACGTGGTGCGCACCGGCAGCGTGGCCAGCAATCCGGCAGCGAGCATTCTCGACACCGGCGAGCCGCTGCAGGTGCAGCAGATGAGCGGGGCGGAGCTGCTCGCCGCGAAGCTCAACGTCGGCGAGCCGGTACCGGCCACGGCGCGCGTGGTGGTGATCCCGTTCCCGGCGCTCAAGCGCGGCGAGACGCTGCGGCTGCGGATCATGGAAACCTACACGGCGCCGGGGAGCTACCGCCTGGAGGGCGACGAGCTGGTGTTCGATCGCAGTCTCGGCCGGCCGCGCAATGCGGTGGTGCTGCCGTCCGGCTGGTACTGCACGTTCAGCGCAGCCCCGGCGACGGTGAGTGCGCTGCCGGACGGCAGAATCCGGCTGGACTACTGGGATGACCGGCCGGAGGCGGTGGATGTGCTGCTGAAAGCGCGGCGGCGCAGCGGCGCGCTTTCACCGTAGGGCGCGGGCGTGTCTGCGAATATCCGCCTGACCGATGTCGAGATTTGCCTGGACGACAGCGGTTCGGGCATTCCGCTGTTGCTGCTGCACGGCTTTCCGGCCACGCGTCAGCTGTGGGAGCAGGTGACGCCCGCGCTCGTGCAGGACGGCTATCGCGTCATCGCTCCCGATCTCGTCGGCTATGGTTCGTCGAGCGCAGCGGCAGCCCTGCGCATCGACATGGCGAGCCAGGCGCGCTGGATGTGGGAGCTGCTCGATGTGCTCGCGATCGAGCGCGTGATCCTGGTGGCCCATGACGTGGGATCGGCGGCAGCGCAGCTCATGGTCAGCGGCACGCCGACGCGCGTACGCGCTCTGGCGGTTCTCGACGGTGTCTACGCCGACGAATGGGCGATGGACGCCGTCGAGAGCATCCGCAGCTGGCCGCTCGCCGACGCGCACCGCCTCTGTCCGGTGCTGCAACGGCGCCTGGGAAAATCGGAGCGCATGCGAGCGCTGCTCGGCGCGTACTCGGGGGCGGACGGCGGTGAGCGGTTGATTCGCGCCGCGCGTGACCTCGATCCGGCGCAAACCCGACATATCGGTGAATCGCTGCGCGCCAGCCGCGTACCCGCCCTGGTACTTTGGGGCCGGGGCGACCGCTACCTCCCGGTCGACACGGTGGCCCGCCCGCTCGCCGCGCTGCTGGAGGCGCCGCTCGTACTGCTGCCGGGCGGTCATTTCACGCCGGTCGATTGCCCGCAGGAAGTGAGCGCGGCACTGTGCGAGTTTTGCGCGCAGCTGGCCTGATGCAGCATGGTGTGGGCTCGTCCGCGCGGGCGTGGCGAGCGCCCGCCGCGAGTGTCGCGCACAGCCGCGGGCGGCCGTGGCCTGCGAGTGTCGCGGCCAACACAACCTGTAATTTCAAGAACTTGTCGGGGAGCGTCGGCGCCGATCGACGCATCTTTTCCGCGCGGCCGGCAGATTCGGAGTACAGTCAAATGCATTCAGGACATCGGAGAGCATGTGGCCAAGAACTACCATCAGGCGCGTAAACAGAAGGAGCTCGCCAGGAAGGCGCGCCAGCAGGAAAAGCAGCAACGCCGGTCAGCGCGTGTGAGCCCTGCGGACGAGAATGCAGCCGCGACCCCGGCCCCGGCGGAAGCGCCCGGTGTTCCGGGTAATCCAACATCATCCGGCACTGAACCATGAAGCTCGCGCTGGTCAGCCCTGCCGCCGCACGTCAGGAGCGCCGCGAGCGCTTGCGCCGCGACCGTGCCGCCGCACCTGCGCTGCGGGTTGCTTTCCCCACCCTCCAGCAACTGCGCCTCGAGTTGATCTTCGAGAGTACGAGCTCGAGCACCCCCGCGTCTGAGGCGCACGTACTGCACCCGCCGGCCAGGGCGTACTTTGAATTCCCCTGCCCTTATGCGGACTGCGACGGACAGTTCGATCTCAGCAGTGCGGTGAAGGCGGCGCTGGCTGCCCCGACGCAGCGCGCCGAAGGGGCGCTCGAGTGCTCGGGCCGGCGCGCCCGGGATCTCGCCGGCAAGCAACCTTGCCAGTTGCGTCTCAACTACGCAGTGGCCGCGACGTATTGGCGCACGACCTGACCGCCGCTGCACGCGGCAGCCATCCAATGGCCGCGGCGCTCTGCCAGTGAACGCGCATCTGCCGGAAAGTGCAGCAGCAGCGCATAAAAAGCGGTAACCTGTCCGAGGCTCGTAACACTTTCGGCTTGTCTGCCCTGGCCGCGATGCGCTAGCGCGTCTCTGCTGCGACCAGTCTCTCACCCTCGTAAGCTTCACGAACCAGGAGGCAGGCCTCACCTGTCGGTGTTTTCATTCATTCGTGAGTACTCGTCCGTGACCAAACTCTATGTAGGCAATCTGCCTTTCACCGCGACCGATGAGGCCGTGCACGCCCTGTTTTCCAAGCACGGCACCGTCGAAAAGGTGTCGCTCATCACCGATCGTGACACCGGTCGCCCGCGCGGGTTCGGCTTCGTGGAGATGTCGAATGCCGACGCATCGCGCGCCATGCAGGCCCTGAACGGCACCGACTTCGACGGTCGCTCCCTGAAGGTCAGCGAGGCTCAGGACCGCGAGCGCTCGGGCGGCGGCGGCAACCGCGGCCCGCGCCGCTACTGACGCCGCGACGCATCGCGGCCGCGCATCGCGGCGGCCGGGGCGCAACGCGGCATCCCCTGGGCTGGGGCGGTTTCATGAGCGAATACGAGTTCACCATTTCGCTGCGCCTGCGCCACCCCAGCATCGATCCGTCTACGATCACGCAGACGCTCGGTATCGAGCCGCAGCACACCTGGAAGGTGGGCGATGCGCGCCGCGACCCGGGCGGCACCGCGCTCGGGGGTATCTATCGTGAGAGCTACTGGATGGGACGCCTGATGGAGCAGCCGCAGCACTCATCCTCGCGCGTGTCGGTGGAGAGTGTACTGCTGCAGACCCTGGCGCATCTGCGCCGCTCGCAGGGTTTCCTCGAGCGACTGGACGCCGAAGGTGGCGTTGCGGAGCTGCACGTGAGCCTGTTCGCGCGCGAGGACTTCCGGCTGGAGCTGTCGGCGCGATCGCTGGCGTTGCTCGGCCGTCTCGGACTGGCGGTGGCGCTCGACATTCACCCGCAACCGCATGACGCTGTTTCCCGGCCGCAAACCAGCTGACACCACGGCACCCGCCAGAAGAGTCGTCCCCATGAACGAAGCCAAGAATTCCGCGCTGCGCCCGGCGACCGAGCTCATCCGGACTCACGCCGAGCGCCTGGCGCTCGAAGAGCACGAACGCGCCCAACAGCGGCGGCTCGAGCTGGCGGAACAGCGCTCGGATCTCAACCCGCCGGAGGTGCGCATCCGCGCGTGGGAAAGGGTCCACGCCCTGCGCCTGCCTGGCGATCCGCGGCATCCGGTGCTGGGTGTCATCGCGCTGGGCACCGGGCTCACGCTCGCACAAGTGCGCGAGGAGCAGCGCGCCCGCGCGGCGCAGCGGGCGGCGCAGCCGCGTACCGCGGAGCCAGGCGTTTGAGCGCCGGCGTCAACGTGCCGCGGCCGCCGCTGCCGGGGTGCGCCCGATGAGCGCCACCATATTTACCTTTACCGCTCGCCAGTGCGAAGTCGGTGCGGACGCGGGCAAATGGTTCACGGTCGTGATCGAGCGCCAGGGTACCCGGCGTACCGGGTACTGTGCGCTCGCGTGCCCGGGTCACAGCTCATCGGAAGAGGCACTGGCGCATCACCTGCAATACCAACTCGATCGCGAGACCGACCTGTGGCTCGAGCGCCGCGGCCCGCCGCGCGAGTGTGAGATCTGCGGGGAGCCGACCACCTTGCGGGCGCGGCTCGGCCGCACCGCCAAGCTCTACGTGCTATGCCGACAGCACCAGTCGACCAATAGCCTGCAAAAACTGTTTCGACAGCGGCTCGCGCAGCAGCCGACACCCGGTGTTGGCGCCTGAAAGATGAGAAAGCCGCGAACCTCGCGCTGCGCGGTCGCATCGCCGCGCTCAAACGCCAGCTCGTACGGGCCTGACAACGATAGGCGGCCGGACTGCGCGACGATCCCTGAGTTGGGCTGCAATGATCCCATGCGTGATCAGGTAGAACGGCACCAGCACCGTAGGCACGAGGGAAAATGGCAGGTGCTGCATCGCCTCTGACCCTACGCCGACGTGAATGAACTGCAACGGACTTCCCGCCGCTGAGGTGATGCCCAGCCCAATCGCGACCAGGAGATCGAGCGTCCCAAAGATGTTCCAGCGCATGACAGCGGCCGCCGGGAGCTTTTGAGAACGAGCCACACTCAATGCGAGCGGAATGGCGAGCGCGCCGGTGATGATGTCGCCCAGGCCGGCAGAATACGGGAAGGGTCCGCTCAGGCGCCCGGCTGCCGCCAGCAGCAGAAACAGCACGCCCAGTACCCGCAGCCCATTGAGCGCGATCAGCAATGGCAGGGGAATGGCCATGAAGGCGGAGCGCACCTTTGAGGACCTGAGCGCCAGCAGCCCTGCGACAAGCAACGGCACGGCGAACAGCACTCCCACCAGAGGCACGGGCTGCTGCGGAGAGAAGGCCAGCTTTCCCGCCGCGCCCAGACCGGAAGCCAGTCCGACCCAGGCGCCGCCGATCGCGGCCAGGATCAGCCGCCGGGCCAGCGAGCCCGGAAGCACGCCGGTAAACGCCACGAGGTTTATCGCGACCGCCGTCATTCCCGCGATCGCCCCAATGAGATCCAACATGATGACTCTCCTTGCAACTCAACCCAACGATATCGGCAGGCGGCGAGCCGGCATCCTGCTGCGAATGCCGGCCGCCGCTAGCACGCGCGTCAGCCGCCGATCGATGCAGCGCTGCGCAGACCCAGAAGCACCCGCTGCGCCAGCGTGTGTTCGTCGTCGCGATCGAAACCGACCTTGCGCGCGGACTCGCGGCGCGCTGCATCCTCGGGCCGAGCGGCCGTAATGCCGTGCAGAGGCGAATCGGTCACGCCCAGCAGCAGTCGGCGCAGCTGCAGCTCCACCTCATCGCTGCCGGGTCGTCGCGTGCTGTCAGCGGCCCGAGCGGCTGGCGGCGCCGAATGAGTGGGGATTGCGCCGGCAAGCATGTCCCTCGTCTGCCGTTGAATGTCGCCAGCGGAATCTGCAGCGACGGCGCCACCGGCATGAACGAGTAACAGCGCCGCAGTGAGCGGCAGCGAACGGCTGAAAAATCCAAGGATGTGCGTTGACATTGGTAGTGCTCCGCGTGTCAGGTTAATGCGATTATTCATGTATATGCATGTATGGTACCGAGCTTGCGCTTCAAACTTTCGTCACAACTGGTTTCCTGATCGTACCGAGCCGTGAACCGCCTCAACTCGCTGCCAGCCGGCTGGCGGCGAGATGAGCCGCCTTCTTCAGAGTCGCGGCCTCCGCGCGCCCCAGGCGCCTCTCAAAAGCTTGCTGCGCAGCCTCCCAGGTCGGTCGGAGTTTTCGCAGTTGCGTCTGCCCCTTCGCGGTCAGAGCCCAGCGTCGCTGTCGACGGTCACGGCCGACAGTGTCCATCGCCAGACCACTCTTGCGGATCAACGCCAGGGTGCGCGTGGCCGTCGTCTGGTCGATGCCAATGGCCTCGGCCAGCTCCGTCGTGGTCAGGTTCGGGACCGAATCGAGCACCTGCAACGCGGTGTACTGGGTGGCGTGCAGGCCGCTGTCGGCCAGCAGCTCCTCATACAGCATGGTCACGGCTCGAGCCGCCTGACGTACCGTCGCGCAGTAACAAGGTAGTGCCAGCAATTTCATGGCCGCCATTGTACATGCATATACATGCGATGTCAACCCGAGCAACCCGAGCCCCCGACCGCGACGCTACGGACCCCCGGGCCGCACCGCCAATAGCAGGATCACACCGAGGATCAGCAGCACGAAGCCGACAACCGCCAGCGGAATCCATTGACGGCCCGGCGCGTTTGTCCCGGTGAGCGGAACCTCATCCGCGGATGAGGTGAAACTCGGGAGCGCTCGCCTGTACGCTCGCCACACAAGCGCGTACGGCAGTCCCACCACGAGGGCATAGATCGCAACGAACATCGCCAGGTTGACAAGCAGATGGTGCGCCGGCCGGTCGAACAATCCATAGGCTAACAATGAGGCGCAGCCCTGCGAGAGCAGTATCCCGAACACCAGAACGTAGAGGTGCGCGAAATAGAACATCTCGAGGAATGCCCTGATCTTCTGCTCGTCGGCGCGAGATCTGACGAGGTAACCGCGTTTGCGCGGATCGCCGGAGAACACCACGACCCGCCCGGCGGGCGTCTCGCGGAACGAGCGGTTCACGAGCGCGTCGACGAGGCCCATGGTGGTCTCTCTCCCTTGTTGAGGTGCCGTGCCCGCTGCTGGCGCTCAGGTCTCTCGCAGCTCCGCCGCCAGGACGGCCACCAGTTCCGCGGCCGGAAGAGCCCGCGCGAGCGGCGCGCCCTGCCCCGCCCAGTGCGCACCGTATCCGGCCTCGTGCGCCGCCTGTGCAGCGACATTCAGCGCCTTGCCCGCACCATACGCAACGGGATACGACGGAATCTGCCGCGGCGAAACGTTCGCGCCCAGCACCGTGAAGCGATTGGGCAGACAGCGCGCGGGCCGCCCGGAGATGGCCCGTGTCATGACCGTGTGGTTCGCCGCATCGCTGGCCAGCGCCGCACGGTAACCCGCATCGGCATCCGATTCCGGGCAGGCGATGAAAGCCGTGCCGAGTTGCGCGGCGCTCGCGCCCAGGCGCAGTGCCGCAGCGATGCCGGCACCGTCCATGATGCCCCCGGCCGCGATGACCGGAACGTCGAGATGGCGCACCAGCAGACGCGTCAGCGCCATGGTTCCGAGACGGTCATCGTCCGCGTCGGGATCGAATACGCCGCGATGACCGCCCGCTTCGTACCCTTGCGCAACGACTGCATGCACACCGGCATTCGCAAGGGCGCGACCCTCCGCGACACTAGTCGCGGAAGCAAGCAGTGCGATGCCGGCCTCGCGCAACGCCCGCATCCGCGCGGCGGAAGGCAGACCGAAGTGAAAGCTCACGATGCGCGGCTTGTCCGCCAGCAGCGCAGCCAACATCGCATCGTCTTCCACGAAACTAAGATAGGGCGCCTTCAATCCCAGCGGCGCTTGCGCGCCGAACTGCTCGAAGTGCGGGCGCAGGCGCTCGAGCCAGGCGGCTGTGAGCGTGTTTTCGGCTTCAGCCGGCCGGTGGCAGAAGACATTCACGTTCAGGGCGCGCACGGAGCGTTGGCGAAATGCCGCCACCTTGGCGCGCGCCCCGGCGGCGTCCGTCGCGCCCACGCCAATCGAGCCAAGCGCGCCGGCGTTGGATACCGCCGCAGCCATCGCGGGCGAAGACACGCCAGCCATCGGGGCTTGAATGATCGGCAGATCGATGCCCAGGGTCGCGAGTAATGTCATCGGCTAACCATGGCCGGACCGGTACGCCGCCTGTGACCGGGATGCCCGCTATCATAGGATGGTTCTCAGCGGCCGGTCATGCGCTCCAGGTTTAGACGCCGCCCCGCGCCTCACAGATAGGCGACCCAGAGAAACATGAGCGAATATTCGAGCACATCACCCACGTTGTGTCCGATGATCGGCGCTTCCACGCTCTGGGATTTCTCGAGCCAGTAGGCATAAAGAACCCCAAGCGCGAAGGCGTAGAGCTGCTGCCCGAGCGCCAGCGGCCATGCGCGCAGGTTGAAGTTCGCTCAGCGGGCTGACGTATGCGCGATAGCTCCGGTCGTCGGCTCGAGATAGAAGGCGTACTGGGCCAGGCAGGTCTGCAGGAAGCTTCGCGGGTTGTATCCGGCACGACGCAACACCGCGCGGTGCGTCAACCATACGCTGCCCGCCGCGCCCGCGACGAAAGTCCGGTGCGCCAGCCGCATGAATGCCCGCACCGGGGCCGGCCGGGATGCTGCCAGCGCCAGCAGCAGCTGCGACTCGAAGCCGACATGCGCGAGCTCCTCGCAAACGAGAGTCCGGCACAGCACCTTCAGGCGCTCGCAACCGGTGACGGCTTCGAGCGCACGGTAATAGACCTTGCCGATCAGCTCGGCGCAGATGAGCACGTGCAGATAGAACTCAAGACCTGCAAGTCGCCGTGCGCGGCGAAACACCCAGTCGGTCCAATGGCTGCTCTTGAGCGCAATCCGGTGATCCTCCATGAAGCGCCGCAGCAGCGTCGCGTGGCGCTGTTCCTCGCGAATGAACAACTCCATGATGCGCACCAACGGGGGTAAATGGTGTGTGCGCGCGAAGCGCTGTGCGGCCCGCAGCAGCGTAGCCCCTTCCGACTGCTCGCCCAGTTGAAACGTTGCAATCGAGCTGGCGATGAGCCGCTGCTCTTCATCGGTCAGATGATCAGCAAGACCCGAGGGAACGCAGCGGGGATGCTCGGCGTGATATTCGAAGTGATTCAGCCAGATCCGCAGATCGTCGGAAACCATAGCGCCGCCCTCCTGATCCTTGCGCAGCAGTGTGCGAGCGCATTCAGGTCGACAGGTGACGCAATTCGGGCGAAATCGGGCAGCACGGGCTGCAGGGGCTCAGGCCATCGGCGCGTCGCAGGAGACCGGCGGATAGGTAGCCGAAGCTCCCTGATCGCTGCCGTCAACGCGGAGTCGTCACCTCGGCATCGCCGTAGGTTCCATGAAGCCGCCCGTCGCGTGCGAAATCGCGGATCATCCTGAAATAGCCGGCAGCGTAGCGTGTCGAGATTCGCGAGCCGTCTGCGCCGGTCTCGAACAACGTCATGCCGTGCTCCGCGCTGCGATAATAGGCCAGAGTGAACGGTTTTCCCGTCGCGATCAGCGACCCGATGCGTCGGCGTGTCTCGGCGCTTGGCGACTCGTAATCCTCCCCACCGAGGATCCACAACTGCGGAACCCTGGTGGCGCGCAAAGTCGGCATCGGATCGTAGTAGAAGGGTGTGCCCCAACTGAACTCGGCGCGCATGCTGCGGAGTTCTGCCTCCGAGTGGGGCAAGAAGAAAAATGTGTAGTCGCCGTGTAAATCCTTATACCACGGCGCGTTCTTGTACCTTGCCCTCAGGGCATCGAAATTCTCAAACCCGCGCGTGAATCCGCTGGCAAACACGGTTTCCGCGGCGCTTGCGACGGCAAGGGCGCTGGTAATGTCGTCGGCGGAGTAGCCTTTTTCGCGCAGTTGCAGTTCGACCGACTCCTGATCTTCGTCGATCACATTGACGGCCAGCCCGAAGCACACGATGACAAAATCAACTGCTGCGCGGTTGGCCGCGATCGGCGCCACCCATCCGCCCTGGCTGCCCGCTTGATAGCCGATGCGGCCTAAGCGTGCACCCGCCAGCTGTCGCGCTTTGCGCAGTGCTGCCACGGCATCGTCCGCCAACAGGCTGAAATCCTGGGTGTAGCGACCCCCGGACTTTCCAGTGCCCCGTTTGTCGTAGACGAACGCGCCCACACCTTCAGCGGGCAGCATGCGCTGCAGGTAATAGTCAGTCAGCGCCGAGTCATGCTCTGAGCCGTGCAGGAGAACGACGATTGGCACTTTGTCCGTGCCCATCGGCATCACCAGACGACCGGCAAGCGCGACACCGTGACTTTTAAATGTTGCCTCCCTCACAGCGAACACAATCCGCTGTCCGGAAACGCCGTCGAAGTCCACACGTCCGGTACTACAATCCGAAAGCGAGACGACTCTTGCGTCGCCACGGTCGGTCCAACCATAGGTACTCGTCCAATTTCCATTTGCGGTTTTGTGCAGGACGCCCGTCGCTCCATCGAATTGTCGCCAGCGAAGCGCACCGTCGTCGGATGGCGCAAGATCGAGCACGTTTGCGTCGCTCAGTTGATAGCTGCCGATGTGACAATCCGGCGTATCGCCTGCGCGCACGATCGACGCTGCTGCGAACAGCGCACCAAGCGCGAAACAGGACCGGGCAACGCAATTCATGGACGGCACGACTTTGGCTCCGACGCTACTGGCGCTGGATTCAGAAATCCCTGCATACCCAAGGATCCGCAGCGGTTTTAGCGCCTGGCGCAAATCTTGTATTGGACGGATTCAAGGTCGCGGGACCATTCCGGTCTCTTCTCTTGACGGCTTGCGCTGCAACACTTAATAAGGGGCCACGCCATCCTCGACGGGTAGGAAATCTGGTGCTGCGAAGCTTCAGCGGAGTCTCTGTCAGAAGGGTCATCGACCGGAGCCACGCCTGCGTGCCGGAGCACGCCCACGACTGGCCGGTTGTTTCGCTCTTTGTGATGGGCTCCTATCTGAACGAGACTGACGTCGGCAAGACGTTCATCTCCGGGCCGTCCGCGGTCTTCTATCGCGCGGGGGCGGCTCATCGCAATACGACCGCAGCGCTTGGATTCGAACAGATCGAGATCGAGTTCGATCCGAACTGGCTTGGACGCGGGCTGGTTCCGACTCTGCCCGTGGTGCGGTGGGTCGGAGGTCGTGCCGGGAGGGAGACGCGGTACCTCGGTTACGCTTGCGAAGCAGCGGCATCCGAAAAACGCCTTCGCGCAGCGCTGCAACGGTTCCTGGAAGTTGCAAGCCGGCAACCCAGGTGTGAGCCTGCGAGCTGGATTAGCACGATCAGCCGACGCCTGCGGGAAGACACGACCCTGAGTATCAGCGACCTCGCGAGAGAGATAAGCCGGCATCCGTCCTGGGTCGGATCAGCCTACAAGCAGGCCACTGGGGAAGGGCTGCAGGAAACTGCTGCTCGGTTCCGTGTTGAGCGCGCGACGCGCCTGTTACGCGAGACCGTTCAACCATATGCTGCTATCGCGCTCGACGCAGGGTTCTGCGATCAGAGCCATATGAATCGAACTTTTCGGCGCGTGCTCGGACGTTCGCCCGCTGCCGTCAGAGAAGAACGGTGGGCCTTTCGACAACCTGAGCACCATTGATTCCCTTACCAGCGAGCACGGCGTCAATGCTCAGCTTGAGCCGTGCCGGATAGGGGGCCGGATAACCCTGACGCCTCTGCGCCCGCCGCTTCATGCGGTATGAGCGCGCTTTCTCATCAGGTCGTCATGATTGTCGGCTATCGTTACGCGTTTTCATCGGGGCGCTCGTGGAAAGGCGAATACTCCTGTACGGTCTGACGCTGGGGGCGTTTGTTCTGACGCTCGCGTTCTCCTCGTGGCACGACGGTCTCTGGCGCTCCCCAGCAGCGCCCGTCGCACGCGCTGCGCCTCAGCCTCACAAGGATAGCCTCGTACCCACGGGCGCGACGCCAACTGCCGGAGCTGCACCGGCCGCCGCCGCGATGAATCCACCTCCCGCAATTGCACCTCCTGAGCCCGTACAAAGCGAGCCGCAGAACGATCTGAGCTCCGCCCCCGATGTCGAGGACGGAGCGATGCGCGCCCGAAGCGACCGGGGCGCCGGGCGCGGCGCAAGATCGCACTAGGCCTGATCTGAATTGACTGTCCTATGCATCTGCCTCATCGCGCTTGCCTCATTCGTCTTTGCGCAGGCGGCACCTGCAGGGAGTCCTGATCACGATCCGTGCAGCCGCCCCGCGCCGGGCGCCGAAGTACCGGAACCCCGCAACCTGCATAGCGAGCACGGAGTTCTGCAGCTCGATCTGAGCATTCACAACTATCGTGAGCGGGACGGCTCAGTGCGCTATTGCTACCTTCTTCCCGACGGAAGTGAGTCACCCACGCTGCGGCTGTATCCCGGCGAGCTATTGATTCTGCACCTGACGAACGATCTCACCGCCACTGTTGCGTCCCCGTCCGGGCAGAGCGCACCAGCCGCATCGATCGCGCACTCTCACATGGCGCATTCCCATGAAGAGCGCGCCGCCGACCCCTGCACGAGCGGTGCGATGACACCCGTATCGACCAACCTTCACTTTCACGGTCTCACGGTGCCGCCGGTGTGTCATCAGGACGATGTACTGCAGACCTCCGTGCAACCCGGTGACGCTCCTTTTGAATATCGCTTTCAGATTCCGGCGAACGAGCCGCCGGGACTCTACTGGTATCACCCGCACATTCACGGGTTCAGCAGCCCACAGGTCTCGGGTGGGGGGTCCGGCCCCATGATCATCGAGGGCCTCGAGAGAGCCACCCCCGAGGTAGCGGGACTGCCTGAACGATTGCTCGTGATCCGGGACCAGAGCCTGGTGAATCCCAACGCGCCGCCCTCGAAGTCCGAGCCCGTGGTGCCGAAAATGCTCATCGACCGGGATGGCGACGCCGCCAACAACGGCACTGGTTTCGGCAAACCTGCCAAGGACCTGTCCATCAACTTTGTGCCGGTCCCGTATCCGGACTACCCACCGGCGACCATCCGGATGAGACCGGGCGAGCGTCAGCTGTGGCGCGTGCTGAACGCTTGCGCGGTTACCTATCTGAATCTCGCCGTGGTCTTCGGCCACACGCACCAGCGGCTCGGGCTCGTTGCGATCGACGGAGTGCCGATGAATACGCCACAGGGCCGGTCGGCTCCGGTCACCTGGGTCGATCACATCGGCGTGCCTCCCGGCGCTCGCGTGGAATTCATCATCGATGGGCCGCCTGTCGGCATGCCCGCGCTATTCGTGACCCAAACTGTCGACACCGGGCAAGGGGGTGAGAATGATCCCAACCGGCCGCTCGCCTCCATCATCGCAACCGCGGATGCGCCTGAGCCGCAGTGGAAGCTGCCCGCGTTCTCGAGGCCGCTGCCGCCGCCCGCACTCCCATGGCTTGGCGACGTCAAGCCGGTCCGGGTGCGACGCTTTTATTTCTCCGAGAAACTCCAGGACCCAAAAAACCCGAATAGCGCAACAGATTTTTACATCACCGAGGAAGGTAAGACTCCGGCGCCGTTTGATCCGACAGCCACCGCGCCAAACATCGTCGCGCGGCAAGGCGACGTCGAGGACTGGATCGTCGAGAATCGTTCGGCCGAGTTGCATGCCTTCCACATCCACCAGCTGCACTTCATGCTCGTCGACTGGTCGGGAATGCCCGTCAACGAGCCGTTTCTGCGCGATACAGTGAATGTTCCGTACTTCAGGGCCCAGATGCTGCAATACCCAAGCGTGCGCCTGCGCATGGATTTTCGCGATCCCAACACCGTTGGGACCTTCGTATATCACTGTCATCTGCTGGAGCACGAGGACGGCGGCATGATGGGCACCATTCGCGTGGACCCCGCCAGCACGCCGCGCGAAGCGGCGCAGCTGCGCCCCGCTACCGCACCGCTGGAGTCCGCGCCTTAGTCCAGGCAACGCGCGGCGCCACTACGCGTTCGCCGCGGCCCAGGCGCGGCTGAAGGCACCGAATTCTTCATATAAGGATCAATTTCCTGAAATACAGCCTCTCTACGCTCAGCCGCACAGTCTTGTGCGAGATGGCTTACAACATCAGGGAGGTTGCATGAAGGTCAATCAGTTTGTGTCGCATACCCTGCACGGGTTGCGCATGGCGGCGGCATCGCTGGCCGTTCTGCAAATGTCGGTGGTTCCGGTCCTGGCTACGCCCCCGACGCCCGCATTCGGGGGCCTGTGGGATCCCGGCAGCGACCGAAGCGGTCGAACGACGACGCCCATCAAGCACGTCATCGTGATAATCGGTGAGAACCGCAGCTTCGACCACGTGTTCGCCACCTACGTGCCCAGGCCCGGCCAGAGGATCCACAACCTGCTGAGCCAGGGCATCATTCAGCTGGATGCCAACAGCAACGCCATCCCGGGACCGAACTTTCGCAAGGCGCAGCAGCTCTCGGCTTCGGACCTGGGCGGCAAGGACAGCTTCCTCCTGAGCCCGCCAAAGCAGGAATTCCCGGCCGACCAGCTCCCCGTGCCGGAGGCGGGCGGCCCCTCCGGGGCGCACGGCTACTTCACACCGAGTTCGCCCTACACGACGGTTGCCTGCGGCACCACCAGCGTCGATGGTAAGACCACCACCAAGTACCTCGACCCGGTGGCCTGCGCCATCGCGAGCGAGAGCGGTCTGCCGCACTCTTCCGACGCCAACGGATTGACCTATTACCAGTCGCTGGCTTCCGGCGGCACGGGTCAGTACAGCTACACGCCAGACCTGCGCATCGTCAACTTCGACAACCTGCCGGCCGGCCCGTTTCAGCTGACCAATGGCACCCAGTCAGCCACGCCGGGCTACAGCCTCGCGTACACCGACTACACCGCAAGCCCGGTGCACCGCTTCTACCAGATGTGGCAACAGCTCAACTGCAACCTCGAGCATGCCTCGCGGGAGAACCCCTCAGGCTGTGACGGCAAGCTGTTCTCCTGGGTGGAGGCCACCGTCGGCGCCGGCACCAACGGCCTGACTCAGACCAAGTACGCCCAGAGCTATTACGGCCCCTCCTTCAGTGAGTTCTTCCAGTACCCCACCGGGTATTCCGCCACGAACCCGCCGACGGCCGCGCAGTGGACCGCCAACGAGTACGCACTGTATGACTCGGTCCCGACCACCACGGGCGAAGGCTCCAGTGCCTTAGGGTTCTACAACGTGCAGCAAGGCGATGTGCCCTACTTCAAGAGCCTGGCGGACACCTACGCCATGAGCGACAACTTCCACCAATCCGTCAACGGCGGCACCGGCGCCAACCACATCATGCTCGGTCACGCCGACGCGATCTGGTTCAGCGACGGCAAGGGCCACCGCGAGACTCCGCCGCATAACGTCGCTGTTACCACCGATCCCGCCGGCTACGGCGGACCGGGAACGATTGACCAGATCGAGAATCCGAACCCCGCTCCGGCCACTAACAACTGGTACACGCAGGACGGCTACGGCGAAGACTACAATACAGGCTACCCGATGAGTGAATGGGACAAGACGCAGTCTAACGGGTTGCCCATCATCTATGGCGGCGGCTCCTACAGCGACTGCTCCGATCCCGGCCAGCCCGGTGTGGGACCGATCCTCGCCTACCTCGGCAAGCTGCACATCGATCCGCGCTGCGAGCCCGGCCACTACTATCTGCTGAACAACTACAACCCGGGCTGGTTCGGCAACGGCAGCAACGCCTACACGGACCATAATCCCTCCAACACGCCGTTCACCGTCCCGCCCTCCTCCACGCCCAGCATCGGCGATGACCTCAACGACGCTAAGGTCTCGTGGAAATACTACGGCGACCAGTGGAACAACTACGTCAACGACCCCTATCAGCTGAACTACGGCTCCAATGGTCCGAACGCGGACGAGTATTGCAACATCTGCAACCCGTTCCAGTACGACACCTCCATCATGTCGAACCCGGCGCAGGTCGCGGCACACATCCAGGATACGGTCAACCTGTATGCGGATATCGCACACGGCACGCTGCCCGCGGTTTCCTTCGTCAAGCCCAGCGGCTACGTGGACGGCCATCCGTCCTCCTCGAAGCTGGATCTGTTCGAGGGTTTCGTGAAGAAGATCGTCGACCAGGTCGAGGCATCGCCGACGTATACCAGGGACACCGTCATCCTCACTACCGAGGACGAGGGGGGCGGCTACTACGACTCTGGCTATGTCCAGCCCGTCGACTTCTTCGGCGACGGCACGCGCATTCCACTGATCGTCGTGGCGAATCCGCAGTACCTGCCGCTGCGCGCTGCCGGGTACATCTCCCACCAGTACGCCGACCATGTGTCGATCCTCAAGTTCATCGAGCGCAACTGGCGTCTGCCGCCGGTGACGCACCGCAGCCGGGACAATTTCCCGAACCCGGTGCAGCCGGCGGGCTCCTACGCGCCGGTGAACACGCCGGCACTGGATGACTTGTTCGACTTCTTCGACTTACCGTCTTCGCACGGCTTCTTCTAGCCGCGCACGGGGTTCAGTCCTTGAGAGGGCCGCCGGATGGCGGCCCTTTTTTTCTGCAGCCATCCGCGGGCGCCCGTTGCGATCAGCTGGTCGATACCCGCCAGTTACGAGGCAAGTCGCTGGATGACCGGACACTTGGCGTCCTGAGTATTCGCGTCGCAGTCGGCAATCAAGCCGGCGAGTTCCTTGCGCAAATCACGAAGCTCGCGGATGCGGGCATCGACGAGACGCAGCTTGGTCGCGGCGAGCTCCCGCGTGGCGTGACACGAGCGCCGCGCCTGTAAGTTGAGCAGACTCCCAACCTCGACGAGCGTGAATCCCATTGCCTGTGCGCGCTTGATAAAGCGCAGCCGGTCGGCATCCGCCTCGCAGTAGCGCCGGATCCCGCCAAGAGGTCGCGAAGGCTCGTTGACGAGCCGCAGCCGCTGGTAGTAGCGGATGGTCTCGATGTGAACACCTGCCGCCGCCGCCAGCTGGGCAATCGTGTAGGGGCGAGACATGGCTTGACTCCGTACCATAGTACGGAGTCTATCCTAGCGTCGCGGGCCGAAGGCTCAGACCAGCGGCGCATCGCAGGAGGCCGGCGATGAGCGACACCAGACGCGTAATCGGAGCTGCGGGCGGCGCCCTGGGACTGGGGGCGTTCGGGGCGACGGTCGGAGCGTGCTGCGGGTTACCGTGGGCGGTGGCTCTGCTCGGCGTGAGTGGTGCGGTGGCGCTCGCGCGCCTGTCTTTCCTGCTGCCGTATGCGTTGCTGGGCGCCGCAGGGCTGCTGGCGGTCGCGTTTTGGTGGGCTTATCGTCCCCCACCCGTCTGCGCCGATGGGACATGCAATACGGCAGGCCGGCGCCAGCTGCGCTGGATGCTGTGGGTGGCCGCGCTCCTTGTGATGGGACTCGGCACGATCGCGTTGACGGCCGGCTGAGGAGACGCCAATGCAAGTCCCACGTGCGGCCATCGTGGCGCTCGGTTTTCTGATGGCAACCGGCTGCGCCCGCGGCAATGGCTCTCCTGCCAATGGGTCTGCAGCGCCCTACACCGTGTTGGATGATCAGGGCAGTCAGCTGCGTGCGGACTTCAATCGAAACGTGGGCTCGGTACGGTTGCTGTTCGTCGTCGATCCCATCTGTCCGACCTGCCTGCGTGGGCTGGCCGACATGAATCGCGATCTGTTCGTGGGTGCTGCCGACCCGAGGATACACACCTTCGTGGTACACGAGCCGGTGCTGGGTTTGGCGCGAGTGGCCCCGTGGTTGCGGCCTGCGGGAGGAACGGATGTCGCGAAGGCGGAACAGCTGCTGCACGACCCCAATGTTCAGCATTACTGGAACCCTTCCGGCGAGTTCGGGCGGCTGCTTTCTCACGCCGTGGGGCTCAGGAACAGTGAGGGCCCGGTGTACGCTTGGGACGTTTGGTTACTCTACGGACCCGAGGCAAAATGGGAGGGCAGTGAGCCGCCCCGCCCGCGCCTGCTCATGCATCAGCTGAGCGCCCTTAGTAGCAGCACAGAGTTTCCACACCTCGATAGTCGTGCCCTTGCGCAGCAAGTTCAGACATTGCTCGCGCAGCTGCCGCCGCCTGCGACGCCAGCGCCAGCCCACTCGGCGCAATGATCACGACGTCGCTATTGACCTGCCCAAACTGCGGATACGTCTCGCGCGAGACCATGCCGACTGATGCGTGCGTCTACTTCCACGACTGCGCAAAGTGTGGCGCAGTGCTGCGACCCAAGGCCGGGGACTGTTGTGTGTTCTGCTCCTACGGCTCGGTCCCCTGTCCTCCGGTGCAGGCCGACCCCTCGTGCTGTGCAACGAAGGCAGCCGATGAGCGGTGAACTGAACGGACAAGGGAGGTGCTGCCGATTGGCGAGCGGCTGCGTGGCGATTCAATGCGGAACCGGCGACACCTGGAACCGCCTAGGGAAACAGGATTCTTCTAGAATCCTTTGCTGAGCGCGAGCCATATACGCGCCGAGTTGTTGGTTCCTATCAGCGTTGGTGTCGATCCCAGCGGGGCCGCAATGCTGGCCTTGGCGTTCCACTGACCTGACCAGCTCCAGTTGAGTCCGACCCCCGCGTCACTCAAGGTTGCGCTGTTGGGTCCGGCTACCCAGACGGTATGGTTGATTGTCACGTGCTCGCGGTCGGCAAAGCCTACTGCCTGCATGCGTCCGTGCCAAAGTACGCCCAGATCGTGGCGCCATTCGACGCTTGCGAGAATTCCAGTATCGGCCGACAGCGCACCCATGTCATAGGCGCGCACCGTGTACGCGCCGCCCGCAATCATCTTCTCCGCAGGATCCAGATTGGCGTTGCTCCATTGGCCCGATATCGCAACATACAGCGCGTCACTTGCGCTCACGTGTTGCAGGCGGGAAAAATCGACATTCCACAGCGAGAATCTGCCCTGTGTGTTGGCAGTGGCCGCATCGGCGAGCCGCGCACTCGCATCGTCAAAACCGACGCGTCCTGAGGTCCAGCCCAGGCTCCAGGTATTGACGCCGCCGGACAGCAGCCTATCGCGCACATCCCCGGCCAGGCTCGCCGTTCCATTGTTCAGATGGCGGTCGGTGTGCAGATCACTCGCGCCGATCGCATCGTCGAGCTGCTTGTGATCGTATTGGAGCTGGCCGTAGAGATTGATGGTCGGCGTGCGCACGAGCGGATGCCTGACCCATAGGCTCTCGACCTCCGCGCTGCCGTGGCCATCGAGCGGCGCGAGGGTATCGCCCAGGATGTAATGCAGTGCCGAGTAAGCACCGCCCAGGTGAGTGCCCTCACCGTTCAACAGCGAGTCGTAAGTGAGGCTGCCGTAGTCCATGTCGCCCGAAGTCAGGCCGGAGAGGCTCAGCGTGTCACCGTGCTGCATAGGGTCGATGGCGCTAACCGTACCGCCCAGCCGTGCTCTGCCGGTGTAGCGGTTACCGTCATTATCCAGCGCCGCGTTGCCGGTCAGGGCCGGTGTGGAGTCCGTCTGCACCTGCAAGTCCGAGGTGCCGACCGTCTCGCCCGGCTTCAACGTCGCGCCGACGGCAACGCCCGGGATATCGGCCAACAGCAGCAGCGCGTGATTGAGCGGAACGTCGCTGATTGCCTGCCCGCTTTGCAGCGGTGCAAGCGTCGCCTGCAGCAGGGGATCGACGACGCGGCTGCGATTGTCGAGAGCAATCTGACCGTAGTGCGCTTCGATGATTACGATGCGCACCATCCCGTCCTTAATGGTCTGGGCCGGAATGATCGCGCGATCCAGCGGGTAGCCGTGGCTGTGGTAGTAATCGGTGATTCGGGCGGCGACTCGACCCAATTGGGGCAGCGTGAGGCTTTTGCCTTCCGCCTCTGCAATCAGGGCGTACAGGGTCGGGGTATCGAATGCGGTATTGCCCGACAGTTGAATGGCCTTGACCAGAAAGGGCGCACTCGGCGGCAGTGTGCCACCGCCTGGCTGTTCGATGGCGAGTCCCGTTCCGGTGGCGGAGGGCGCGGGCGGCATGACCGGCTGCGTCTGTTGCAGGATAGAACCCGCACCGGGTACGACCGGCTCGGCAGCGTGAACGTCCAGCGACAGGAAAAGCATAGCCAGCGCCGCGGTCAGCAGCTCTCTGGTCCGCAGCCTCTTAGCGGGCATTCACGTCGACCATGCTTTCCGGCAGCTTCACCCCGCCGCATACGATCCGCAAAGACGGGACCATTGCGTTGATAACTGCTCTGTTATCCACGACGATGCCGTTGCCGAAGACGTCCGCGCAGTTGACTCCGTGGTCGGACTCCAGGCTTTGGGCCATGGCGACGTCCGGGTTGAGGACCGGCAGCGCCACTTGGATGCTCGTCTGCGAGGAGAACAGGTCGGCCTCAAGCGTGCCCGCCGCAGTCTGGGCCTGACCCAACGTCGTCGCATCAGGGCCCGATAACGGCGGAATCACTGGCGGAATGACCGGCGGAATCACCGGCGAACTGCTGCTTTGCAATGTCAGCGCAGTGGCATCGCCTGGTGCCTCGACAAACACGTAGTTCGTGGCGGTCAGACCGCCGCCGTCGATCGCGTAGTGGCCGGGCTGACTGCCGGCGGCCGCGGTCGTGGTCCAAACCAAGATGCCAGCGGTGGCATTGGCCTGGTTGTCGGCCAACACGAATCCGCTCAATGTGCCGGATAGGCCTGACGGGGTCTGTCCCGCAGTGAAGGTTGCCGCTGTCGCGGTGTACGTCAGCATCGCCGGCGTGATGTTCGCGAACAGGCCCAGCGGCTCGGTCAGCGTGTAGTTACCGGCGCCGGGACCCCCGAGACTATCGCTCGCCGTGACGGCAATGCCGGTGCCGACAGTCTTCGATGCGAAGCTGCCCGCTTGGGTCAAAGTCACGGTGTCGCCGCTGAAGACGCCTACCAGAGTTCCGCCCGTCAGGGTAGCGGCCGTACTGCCGTTATAGACCTTGTTGCCCGCCGCCTCACTGGTCACTGTCAGCGCCAGCTGCCCGACCGTGTAGTTGCCCGTCACACCGCCAAAGGTGTAATCACCGGCATCAGCCCCCGTGAGGCCGCTTACGATCTCGATGCACCTGT